>Ga0315322_10000970_pt1 | contig 22009 bp, 14 predicted proteins | sample M110021515metaG_FD_203461 | JGI IMG/M metagenome (GOLD analysis project Ga0315322, IMG submission 203461) | Ammonia-oxidizing marine archaeal communities from Monterey Bay, California, United States - M1 100m 21515 | ecosystem: Environmental > Aquatic > Marine > Intertidal zone | place: USA...
CTGGCTGTACTGTGTTGCTCGCAGTGATTGGCCTGCCTCTTGTGGTGGTCGCGGTGCTTGGAGCCTTGGGCGTAGTGGTGGGACTGATTGCCGTATTGTTGGGGATGGTGGCCTTTGACCACACCTCGGGCTCCCAGCAGGTCGTTGAGGTCGTCGGCCACCGGTGGGAGCGGTCCATCGAGGTGGATGAAGTTCGCATGGAGCGCGACAGCGACTGGTGCGAGGATGTGCCCCGGAACGCTGAGGTTGTCTCTCGGCGCGAGAAGTTCCACCACCGCGAACGACGCTTGGGGCCGGACCGGGACGTCTACAAAGAGTACTGCAGTTACGAAGAGGAGGTATGGAAGCGTGTCGACTCGGTGAAGCGATCTGGAAAGGGCACCCAGCCGTCGCCTTCATGGCCTGTCGCTCCCGACGACGGGTGCAGCTTCCAGGGCTGTCAGAGACCCGGAAAGCGCCGCGACAAGCTGGAGGTGCTCATCAAGCGCCCCAAGAAGCACAAGGGAGACGCCTGGGGCTGCGATATGGACAGTGTCCACGAGTGGGAGAGCTGGAAAAAGGGGGACCAAGCCAAGGTGCTCGTCGGGGGTCTCACCGGCACAGCCTACTGTTCAGCAGGTCTCACGAGGGTGAAAGGCGGAAAGGCCAAGAAGAAGAAGCGATAGGCTGGCGCGAGACGTGCGCGGAGCAGCCTTCGGCCCCGACCCAGTGTCATTGGCTCTCGTACAGGGGCAACACATACGACCCCGGTGTGAGCCCGTGGTGGGCGCGCTCAAAGTGCAGGCGGACGCGCTTTTCGACAAGTCCGGCGTGGAGCAGTGGGGTGGCGAGACACGCTCGCAAGCGGATGTCTTGATGATCGGGAAACGGGCTGCGACAGAAGGTGGAGAACTCGTCGCAGCGGCCGTCGAGGAAGTCGTCGAGGTCGTTGGCCCAGTAGGTCTCCTGGGGGGACGCGTCGCCTGCAGGCTCCTCGACAAAGTCGGGCGTGTCGAAGTCGACCACGTAGTCCCAGGCTTCCTCCTCGACCGTGGTCCCAAAGTGGATGCGCACTCGGTAGGCGCCGCCGTACGCCGTCAGCAGGTGGATGAAGGAGGGCTGCCGACCGCCGTGGAGGTAGGGCAGAAAGCGCTGGTTTAGGAGTGCGAGGATGCGGTTGTGTTGCATCGTGTGGCTTCGTGCGTCGGTCCGGAGGGGGGCGCAGGGAAGGGTGGGAAAAAATGGAAGAAGTGCGTCGAAGGTGCGCTGTTCGTCGTGGTCTAGGAGCTCCAAGCGCTTCAGGGGGGTGACCGCTTCGATCTGGCCCTTGGAGATGGCATGAACGCCGCCCACTGTGAGCGCCCCGACCTTGTGTTGGCAGCCCATGCGCGCTGCGGTGGCTTGTTCTTCTCTGACCCGGTGGTGGATGCGCACTGGAAACAAGATGCGTTGCCAACGTGGATCGAGCTCGTGGGGCGCCGTAAGCCCTTGGCCGTGGATCAGGCGGATGAGGTGACTGCACTGCCATAGGTCGCTGGGGTCGCTGGGGTCGCTGGGGTCGCTGGGGTCGCTGGGGGGCTGGTAGAGGTCCAGGACCGCCTCGAGCATCTCGTTCATGGCGTGCTCGGCGAGGTCGTGGCGCGCATCGACGGTGGGGCAGTCTTTGCTCGGAAGGGTTCCTGCCAGCTCGTTTTCGGTGGTGAGAAAGACGGCGGACTCGATGCCCGGCTGGGTCATGAGCAAGCTCACGAACTCGCGAAGCTCGGGATGGTCGAGGGTGAGGTTGGCGTCGGCCTCCACCAGCGCGATGTCGGTTTCGTTGCGGACAACCAGCACCATCACGTCGTCTTCGTTGGTGGGTGCGATGTTGATGTCGTAAAAGCCAAACAGCTCGACGCCGCGGAAGAGCTGGGGCTCTTGGGGCAGGAGGATGCGGATGTCGCAGGAGTCGAGGTGTTCGCGAAAGACCGGCGCAAGAAAGGACAGGGTGACCGGTAGAAGGAGAACCGGCGGGGTGTCCAGCTCCTGCCACAGCCGCACCAAGGTGTAGGGGTCGAGGTGGTCGCTGTGGGCGTGGCTGATGAAGATGGCGTGAATCGGCCCGAGGTCTGTTGTCTCAAAGCGCAGCCGAGGGAAGCGTCCCATGCCGTCGCCGGTGGTGTGGTCGGACAGCCATGGGTCGATGAGAATGCACGTGTGTTGACCGCTCTCGTGGTTCTCGAAGTCGAGCAGGATGCAGCTGTGGCCAAGCGCGGTGATCTGCACGGGGCACCTCCACGGCTGGACTACTCCGTGGCGCCGGAGGGTGCGATGATGGATGCTCGGGGCGTGGACGCCCAAGGTGGGGGGCGTGCCGCACAAGGCGCGTGTGGCTCGTCGGGCGAAGCTGCAGCCGTGTGTCCGAGAGGCGGGCGGGGGCTTTCGTCTGGTGAGAACGCTGCCGTGATAGAAGGTCGTCCTCTCGACGTTCCCAGCTAGTTCGGGGCCTCGGGCGGCGGTCTCTGAGTGCTGGAGTACACAATGCCCCGTGACTGGAAGTCACCGCCAGAGCTGGAAGCTCCGTCTCACCTCTCGGACGGAAGAGAGGCCTCCTCCGGTGCTGAGAGCTCCGCGTTCATTGAGCCCACATCCCCGTCGCCAGCCGAGCTGCTGTCGGGTGCCACCCGGATGGAAGCTCCGCCCGCGCAGCCTGGGCCGGCCGGTCTGCTGTCTGGACCGACGGCCATCGATCCCGCATCCAGCCTGCCTGCGCGACTCGGGAGCTACCGTGTGCTGGGCATTATCGGTGCTGGCGGCATGGGCACGGTGGTGCGGGCGCGCCACGCCGAGGAGGGGTGGGCGGAGCAACAAGGTGGGGATGTGGCCATCAAGCTCATTCACCCCCACATCGCGTCGGAGCCAGACTTCCGAAAGCGCTTCTTTGCCGAGGCGGCGCTGGGTAGGCGGCTCCAGCACCCGGGTCTGGCGACGGTGTACGACGTCGTCACCGACGGCCCATGGCTGGGCACCATCCTTGAGTACGTGGAGGGCGATGAGCTGACGGCGTGGATTCGTCCGGGAGGACTGCCGGTCCGCGACGTGGTCTCGCTGCTGGTCCCTCTGGCAGAGGCCCTGGACCACCTGCACGCCGAGGGAATCGTCCACCGCGACCTGAAGCCTGGAAATGTGAAAGTGCGCGCGGGGGGACGGCCAGTGCTGCTCGACCTGGGGATTGCCAAGGACCTGGCGGCGACCGGGGCGGGCCACACCAAGACCATGACGACGCTGGGCACGAGTGCTTGGATGGCACCGGAGCAGGCCGACGCGAAGACGGTGACGGCGGCTGCAGACGTGTATGCGCTCGGGCTGGTGGCCTACGCGCTGCTGAGTGGGCGGCTGCCGTGGGGCGATGACACGTCGGAGCTTCGGGTGCTGACGAACAAGATGATGGGGAAGCTGGAGCCGCTGTCGAGGTCGGTGTCCGGTGTGCCCCGTCATGTCTCCGATGCGGTGATGGGCGCCTTGGCGGTGGAGCCGGAACAGCGGCCGGCGAGCTGTGGGCAGCTGGTGGCGTCGCTGGCAGACGATGGGCTGGCCCGTCGAGAAGACGATGGGCTGGCCCGTCGAGAAGACGATGCGCTGGCCCGTCGAGAAGACGATGGGCTGGCCCGTCGAGAAGCGGCGCAGACCAAGCTGAATGCAGAAGCCGACGCACTTGTGGCCGCGGCAGCTCGGGTGGGGGCGCGGCTAAAGCTCCCCGCGACCGTGACCGCGCGTTGGGTGGAAAAGGCGGGTCAGAAGGTGAAGGAGCTGAAGCAAGCGCGTCTTCAGTCTGCGGCCGAGGCGCTGGCGGCCGAGGCGGAGAGCGTGGGGGCCCGGCTCAAGCTGCCGTCCCCCGTCACGGCGCGATGGCTCGAAAAGGCCCGCAGCAAGGTGGAGCCGATGGTGGCGGCGCGTCGCCAGGCCAGGGCCAGGGAGCAAGCAGAGGCCAAGAAGCCGAGTCCGTCTCCCAGCGAGCCGGCGCGGTGGGTGCTCCTTTACGAAGAGGGCACGGCAGAGGAGCAGGCGTTTCCGATCCTTGGTGACATCCTGACCATCGGCCGCGGGCGCGACAACGACGTCCAGATCAAGAGTGACGCGAAGGTGTCTCGCTTTCACTGCCGCCTGTCTTTCCGTGGGGATCACCCCTGGATCGAAGACCTCAAGTCTTCTTGTGGCACCTTGGTCAATGGAGCGCTCATCACGGAGCGCCGCCTCTTCGGTGGAGAAGAGGTTGTGGTCGGGGAGACGTTCTTTCGCTTCCGCCCCGCTCCATAGCGACCTCTCTGCGCCCCGCTGTCTGGGGTCCCAGACGTTGGGGAATGGAGCGGATAGCCTCGACTGACCTCAACCCGAGACGCCTTCACGATGACCTGCGACGCCTGCCAAGCTCCCCTGAGGGAACCCTACCGCTTCTGCGGACGCTGTGGACACCAGCAGGCGGCTCCGCCCGCTGAGCTGCACTACTTCGGTCCCAGTGGCCGGACTGTGCTCCAGCTCGACGCAGTTGTAGACCGCATCGCCGCTGCTTTCGACGAGGACCACTACGTCTGGTGCGACGGCTGGAAAGACTGGAAGCCGTGGGACACCGTGTCTTGGGTGGCCAAGCCGGTGCGCCGTCGCCAGGTAGAGCTCCAAGAATCGCCAGAGGCGGTGGCCGAATACAGCGCGCTGGTGGCTCAGATGGCGTCGGACGGCATCATTGAGGACTGGGAAGAGCGGGTGATGCAGACCCGGCGCACCTCGCTGGGGATCTCGCAGGACACCCACGACCGTCTTGTCGAGGAGCACCTCCAGGAGGCCCGCCCGTGGCTGCGTGCAGCGGTCGACGCCGAAGCCATGGCCGCCTTTCGCACCGGCTACGCCTGCATGTTGCGCATCCAAGTACACAACCTGAGCAGCGAGGGGCTGGCCTCCGTGAAGGTCGAGGTGTCCACATCTTCCAGCAACGGGCTGGTGAGCGTGAAGGCCCCACGGCTCGGGCCGGGAGCCGACGAAGTAGTGCAGCTTCTGCTCCAGCCAGAAGTCGCCGGGCACCACCAGCTGGAGCTGCTGTTCGCCGCCACCGACTACCACGGCACCACCCGCCACTTTCGCAGTCAGGCGCTCGCCTTCGAGGTGGCCCGCACAGAAGGTGAGCAGGGCCACCGCGTCTACAACGTCGACCTCAGCAGTCTGCAGGTCGGCAAGCTCGGCCACATCGGGGGACTCGAGCCGTCCTCTGGCGGACTTCTCGACGCTACTCGATGGGTCGGGGTTCCGCTGTCTCCGCTCACCGAGTCGGAGTCGACGCGCTGGGCGAGCGAGCGTCGCAGTCCGTTGCTGCGGACATCAGCGGACTCCGGTGCCGTGCTGCCTGTCGCGCCGATTCAGGGGGAGCCGCTGGCGTGTCGGGGGGTGCTCCTTCGCGTAATGCAGCATGTCTCAGGCTCGAAGAGGCCCGTGCTGCGCGACTTGTGGTGCCTCAATGGCGATGCCTTCACGATGGGACGAAAGGCCAGTCACGCCGACTTGGAAGCCCTCGTTGAGCCGTACTATCCACCGCACGAGCATCCCAAGAATTTTGAATTGTGTGGTCTGATCAGCGGCTGCCACCTCTCTTTTCGGTTGGACCGGCGCGGGGCAGAGGTCTGCGATGAGGGCAGCCGCAATGGCACTTATGTGGCGGAACAGCGGCTCGTGGCCCGGTTGCCGGTTCCCATTGCGTCGGGCACACCGGTGCGCCTCGCCAGCGCGCTGACGCTGGTGCCCGAGGTGCTGGTGGGCGATGACGATGAGGCGCATGTGCTGTGGGTCAAGCGGGTCAGCAACATGCCGAGTCGCGGCTACTTGCTGGCGCCGGGGGGCGTGGGGATCTGGCCCGGAGACGACCCGCTGTTGGGCCCGCGGAGCCGCGACGGACGCCAGGCCTCCTTGCTGCTGGAGTGGCATGAGCGCGGGCTTGTGGTGCGCAACCTAGGACTGCCGGGCGTGGTGCATCACTCGCTGGGGCAGTCGGCTGCCATCGAGCCACGCGCCCGAGTGGCCCTGGACCACAATGACCGCATTCAGCTGGGCGACCGGTGGACCCTCCTTGTGGCCGAGGTGCTGCCGCTGCGACCAGGACAGGGTGCGTAGCCGGGTGAGTGGGGAAGGTTGGGCCTCTTGAGTCCGTTCGCTGAGTACGTTGGGAAGTTCTCGGAGGCTACTCTTCGCCAATGTTCACGGTCTGCCCGTCGCGGGCTGGTTGAAGGCCGTCACTACCGGATTCCGGGTCCAACTTGGACAGCGGAGGGGCGATTGTGGTCAATTGTGGCGGGTCCTCGAACCCCGTCAGGCAGGCCTGAGATACGGGTCGAGGTGTGATCTGCTGAGCCAAGTCCGGAGGTTTCCATGGTGCGCTTGTCCACTGTCATGTTGTCGCTTTGCCTTCCGGTCCTCGGGGCCTGCCAGGATGATGAGACCATCAAAGACGCGGAGAGTGACGGCGGCTCGGGCGACGATGGCGGCTCGGGCGACGATGGCGGCTCGGGCGACGATGGCGGCTCGGGCGACGATGGCGGCTCGGGCGACGATGGCGGCTCGGGCGATAGTGGCGACGACGGCGGCTCCAGCGATGGCTGGGTCCCGCACTACCTGACCATGTCTTCCTCGGTGGGCTTGGACATGGACGCCCGCACTCTGCACACCTTCGTGCTTGAAGGAGAGGGCGTCGAGCCGTGGGTGCGCATCGATGTACGCGACGACGAGCAAGATGAGTCGTGCAGCGTCTGGTTTGTGATGGAAGACCCCACGAGCGTTGCAGTGGAGGACTGGAACTACGAGGACGCCACCGAGGCGGCAGAGGGCCAGCAGATGCACCACGTCGGCTTTATGGTGCCCGACGACGCCGCGGTGTACTACTCGGATGGCTGCGATACGGTCGACGAGTCGGTGTATGGCCCCATCGTCGACCTCGTCACTCCTCTTGAGTGGGGTGTGGCCTTTGGTAACCTGCGAGTCGACGTTGAAGAGTACGTGCTGGAGCTCGATCCCAGCTCTTACTGGCAAGCTGAGCGATACGCCAACGACCAGCTGTTCGGGGCCAGCTGGGCGTCCAACCTGTGGGAGCCCACGACCTGGGCGAGCCATGTGTCCACGGCTTCGCCGGCGCCCACCTTCGTGCTCGAGACGGATGAAGATGGCGAAGTAGTCGAGTACTACGATCAGTCCGACATCGACTTTGAGCTCGCAGAGATACCGAGTGGCGTGTACCGGCTTCGGCCGGTGTGGGTGTGGCAGATGGAGTCCTTCTTCGAGCCGCTGTAGCTTCGAGCCGCTGTAGAGGTGAGGCTCCGGCCCGCACCTTCGCGAGCGGTGGCTCATCCGGCCCGCAGCACCCTGCGCAGAATCTTTCCGGACGCGGACTTGGGAATCGCGTCGACAAAGTCGAAGTGCTTCACCTGCTTGTAGGTGGACACGTGCTCGGCCACGTAGGCCGACAGCTCCTCAGGGCTTGCTTGAGTACCGGCGGCCCGCACGACGAAGGCCTTGGGGCGCTCGCCAGTTCGCTCGTCGGGAATACCGATGACTGCCACGTCGGCCACCGCCGGGTGCTGAATCAGCAGCGCTTCCAGCTCGGCGGGCGGCACCTGGAAGCCGCTCACCTTGATGAGCTCCTTGAGGCGGTCGACGATGTAGAGGTGGCCCTCTTCATCGATGCGGGCGATGTCGCCGGTGTGGAGCCAGCCCTCGGCGTCGATGGTCTGGGCGGTGGCCTCGGGGTTTTCGAGGTAGCCGGCCATCACCTGCGGTCCGGAGATCCACAGCTCGCCTTCCTCTCCTGCCGCGCAGTCTTTGCCGGTCTCGGGGTCCACCAGTCGCGCCCTTGTGTTGGGCAGCAGAGTCCCGGATGAGCCCGGTCGAACCACCCCCTCCTGGATGGCGTGGGACACCGGTGACAGCTCGGTCATGCCGTAGCCCTGCGCGACGGTGCAGCCACATCGCCGGGCGGCGTCTTCAGCCAGCTCACCACCGAGGGGGGCAGCGCCCGAGAAGATCTGCTTCACGCTGGACAGGTCGTAGCGGTCGATGATGGGGTGGCGGGCCAGTGCCAGCACGATGGGGGGCACCAGGAACAAGCGCGTGATGCGGCGCTGCTGGGTGAGCTCCAGCATCTGCACCAAGTCGAAGCGTGGCACCGTGACCACCGTGGCGCCGCGGGCCAGGCTGTAGTTCATCAGCACGGTCATGCCGTAGATGTGGAAGAAGGGCAGCACCGCAAACACCACCTCGTCTTCGTCGAGCGCGATGGGGGCTTCGGTCTGCAGGAGGTTCGCCACGAGGTTGTGGTGGGTGAGCATCACGCCCTTGGGAAAGCCCGTGGTGCCCGACGAGTAGGGCAGCACCACCACATCGTCGGGCGCGACGGGGGCCTGACCCGACAGCGGCGCTCCGAACAGGTCTGTCAGGGGCTCCCAGCCGCTCTGTGCCGGCCCAATGAGCACGCGATTGCCGATGTTCACAGCGTCTGCGGCAGAGCCAGCGGTCTCGGCGAACAGCCCGATGGTAATGATCCAGCTCGCCTTGGCATCGCGCAGCTGGAAGGCCAGCTCTTTGGCCCCATAAGTGGGATTGAGGGTGGTGACGGTGGCGCCGGTGAGCGCGATCGCATGGAACACCACGGCGTACTCGGGCAGGTTGGGCGACATGAGTGCGAGCGTGGTGCCCTTGCCGACGCCCCGGGCGGCGAGTCCACCCGCGAGGCTGTGGATGCGGTCGCGCAGCTGGCCGTAGGTGAGGGTGCGGCCGGTGGGGCCATCGATGAGCGCGGGCTTGTCGGCCAGACGGTCGGCATGGCGCAGCACATGCTGGGTCACGGACAGCTGGGGCACTTCGATGGACGGGTAGGCGCTTTCGTAGATGGTCATGGTTGGCTCCGGCAGCATCCCAGGACGTGCACACGGTCCTCAGGTGCAGGCAACTCTATCGGTGGCGGCCTGCGTGTAGGGATGGACTCGACGGCGCCAGCACTCTGCACCTGGGGCGGCCGCCTTCCTCGGGCCGCTGCGCTGCTCGTCGCAGAACGACGGGCGCAGGTCAGCAAATGCAGAGCACCGAGCGGGTGTACGCACAGGTGCCGATCCCCTGGTCAATCGCCGCAAGGAGCACCTCATTGGCGAGGAGTCGGAGACGGTCTTCCGCGGGCGACTCGAGGTTGGCCACGCCTGCGAAGAGGGTGAGACTGCTGACCAGCTTGCGGGCGTCGCCCCGGCCGCCCATGAGCTCCTCCAAGGCCACGCCGGCAGTGAGCTGGTGTGCCACGGCTTGGGTGACCTCGGTGAGGCGCTCCAGCAAGATGGGGTCGGCAAGGTAGTCGCGGGCGGCGTCGTCGTCTGGGAGAGCGTAGCAGCGCGAATTGGGGGAGCTGCCGAGTCCGTCGAGCTGGGGAAAGGTCCACCAGACCCAGTGACTGCGCTTGCGGCCGGCGACCAGCTCTTGCAGGGCAATGGTGTGCCAGCCTTGGTTATGGCGAGTGTGAAAGTGGGACACGTCGGTGGTCATGGCATCCTCGGGGGGCAAATCGCTATCCCGCCTGCTCGCTCGCCCAAGTGCAACCGGCACCTCAGTGGACGAACCGCCGCCGGGAGGCTGTCGCTGAAGCAGGTCTCCCAAGAGGCGCTGCGGTGGGCTAGGTCGTCGGAATGCTGGAGCTTTCGATGCGCCGAGCCCTTTTCACACTTCTCTTCCTGACTGGCTGTGACGGCATCCGCGCCGAGCTTGTCGATGTGTGGCCCAACGACTGGGACGACTCGATGGCCACCGCCCATGCTGGCAGGCCCGCAGCGCGTGCCCTCAGTCCCAGATTCGATGGCAACGACACCAGCCGCAAGATGTTGCCGGTGCAGCTGTCTCCGGTGCTCAAGGGCCTGGAGCGTCCCACCGACATCCAGTTCCCGCCCGGTCGCAGTGATGTGGCTGTCGTGCTCCAGAAGAACGGCGAGGCCACCGTGGTGAGTATTTCGACATCCACGGAACTGTCCACTCTGCTGAGCCTCACGCCGCCCACCAACTCCGAGCAGGGGATGCTGGGCTTTGCCTTCCACCCCAGCTTCAACGCGAGCGGCGGCCGGGCGTTTCTGCACCACACCGTGAAGATCGATGACGGCAAGGCCAGTCGCATCTCGGAGATGCAGATCCAGATCCAAGACAGCGTGTGGACCGCGGCCCCGTTGACCACCGTGCTGGAGCTGTTGCAGCCCTACGCCAACCACAATGCCGGCCAGATCGTGTTCGGTCCCGACGGCATGCTCTACATCGGCTGGGGCGACGGCGGCTGGCGAGACGACCCCCATGGCCACGGTCAAAACACCTCGACCTGGCTCGGCAGCATGCTGCGCATCGATGTGGACAATCCCCAGGATGGTCTTCCCTACGGTATTCCGAGCGACAACCCCTTCGTCGGGCGTGATGGCTTTCGGCCCGAGATGTGGGCAGTCGGGCTGCGCAATCCCTGGCGCTTCACCTTCGACGACAAGGGGCGCATGATTCTGGCGGACGTGGGCCAGAACCTCTGGGAAGAGGTGGACCTTGTGAAGGCTGGCGACAACCTCGGCTGGGACCGTCGAGAGGGTCGTCACTGCTTTGAGCCGGCCGAGAATTGCGGTAGCGAAGGGCTGGTCGATCCCATCTACGAGTACGGGCACGGGATGGACGGCGCATCGATCACCGGGGGCTTCCAGTGGACCGCCGCCGAGCCCGCCGTGCTGCATGGGCGCTACATCTTCGGCGACTTCGTGAAGGGACGCATCTGGGCGCTCGACCTGCCGGACACCGTGAAGGATGTGGGGGCGGCCACCGCGCTGGGCCGCTTCGACATCCTGCTGTCGACCTTCGGCCGAGATGCGGCTGGGCGGGTGTATGTGGGGGACTACAAGGGCGGCGCGGTGTACCGGATCACCGTCCTGTAGGCCGCCTCAGAGTCCCTTCGCCCGACGCCACCTCTGGTCAGTCATCAGCGCTTGCCGGCGGAACATCTCCATCCGCGACTTCACCAGCTCGTCGGCCTTGCTGGCCTGCTCCCAGCCGGTCTGGGTGTACACCGTGGCGTACTTGGTCCAGTACTCGCGCTCCATCGACTCCCGGTGGTCCATCGACTCGATGGGCTCTGGCGCCCAGTCGTTGGCGCGGCTCTGGCGGTCCACCTTCACCCGGTACTCCTCGATGGCTTCACGCTGGGCGCGGGCCGCTTCGAGCGCGAACTGGGTGGGGGCCTCTGCGCGGTAGGTGGCCACGGCCTGGGGCGGCAGCACCTGGTTCACGGCTCCACAAGATGGGCAGGGCACTCGGGCGGGAAAGCGGCGGTCGATTCCGGCGAGCGCGTTGCCACACTGGGTGCACTCCGCGACTTCCTTGAGTCCCGCTTCCACCGCTGGCCACATCTGGCGGTACAGGTGGGTCCCCCAGCGCAGCTTGAAGCGCTCCAGGGCGCTCTCCAGGCGGGCCATGCAGTCGTCCTTGCGGTCGTGGCCCATGTCATGGATGTCGGGCTTGCTGTCGTAGTCTTCGTTTTCGTCTTCGAAGAGCGACTCGGCCTCGTCCTCCCACGCCTTGTCGACCTTGTTGGGGAGGTTTTTGAGACGTCCCTCGATGCCTGAGATGGCGTTGTGGACCGCGCGGGTCTCGATGGGGTCAGCGGCGAGGATGTCGTCGATGAGCGACTGCATGCCCGTACCGGCTTCCGTGCGGAGCTCCTCACTGCGCTGCTCAAGGCGGCCCAGGAAGGTGTCCCAGCGATTCAACAGAGCCTTCTGGCTTGTACTCAGGCCCATCCAATCCCCTCTCGGAACAGTGGGTTCCGGCAGTAGTGGCAAAGGAATTCCAATTCAACCTCCTGGGGAGCTCCACAGGAGACACAAGACAAGGTGACCGCGCGGTCCCACTTGACCCCCGACCAGGGGTCGATGGCTGTGGTGGACCGGGCGCGTGCGAACACACCACCGAGCCCACCTCCGGGCTTCTTCGGACGCAGAGCAGCGTCGTAGGCGGCTCCTTCGCGGTCCACAAGGCCCACCAGCTGCGATCGAAGCAACCCACATCGGCTGGCCCACTGGCCATGGTGGCCGGTGCCATCGGGGTCGGCCTCGATGATCGCAGTCAGACGGCCCACTGACTGTCGCGCAATGGTCTGGGCGACCGCGCGGAGCTCCTCGGGAAGGGCGCCGTGAGTGAGCTTGAGGGCCCGGTAGCGCTGGAGTCGCACCGGCATCTCGGCGGGCTTGAGGTGAGCCTTTTCGAGGAGGGCATCCCAGGCAGAAAGCTGGGTGGGACCTGCGGCAAGCGCAACCGATCGGAGGCGCGACAAGGCACCGCCAAGGTCAGCGTCGAGCGCGTCGAGCTCGGCCCCGGTGGCCATCAGAACTGGATGTCGGCGTCGGGGTCCTCGTCCGTGACTCCCACGGCCGCCTTGTACTGGGTCTCGTACACCTCCGACTTGTCGGTGTAGAGCTGCATCTGCTCCCAGTCGGTGGTCATCTTGCTCATCCACCACGAGCTCATGTTGGACCAGTCCATCGCCGTGATGCCGAAGACTTCCTTCAGCATGGCGTTGATGTCTTGTCCCGTGGTGGACCAGGCCGACATCGCTCCGTTGATCTCGCACAGTCGATCGAAAGGGACGGGCTCCTCGCCTCCGGCCGGTCCACCACCTCCGGGAGCTGTGGTGCGGGTGGCTGCAGCGGCTTGCCCGGCGGCCCCGAACTGGCCCTTGCCGGCGTTCTGGAAGGCGTTGCCGTAGATCTGCATGATGGTCATCGTGGCGTCGTTGCTCATGCGGTCGGTCCACGCGGCGTTGACGCGCTCCCACTTCACCTGATCCAAGCCGTTTTCGGCGAGCATTGCGGTGAATTGGTCCTGCGGCAGGCCCTGGGCGGCGGCGGCGGCACATGCCGCGTAGACCTCCACGGTGACGCCTTCGACGGGGGCGAGCAGCGAGCTGTCGGCAGCGACGTTGGCCTGGGCCTTCCGGGTCTGCTGGCGCATCCGGGCCGGCATCATGCCGTTCATCATCATGTCGGTGGTGTCGTAGCTGCACAGCTGCGCGCCGGGGCCGGGCGAGCGGCCGAAGTGCTTCACGGCGGTCCAGTATGCGCGGTGCCAGCTGCCCACGTTGGGGTAGCCGAGCTTTGCCAGATCTTGGTCGAGGTGGTCGACGTTGAGGCCCTCGGCGTCCTGCTGGTCGCACCAGTGGTCGCAGAAGGTCTCGTAGTCGCCGGGCGGGATGGGACCCCAGTCGTCGGTCCATTGCTCCGCGCTGTTCTCACTGCCCCCGTCGGCGGGCTTCCACAGCCAGAGGCGGTTGCCGTCGTCGGGGTCTTCCATCAAGTAGGCCTCGCCCGACTGACGGATGAGCGTCATGTCGGTGCCGTCGAGGATCTTGACGTGCTCCAGTCCCGAGAGCTCAGCTGCCTGCTGCTTGCCGATGACCTTGGCGAGGCGGGCGCGCTTGTCTGCTTCGGACTCGGTCTTCGCCGAGGTCGCGGTGGCCTGTTGTGCGGCTGCAACGGCCCCGACACCGACGTCGTTGGCGGCCTCGGCCATCGACGACATCGCGTCTAAGGCGCCCGCTGCCGGGTCGCCGTCGCCCTTTTTTTGACGCAGGAACCAGAAGGCACCTCCGCCGATGAGTGCAACAGTGCCGAAGCAGCAACATGTGCCGCCGAGGATCGAGCCGATGGTCACCGGGTCCATGGACCCCTCCAAGCTGGGAGGACGCAGTCGATTACCACAGGGGCCTCCGTAGGTCACTTGATTGCCAGTGTCTCGGGCCATCAAGGCGCTAAATGCCAGATCTCGAATGCACCTTTGCGGGCCGCCAGTGTCCAGTTCTCGCTGCCCCGCATCAGCGTGGAGGGATCGAGTGGTGGCTCTGATCCGGCCTGGGGGATGGTGGTGTCTTGGTCCACCAGCAGCCAGAGAGGACCATCGGTGCGCTGCATGAAGGACTGGCAGGCTGCGGCGCTTGTGGGGTCGAAGGGCGCTTCTCCTTCGACGACGAAGTCCGGCAGGAGAGCGGTGGTGTGTCGGTTCCAGGAGCAGTCGAGCAAGACCTCATCGACAGGAACCGTTTGGCGCACCAGTGCGGTCTGGGTGGCCCACCAGTCGGGCGACCAGTCTCCGCGGGTCTTGCTGCGCGCCTGGTCCATTTCGTAGGGGTCTGCCTGCCAGCCGCTCCAGGCCACCGCCAGTGCGCCCAGTGTGGTGACGATCCATCCCGCCCAGCGGTCCTGCCGGATGAGTCCCGACAACCCCACCGGAACGACCACTGCGAGTGGCACCACGAACTGCAGGATGTAGCGGTGGGGCATGGGCGTGGCGGTGGCGAGCAGCAGCCACGCCGCCCCTCCAGAGGCCCCCACGGTCCACACCAGCCAGCGCCTTCGTCCCCCCAGCACCCACAGCAGTCCCCCTGCCGCAAGCCAGCTGCTCGCAAAGAAGGTGGCCCCCGGCGCAGTGCCCACTGTGTTGAAGCGGAAGACCGCTCGCGCGCACTCAGTGGTGAAGAATGGGGGTTCCAAGAACTCGTCGATCTCGGTGTTCTCGCAGGCCGTCTGGAGGTTGGTGTCTCGCTCGATGCGGGTCCAGCGCGACACCACCCGCTTCTGGTGCTCCCGCTTCTGTTCCATCGACATCACTCGCGGAGCGACCTGCCCCAGCCGCTTGTTGACCTCCTTGGGAAGGCTCACGGCGATGGCGATGCCGAGGACTGCGGTGGCGAGCAAAGACCAACGCCGGGCGCGCAGCAGACCCAGGAGCATGCACGGCAAGACGACCGCCGCCACAACCGCTCCGCGGTCCTCGATGGTCAGTGCCAGGAAGATCGCCACCACCAGCGCCAGGACAGTGCCGTGGTGGGGCCGCATGGCGAACGCGACGGCGAGCGCAAGGCAGGTGCCGGTGAGGGCGGCGAGCATGGGGTAGCCGGTGCCCCAGTGCGCGGCGTTCTGAACCAGAGGCACCGCGGCGACGGCAAAAGCGGCGAGTCCTCCGGCGGCGGGTCCCCCGAGCACCCGGGCGAGCAGACCCGCCGACAGCACAATGAGGGTGACGGCCACCGAGGACACGAGCACTGCGGCGTCGACGTAGCCGATGAAGTCGCCCGGAAAGCCGACCAGCCAGCCGTGGAAGGGCTTGCGGAAGCTCGACGTGATGTTCCAGTGGCTGTGCATGATGTAGTAGGCGTTTCGGAGCCACTCGTCCCAGTGGTAGCCAGCAATGTGGCCGTCGAGCACAAAGATGCGGCCGCGCAGCCAGGCCAGAAGCAGACCGGCGGACACGCCGATGATCAAGGGCAGCTCCCACAGGAGCCGGTGCCATCGGAAGCGAGTGGGAATCGAGACCACCGGGGACAGGGACGATGCGCACATTAGCGGCTGGCGAAGGTCCTGGGCGAGCTTCCCACCGGCACCGCCCGTAACCACGAGCAGCGCGCCATCCACGAGCTGCGCGAAGCCGGCTTCATCCGTCGCCTCCAAGTTCCGAAGCTGGCTCGGGCTGCCAGTGGTGCTCGACGCGCTCCACCAAGCGCTCACATCGGGCATCCCCCCTCCAGCCGGACGGTTCCGGCGAGAACGCCATCGGGTCTTGCTGAGTCGTGCCGCATCGGAAGGGTGACTTGAATCCAACCTAAGTGATGGTCTTTTCCAAGACGATGCAGTCCCCATTGCGCTCTCGCGGTGTTCACCCCAGCTTGGAATGCTGCTCACCGCGTGAAGTACCCCTCTTAAGTTAGCGCTGAACCGCATGTAGGGTCGCGTGGAGGGTCGCAACCCAGGCTCATGACTCCCCTTGGAGTGCTCTACATCGCATTGGAGTCCGATGGGTCTCGCATGCAGGCTGCTCGGAGTCTGGAGGCCCCAGCTCCAACCCTGGACCGACGCGGCAAGTGGCCGCTTTAGAAGTCCTCGATATTCTCGACAAGATATCGAAGAATCACTTCGTTGTTCCTCTGGTATCGTTCGGGAACGTCGTCCCACTGCCATTCGTAGGCGCCGTCGATCCAGTCGCCGATATCCGATACCTTGCGTGTGAACGGCGGAAAGCGGGCGTTGGTGGGCCCCAGGACGTCGACCCAGTGACCGCTGAAGGTCAGGAATGCGCTGTAGGGGTCGCGGCGGGCGTCGGCATGCTCGAACCGCGAGCTCAGACAGTCGAAGCGGAAGGCCTTGAGGCTGTACTGGGGCAACAGCTCACCCGCGAGCGAAGGGGGAACGATGACTTGTTCAGGCTTGAGGTTCCCGGCCGGAAAGCCGTGGGCAGCCAGCTCCTCGTCGGCGAGGTGACCCGCGATTTCCTTGAGCAGCGACAGCTGGTAAACACCGCTGGTCGGGTACAGGGCGTGAGAGCCCTCGGCTACCGCAATGACGGGATGCGTGCCGAGCTTCAGTGTGCGCGGATCGTCGTAAGGCACGCTGACTCGGCCCTGATTCCACATCTTGAGCTTGTTCAGAAAGAAGATGAACTGGTTCTCAAGATGGCCCGAGATGATCAATTCGTGGGGCTTCTCGTCACCGTCGAAGACCATCACCATCGACTCACGATCGAAGACGTGGGGGCCGAGGCTCGTCCACTTGGCGATGCCGGTCTTGGTGTCGAAGGCATAGATCAGGTGGTAGTTGATGAAGAATCGGTCGGAATCAGGGTCTTCAAAGTACGAGTAGTAGATCGTTGCCGACCGCGGGTCGCCCCCGAGCTGTGCGAACACCGACCGCCACATGGTGAGGAAATTGAAGTCGAGCAGGTAGTCCGCATGGCCGTTGAAGCGGAGAAAGTCGCCGAGCTGCGAGAGTGGGATCGCCTCCTTGCCAAAGATGGTCTTGATCGTCATCGAGTCCGTTCGGGCCATGACCTTGGGACTGCGAAGCAGGGTCTCGAGACTTACGGGGAAGTACTCTTCATTGCGGGCGAACACAAAGATGGGGGCATGCTTTCGGGCGAGCTGATCGATGCGCTCCAGGCTGCGAGAAAACTGTTTCTGCACGAAGATGAGCTGCCGCCACAGGGGGCGTCTCCAGCGACCGTCGGGGTCGACCCCCTCGAGTGTGACCTCCCAGACTCCGTCGGGATCCACGCCTTTGCGAAAGACCAGTGGAATCACGGGATGATCGAGGTTGACCCGACCCTCCTTGGAGTGCTCCCCGCAGGTTGCTCTCCAGTGAATCGCGTAGGGACCTCTTGCCTTGAGCGCACGAGCAATGAGGTCGGCGTGGGTCTTCACCGCGCCGACTTCAATCTCGAAGACTCGGTTGCCGTCGGAATCGAGCGTATTTAGGCGGATGTCGAACATCCGGTAGGGATCCACTGCAAGCCTCTCAGTCAACGTGCCACAGCTATCGGGACGAAAAAAGTAAACAGCAGGCCTTCTCGGACTCTACAGGACCAAGGGCAGGTCGGTCAATTCCAGCACAAGTCGTCCTGCTGCCCCTCACCGACTCGCTGAAGTCGCGAGTCAAGCGCCACCATCGGAGACTGGAGACTCGGAGACTCGGAGACTCGGAGACTCGGGAACCGTGGCCTGGAGTCCATCTGCAGTAGAGTCCGACCGCATGCGCCTGGAGGCAACCCTGATGCCGGTCGAAGCTTGGTTCCCTGTGCCCATCTACGTTGCGCGCATCGAGGGGGCCGAGGCCCTCAATTCGCAGATGCTGCCGCTGCTCCGCCGACACAGTCAGGGAAGGCCCACCCACCAGCCCCATGTCACGGGCGACAGCTACTCTGGGAGCAATGCCCCGACGGGTGCGCAGTATCTGCAGCGCCAGCCGGACCTGGCCCCGCTGTACCGGGCCATCCATCCCCATGCCGCACAGTTTGCCCGCCAGCTCGAGCTCGATCTGAAGAAGGAGCACCTCTACCTGGGCCGCTCCTGGGTCAACATCCTCGGCCAGGGCGGTCGCATTGAGCCCCACAACCACATGGCGACGCTGTTTTCGGGCGTCTACTACCTGCAGACCCCCGACCCCACGGGGGTGCTGCGGTTTTGGGACCCCAAGAAGCTCATTCGGCGGGACCCCATCTATCAGCAGACCAAAAACCCATTCAACGTGGGCCATGTGGACTACCGGGCCGAGGCAGGGACGCTTCTGATGTTTCCCGGCTGGCTCATGCACGGCATGCCCCACCCCAACGACTCATCCAACGAGCGGGTGTCGGTCGCGGTGGACTACTTCTCGGTGAGCCTCTCGGGCCAGTCGCCGCCCCCCCCCCCGACCGGACTGGTCGAGAAGCTGTGGCGTCAGCTCGACGAAGCGTCCTAGCCGCCCGCGCGGCCAGGGGAGGCGCCGCGCTACTCGAGGTCGATGACCACCCAGCCATCGCCCGAGTTGTAGCCCGACGTCTTGGTCGTCGAGGTGCCCGTGGAGTCGACGTAGGAGCCACCGCCACCCGCGACACGACCGCCATCGCCGCCGGAGTAGCCACCGCCGCCGCCGCCGCCCCAGCAGCCATCGCCGGAGCCGCCGCCGCCAAAGCCGCCTTCGGAGGCAACGCCGCAGCTGCTGTTTCCGTCGCCGCCGTACATGCCGTTGGCCCAGGAATAGCCGCCATCGCCACCCCAAGAGGAGTAGGTGTCGCGCTCGCTGTCGCCATCGCCGAAGAAGCCGGCGCCTGCGGAGCCCCAGGAGCCGCTGGAGACGGCACCGCCCATGCCGTGGCTGGAGCTCTTCACAGCGCAGGAGCTGGACTGCGAGCTGCCCGAGCCTTGCACACCGTACTCGCTGGACACCGCATCACAGCCGTCCTGGGAGACGCTCTCGCGGGTGCCGCCACCACCTCCGGCCACAACCAGAGGGGCGCCGGCGTCGTCGACGATGAAGGTGCCGCCCCCGCCTGCGCCGTTGCTGCCCGAGCCCGCTCCGGTGCCCACCTGGCCAACCGCGATGTAGAGGGTGTCGCCTTCGCTGAGGTTGAAGGTGCCCTCGGCCAAGGCGCCGTAGCCGCCAGCGTAGGTCGCGTCGCCGGCCGCGCCTTGAGCGCCATAGGCGGTGAGCACGTAGTCGCCATCCGCGGGCACGACCCACTCCTGAATGCCTGCGCTCACGATGACCTCACTTTCGAGCAAGGTGCCGGTGTACTCGGTGTCGCAGCCAGACTGAGACGGGCCGTCGGTGCCGGTTCCGCCGCAGGTGGTGAGTGTGCGGGGGCCGTCCCACTCGATGATGGTGGCGCTCGCTGAGACGGTGGCGGCGGAGTCCGTGCCGTCGGAGGGGGTGACGGTGCAGGTCCACACCTCTTCGCCAGCGGTGTCTCCAGAGTCGACCGTGTCGCCGGTGTAGGTCGAGGTGGTCGCGCCGGTGTAGGCCACGCCGTCCACATCCCACGTGATGGTGTAGGCGATGGCGTCGCCGTCGTCGTCGGTGGAGGGCACGGGGATGTCGCAGACGAGGTCTTCGTCGACGAAGGGCTCCTCTGGATTGATGGCCACGGTGGCATCGGTGGGCGCGGTGTTGAGCACGGTGATGCTGCTGGAGGTCACCGCACTGCCGGAGTCGGTGCCATCGGTGGGCGTGGCGACCACGTACACGACCTGGGCGCGGTCAAACATGCTGGTGCCGTCGAGGGTGTCGTCGCTTCCGCTGGCCACGAGGGTGCTGCCTACGTACCAAGCGTAGGTCCAGGTGATGGCATCCCCATCGGCGTCTGTGGCAGTGGGCGTCGCGGTCAGTGTGGTGTTGGTGTAGACCGACGTGGGACTGAGGGTCACGCCGCTGGCCACGGGCGCGGAGTTGGCGACCGTCGAGGTGGCACTGGTGACCGAAGTGCCGTTGGTGTCGCCGTCGTTGGGGGTCGCCACAACGTAGATTGAGTCTCCCGATGCGGTGTAGCTTGCGTCGAGCGTGTCGCCGGTGACGCCGCCGACAGGGGTGCTGTTGACGTACCAGGCATAGGTCCAGGTGAGCATGTCGCTGTCGTCGTCGGTGCCCGATGCGGTGGCGGTGAGCGACTCGTCGGTGGCGGGCGTGGCCGAGGACAGGCTGACGGAGGAGCCTGCGGGCGCGGTGTTGAGGATGGTGACCGATGCCGATGCGGTGGTGGTGCTGTCGTCGCTGCCGTCGTTTGCGGTGACCTCGACCAAGACAAGGTCGTCCTTGCTGAACCAGGTGGTGCCGTCGAGTGTGCTGCCGGTGGCTGAGATCGCGGTGCCATTGACCGACCAAGCGTAGCTGTAGGTCAGCGAGTCGCCATCTTCATCCGAGCCCGAGCCGCTGGCCGTGACAGTGTCGTCTGTGTAGACCAACGTGGGGCTCAGCGCGGCAGAGTCCATCGTGGGCGCGGTGTTGGAGATGGTGAGCGTATCGCTGACGATGACAGTGCCGTCGGTTTCACTGTCGTTGGGCGTGGCCTCGGCATAGACCGTGTCGCCCGAGCCGGTGTAGGAAGACGACAGGGTGCTGGACGTGGCGCCCGAGACCACCGTGCCGTTGACGTACCAGGCATAGGTCCATGTGACGGTGTCTCCGTCGGCATCCGAGCCCGTGACTGTGACGGTGATGTCGTCGGAGGTGGTGGCGGTGGACGGTGACAGCTCGGCCGAGTCGCCCACCGGTGGGGAGTTGAGCACGACCATGTCGTCGGACGTGACGGGATCGCTGAGGGTAGTGCCGTCGGTGACCACGACCGCGACGGACACCACGTCGGTCTTGTCGAAGTGGATGGACCCATCCAGAGTGCCGTCGGATCCAGACGCCACCATGGTGCCGTTGACGTACCAGGAGAAGGTGGGTGACAGGGTGTCGATGTCGGGGTCGTCGGCCAAGTAGGAGGCCGCCAGCACGTCGTTTGTGTAGAGCTCGGTGGGGATGACCGTCAGCTCGGTGACGACTGGGGCTGCGTTTTCGATGACGATGGTGTTGCTGTCCACCGGGTCGCCGGCTTCGTCACCGTCGTGGGGCGTCACGCGGCAAAACACCTCGTTGCCCGCGGCGTGGAAGCCGGGCGCCAGGGTGTCGCCGGCGGCCACCTCGGTGGTGTTGACGAACCATGCGATGTTGGCGGTGACGGTGTCGCCATCGACGTCGTCGAGGCCCACTGGGGTACAAGTGAGGGTGTCGATGGCTCGGGCACCCTCTTCCGCAGCCACCGCCGAGCCCACCACTGGCGCGGTGTTCAAGATGGTGGTGGAGTCGATGGCCGGCTCGCTGGGATCGATGCCGTCTTCGGCCACGACCGCGACCTCCCACACCTGCCCCTTGGCGGTGTCGTCGGCGGACACCGTGGCCTCGGTGTGCTCCTCGGACAGGGTGCCATCGATGGACCAGACGAAGTGGTAGGTGATGCTGTCGCCGTCGGCGTCTTCGGATTCGGTGACAATGACCGCCTCGAAGGCCACATCAGTGGTGGGGTCGGCCGGAGTGATGCGCACTTCAGGAGCGGTGGGTGCGGTGTTCTCCGGCGCGTCCTCGCTGTTCGTCAAGCCGGAGCCGGTGTCTTCCACTTGTCCCTTGCCGCTGGGATTGTCGGTGGAGTCGCAGCCGGCTGCAATCGCCGCAACGCCCAGCAGCGTGAGGCGAAGGCACACCGTGGTGGGAAACAGGGGCGTGGACATGGAGGTCTCCAAGAGCAGCGAACCCCGCCCACCAAGGCTGGTTCGGAACGCATCGACAAGAGGACATCACCGCAGGACTGAAGCGGCAGACTAGCACATGGAAGAACCGGGTAAAAGGGTTTTGGGAGGCCGGTCGATGGTTCGCACCTGCGGCGAATTGGAGTCACGGCACCGTGTATTGGCGCGGCGTGAAAGTAGTCCTTGAGAATGTTCACTGCGGTGTGCGGGGGGCGGGGGGCAGCGAGCCAAGCGGGCGAGGCGTGAGCAGATGATTGCACTGGCGCTCATGCCCTGCGACTGCTCCGAGCTCGACTGCGTTGGAGGGGCGTACCGCGGTCGTCGCCTGGAGTGGAAATAGAGGGATCATAGCATAGCATGGCATAGCATAGCATAGCATAGTATAGTGTAGTGTAGTGTAGTGTAGTGTAGTGTAGTGTAGTGTAGTGTAGTGTAGTG
>Ga0315322_10000972_pt1 | contig 21986 bp, 23 predicted proteins | sample M110021515metaG_FD_203461 | JGI IMG/M metagenome (GOLD analysis project Ga0315322, IMG submission 203461) | Ammonia-oxidizing marine archaeal communities from Monterey Bay, California, United States - M1 100m 21515 | ecosystem: Environmental > Aquatic > Marine > Intertidal zone | place: USA...
ACTGCTTTTCTTCTTCCATTGCTGTCTTTTCGGACCGCGCTTTTTATATTTTTTGTTCTTTATCTTCTTACACGCAGCGTGTGTTGGTCTACAAGCAGGGTATGAAGAGCCTTTCTTACCTGCTTTCTTTCTACCACAAGGCCCACCTGTTTTACAGTTGACCCATCCTTTGAACTTTTTACCAGTCTTCTTATCTGTACGAGTCTTAAACCAATCTCGTAAGTTCTCTAATAATTCTTTTTGTGTCATTTTATGTTACCACCTCTGTTTACACATTTCTGAACATAACCTGAGGCATAAGCGGAAGGCCATACATCATACTTACGTTTAGCTTTAGCTTGACACTTAGCGCGAGTCTTAGATACTTTCTTTTCAGCATCCTCTTCATTTTCATAACCAAATACACCTAACCAATCAGGAGTTTTCGATAGATCTAATACTCTAGCTCGTATATTATTCTCTCCCGTCTCAATCGCTTTATGCAGTCTATGGTTGCCATCTAATATCATATCGTATTTGCCATTATAATTTGTAATAATAATAGGATACTTTAAATCAGCTTTCATAGCCCTATCGTATGTTGACTTTACTTGCTCCGGAGTCTTGTTGGGCTTATGTCGTGTGTGTATATCTAAATGTTTAATATCTTCTACTGGTATAGATATAACAGGCGCTTTTAATTCTGTTAACTTATCTTCTACATCCTGCATTGTAATAGTAGTCTTACCATCTACATCTGACCAGGTTGTATCAGCGTAACCTGGATGCTCACCCTCTTCACTCTCAGACTTCTTCTTACCACCCTTCATATTAGCACACCAATGATACATCTTTGCCTTCTCCCCGCTAGCATTTTTTGCTCTCTTACGAAGTTCTGTCACAGAACCATTACAACTAGCCCCTGACTTCTTAACGCGACCAGGGCGACTCTTACCCTTCTTCTTACCGTCAGCAAAGTTCTCAAGATAGAATGACTTAAAATCTTTCACGTAAATATTTACTCTTCCACATAAAGTTTCTCAATATACTCTTTAATTCTTTCATAGCTATACTCACCCTCAACGACGCTAAGTTCTATTTGATCTACGAAACTATTAGCTAGAAAATCCATCTCTTCATCTTCAACTTTCTCTAATGCATCTCTTACTGCATATAGACTGTCATATAAAGCATCAATTGATTTATCTAAATTATTAATAAGCTTAGACTTTTTCATATTTAAAGCTATTTATTGTTGTAGTTAAGATAGCAACGATGTTTTTCTATAATCATTTAAGATATTAATAATATCTGCTTTGAGATAGTTAATGTGATATGGTACAAACCTATCTTCTTGTAGGTAGAAGATGACACATTTACGACATCGTTGACCGGTCATTTGCTCATGCATATAAGCATACATCGACAATTGTAGAGCATATGTATTAAACTCACAAGTATGTAAGTGATCAACAGGATCGAGCATTCGTTCGCCGAACGGTGAGCTGAACCTAAACTTCTTATTAGTCTTAAAATCTCCTACTGTAAACTCACCCTTCTTATGCTCGAATATAAGATCGGCCATTCCAGCTACGTTATAGTCCTCATTGTATAATAAACTCTCGCAATGGATCTTATCATGTCTATCGATATGTCTATCTACTGCCCTGTTGTAGGTTTTATAGAGCCAGCTGTAGTTATCTTCCATATCTCCATAACTAATATAATCTTCTAGTAGTTTATGAATATTTGTACCTCTATCACAAGCTTTATTCTTTTCTTTCTCCCACATCTCTAGAACCATCTCTTTCGACACACCTTCTCGTTCAGCTACTCTCGATGCGTGGAAGTGCTTATCAAACTTCTTCTTATATTGACCGAGTAGAGTAGTTACAGAGATAAACTTACCTTTATCTTTATGCGTGTAAGTATGTGACGCTTCATCGAAATTGACAATTTTTGCAGACATTAACATATTTTAATATAAAACTCACGACTATCAACTAAATAATGGTATGGGTGTAAAGATTTCAGAATTACCAACATTTTCCTCTCCTCTTACTGGTAACGAGCTAGTAGCAGTTGTGCAAGACTCTATTACTAGTCAAACACCACTTTCATCTTTTGCAGTGCCTTTAACAGGGGTAGGAGGAATGCTAGCAAGAACTGAGCTCTCTACTCTTTCAGGTGGATGGGAAAGTACTAGACAAACTGTATCGACAAATTGTACGAGTTGGAGTGCTGCAGCAGATTGGTGCACGGCAAATGGATGTTACGTGTTAAATTGTATTTCATCAGGTGCATCTCAAGGTACAATTAGATCTACTAATGTAAATGGAACTGTAGCTACTATAGAAGTGACAGGGTTACATCCTACTTGCTCGCCTGGGTTTCAAGATATAAATGCTTGCGGTACTGTTTCTAGTAGCAATATTAAGAGTGGTTATCAGACTACAGTAGCTGGTGGTTGTAGTTACTCTTCTATAGTAGGAGGCTTTTATGGTTGTGCGTGTGGTACAGGTTCATTTGTTGGAGGTGGTAATAACAATAAAACATTCGCTTGCTATAGCGCTGTAGTAAACGGATGTTGTAATAGTGCATGCGGTGACAATAGTTCTATCTTAGCTGGCACATGTAATACTATCTCTAACACAGTTTCTGCTGCAGCAATATTAGCTGGTAGTGGTATTAATGCGTGTCTAGATGATACGGCTTTTACGCAGCGGCTTGTAATAACTGATATTCCTACATCTAGTTCAGGATTACCCACAGGAGCAGTATATAGATCCGGTACTGATTTAAAAATTGTAACTTAGCCTCTTGAATATTGCTATATTGTAAGTAAATTATAGTATAGTTAATTAGACATGAGCAAGCGTAATAGTACAAAGAAACGGGTAGATAAGGTTGAAGTAGAAGCTGAGGAGGTAAAGCCTACTCTAGTAGGTAAGAAAGCTATCTTTCATATGGAGGGTGGTGTTGGTAAGCACGTCGCAGCTTCAGCAGTTATAGCTTCTTATAAGAAAGCTAACCCAAAAAATAAAATTATTATAGTTTGTGCTTGGCCGGAAGTATTTCTAAACAACCCTCATGTTGATAGAGTTTATAGAATTGGTAACACTCCGCACTTTTATAAAGATTACATTTATAAACAGGATGTTGAGATTCATTCGCAAGAACCATATAAAACAACGGATCATATTACAAAGAAGAAGCATCTTATTGATTCTTGGTGTGATTTAATTAATGTACCTAGAGCAGGTACTAGCCCAGAGTTGCTATTAAACTTCAGAGAGAAAGAAGAAGCTGGGAGGATTATCCAGAATCCAACCAACAAACCAGTGCTCCTTATTCAACCATTTGGAGGGCCGGGTAAAGAGCATCAAGAGACTCCGTATTCGTGGACTAGGGATATTCACCCTACTGTCGCTCAAAACATTGTCAACGCTCTACATGATAGGTATCATATTGTACACGTTTGCTACGACTTACACCCTCAGTTAGAGAACGTACAGCGCGTTGATGCTGCTATGCCTAAAAAAGTTCTCTTTGGTCTTTTACTCTACTCTACAAAAAGACTCTTAATTGATTCTTCTCTTCAGCATGCTGCCGCAGCAATGAACCTACCCTCTACTGTCGTGTGGGTAGCTACTCAACCAGAAACTTTCGGCTATGATTTACATAACAACATTAAACCTTCACAAGAGTTTCTAGAAGGTACTGTTGATTCATATCTATATGATTACAGCTTTACAGGAGCTCTTCATGAATGTCAATATGAGAATCCTAGTCAAATATTTGACGCTAATAAGATTGCAAATAGTCTAGTTTAACTTCGTTAGTGTTATAAGAACCTTCACGTCTAGCGGCGTGAAGGTTTTTTAGTAATAATTGCCATAGATATCATTATCATTGACATCCATATCATACACGTTATCTTTCGAGTCCTCGTTAATATTCCAATCAAAGGACTTATCAGCAGAAACACTATCTCCAGGTATGTTAGTAGATAGAACACCACTAAACGAGTTCTCAAATACCTGATCATTAACTGGCTCAATAGGCGCACCAGGCTCGAATGAATATTCGTATCGTTTAGCTCTCACTCTATATACATACGTTCCAAGTAGAGGGTTCATTGCTGAAACATCTTGATCCATTCGCTCTGTAATCTCATATACCTTAGCTCCTCTACCGTTTGTTCGCATACAGCTTAATGCATCTATAACTACAAGATCACCAGACTTAGGCTCTATAGACTGACCAACACTAGCATAATCAAACTTTGCTGAAGCAGCGTTATAAAAGGTGTCTATATGTAAATAACCGGTAAACTCATCAGCAGCATCAAACCCGAAACTTTGCAATGAAATAGCCTCATTGTTAAGCTCGACATACATTTGAAGAGAGAGAGGACCTTGGAACGTTTTAGTTGGCTCCTCGCCATACAACAAATTAGCTGCTGATAAATTAAACGGGTTAAAATAGTATTTAACATCAATACCGAAGTTGTTAATTAGGTCGTTGTAAGCTTGATCAAATACTAACTGCTCTGCTTGCATGTTCGTAGCATTTACAAACTTACCGCAAGATGGAATAGCTGTAGCTGCTAAAACTTCTTCCGGTGTGCAGTTAATAGTATTTGGATTACAACCCATATAGTTATTTAGTCTTCATCGGCTTCTTCATAAGCATCCCACACTGATTACCTTCCTCATCTTCAAACATTTTTACCTCTGCACCTGAGTTACCAAGACCTTTTGTTACTCCAGGCTCGTAATCTAAGCCATAAACATTAAGTGTACCCATTAAAGGTTGACCCATCAGCTTAATTTGTTGTGCTCCACCTTTTATTAAATTTCTAACGTGTGGGCATTTAGAATTATAATCCTTTCGAACATTATTTTGATGCTTTCTATCTGTACCACCGTATAAATTTTTACCAGTCCTCATTGCAGCATGCATGTACTTATCTCCTTGATAGTACTCTTTAAAGGTCTTCATATATATACTTAATAAAAAAGCCTACCGATTTAACGATAGGCTTTAATATTATTGCGTTTTAGTTTTAATTATTCAAAAGCACTTGAACCTGGCTTAAGATTGCCAACTTTGTTCTGCTTTCCGTCGTTATAGTGAGTATTCATGTTAGAACCAGCATCAACTTTTCCAGTTGCACCAGTACTAGCAGCTCCACCAGCATTTTTAAGACTACCTACTTTGTTCTGCTTACCGTCGTTATAGTGGGTATTCATTGCAGTAGGCTCTCCTTCTTCATCTTCTTCGAATTGGGCAGGGAATTGCTCATCTTCATCATCGAGTTCGACTTCTGCTTCGACTTCATCTTCATCTCCACATGCAGCTTTAAGAACGTCACATAGATGCTGCGCCATTTCTCTGTCTAAAGTAACGGTCACTTCATCACCTGCTTCGGCATCGGCCTCTGCATCATCAAGACCGAGTGCGTCGAGATCTGCTTCTTCATGTTCACCACCGCCAAAGTCTTCATTGACCATGACCTTATCATAGAGTTTATCAAAAACTGATTTACGCTTCATAAAAATATTTAGTCCTTCCTCAGCAATTTTCTCTATTTCTTCTGAACTTTCTTCACTTTCTTCAGGATCTACAGGAAGCTCATCTTCATCTACAGTATCTTCTTCCTCTTCCTCTGGTTTCTTACCTCTCGCTTTCTTAATAGCTTTATCTCTTGACCCCATATACTCTGCAGTACTAGATTCAACCTTTCCATCTCCATCGTAATCTTTTTTAGCTTTACTTTCTTCATCTTCAGCTATATCTGCTTCGACTTTATTGACATCATCTTCTTCTGTCTCATCCTCTTCGTCTTCTTCTTTTCCAACGATGCCATAACGCGCTGCTATATCATCTGAAGTTGGTAGAGGACGATCGCAATTTGTACCAGGATCATTTCCATCGCCGTATGATAAGCCTTTTATATTATAAGCGTTTTCTTTATCGCCTACTTTATTAATGTCAACATCGGACTCTTTAAATCCACCTCGCTCGGTTGGACCACCCTTTTCGAGAGGAGCCTCACCAATAGTTCCTGCTGGAACATTCTCACTGACTACTACTTTATCTAAAATAGCACCATATGCTTCACCTAAACTTTGAAGGTCTTTCTTTTTAGCCATATATTTATTTATGGTAAGTAATAAATATTTTCAATGGCTCAGCAAGATAATATGTACTATATGGGTAATAAAAATTTACCCAACGTAAATTGGAAGGGTGAATACACAAAAGAACAAGTAAAAGCTTTAACGAAAGCGCATAAAAACATTTTATACTTTGCTGAAAATTTCTTTTATATTGTTAACCTGGATAGAGGTAGAGAAAAGATCCAACTTTATAAAGCGCAAAAAAGAGCTCTACGTAAGATGAGAGACAATCGTTTCTTTATACAACTAGCCTCTAGACAGATTGGTAAATCGACAATGATGACGATCTATATTCTTTGGCAAGCTATCTTTAATAAAGATCAACGTATATTGTTAGTAGCTAACAAAGAGGCTACCGCGATTGAGATCTTTCAACGTGTAAGGATGGCTTATGAAGAATTACCTAACTGGTTGAAGTCACCGGTTAAAGAATATGCTAAGACATCTATGACGTTGGAGAATGGATCACGTATAGGTATTACAACTACTACTGGTACAGCTGCTCGTGGTCAATCTGTTAACTGTCTAGTTATTGATGAGATGGCATTTATTGAACCTCACTTGGTAGAAGAGTTTTGGAAGTCTGTCTTTCCTGTTATTACCTCTTCTAAAAAGTCTAAAGTATTTGTTTGTTCCACTGCTAACGGTACTGATAATTTGTTTTATAAGTTATATACTGGAGCTGAGACTGGTGAGAATGGTTGGGCGTATGATAAGATATTATGGGATGAAGTTCCAGGTAGAGATGAGATATGGGCTAACAATACTAGACAAGCTATTGGCTCTCATGATGCGTGGCTTCAAGAGTTTTGCTGCCAGTTTATTAACTCAGGTGAATCTTCTATCGATGATGATTTATTTGAGAAGATGCAATCACAGTTATGCGAACCTAAAATAGTTTTAGATGATGGACATTATAAAATTTGGGAAGAAGCAGACCCGTCAAGAGTATACGCTGCAGGAGTGGATACAGCAGAAGGCGTTGGAGTTGATTCGTCTGTAGTACAGATATTTGATATAACTGATCTTAAAGATATACGACAAGTAGCATGCTATACTAATAACAAAATACCTCCCGCGGACTATACTAACAAAGTCTATTCTATATTAAGAAACTACGGGTCACCTTTAGCTCTTATTGAGCGTAACGGTCCTGGTGCTCAAATCGTTGATAGGCTTGCTAACGATTTTGGTTATGAAAAGATAGTATCCTACGGGAACAAAGCAGGTCACAGACGAAACATAATGCAAGGGATGATCGCGCATACTAATACTAAGTACAAAGGTGTTCTTAATATGAGATATTATATTAATGAAGCGCGCTCGGTTACAATTCGAGATGAAGATACATTAAAGGAGTTGCGATCATTCGTACGTTATCCTAACGGTACATGGAAAGCTAGACAAAGTCATCATGATGATAGGGTCATGGCTACTCTTTATTCTCTCTTTATATTAGAGAAAGAAATTACTGAACGCTTTTTTGAGATACTTGAATTAGATGATAGAGGTAAGCCTATGGTTATTGAGGCCATGGACTTTGGATTAAAGTTCTTTGAAGACGCTACCTCACTATATGCTGACAATGAAGTGGTCGGTGCTAATAATATGTTACCCCCTATTGTGTTTGGTATGGGTGATAATCAAGCAGAAGAAGAAATGGATGAATTGGAAATGCATGGCTTTCAACCTCTAGAATAAATATTTACGATGGCAGTAAACCAAAATAATCAATCTATCTTAAACAAGAGCCGGCTTGATAAGTTTGTACTTATTTTTTCTTTACCTCCTGCATTAAGAGAAATAAATGTACGAGAAAATAGTGCGCGTAATAGTAATAATGTAATTGAAGACAAACTTCAATTGTCTGTCTACGGTGCAGTTGTACCAGAACTTACTGTCCCATCAATCCAGGTGCCATATGGAGGTAGTAATTTATATCAATCTGCTCATGCAAGAGAGGCTTACCCTCCTGTGACGGTTAACTTTACAGCTGACAATGAGTTCAACAACTACTGGGTTATATACAAATGGTTAAATTTGATGCATGATCAAAAGACTGGTATATATGATGATGCTGATTTAGATCCTGAAAATCAATTTAATAATTACCAGACTGATATGACTTTATATGGTTTGGATGAATACGAAAATAAACGCATAGAGTTTACTTATACCAAAGCTTTTCCTGTAACTTTAGGTAATTTAGAATATAACTATAGAACGTCTGAGGAAATAGAATCATCCTTTACGTTTGTTTACTCACAGTTACACACTAAATTATTGAATTAATAAGAAAATATTTATTCAAAAAGAATAAATAATTTTATGGCTAATAGGACAATACAATCTCCTGGGGTTGAGATTCGTGAAGCTGATCTATCACTTAGAACAGTTTCTCAGGGTACAACAACATATATGGCAGGTTTCGCTAACGAAGGTCCCACTGATGAAGTGGTGGGCGTAGGAAACATCACTGAGTTTGAACAAATTTACGGGCAACCAAGAACGCCGGCTGAAAGATACTTCTATCATTCTGCTCGTGCTGCTTTAAATTCAACCGGTAAATTAATGGTAAATAGATTGCCTTATGGTGCAGACGCTGGTCAGGGATTTGGATCTAAGATCTCTGTTCTTGCTTACCCAGCTTCTGGTTTTGAAAGGACAGGAGTTTATTCGAACGGTCACCCGTTGAGCGGTACGTTGAGCGGCGCGCCTACTAATGACTTTACTACATTATCTTCTACTTGGGTTTTAGGTGCACCAACTCAATTTGATATAACTAATGATGAGTATATTAGTCTTACTAATGGTGAGACATTTAGTGAAGGTTGGAATTTATCTGCTTCTAAATCAAACCAATTAAGTAGTCTTCCAGCTTTATCTGGAGCTGCTATAATCGTTATTAACAAAGCTCAAACAACTATTGATGGTCAATTTAACGGTTACTATTTAGGTATATCTGATAACACGAACATTAACCCTGCAAGTGCATTTGATGCGATACAGTCAGTACAAACTACAACAGGATCAGCAGCAAAGACAGGTAGAAAAACATTTACTACTATACCAACATCGAGATTTGAATTTAGTGTAGATGCTGCAAAAGGTTCTAATATTCAAAATTCCATATCACAAGTTATGGAAGAGAGTATAACTAATTACGATACATCTACAACGGAGTTTGATGATACATTAAACATTGGTGTATTTAAATTACGTCAGTCAGTGTTCTCTAAGGATGCTAATAAGATGGATTACTTGTTAGAAGAAGGTTATAATGGTTCTATCGGACATTACAGACAGATTAATTCTGAAAATGGAGGCGCTCCAATAAACTTCTCACTTGGAACTGTCGAAGAAGATTCTCGTAATATTGAGATGTTAGTTAATCCATACTTAGCAGATCAAATATCTGGGTTAAATTTATCAGATGATGGTAACCCTAATAAGAAGATAAGAGTACTTACACAGTCCTTAATCGATAATGTAGTTAATGGTAATATATCCCCATCGAGGGTTGGAGCTACAAAAGCGTTTATCGAAGGTATTTCTTCATTACCTACAGCTGACTCACTCTTTCCACTAGGTGCATATGGTGAGACTAACTTAGAGACAAAGCTTGCTGGTAATATTCCACAGAAGCTTGATAGAGCTCTTGATCGTATTCGTAACGATCGTAAGTTTAACATCGATATTATTGCAGAAGCTGGTTTAGGTACTATATTTACATATAATCAAACATCAGCTGAAACCCCGTTAAGCGCTCTTGGATTTGATGATTTAAGAACAACTGCTAAAATTGAAGAGTTAAGAACATCTAGTGATCTTCCTAGTAGTGATGCTAGAGACAATTATTCAACTATCTTTAATAAGTTTGCAACATTTGCAGGTCCAGTCAAGGATGGTGGTAGAGGTGATATTCTATTCGTTGCTGATCCAATTAGACAGTTACTTGTAACCGGTAAGGATAACAAGGTACAAGCAGATAAGTCAAAGAACTTCAGTACCGATATTTACTGGGCGTTAAGACATCAGTTTGAAAATGCTAATACATCATACGCAACAGTGTTTGCTAACTGGATGAAAGTATATGACAACTATTCTGGTCTATTCACCTACGTACCATCTTCTGGATTTGCAGCAGCTAAAATGGCTTCTACAGATGCAGCAATCGGACCATGGGGCGCGCCAGCGGGATTCAATCGCGGTGTTATAACCGATGCCGTTGATATTGCATTATCTCCTAACCAACGTCAACGAGATGATCTTTATACAGTTAATCTTAATCCAATAGCTAGTTTCTCTGATCAAGGTAACGTGTTCTTCGGACAGAAGACATTGCTTAAGAAGCCAAGTGCATTCGATAGAATTAATGTACGTAGAACCTTCTTATATCTTGAGAAGATTACAAAGGCTACAATGCAGTTCTTCCTCTTTGAGAACAACACATTGTTTACTAGAACAAGAGTTGTTAATACATTAACACCATTCTTTGAAAGAGTAAAGGCAGATGATGGATTGTATGATTACCTTATTGTTTGTGATGAGAGAAATAACACTGGTGAGGTTATTGATCAGAACGAACTTGTAGTTGATATATACCTTAAGCCAGTTAAGACTGCTGAGTTTATCTTAGTTAACTTCTATGCTACACGCACAGATGCTAACTTCGAAGAGCTAATCGGCGGTTAACATTAATTAACTTAATTTAAGAGCTGTGAAAGTAACATTTCACAGCTCTTTTTTTATATAATTAGCTTTCAAGCTATAAATATTAGTATGCCCGTAAACCAAAATATTCAAAATTTCTATAGAGTTGCAGCGGATAGAGACTTTTCGAGAGATTTTCTTTTTAGAGTAACTCAATTGCAGTTACAAGGAGTTCCTGCTTTAACTGATACTCAGTTAGTTTATGCTAAAGCTGCTAACCTACCTGGGCGTAATATTAAGAACACAGCAGTACCTTATATGGGACTTAACTTAAACGTTCCTGGTGGTGTTGAGTATACTAACTCTGATGGTTATAGTCTTAGTTTTTACTTAGATGCAGATAGTGACCTTAGAAACTATTTTGAAGCAGCTTCTAGAGCATTATTTAACGATCAAACATCTACTGGCGAGTATGGTACACCTGATGATGATTTCTTTATTCAGTTAGCACAACTTGATAAAGACCTTGAGCCTATTGCAGAGTATAAGCTCGTTGGAGCTTCATTACGCAACATCGAGGACATTGAATATAAAATGGCTGATGGTACTGGTGAGACTGTAGAAATATCAACTACTATAGCCTACCACTACTATAATAAGACTAGGTGATTAAATAATTAAGTGCCTCAAACTATACTACCTAGACTTAGCCTACAACAAAAATGGGCTAGTGACCTACCCTTAAAATTTTTATGGGGAGTAAATTTGTATGGTAGAGACGGTGCCTCCATGACTGATGTTGGCTCTAATGTAAGAAATATTATTGCTGCAACCGAAGGTAATAGTCTACCTATAAAGCCATCTTTAATAGATGATTACTCTCACAATGAACTTGGGTTACTATTAGCGCAGAATGCTTCTCTACCTAATGAACAAATAACAATAGGAACTGAAAATATAGCCAAAACTGGTGGTTTCAGAGCTGGATACTTTGCAGATAGAAGAGCTAACTACGGAGCTGAAAATAAGCTAGATCTTACCTTTTTAGAGACTAATGTCGATTTAATGGATTATTTTTTAAAGCCATGGGTTGTAGCTACTAGTTATAAAGGTCTTATTGAAGATGAGGAAGATGATATAAAATGTTATATTGATTTAGTTTTATATACTAGATCAGATGAATATTACAAAAGTAGTAAGTTTGAATCATCACAAGACTTTAATAGACCGCTAGTAGAATATAGCGCTAGAAAGATATATACTTTTTATGATAGTGCTCCTTTTAATATTGAAGGAGGTCAACTAAGCTATAATAACGAGTTAGCATTGAGTGAACTAACAAAAACAATTTCATTTGCTTTTTCTCACTATCAAGTTCGAGACATCACCAACACCGTCGTAGACCCTTCGAGGTAATAAGTAATAGACTAAAATTAGGTTGAAGATTTATAGTAGCAGACTAAGTTATTAAGTGAGTGATAACTTTAACGTTGAGGTGATATTACCGAGTGGTAAGTCTAGACGTATCAATGAACTTAATAATAAGCAGTATTTAGTTATCATAAAGTTTTGCGAGAATAAAGATTTTTTTGGGCTAAGTGAATACTTTAATACCATTATTTTAGATGACGACTTAGATATTGTTGATAGATTTTACCTGCTTATATATGCGAGAATGGTATTTGTAGAAGAAAGTCTTACATTTACAACTAAAGAACAGCGCAACGTTGATGTAAGTTTGAGCATAGTATTAGAGAAGTTAGAAAGTATATCTTACTCTATATTTAATAAGACTATTACTCATGATGATATCGATATTAAGTTAGGTATTCCAACTGCTTTATACTTTAAGGATATAGATGATTTATATAATAACATAATTAAAGAGATAATATTTGATAATGAAGTCATAGATTTTGCTTCTCTTAATACAGAGGATCGTATTAATATATTAAATAAACTACCGGTTAACTTGTTTGATGGGCTACAACAATATCTAGCAGATCTTTCTAGTAATGCTTTCAACATGACGCTTTTAAGTGAAAACAAGCGTCTTAATATACAAGAAATTAATCTTAATCTTATTAGTAACGGGGTTATAGAATTTATTTCAGCTATCTACGGTATTGATCTAAAATCCTATTATGAATTAATGTACGCTTTTTACAATACTATTCTAAACGGATCTAATTTATTCTCTACTATGTCACCTATGGAGACAAAAATCATGCTTAATATACATAATAAGCATATAAAGAAACAGAACGAAGAGTTGAAAAGACAGCAGAAGTAGATATATATTAATATGGGTAAAAAACTAGACTCCTTCATATCAAAACTCGACTCTCTTAATACATCTGAGCTTGTTGAGATTTTTGTACCTTCTATTCAAAAGGAAGTATCTTTTAAATTATTTAGCGTAGGTCAACAGAAAGATTTAATCCGGACAGCACTTACTGGTATAGTAGGAGCTATAAAGTGCGGTGTTATTTATAATGAAATTATAACTACTAATTGTCAAGAAGATATTGAATTTTCATATGAAGATAAGAATGCTATTCTTATAGCACTTCGTAAAGCATCTATTAGCAGTGATATTACTATTGATGGTATAGCATATAATCTTGATAATCTCCCTACCAAATTACCAAAATTTAAAAATCAGACTAAAAAAATTAAATTTAGTGACTTTGAGTTATGTTTAAAAATACCTAGCTTAAAACTTGACAAAACTATAACAGAGAAGGCTTTACTAGATATTAGTAAACTTAACGAGGAAAAAAAGAAGTCAGAATCAGTTGATATCCTGCTTACTTATGAAATAGTTAAGTATTTAGATAGTATTAAGGGAGATGATAGTGATTTTGACTTAAATGAGTTAACAGTGTATGAAAAAAAGCGAGTAGTTGAAAATTTACCTCTTAAAGTTAACAATAAGATTATAGAATTTATCGGTTCAGTTACTGAGTATAGCAATCAATATGCTACATTTAAAGATAATACAGTTGTAGAATTTGACGCTGGATTCTTGACCCGCGAATAAATATCTATGTGGAAGAAGATAGCGGCTTTAAAAAAGTTCTAAACCTCATAGGCAGCTTAGGGGGCGATAAGGGTGTGCCTAAGTCTAACCCTAAAGGAGTAAGGGGCGGTAGAGGTCTAGATCTTAGTAAATTCTTTAAAGTTAAAGATCTTAACGGAGCAGAATCAAAACGGTATAAATCTATATTTGAGATACTTGGTCAAACGCTGCTTATAGGTAAGTATGCTAAATCTGGACCAGAAGCAGAAGCCTTAAAGGGTACCGTCGCGGGCCCGATTGCTGAAAAAGTAAATGATAGTGAAGATGCAAAAAAAGCTGGTCAGCCAGACGGTAAAGGAGGAGGTATATTAGGTGGGTTGTTTGGAGGTATATTAAAAGGTGCTATTGGGCTCGGTGCTATGATATTAGCTTTAGGAGCATTAGCGATTGTATTAAATATGTTTGCCGGTATAGAAGCGGAGACATTATTTAAAGCAGGGGGCGCGTTACTTGGTCTAGTTATTATTGCGAAACTAGCTAAGAAAGGGTTGATACGCGGCGCTATAGGAATTGCAGCAATGGTTGGAGTTCTTTACTTACTTTTAGAGAAAGTGCTAATACCTTTTCAGAACGTTAACTGGGAAACGCTAGGTAAAGCAGGAGCAGCACTACTCGGGCTCGTAGTTATAGGTAAATTTGCTAAACCTAACATGATACTAGGGGCTGCTGCTATCGGTGCTGTAACTCTTGTACTAGCGTTACTTGTACACAAAGCATTAATTCCATTACAAGAAGTAGAATGGTCTACAATCGGTAAAGCGTTTGTCGCATTGTTAGCAATAGGGGTAATAGGCGCTGCAGCAGGATTTGCGGCACCGCTCATATTTATGGGCTCATTAGCTCTCGCTGCTTTAGGTGTAGCTTTATTGCCTATGGCAATTGCTGCTCGAATAGCCGCACCAGCTATAGAAGCTCTATCCGGGCCTATAAATGCTACTGCTAATGTTCTAGACAAACTAGCCGATGTACCGGTATCAAATTTACTGGCTATAGGTCCAGCGCTTGCCGCCATTGGCATTGGTCTAGTTGCTATGAGTGGTGGTAATTTAATTGGAGCTGCGATGGATAAATTTGGCTCATTCTTTCTTAACGATAAAGGTCCAATAGAGAAGCTAGCTGAGTTAGGTAAAGCCGCCCCTGATATAATTAAGTTAGGCGATGCTTTTGACACAATAGCAGACTTTAGCTTTAGTGATATAGATCTTGAAGGAGATTTTAACTTAGCAGCTGTTGGAGTTAACAACTTAACAGGTAGTATGAATAAGCTAGCAACATCGCAGCAAAAAGTAGTTGGTCTTTTTAAGCAAATAAACGATTCAACTGATGAATTTAGAAAATCTGGTGCTGCTGATATAAACAATACATTCAAAATGGATAAAGAGCTTGTAGATGTTAATAAACAGCAAGTAAGCTTACTTTCTCAAATCAAAGATGGTATTATGATGCTTATAGATAAGCCAGCTGGATCTGGTGCTTCAGTAAGGATGGAAAAAAGTGATGGAGTACAGGAGCTAGAGACCACACAAGACTTTAACAAGAGTATGGGAATATCAGATATAATACAATAATATGAAATTTATAAAATCATTTACAGAGCGGCAAACTGCTAACTTAAACACTATTGCAACTAGAAAAGATCCAGATGAAAAAGATGGTGATAAAGGTGCTTTAGCAGAAACTGATCCGTTATTTGAGCCAGAGCCGAAAGCGCAAACCATAGACGTTTTACAGATGCCTTGGTATGCTGGTAAAACGGTAGATCCAAAACGTTTAAGTAAAATACCTAGAGGTTTTATAATAGAAAGAAGACAGAAATTGAATTCTTTACTTTCTGGAGCGATATATTATTTAGGAACCGTATTAAATGCTGCAGAAGCACTCACTCCAAAGAGTGTAGGATCGCTTTTAAGTAAAGTTACTACAGTATTACCAAAAAATGCTATAGCTGGGTTTCAAAATATGAAAGATAGTTTTCAACAATCCTTAGAAAAGGATGGTCAGCTTTTAAAGAAGAATAAATTAATGTCTCTTTTTGGTATATATCTTACTGAAGAGACTGGATTTAAATATGCCTTTCCATACCTAGAAGGACCGGCTGAATTAAATACATCCTGGGGTAGTGAAGGTGAAGGCACTATAGCTGGTCTTGTTAATAAGGGTATGGGAGTAATAGACGAAATTTCTAGAGTAGTAAATGTATCTCAGCCAGGAGTTTATATCCAAAAACCTAAATATTTTAGTTTTGATCAAGAGGGTAAGAGCGTTACATTTAGATTTCCTTTATTTAACACAATACCAAATAAAAATTTTAATTATAAAAGTAATTATGAGTTAATATGGCTGCTTACATATCAAAATAAACCATTTAAAACATCGTTTGCGCGGACCACGCCAGGTAAGATTTATACAGTAGAGATTCCTGGTATAACTAGTATGCCTTATGCATATATAAGTGATATGAGAGTTGATTTTAGAGGTACAGTTAGACAGCTAGAAGTTGAAATAAATGGTGATAGCTTCGAAGCGCCTATCCCTGAAGCTTACGTAGTAAGCATAACCTTTACAGGCCTTTTGACAGAGTTTGCTAATACTATGATAGGTGGCGGATTTACAAGTAGTATATCACAAAATAAAGCAAAATTTAATTTAAGATAATGAGTAGTATAATTACAGGTATAAAAAGAAATAACATAGAAGATTTAGAGAATATAAGTTCTGAATTATATGAAAATATTTTTAAAGTTAATTTATTAAACAATAAAGATAAAAACTTTTTCTTTTATAACACTCTTAATAAGGTAGTATTTCCTGACAATTTAAGTAGTAGTATATATGAAGAGGCAACTGTTCAGGCTGATACTCCATGGACTACGTTATCGTTTGATTTATACGGTACTATAAATTTATGGTGGATTGTTTATTTAATTAATAAGCCTAAATATATTTTTCTAGCAAAAGGTGGTACTACAGTAAAGTACATTACTCCAAGTGCTATAACTTCAATTTTAAATAGTATGAAATGAGCGATAAGATAACAACTTTACAAGATACTAATTTTTATGTAGAGATAAATTTTTTATCGGTAGACAGAGATACCGGAAACAGTACATACTTACCTATAGATTTATCTTCAGTTACATTTTTTGAAATAAGAGATGATTTAATAAATTTTGGACTAACAGGCAATCTTACCTTTCCTAACTGGGGCCAGTTATTAGACAAATTACCCGCTGTTGGGAAAAAGGGTAAGGAAACACATACCGGAAATACAGAAAACTTTATAACTATTAGTATTAAGGATAAAGATATAGACGATACTGAAGCCGCTGATTATGATGATAATGGTTATCACTTTCTAGCTAGCGCTAAATCAAGCTCTTCCCTACTAAACAGCGCTGTAAATGTCAAGCAAACGGTGGATTTTGAAGAAGATGTAACATCATTACTTAAAAAAATAAGTTGGGAGGATTTTCTAGAAACAAGAAAAACAGACTATGCAAAAATTCGCGCGACAAATCTTGCTGACAACCTAATATCGGTAATAAATACAATCCATCCAGATACTGCGCAGTTGACTGAGGAGGCTGATGCCTTAAATTTGGGTGGCCCATCTACACCCTGCGGAAATCTTAATATTTTTGGCGGTTCTCAAGGTGGGTCGAGTAAAAGCTTGTATGCCGTTATACAGGATGGTTATAACCATCTTATTTTTCATACACTAATTGATGGATTTGTGAAGGACATTGAGTCTGATGCTGGTTCTTATAATTATTCCTTACCCTTATTAAAAACTCGTGAAGTGGAGAGAGCTCTTGAACAAGGCTATAGCCCAGACACGCCATCAATTCGTAAGGTAATATTAAGTGAGTTGTTAACTAAGAAGCATATCGAGTTTATAACTTTTTATAAGCGAGCTACTAATAAAGATAAGACAAGCAAAAATAAGCCCGATTTTTCTAGTGTTTATATGGAAGAATTTGCTTTAGCCCCGTCTGACGCGACTGATAGCTCAGGAGAAGTTTCTGCAGATTCCGGAATGCATAATGTTGTTGAGCAATATGATTTAGTACAACCAGATATTAACAATTTAAGACAAACAATATGGGGAAACTACGAGATAATTACATCTGATCCTGACCAACAAACTACCAATAAAATAAGATTTAATAAAGTAGTTACGGATTTTGAAGTGTCTTTATTAGGGGGACATAAGTCTAACCTACCTATGATCCCATTTGGAGAATCGAAAACCTTCAAGATAGAAAACCTTGTGCGGAGTGATATAAGTACTAATCTTACATTGGCTAAATTTCAAAATGTAATATGCAAAAGCTTTATTTTTTTAAATGAAACCATTGTGCTTAATGTCAAAGGTAAAATGTACAGGAAGCCAGGTAAGTTTATCTCAATTAAGGGTGATTTGTGTCCTACACCTGCAAGAGAATTGTGGTTTGTTATAGAAGTAAAACATAAATTCGAAAATGGATCTTACCGAAATGAGATAAAAGCTGTTCGTTTTCTAGACGATGGGTACGTTGTACCACCAAGAGGTTATTTGGATTCCCTACCGGGACCCTTGCCTGGAAGCGCACCACGATTTGACGATCTAGATATCGGTGGCGATGGTCAAATGGAGGAAATGGAGGAGGGCTTTGTGCCGGGGAGAGACGGGCGGACAATGCTTCCAACGAAGCCTACGGAAGAAGAGGGACTTACTGATGAAGAGAAAGATGAGGCTAGAAAGAAGGGAGCAGATGTAACGAGAAAATTACTAGATGGTATAAAAGAATTTTGGAATAACAACTTCTCACCTCCAACACCTCCAAGCTAATTTTACAAAAAACTTATTATGGTAATATACGGAAACAACTTACATGAAAAATTACAAGGTATAGCGCTTAGCAAAGATTATATCAAATATGCTACCCCTTTTTGTGATTTTGTAGATGATCCTGAGCTTGCTCCGGATATAGATCTAGCCGTTAGCTTTAATCAAGCTATTAACGGTGATCCAATTGCTGCTAGTAGATTTACGGATACTCTTATATTAAGCGGTTATTTATTTGACATGGCGACAGTAGAGTTCTATAGAAATAAGATGCTATCCAATCGTAAAGTTTGGGGTAATCTAATTTTAAGTACAGAGTTAAAATTTGAAACTAATGCTTTTAAAGACGCGTTAAAGAATTGTCTTAACTCACCCTGTAATTTATTTGCCGAGACATCTGATACAGTAGCCAGATTAGCACAAGTTGCTTCTACTAAGAATGGTAGTAATTCTTTCGGAGTAGGTGATCTTTCAGCGACATTTATAAACATAACTAATGGATTAGATGAAGCTGTTACAAAAAAACTACCAAAGATATTTAGTAATGCTGCTTTAGAGCTTACTCAAAATACAAAGACTGCTAGAACAAACATACAGGCTATAGTAGCTGGTAAGAAGAATTTAAATCAGCTTAAAAGTTTAGCAAACGCTAGTGGTAGTATGAGAGGTACTGAAAAAATTTATAGATATACACCAGATTTAAAGTCATACACAGATTATACTAATGTAGGTAATAACATTTTGCTTAAAGTTAAGCAAAAATTAGGTGGTTGTTTTGATCGGTTTGAAGCAGCATATAGATATAATCCATATGAGGATAATACCAGTATACCAGCTTCAGATCAAAAACGACAATATAATGGAACAGAGTATGAAGATCACGCTAACGGGGTTCCAAAGACAAAAACACCAGCGTGGAAGAAATTGTTGAAATTATTTGGTTTTGGAGGTGATACTGCTGACACTGATGATCTGCAGTCAGAAATCGATGATATATCAAATCAGATGGTGACAAACGGGATGACGCCGTCGGAGCGGACGCAATGGCTGGATAGAGCTTCACCTGCTGAATATCAAAATGAACTGAGTTTGTTGAGTAAGGTAATAGAGCTCGAAGAGAAGCAATTTAGGCAAAATAGTGTGGATTACAGCGTCAAAGCACGAGCAGAGGCAGGTGCTGACGCAGAGGATCTACCATATGTAGGCCCTAAAACACCTCTTACTACACAGCCAACTGGAGGGATACTTACAGAAGCGCAGAAAGCCGCGGCTCAAAAATATAACAATAGAAACTAATCAATATCAATTATAGTATCATCATCACTTGTTAAAGCTTTCATGACATCGTCTCTAGTCATAAGAACTTTGGTTTGATTGTCCATTATGTTAAGCTTTTCTTTAGATTCAATATCCATTTGCTTTATCTCAACTCTATTCTTATTCTGCTCTTTAGCAGTATGAAGCTTACTAAGAGTGTCAATGGCAGATGATGAAGCTTTAATAAGCTCTGCTAAAGAAGCAACATCTCTATTCTCAGGAGCTGAGGCTATATATTCTTTAACATCATCAACCATATCAACTGAACTGTTAATAAGAGAACTGGTTTTCTTAACAAGAAATTCCTCAAGATTATCAAGGTCAATCTCTTCAGCAACCTTTTTGATTTCAGTTGTATCTTTATTATGACTCTTAATTTGAGATAAGATGTCATTAACTGCAGTATCGATTTCGTTACTCACACACTTATTTAATCTTAATTATTGATTTCGATAGTACTTTAGCTATAATATGTATATATGTTACTACAATTTGAAAAGACCCATGTAGATGCTGTACTACCTGGTAAGAATCATGATAGTGATACGGGTATGGATGTTACTTGTATCGAGGACTTTACAGTACCTGCCGGTGGATCAGCAGTAGTCGGGGTTGGTCTTAAATTTGCCTTTATCCAGCCAGGTTATTGGGTAAAGATTGAAGGTCGTTCTGGTCTAGGCTTTAAGCATGGTATTATGCCTCATCCAGGTATCATTGATAGTGGTTATAGAGGTGATGCTGGTATTAAGCTTTATAACCTTACTGATAAAGACTATGAAGGTACAGCTGGTGATCGGATCGCTCAGTTTGTAGTTTATACTAATCACAATGTAATCGTGACTGAAGGCGATGTTGTAGAGTCAGAGCGAGGCGAAAAAGGCTTCGGTAGTTCAGGTAAGTAAGCTATGGTTGAGTTTGATAAGATTTGGGTTGAGAAGTATAGGCCGCATAAGCTGGAAGATCTTATTCTTGATGATAAGTCATTAAGAGTAGTCAAGCAGTTTAAAGGTGAGATACCTAACTTGCTGTTTGTTGGTAGTCCAGGTACTGGAAAGACAACGTTAGCTCGTATACTAGTTAATGATGTCCTGAATTGTAACTACCTTTACATTAATGCTTCTGACGAATCTGGTATCGATGTTATACGTCATAACATTACTAACTTCGCTCAGACTAAGTCCTTCGATGGGGGTATAAAAGTAGTAATTCTAGATGAGGCTGACGGGCTAACCTCTCAGGCACAGGCTGCGCTTCGCAATACTATGGAGACGTACGCTAAGTACTGTCGGTTTATTCTTACCGCTAACTACAAGCATAAGATTATACCCGCGTTACAGTCTAGATGTCAATCATTAGATCTTAAACCTGTAATCGATCAAGCTGTTAAAAGATGTTACAATATACTACAACAAGAAAACATAAATATAAGTGATGAGCAAAAGAAAAAATTTGTCATGCTGGTTAAAAGGTACTTCCCTGACCTCCGAAAAACTATCAATGAGCTGCAAAAGTCGGTTATTGATGGTGAGCTTTGCATTGATAGTAACGGGAGTGACAGCGAGTTACTTCAAAAAATCTTCGAAGGGATACAAAAAAACTCGTTAGGCGTACGTAAGTATCTTATCGAGAATGAGGATAGATTTCAAGGTGACTATGATACGCTACTAGCTAACTTTCTTGACTACCTTTACGATCAAAATATAGCAGATATGAAAAAGAAAGAGATGATAGCCATAATAGCTGATCATCTCTATAAAAGCGCGTTTGTCGTAGATAAAGAAATTAACGCGTTCGCTTGTTTTATAAGCTTAGAAAAGTGTCTCTAGCTTTGTGGAGCATCAACTAAGTGCTTAGATATAGTCGCCTGTATATCTTTAATTAAGGCAGCTTCATCACTCACTGACATACCAAGACTACTAAGATCTTTAGCAATAGTTTTAGC
>Ga0315322_10000975_pt1 | contig 21971 bp, 19 predicted proteins | sample M110021515metaG_FD_203461 | JGI IMG/M metagenome (GOLD analysis project Ga0315322, IMG submission 203461) | Ammonia-oxidizing marine archaeal communities from Monterey Bay, California, United States - M1 100m 21515 | ecosystem: Environmental > Aquatic > Marine > Intertidal zone | place: USA...
TACCCCCTGTGAGCGCCTTCGGCCACACCCCAAAAACTGCCCATGGCCGACGAATACTGACCTCGCCCGGTATAGAGTCCCCCTGCTAGGCGACCCGCCGCCAAGCAGGATAGAACAAAGTGGGGACGTAGCTCAGCTGGTAGAGCGCTGCGTTCGCAACGCAGAGGTCGAGGGTTCAAGTCCCTTCGTCTCCACCATCCCCACTGCAAGTAGTCCAACGGTTCTAGGCACGCGAGTGCTTGGTACAGCCAGACGACTTAGCGATGCCGCTTCTTCCGGCGATCGAAGCTCACTCGGCCAGCCGCCAAGTCCTTGGCAAACGTCGCGGCTACGTGCACCAGGTCGTCGCCAAAGCGCTCCAGCTGCCAGCTTCGCAATCCTTCAACTTGCTCGAACTCGTCCAACGTCTTTGGGCTGTCAATAGCGATGCGCAGCATGACGTGGCGGTTGAGAACCAAAGACGAATCCATGCCCTCCTGCTCCGCGCGCTCGCGGCGCCACGAGCGCAAGCGCTCGTGCAGTTCGAAAGGCTCGTCGTCCAAGCGCGGCGTGCGCGATTGGGGCTGGACCTTCTTCGTGATCGGGTTTTGGCGACCGCGCTGCACGGCGGCTAAGGTGTCACGTCCAAGAGACCGTCGGCGACCTTTTGGAAAGCCCTTGAGGCCATCGATGTCGTTCATAGTGCTCGGCATGCGCGCAGCCAACTCCATAAGGACGTGGTTGCCTAGCACTTTGAACGGTGGCACGTCACGCTCTTCGGCGACGCTGTTGCGCAGGCAGAACAGCTCCTTGAGTACCCCCTTCTCGGCAGGGCTCAGGCCGTTGGCGCCCTTAATCTTCGCATAGCCATCGGGATCGAACTCACGCTTGACCGGCTCGAGCTCTTCCAGGCGCTCGCACTCACCATCCAGGATCATGCGGCGGCCGGCCGCTTCCAAGTCGGCGGCCATGCGCTCTTTCAGCGCCATTAGATAGCGCGTGTCGAGGCGCGCATAGTCGATCTGGCTCTGCTTCAGTGGGCGGCGACTCCAGTCCGAGCGCTGCTCGGACTTGTCGACTTCAATTCCGAAGTAGCGATCGAGCACGGCAGCCAGACCTGGACTGGAGAACCCCAGTGCGGCTGCGGCAATGCGCGTGTCAAAGATGTTCTTGAAACGAAAATGAAAGTCGCGCCCCAAGATCAGGACGTCGAACTCGCCATCGTGCAGAATCTTGACGACGGACTCATCCTTGAAGATTTCGCCCAACGGCGACAGGTCCAAGTCAACGAGCGGATCTATCAGATAATCCGTCTTGCCGATCGTGAGCTGCAGCAAGCACACCTTTTCCGTGTATGAGTAGAAGCTGTCCGCCTCGGTATCAACGCCGATCTCGGTAACACCCTCAAGGGCTTCCAAGAGGCTGCTTAATGCTTCGGGTGTCTCGATGATCACCGGCTGGACAAGGGTGCCCTTGTCGGTCGCCGGATCGGTGAATTGTGATGTCATCTCTGTATCTTTGGCGATAACTTCTTTCGGCGCAATCGCCATGAAGCCCAACGAAAAAACTCCGCCCTCCCAGGACGGGCAGGCGGAGTTGAAAGTGGCGAGGGCGACGGGACTTGAACCCGCAACCTCCGGCGTGACAGGCCGGCACTCTAACCAATTGAGCTACGCCCCCGCTTTCAGTTCCCCCGTAGGGGGGCGCGAAGTATAGCGGCCTCTAAAGGGAGGTCAAGTACTAGGAGCGTGAGTCTAGGAGTTATTTCAGGGGCGCCCACTAATCCCCTAGATAGCCTATGCGGCTGAGCATTTCCATCGTAGCCGCACCTGCATCAATGTCCAAGCTGCCGGAGACCTTGGAGGCCGCCTCGGCACGCGCTCGCAGCGAGTCCAGCAGCATGTCACGCAGCACCAAGGCACGCTCAGGACGCCCGTCGGGGCCATGTGCTAGGTCGTTCAGCTCGGCTGGGTCCTCCGCCAAGTCAAACAGCCTCCACTGCCCCTCTTTGGGTGCGTCGCGGAGCTCTGACCCGATCGAAAACCCAGTTGGACAGTAGTGAAGCACCTCGTTCCCCACCCGAATCCCAAAGATCGGCTGGTCGCGAGCCGAACCCCACAGTCCATAACGTGTCGAGAAGAATACGGGCCCGTCGGGACGTTGGTCGACGTCGTAGCCCTCGATCCCCAAGCTGCCCACGCCTTCACCCAAGTCCGCTTGGCCAATGTGCGCAAGGCTCCCCGCCAGGCGACGGTTTGAGATCGGAGTCTCGACACGTTCCCCGCTCGGAATACCCGGCCCCGAAATTATAAGCGGAACCCTAACAAGCTCGGAATACAAGCTGTGCGCATGGTCGAGTTGGCCGTGGTCCAGCCACTCCTCGCCGTGGTCACTGGTGAATGCGATGATCGTCTCGCCCTCGCGCCCCGAGGCCTCGACCCAATCCAAAATCTGCGCTAAGTACGTGTCGCCCGAAGCCACGCAAGCGTCGTACAGCCGATTGAACTCAGCGAGCTCATCGGGGTTCATATACTCGATGCGCTCGAGCTGTTTGTTGTAGCCAGCTCCGTTCAGCAACGAGTTGCGCAGCTCATTCACGCGCTGGCCATCTACATCCTCGTCGGTCTCAGGGAACCCCAGCCGCTCTACCTGACTGGCTAGTGGAGTCAGTGGCCCATGGGAGTCGACGAGATGCAGGTAAAGAAAGAACCGCTCATTCTTCCGTTCGCCCAGCCAGTCCATCACCTTCGGCATCACAGTCGCGGACTTCTCGAACTTGTGGCTATCGTCGAAGGTCTGAAAGCCCTGATTGAAGTTCTTCTCCGAGATGACCAGCGGGTTTCGAATAAAAGCACCCGTCGTGTACCCGCGATCTTGCAACGCTTCGGCAAGGGTCTGGTTTCCGCTCGCTAGATAACAAGAGTCGCGCCCCGTGACGCCGTGAACTTCGGGCGTGCGACCCGTCAGGATCGTGGCCGTCGAAGGCCATGTCCAACTCGACCCGGAATAGGCTTGCTCAAAAGTCAGGCCCTTGGCCGCCAATTGCTCGAGCCCCGGGGTGGTCGGCAGCCCATACCCACCAACGGAAGTGCGGTCAAAGCGCAGCGTGTCTTGCACGATCAAGATGATATTGGGCGCTGATGCCGAGGCCGGTTCGCGCGCAACTTGAGTATCGCGCTCGATGCGAAGCTCGCCAAATCCAATGCGCCAACCGTTGGGACGCCTAGCATTCACGGGAAGCGCTTCGTCGTTCGCTTTTGGACCGGACTTTTGCCAAGTGCGCAGCGTAAACACATCGCCTGGGGAGCAAGAAATGCGCCCCTGGTCCGGCCCCGAGCTCCCGGGGTTCGGCCTGCGCCAAGAGCGCTCGCCCGTGGGTTGCCCCTTTTCAGCCGTGATCTCCGTCGACAGCAAGACACTACCTGCCCGCTTCACCTCGAAACCGAATACCGCCGCGTCGATCGAGTCCGCCGCAGACAATGCCGCAAAGACCTCGCCATCCACACCGGCCGCCAACCGAAGGCGCAGCTGACTCTCGACATCCCCGAGCCCCGCTGGAACCGTAAACGAAATCTCGCAAGGTGGTGGCATCAGGAGTGCTGGAAGATCGCCCGCATCGAAACTATAGTTGCCAGGTGGAGTAAGCACGCCCACCTCGGCTACTCCCTCCGTTTGCACTAGGCTGTCGGCCCTTGCTAAGACCTCGTCCACGATGCGGGTTGTCCGCATCAATCCCAAGTCGGAATGAACCTCGGTCGCCTCCTCGGTCCCGCATGAAGCGGCACAAGCAAGCAGGCAGGCAAAGAGCGCGCGGAGGGACAATGAAGGGGAAGACGGATATGTCATAGGCCTAAATAGAATAACGCAGTCACGGCACGATGTCTTCGAGCTCCGCGCTATCCGACCAAAACCACCTGCATGACTCAGACCGAGTCCCCTATGACGAGCGGCCTGCGCGACCTGTTCAAGCGGCGCGAGCTGACAGGGCCCTCGCTCGTTCAATCAAGGCACAAGGCGTGCCCTTGGAGTGCTGCGGCGTACTCGCGATTTCGAGAGCCCCCGATCGGGTTGCCCACCTGGGCCGAAATTGAGAAGTGCTTTAGGGGTGCCGTCAGCGCGCCGTATTCCCAAGCTATACATCAGCTAACGAAAAAGGCGGGCGGTCACTCCCGTTTTGGAAGTGGCCGCCCGCCATTTGCAAAGCCAGTCAGTATTAGCAGCCGTCCATTTGGCCCTTTAGCTCCTTGACAGTCTCGACCGGAGCGATGCGGTCGATAATGGAGGCTTCACTCTCAGGAGCCGCGGCTACCTTCGGGAAGCGGAAACCCTTGGTCTCTGCGTTAGTGCGAAAGGCTTTGCGCAGGACCGAGTCAAAGGCCTCGGACTCATCGCTATCCAGCTCGGCGTGCTTCTTGACGATGAACGCGTCGCGCAGTTGGCCGGAGGCGCTGACCGCCTTCCCCGCGCGTTTCCCCGTATCTGAACGGATACAGGCAGACTATGGCCCTGATACAAAATCGCGGGGCGGTCGCTCAGGCTTTTGGTGAGAGCTTCACCTTCGCCGCATCCCAGGCGACCATCATCTCGTCCAAGCTCTTGTCGGACAGGTCCCCGCCCATACTGCTTTCGACTTCGCGGAAGCGCGCCTCAAACTTGCGAAGACTCTTGCGAAGCGCGGCCTCGGGATCGATCTTGTTGTAGCGGCCAAAGAATGCCGAGGCCAACAACAGGTCGCCAAGCTCGTCTTCGAGCTCTGCTTTGCGCGCGGGGTCGTGCTCGGGACCCGGGCCGAAGGCGTCTTTGACCTCGTCGAGCTCCTCGGCAATCTTCGCGAGCTGTCCGGCGCTGTCCTCCCATCGGAAGCCCGCCGACATCGCCTTGCCACTGACGCGATAGGCACGCTGTAACGCAGGCAGTGCGATGGGCACTCCCGCGACGGCGCTGGTGTCCGTCTTTGTGTCCTGGCGTTCTTGCTTCTTGATCGCCTCCCAGTTTACGAGTACGTCGTCAGCGCTCTTTACATTGACGTCGGCGAAGACGTGCGGATGTCGTCGAATCAGCTTGTCCGCAACGTCGCCGGCAAGCTCGGCTAAGGAGAAGCGGCCAGCCTGCTCCTCGATGCGAGCGATCAACACGATGTTCATTAGAAGATCACCGGCCTCTTCCGCAACGTGGTCGTGCGCCGCTGCTCTCCCCGTGCGCTCTTCGATCGCCTCGACGACCTCGAAAGCCTCTTCCACCAAGCTCGCCGTCAGCGTCTCGGCGCGCTGCTTTAGATCCCAAGGGCAGCCGCTCTTTGGATCTCGTAAACGGTCCACAACGGCAACTAACCGCTGTAATGCGTCCAATCTTGGCTCGCCGACGGATGCAGGTTCTTCAAACGGAAAAGCAGTGTTTGGATTCTGGGACATGGGCTAGCTCTCTTCGGAGGGAACGTAGGCAATGGGATCTGAAGAGCCCGCTTGGGCGAATCCCTGGAGGCGCAATACACAAGCGTCACAGCGCCCGCACGCAAGGGCGGTGTCACCACGGACAACGGGATCGTAGCAGGTGTGGGTCAGGCCAAGGTCAACGCCAAGTTCCGCGGCACGTAAAACGATCTCCGCTTTTGTCGAGTGAAGTAGGGGCGCTTCAATTTTGAATTTCACACCGTCTTGCGTTGCCGCCGCCGTCGCTACGTTCGCAAGGCTTTCAAATGCAGCGAGGAACTCGGGGCGACAGTCGGGATAGCCCGAGTAGTCCACCGCATTGACCCCGATGAAGATGTGCGATGCTCCAAGAATTTCAGCCCAACCCAGCGCGACACTCAAGAACACCGTGTTGCGAGCGGGGACGTAGGTGATCGGAACACCGTCCGACCCGTCGCCTTCGAATTCGCGATCTTTGGGCACCTCGATGTCGGCCGTCAGCGCCGAACCGCCAAGGACGGAAAGATTCAAGTCGACGATGCGGTGATCGCGAATGCCTGCCGCTGTGGCAACGCGCTTAGCGGCAGTGAGTTCTACATCATGGCGCTGACCATAGCGGAACGACAGGCCAAAGGCCTCGAATCCTGCAGCGCCCGCCTCGGCTAAAGTTACAGCGGAGTCCATGCCTCCAGAGACAAGGCAGACGGCGCGCGGGGAGGTATTCGTCATGGGATTCGGCAGCAAACAAAGCGGCGGGCAGCACAGGATACTGTGCTGCCCGCCAATCTCACCCAACCACTCCCCCCCGGATTGGAAAGGCCCTCTTCCTTGCTCCTACTCGACCAAGCTCAACACCCGTTCTTCCCACTTCAGGACCCAGTCGATGTCTTCTTGCGTGGCCTGGACGATCAGGGTACCCCGCTCCGTAGGCATGCCGCTTTGGCTGCTATAGAGCATGGTAATACACGGTGCCGGCCACATCACACTTACACTATCATCGCCCACGAACCAGATGCGGTGCGCGTTTTCCGCCGAGTGGCGAGTGCCGCTAAGTCTTTGCAAGACTTCCATTGCGTTATAGGCCTCGCCTGATGTTTGGATCACGGTTGTGACGAGGTGCGGGCGCTCGGCCATAGGAGTAGGCCCTTCCGCACGCTCTGCGATTGTGGGAGGGCCCGTTTGGCTAGATCCAAGCTCACTCGTTTGGTTCGAAATTCCACGCTCTGGAACCTGCGCCGTTGCCTGAACGAACTTCTCGTCCATGTCGTTCAACATGCGCCCAACCGCCGCGATTTGGCTACCGGTGCCACGCAAGATCATTCCGTTGCTACTGCCCATGTTCAGAATCGAGTTGAACATGGGATCCTGAAGAAGCGGGCGAATATTTGTGGTCAACTTCCGGACATCCATGCCCTCTAGTTCAAGCGTGGTCGAGATCAGAATGGCGCTATTGTCTGCCCAAACATCCAGTTCCGCCTCTGGAACCAATCGCCAGTTCAAGTCCCCTTGATTCCGGTGCCCAGCATTGCCGCTGTGTAAATCAAACGTCGTCACCGCCTTCGTATTGCGAAGCGAAAGCCTAAAACCGTTATTGGACAGGACTCCCTCAAAGAACGTCTGGATGTCCTCCGGCGCGACCACAAGCACACCCCCGAAACCGGAAACCTCAATCGATTGAGCGGCCGTCTTGACAGCGGGAGTCGCAAGGACTCTCGCGCCGGTTGACGAGCAGTAGGCTCCAATCAACTGCGCCACGCTGAAGGTCTCACCGAAGTTCACCTCAAGCGGCGCGCCGGGGATAGGTAGGCCGTCAGGGCCAGTTTGCCGAATCGAATCACTTGGTATTGGTGCTCCAAGCAGGAGCGGAGCGAGAAGAAGGCCAGTCAGAAATGTACTCATGAGATCGAAGTCCAAAATAGAGTAGAGCGAGGAGCGCTGCTCTCCCCCTCGGAGACCATTGCGCTGCCAAGAAGACGCCCCACCACTGGTGCTATTCCCCCGAAGTTGATTGGGAGCAACTTTCCCCGCGCTCACAACTGGACCCAAACCTTCCGTGGGCGTAAGATTCGTGGCACTTGGCCCATTCGCGGCCAGCATGAGCACTTAGACCCCAGCGGCATACCGCTTCTATAATAAAGACGTGAGCTCCATCACTAAGGACGACCTTCTCAAGGCCCTCTCCAACATCATTGACCCCGACCTGCACAAGGACATCGTTAGCCTTGGCTTCATCACACAGGCAACGGTGTGTGACGGCATCGCCAAAGTCACAATCAACTTGACTACCCCGGCCTGTCCGGTGAAAGAGCAGATGAAGACCCAAGCGGAAGATCTGCTGATGGCTCTACCAGGCATGACGAAGGTGACGGTAGAGATGACTGCGACCGTTCGCGGGCGTCAGCGCGGTGCCGACGAGATGGCGCCCGGCGTCAGCCACGTCGTCGCCGTGTCCTCGGGCAAAGGCGGCGTTGGCAAGAGCACTGTGACGATCAACTTGGCTGTCGCACTCGCCGCAACCGGCGCGCGTGTTGGCATCCTAGACTGCGACGTTCACGGACCCGACATCCCCATGATGCTCGGCTGCCAAGGCGAGCCCGATGTGGTTGATGGTCGACTCATTCCTAAGATCAACTATGGAATCAAGTCGATGTCTATCGGCTACTTGATCCCTGAGGAGAAGCCCGTCATCTGGCGCGGCCCCATGGTCCACAAGCTCATCGAACAGTTCCTTGGCGACGTCGAGTGGGGCGAGTTGGACTACCTGCTTGTGGACATGCCACCGGGCACCGGCGACGCGCAGCTCTCGCTCGCGCAAATCGTGCCGATGACCGGCTCGGTTTTGGTTACCACGCCGCAAGCCGTTTCGACCTTTGACGTTGGCAAGGCGATCAGCATGTTTAAGCAGGTCAACGTCCCCATCCTTGGCATCGTCGAGAACATGGCGGGCTACACAATCAGCGGAGTTGTCGATGGCATTAGCGCCGCAACCAACATTCAGCTCGACACGGGCAATGGCACGGAAGATGTCGCTGTGGATGGGAATGGCAACTTCGAAACCATCGTGCCGATCTTCGGCGAAGGTGGCGCGGACGGCCTGGTCGCCAAGCACGGCTTCGATCTATTAGGTCGCATCCCACTAACCCCCCAGGTCCGCGTCGGCGGCGACGGCGGCGCACCCGTTACGATCAGCCAGCCCGACTCCAACGTCGCAAAGATCTTCGGCGAGATCGCCGGCAAATTTGCCCAGCAGGTCGCCAAGCGGGAGCACATGCAACTGCCCGTAATGCAGTAGTATGAGCCTACTGTCGACGACAGCGCCCGCTGCAACTTCACGGTTGCAGCGGGCGCTGTCGTTGACGGTGCTTTGCAGCGCGCTAAAACTCGGCCGAGCGCAATCCTGCGTGGATACCCGCTAGAATCGTGCGAGTAGCTTCGCTCTTATTCAGCGTGTAGAAGTGGATGCCTGGCACACCTCGTTCGAGTAAGTCGACGCACTGGTCAATCGCCCACTCGATGCCGATCGCCATCACGCGACCGCGCTGGCCACGGCGCTTGTCCAAGCGGCTCATCAACTCGTCTGGAATCTTTGCGCCACACATCTTCGTGAAACGCTCGACCTGTCCAACGCTGGTGATCGGCATGATGCCCGGGATAATCGGAATGGTGAGGCCTGCCGCGCGGCCACGCTCGATCGATGCAAAGTAGTCGTCGTTGTCGAAGAATAGCTGCGAAATCAAGAACTCCGCCCCGGCCTCTTGCTTGGCGAGCGTCCACTTCATGTCGTCTGCAGCGTTTTTGGATTCGGGGTGATTCTCCGGATAGCACGCGCCGCCAATACCTATTGTCGAGCCGATGTCTTTGCGTCCGCGCAGATGCGCCATCAGCTCCGTGGCGTGCGAAAAGCCCTCGGGGTGCGGCACAAACTTAGCACTGCCAGCGGGCGCATCGCCGCGCAACGCCAAGATGTTATTGACACCGTTCCCGACCAGCTCGTCAATAACGCGGTCGAGGTCGGAAACCGAGTGATCCGTACACGTCAAGTGTGCGAGTACGTTGAGGCCCAGCTCCCGCCGAATACGCTCAGAGACGCTGATGCCGCGCTCGCGCGTGCTTCCGCCAGCACCATAAGTCACCGAGATGAAGTCGGGGTGGTAACGCTCCTTGAGCTCGGCTACGGCCTCGTACAAGTCCTCGGCCGCCTGATCGGTCTTAGGCGGAAAGAACTCGAAGCTAAAAACGGGGCGGCCTTGGCCGTAGAGATCTGCGATCTTCATTGGGGAAGCGGAGCTGTCTTGAGGAGGCGCGCTCAACCGTTCCCGAACAGCTCGGGCCACGTCTCGCGCACGCTTGTGCAGATCATATCGGCAAGCGCCCCGATGCGCTCATGCCCTTCTTTCGCAGTTGCAGCCGCCGGATTTCCGTTATAGGCGTTCTCGCTGCCCATCTCGACGAAAGTCGCAGCACCCGCCTGCATCGACTCGATCAGGTTCAGATCAACCGCGGGCAGGGCGCGCAGCATGTCCTCGCGGACGGATGCGGGGTCAGCAGCCATCACGATGCTAGCCTCGTAGCAACCCGCGTGGCACTCGCCGCTCTGGAACTCTTCGCCCAACGTGCCCGCCCAACGACGACGGGTGTTGTCGGGAAAAATCACCCGCGGCGCAGTTGTATCGGGGTGGCAGCCCTCGCCCTCGAAATCAAGGACCAGCGAGCGCAATACCTTGATGTGCGCTGGCTCCAAGTGGGCGTTTGAGAGCACAACGCGCTTACAGCCCTCCTGGCCAAGCGCGAGTAGAATATCCTCGACCAAGCTGAACAGCGTGCCGGGGCGGATAGTGAGGCGACCCGCGAAGCCCTCGGTGAAGTTCGTCAAGCCATAGGCGACGGGTGGCGCAATCACGCACGGCACCCCTTGTTCTTGCAAGCGCGATGCTGCCGCACGCGCTTGGGCAACTGCAATCGTGACGTCGGTGTCTAAGGGCAAGTGCGGCCCGTGAGGTTCGGTTGAACCAACTGGCAGGATCACCACGGATTCCGCATCGAAGGCGGCCTTGGCCTCAGGCCAAGTCATGTGTGCTAGTTCGTAATTCATCGCGAAAGCGGCGCGAGTCGCGCCTTTAGGTCCTTGCGGGCAATCTTGCCGCGGTCGTTCCTGGGAAGTTCATCGCACCACTCGAACCAGCGCGGGTACTTGTACGGAGCGAGCTTGTCTTTCAGGTGTGCTTTCAGTTTAGTAGCCAAGTCGTCACAGCCTTCGAAACCGTCCTTCAAGACGACAAACGCATAGGGTTTCGTTAGATCGTTCTCGTCGTGACCCACGATGCACACCTCGCTAACCGATGGGTGTGTCAGCATCGCGTCTTCGATTTCGAGGGGCGACACGAAGATGCCGCTGACTTTCAACAGATCGTCGGCACGGCCCTCGTAGTAGAAATAGCCCTCGTCGTCGGCTCGAAAGAGATCGCCGGTTGTGCACCAGTCGCCTTGAAAAGTCTCGCGGCTCTTCTTCTTATCTCCCCAATAACAGATCGATGTAGAGCCACCGCGCACGCGCAGGCGGCCGACCTCGCCGGGTTCGACAAGCGAGTCGTCCGCGTTCACGATCTCGGCCTGGTAACCGGGGACCAAGTTACCAAGCGAACCGATTCGCACCTTGCCGGGATAACCCGAGATGTAGATATGAAACATCTCCGCCGAGCCAATGCCGTCCAGGACCTCGACGCCCGTGCGCTCCATCCACGCGGTGTACAGACTGGCGGGAAGCGCTTCGCCCGCAGATAAGCTCACACGCAGGCTACTCAGGTCGGCCGTGTCGCAGCGCGGCGAGCTGAGCATCTTGTTTATCATCGTCGGCACGTTCGTGAGGAACGTCACTCCGAAGTTTCCGATGTGGTCGAACAGCTCGTCTTCGGTCGAACGACCGGGGAATAAGATTGCGGTCGCCCCAACGGCAAAGGGGAACATCAAGTTGGTTCCCGTGGCATAGCCAAAAAACAACTTCGGTACGGATAGGCATATATCCGACTCGCGATAACCCACCACCTGCTTCGCGTAGGTCTCGGTCGACCAGCGGAAATCGGCGTGGGTGTGCACGCACGCCTTGGGGTGTCCCGTCGAGCCCGAAGTGAACAGCCACCCCGCAAGATCGTCGGGACCCGTAGGCTCGAGGTAACCTGAGCTCAACGCGCTTTCGCTGTCGAGGGCGCCTTCATATGGAGTAAACCCACAGGCGTCAATATCGTCCTTTGCGTCGACCACAAACATCTCTTCGACGAAGCGTGACTCGCGTGCAGCCTCGGCGATCTCGGGCAGCACATCTCTATGAGTGATCACGACGCGTGGCTTGGCATAACTCAGATAGTGCTCGAAGTCCCCGCGCTTGAGCAGCGGGTTGACCATTGCGAACACCGCGCCGGCGCGCAGCACCCCAAAGAAGCTCTCGGCGAACTCAAAGCCATCGGGGAGCACAATCAATACGCGCTCTTCAGGTCGTACGCCGGCTAAGCGGAGTGCCCCGGCGACGCGCCGTGCACGCTCGGCAACCTGTCCGTATGTACGCGTCTCGGCGCCGCATACGAGGGCGGTTTTATGCGCGCGTCCCGCTTCTATATTCGAGTCCAAGAAATACTCGCACAGATTAAAACTGCCTTCGAGCGGGGGGAGCGTTTTATGCAAGTCCATCATCGAAAAAGCCCTCTAAATGTCAGAAAGGGCAGTGCGGAGGGCATTTACTGAGGAAGGGCGCTGCTCGCGCTTGGCGCTTAGCCCCCTCCCGAGAACGTCATCGAGCCCCTTCGAAACCGAACGCGCACCAGCCCGCGCCTCGATGCGCGGCGCTTTGGGTTCGAGCTTCGCTTGAAAAACCTCCAAGAAGGTCGTGCCCTCCCAGGGAAGCACCCCAGCCGCAAGCTCGTAGAGCACCGTGGAAAGGTTGTAAATATCGGAAAGGACGTCCGGGGCATCGCCACCGAACTGCTCGACGGGGGCATAAAAAGGCGTACCGATCAACGCGGTGTTGTCGCCGAGGTGCTTCGCTGTCCAAAGCCCCGACGTAACTCCCCCATCAACAAGTGTTGGCACAAGCTGCTCACCATCACGGCCCTCGTCAATGAAGATTGTCGTCGGCTTGACGTCACCGTGGATCAGGCCTGCCTCGTGAATCGAAATCAGTCCATCGCAAAGCTCTATCCCAAGAGCGACGACCTCGGCTTCAGTGAACTTGCGGCCAGCGGCAAGCAGAGTGCGCAAGCTCGTTCCATTCGGAAGATCTGTCACCAACGACAGGTTGCTGCCGTCCAAGCGAATCACGCCGTGGAATCCAAGTACGGTCGAGTGGGCCACCGTCGTCCACGGCTTCCACGTCTCGATAAAGTCATTGAGCTCATTGTCACCGTCAAAAAGGCCATAGGGGAACAGCTGGAGCTCGCGGCGTTGGTTCGTTTCGTGATCCTTCACCTCGAGGGCGGCCGAGAGTCCACCTTGGCGACTAGTTTTGACGATTTCAAAGCGTCCCGCAAGCAGCTTGCCAGGAGTCAGATCGAAGAGTGTGATTGCGTTTTCCATATTCAATGGGCGGACTTAGTAGGCTGCCGTTTTGGCGAGATAATCGGTCCATGCGCGGGTCTCGCGCAAGTTGGACATGTGCTCGCCAAAGGCAGCTAGCTCGTCCATGTCGGTGTAGAAGTGCGGCGAAACACGCACGCCCGCATCGGGACGGTGGTCGACAAGGACGCCTCGCTCTTCGAGGGCTGCGACGAATGCCGGGCCGTTCTCGTCCTCGTTTAGACCTACGGTCAACGTGCCGCCGCGCTGCTCCGGATTTGCGGGGCTCGGAATACGGAAGCCACGATCGATCAAGTCCGTTCGAAGTCCTTCTGTGAGCTTGATCGAGTGCTTGCGGATGTTCTCGACACCGGCTTCGAGCACGGTTTCGTAACCGACCGTTGCCGCGAGTAGAGATGGCACGGCGGGCGAGCCGTGCAGGAAGCGCATCATATTGTGAGCGAGGCGCTGCTCGCCCTGCTCGAAAGCAAAGGGGGCCGCGTGCGCTGCCCAACCTGTAATCTTTGGCGACAGCTTTTCCGCAAGCTCGGGGCGCACGTACAAGTAACCGGCGCCCGGCCCGCCACACAGCCATTTGACCGAACCGCCGACGACCATGTCGACATCGAACTCTTGCACGTCGACAGGCACGGTGCCTAGCGCTTGGTAGGTGTCGAGGATGACCATCGCACCGACCTCTTTGGCCCGTGCGCAAATTGCCTTGGCATCCTGCAGATAGCTCGACTTGAAGCAGACGTGGCTGATTGGGACGACTAGGGTCTCTTCATCAATCGCCTCGAGCAGCTGCTCGGTTGGCACTCCTATTCCTGCATATGGACCCGTGCTCGGTGTCGGCACATTCACAATCCGAGCGCCCTGATCGCGGAAGCCTTCCCACACGTACATAACGGTCGGAAAGTTCTGGTCGGTGTAGACAACCTTGTTGCGCTTGCCGCTGAAGTCCAAGCACGAGCCGATGATGCTTTGAATCACCGAGACGTTCTGGTGCATGACAACCGAGCCCTCGGGCGCATTCATCAGCTTGGCGACTACGTTGCCAACGTCGATTGGTGCACTCCACCAGCCCTCCCCCCAAGAGCGAACACCACGTGTCGCCCATTGCTGAGCAAAGGCCTCAAGCTTGCCGAAAACTCCCTCCGGCATGGCACCAAGACTGTGAGTAACCAGGTAGGTGCTGTTAGCGAGAATCGGAAAGCGCGGCTTCCAATCAGCTGGATTGATGATCTCGGTCATCCCAGAATCATAGCCTTTAGGACCGTGAAGCGCCGCTATACGCCCTGAACAGTCTTCGGGAGATCGATCGGAAGGCGCTCGGGATCCGGGAGGACCAGGCCAAAGCCCTCGGCAAACTGAGCCATTTCAGCTAAGAACTTGCCGATTAGGCTCTCCGCGTGATCAGAGCGCAGCCCCATCTCTACGGCTCGTCGATCGCCGTGGGTTCCTGGACGGCCGAGCGCAAGCAGGCTAAGCGTGAGCCACTGGTCAAAGGCCTGTTGTGCCCGAGGACTGTTCGTGGGCTCCGAGCAGAACTCAGACATGCGCTCAAACTCCGCCTCGCCAACCGCGCTCTTGCGCGCTAGGTGCGCACGCGCGAGCTCGGAGAACGGCTTGCACTGAGACTCTTCATAGGACGCAAGTGCTATGCGCTGTGCGCGGTCTGTCATGTAGCGGCACAGGCCTAGCTCAAAGCGGCTCTTAGGCATAGGTACATTCAGCAACCGGTCGCGTACGGCTTGATCGAGGTTGCTCCCACCCAACTTGCCGTACATATCTTCAAGCTCGCCAAAGAAATTCAAGCACAGGTCGATGTCTTTCATGACCCCGCGCTTGCCCTCGAGATCACCCACCATCTTTAGGCAGTGCCCAAGAATGTTGGCCCCCATGTATTGGCGCCAAGCGTTTGCCTCGACAATGCGGCGGAGCAGGCCAAAGGCCTCTTCATCTAGCTTGTGTGGACTCATGGGATTCGTGTGGAAGATAGTGGAAGTAAGCCGTTGGGAGAGCGGCCTGCGGGCAAGCTGCAATTCTCAGGGTAAAACACCTCGAGTGCAAGCGTCAGTATTCACTGGCAGCGTCATTGCGGCGAATTCCCCTCACCCCGTTGCCCCCCAAATAGGGCTGTCCCAGCCCCGCAAGTGTCACTTAATCGGTGCCGAAGGTGCTCTGCGAGCCTAGGAAATCCCTTCTCCCGATCGGCTGGATTTAGGGTTGAGTTTACTCGCCCATGTCCATCAACAAACGCTCAACGACGTCCCCTTCGATGAGGTGATCTTCAACGATGTCATCGATATCTTCGACCTGCACCTTCGAGTACCAAACGTTGTCGGGATACACGACCATCATCACGCCGTGCTCGCAGCCGCCAAGGCAGCCGGACTTCGTCGCTTTGACATCGGGCATCAGGTCACTGTTGAACAGCTCGCCACGGAGGGCTTCAAGGACGGCATCGCCACCGCGAGTTTTGCAGGAACCACGCAAGTCGTCGGCGGGTCGTTCGTGAGTGCAAACGAAGATGTGTTGTTTCGGCTTTGCCATGGGGAGAAAGGAGGGAGGTTTAGAGCTGGTCGGGCCCGTGCTGAAGCAGAGCTTTGGCGAGGATCAATTTTTGGATTTCAGAGGTTCCTTCATAGATGCGAAGTGCGCGGATCTCTCGGTAGATCCGTTCGACCGGCGTACCTCGTTTGACGCCAAGACCGCCGTGGTGCTGGACGGCGCGGTCGACGATGTAAGCTGCGGTCTCTGTAGCGAAGAGCTTGGCGCGGGCGACATCTCGGGCAGCCCCGTCGCCGACCTCGTCGCTACGCCGGGCAGCCCGTTCGGTCAGGAGCTCGGCAGCGATAAGGCGCGTCTCCATCTCGGCCAAGTCAAAGCGCAGAGCTTGGTTTGCGGAAAGCGGCTTGCCAAATTGTTCGCGCGATTGCAGGTGTGCACGCGACTCGCAAAGCGCGCGACGAGCGAATCCACAGGCCGCCGCAGCGACGGTCGTGCGAAAGCGCCCAAGCGTGCCCAAGGCGATTGCCAATCCCCCGCCAACTTCGCCCAGCCGATAGCTATCGGGGATACGCACGCCCTGGAGGTGGACCTCGCCAATCGGGTGCGGCGCCATCACTTCGAAGCGCGCGACCGAGAGCCCCTGGCTGTCCGCGGGCACATAGAACATCGTTAGTCCCTCCCCTCCATCGCGACCACCGGGTGTGCCCGAAGTGCGAGCAAGAACGGTGTAGAAATCGGCGATCCCCGCGTTAGTAATGAAGGTCTTCTGCCCATCGATCACCCACTCATCGCCGCCCTGAGCGGCGCGTGTAGACACCTCGCCCAAGCTCGACCCCGCACCCGGTTCGGTCAGCCCAAACGCAGCCAAGAGGGCCCCATTGGCCACTTGAGGGAGAATTTTGGCCTTAAGGTCCTCGCTCCCGCCGAGCGCTATGGGGTACGAACCGAGCCCCTGCATGACTAGCATCACGTCGAGCATACCGCTGGTAAACGCCAGCTCTCCACGCAGTGCGGCAACGGCCTGAACTGAAACACATTCTGCGTCCGAAAGGCCTTCGGTATCTGCGCCGCCAAAAGTGCTCGGCACCATCCACTGCGTCAACTTGTTCTCCGCAAGCCACGCCATCGAACGACGAGCGGAATCGTCTTCGGAGAGTGATTCAAGCTCATCTTCAAGAGCGGGTTCGACTTCGCGTATGCGCTTGAGGGCATCCTGTAAGCCGACGCAGCTTTTAATCTTCGGCGAGACCATTACTTCGCCCCCTCGCCGGACTTTTCCTTATCCGCTTTCTTGATGTTGAATCCGTCAATGATGTTTTTGTAGTCGGGGTGCTTCATACATTCGGCTTGTGCCCAGCCTTCTTTCTGCATCGCTTCACCAAGCTCCATATGGGCCTCGGCGTTCAGCATGCGCTTGGTAACGGCAAGGCCAAGACCGGGTCCGGCAGCGAGCCCTTCGGCCCACTCTTGCGCGAGCGAGTCGAGCGCATCCACATCCTCGACGACCTTGTTATACAGGCCGATTTCAGCGGCGCGGTCTGCGCCGATAAACTCCCCTCGCATGAGCAGCTCCGAAGCGTGGCCAAGACCAACGATTCGCGGCAAGAGCCACGCCGCACCCATGTCAGCGCCAGACAAACCAACCTTCACAAACAAGAATGCAATCTTCGCCTTGGGGACCGCGATGCGCATGTCGGCGGCGATCGCCATCACCGCACCAGCACCACAAGTCGTGCCGTTGATCGCGGCGATGACAGGCTTCTCTAGCGTGCGAATATTTTCAATCAAGTCGCAGGTCATGCGCGTGAACTCAAACAACCCCGCATCGGGCATGCCATCCATGGCGCCAATGATGTCCTCGACATCGCCACCCGAGCAAAACGCGCGGCCCGTCCCCGTCAGGATGACCGAGCGTACCGAGTCGCGGGTCCGCAGCTCGACGAACGTGTCGCGCAGCTCGGCATAGGACTCGAAAGTCAGTGCATTCAGACGGTCGGGCCGGTTCAGGCGGATCGTGGCGACGCCTCCAGCCTCGGAGTAATCGAAGTGCTTGGGATTCGGAAGGATCATGCTATGCGGGAGGCAGGACGGCGGTGGCTTCGATTTCGACCATGGCGCCCTTCTCGAGGAGGGCGGCAACCTGAACCAGGCTCATGGCGGGATAATGGCGGCCGATAAGATCGCGATATGCGGCGCCGACGCCGGGCAGGTCTGCCTCGTAGGCATCCTTGTCCGATACGAACATAGTCATGCGGACGATGTGTTCGGGAGCGCCACCGGCGGCCTTGAGGATGTCGACAATGTTCTGCAAACACTGGCGGAACTGAGCGGGGAAGTCGCCCTCGCCGACGATGTTCTGGTTGGCGTCCCAAGCGACTTGGCCGGCGAGGAACAGTTGGGGGCCTCCGCCAGTGACGAGGACGCCGTTGCTGTATCCGCTGGCTGCTTTCCAACTGTCGGGGTTGATGAAGTCGACTTGCATGGGGATGGGGTGCTGGGGCCGCGTGGTCGTGCCTGGTTGAGTTTTATGGCGGCGGGTCTCCGGTGAAAAGTACTTTCCGGATTGAGCGCGTGTAGAGAGGACGTTCGGAACGGCGACGGGTTGCGAGTATAGAGGAGAAAGTGTGCAACCAAGGCCCCAGATTCCCGTCTAGGTGGTGGTCCCCCTCTTGGGAGGGTGGGTCAGGGATTAAAAAGAGGGGTTAGCGCTCGTTCAGGTGCTGCCCGTAGCCCGCTTGCTAGCTGGGCACCTCTTGGGGCGCATCCGAGCCATCCAGCTCCCAAATCCCCATTCCCTCGCCCATGCACTGCCGCACAACGCTAGCCGCCACTTCCTGCGGGGTGACCAAGCGCCCACCTGGGTTCTCCGAAGCAAAGAACGTGCGCGCCTCATCCCTTGTCCTGCCCGTCTTCTTCATGACGGCCTTGACAGAGACCTCCAGCATCGGAGTGTCAACGTAGTGCGGGCACACGGCAGAGAACGCTACGCCCTTCGGACCGCACTCTACGGCAGCCGCCCGGGTATATCCCAACAGTGCGTGCTTCGACGCACAATATGCGGCCACATAGGCATAGCCCCGCAGCCCCGCAGACGAGGCGATATTGACCACGCGACCGTAACCGCGCTCTAGCATCCCCGGCAGCAACCCAGCAGCCAGGCGTCGCGCTCCGTGGAAGTTGATCTCCATCATGCTCAAGAACGCCTGGTCGTCCGTGCGAGCCAGAGGCGCACTTGCCGCCGTCCCCGCGTTGTTCACCAGCCAATCCACCGGTTTGCCAGCAACGCGCTCGGCCTCAGCTAGGGCGGTGCTGATTGACTCGGGCGAGCAGACATCTAGAACGAGGCCATGGACCTGGCCTCCGACCGCAACCAACTCGGCCGCCACGGCGTCATTGCGTAGCTCACTGCGGCCAGCGACGAATACAGTCGCACCAGCAGCGGCTAGTCCTTCGGCGATCGCCTTGCCGATCCCCTGATTTCCGCCTGTCACAAGGGCCACATGCCCCGCTCCGACTCCTAATTTACTTGCTGCCATGGCCCAAGTCTGCCGAGGCTGAGTCTGCGCGCAAACTAGAAGCCCGTCAAACTGCTCGGATTCCGAGCGATCGGGGCCTGGCACGCCTTCGATTCCCCTCACAAAAACTCGACCTAGGAGCATCGAGAACCACTCGCCACCCACCCATCCAAGGCCGATCTAGGGCCCACCCTTATTGAGCGGGGGCCTCCACCAGACGGTTGGGAATGCTGCTGGTTACACATTGCCCGCCGTTTCTTTACCCTCTCCCCCCTAAAGCCCCACTCTAGTCACGCAACCCAAACGCGCTAGCCCCACCAAGCTAGCGCCGCCGAAGTCCTACCCCCACCCCATGCCCCGCCCCCGCTTCCCCCTGCCCGAAGTCACCTGGCCGACCGCCCTCGAGTCTGCAGCATCGCGCCTCTTCGCACCCGGCCGCATCGGGCCCGCTACGACGCGCACGCGCACTTGGGTTCCGGCGATGGTGCCATGGCGCTCTAACGAAGCTGGCGAGGTCACCCCCGACGTCCTCGATTGGTATGGCCGTTTTGCCGAGGGACGTCCCGGCGTCCTCGTTGTCGAGGCTACCGGTATCCGCGACATCCCAAGCGGGCCGCTCCTTCGCATCGGAACGGACGATACCGTCGCCGGGCTCAAGCGCTTGGTCGAAACCGTCCGCCACCGGTCCGGCGGGCAAACGCGCCTGCTCATCCAGCTGATTGACTTCGTTGGCATTCGCCGCCGGCCCGCGCCCCAAAAGTTCTTCGAGCGCTTCCTCCAACTCACGCACGCGCATCGCGAAGGGCTCGCCGAACTCGAAGCAAACCCAGATCTGCTTAGTGAGCACATCACGCCTGAAGCGGACCTGCGCGGTGCGCTTCTCGCGCGATACACAAGCGACCCGGACTCTGTCCTCGCCCTGTTAGAACCGCGCGAAGTCGAAGACCTCGAGTCCGGCCACCGCGAACGCATCACCGACACCCACCTGCCACACATCGAGGAGCTCCCGCGCGTCCTGCCTGGACTCTTCGCCAATGCAACTCGCCGCGCGGAGGCTGCGGGCTTTGACGGTGCAGAGCTGCACTACGCCCACGCCTACACAATGGCGAGTTTCCTAAGTGCAACGAATACGCGCGGCGACGGCTATGGCGCGACCCTCGAAGGCCGCCTCAAGCTCCCCCTCGAAGTCTTCCAGGCCGCCCGCGCCGCCGCTTCGCCGGGTTTTGCTCTCGGCTGCCGCATGCTCAGCGACGAAGTCATTCCAGCCGGGACACACATCGGCGAAGCTACTCAAATTGCGACCGCTTTTGCCGCCGCGGGAATGGACTTTCTCTCTATCTCTAAAGGCGGAAAATTCGATGACGCCCGTCAACCCAAAATCGGCGCAGCCGTCTATCCGTACACCGGCACGAGCGGCCATGAGTGCATGCCAACCGTCTTCATCGACGACCCCGCAGACGAAAAGGCAACCGGCCCCTTCGGGCGCAACTTACCGCTTGCAAAGACGATTCGCGATGCCGTTCACCAAGCCGGCCACAAGACACCTATCGTCGCCGCCGGAGGCATAAACGACTTTTACTTTGCGGAAGAGGCGCTCAAAGAAGGCGCCTGCGATTTTGTTGGCTCGGCACGCCAAGCGATCGCAGACCCCGACTGGTTCCGCAAGGCAGAAGCTGGCGAAGGACACCTCGTCCGGCGCTGCAAGCTCACGAACTATTGCGAGGCTCTCGACGAGCGTCACAAACAAGTCACCTGCCAGCTCTGGGATCGCAACTTTAGCATCCCCGACCCCGGCGGCACGGACACAGCTGCCATCAAGACTTCGAGCGACGGGCGTAGACGTTTGATTGCGCCTCCGGCCATTGGCCTAGGCGAGCTAGAAGGCTAGCAGCTCTTGCACGCGCGACTACTCGTCGCCGAACCAACGGTGGAACGAATACTTCGTTCGCACCATGTCCATGCTCAAGTTAAAGCTGACCTTGATCATGCCGTAGTTGTTCAGCTGTGTGTCGGCTTCCTTGTAGTCGCCGCGGCTCTGCCAAGTGTGCGCACGGCTCAGCATGAGGCCGACGCCACTGCGCTGACTCTCGACCGCCAACAAAGCGCGGCCGCTGACCAGGATGCCAGAATGACGCTCTAAACCGCGGTTTAGAGCATGTCCCAAGAAACCCTCGATCTTGCCACCAACGCCTTCTGCGACCCACACCTGGTGGTCGTCTGGATCTTCGCAGTAGTTGCGAATCCACTGCGACATCATCACGCCGGCGTTGCGGCCCGGTAGGTGCTCGTCCAAATGGTAGCGGTTTAGATTGAACGACTTGCCAGCCAGTTCGCACAGTTGATCGACATCGCCAGTCTCCACTTCGCGAACGACCCCATCGAAGCCGTACTCCGAGGGATCGATGACACCCGTTCCGCGACGCTCGGAGTCATAGGTCATCGACACTAGCGTCTCCATCAAGCGAAACTTCGCATCGGTCAACGCCTGATAGCCATGCAAGTCAGCAGAGTCCACCCGCGCCGAAACGTGCAGGTAGCCCTCACGCGCGACAAGCGCGCCAAGCTGGCCCAATAGTTCTGCGCGTACTTCGCGAGGAGCGGGATGATCCGCGCGCACGATGAAGTACGGAATCCCCGCCATCGGCAAGCCAAAGAGGTCCGTATCGTACGGCAGCCCCTGCAGTAGCATCAACCCTGCCGGCCGCTCGTCTGCGGCATCTAGCGCGCACAAGCGAATCGTGCCGGGCTTCCTTGACGACACTTCGATCTCCTCTGCCAAGCAATCCAACGAGCGCGCGGCATCCACGCGCCGAAGACGGCGAAAATCATCAAACGGATACTCGCTAACAAGTGCGCTGATGAACTCGAAAGAGAGCTCTTCTAGCTCGCGCAGAACGATGGATGGAACGTCCGAGGGAGTAGCGGGCATAGGGATTAGTCCTGGATCGTGGCTCGATAAACAGCCGCCACGACCTCATCGATCTGAGACGCTTTCAAGCCGTCGTGCAAAGGC
>Ga0315322_10000976_pt1 | contig 21948 bp, 19 predicted proteins | sample M110021515metaG_FD_203461 | JGI IMG/M metagenome (GOLD analysis project Ga0315322, IMG submission 203461) | Ammonia-oxidizing marine archaeal communities from Monterey Bay, California, United States - M1 100m 21515 | ecosystem: Environmental > Aquatic > Marine > Intertidal zone | place: USA...
GATTTTTGGCGTCGACGAGTCCTGAGTAAGACAGAGAGATTACCAAGTCCGATCAACCAGTTTTTAATGAATGATTTGGAAAAGAAATACAAAGAGCTTGCCCAAGATGTTCTCGCCAGTCCGTGCTTTCATCAAGTGCTCGCTGAGGATGAGCGAATTTTGTCTCCGTCTGACTTCGGTTTGCATAATGCGATGCTGCACAGAAATGGCTCTCTTTGCTTTTATGATTTTGAATATGCGGGATGGGATGATCCCGCCAAAACGATTGCTGACTTTTTTGCGCAGCCAAAACATAAACCTCCATCAGAGCTCTTTTCCGTGATGAAAAATAGAATTCTCGAGCTTCTGCCTGAGCGGAAAGTCGAAAATTTCATCACACGATTACCTTTGGTCTTCCGCATGATAAATTTGAAATGGTGCTACATATGCCTCAATGTGTTTCATCCCGCAGACCGGAAAAGAAGAGAATTGGCAGAAGCTTCAGAAATCGACCTATCCTCGCTTACGGACTCTCTTAATAAGCTGATTCAGACCTCTGGCATTCCTCGAAATGCGTGATCCCAAAAAATTTCGACATGCACCTGCCTTCCCAATTTTAATAAGGTCCACAAATGATCGATTACCAAAAAAAACAGCAAGAGACACATGTGAAACTTTTTTCCAAAGTCACACCCTTGGAATTCAACGATTCCCTGAAAGCAGTAAGCCCGAGGACAATGCTCTCAGCAGAAGTGCTTTACGACTTGTGGAATACGATTAAGTTCATCACGGCAAGAGGACTGACAGGCGATATATTGGAATTTGGAGTATGGAAAGGTGGTGGACTCGAATTGGCGGGTCATGCACTGAACCATTTCAAAGGAAGTAACAAAATCTATGGGTTCGATACCTTTGAGGGGCATCCAGAGCCAAGTAAGAATGAGGTGGATGCCTGGGGACAAAACATGAACGAAAGATTTCACAAAGAAATCGAAGAAAATGGATCATGGGTCAAATCCCACTATGATTCAGTCCTTAGAAATCTGACCAAAATAAGGTCTAACATAAGTTTACGCAAAGGCGAGGTTACCTCTGAAACAATTGAATCTGAAATCAAGAAAATATCGATTCTTCGTCTAGATATGGATTGGTACGAGCCAACGATCGCCGCCTTAGAGAACTTTTACGATCGTGTCGAAAATGGAGGTTCGATTATAGTAGATGACTATGGTCATCACAGCGGTGCCCGCGAAGCCACTGACGAATTCTTTTCAAAACGTAGACTCAATCTCAACTTCAGGCATATTAATTACTCATGCATAGCCGCAACTGTGTGTTGAAAGATAAAGAAAACATATTCTGGCCGCCTTGGCCCCAATACGGTGATGAAGAGAAGGATGCCGTAGGAAAAGTCATCGGGTCCAACCAATTATTTGCCGCAGATCGAGTAAAAGAATTCGAGGAAAACTTCCAACGATACACGGGAACCGACTTCGCAAAAGGAGTGGGAAACGCAACGCAGGGACTGCACCTAGCCTTGGCTTCCCTCGATATCGGAGTCGGTGACGAAGTCATCGTCACCCCCTACACTTTCATTGCCTCCGCCAGTTCGATTCTCATGCAAAACGCAGTCCCTGTGTTTTGCGATTGTGATCCCAAGACTAGAGCTCTGAGCGCAGAAAATATAGCTGCCCACATTTCCGTTCGAACTCGAGCAATTATCGTGGTTCACATGTTCGGCTACCCTGCAGACATGGACCCCATCCTTGAACTTGCCCAAAAACATGGCCTTTTCGTAATTGAGGACGCATCCCATGCCTACGGGGCCGAATATAAAGGTCGTAGATGTGGCAGTTTGGGAGACCTCGGAGTATTCAGCATGCACCAGCGAAAGGCTCTTAGCGCAGGTGACGGGGGGGTGATAACAACCAATGACCCTGAAATAAACGAGAAGATTTACCGTCTCCGCTCCTTTGGGCACAAACAACTAAGCTATAATTATCGGATGACTGAATTCGCCGGAGCTCTAGGCTTGATTCAACTTAACAAGCTAGACACCCACAACAAAATCAGGCAGAAGAACGTAGATTTACTAGAACGGCTCTTGGAGGATGTCGAAGGACTAGATGTCATCAAGCCGCTAAGCTGCGCCACATCGGTGTATTACCGGGTTTTGCTTCACTTTGACCCTGAGCAATTTAATTGCAACTTGGATATCTTTTCATCTCATGTACAGGGTTCAGGAGTTCCACTAGAAATGACTTGGGAATTAATTCACAAGCATCCTCATTTTAATCCTGAAAAGGTTCCCGCTAGAGGACTACCTTGGGAAAGCTCGACATATAATGGAGTGATGAAAGGAAAAAGATACGATTCCTTGTCTTTCCCAGTCATTGAAAATCTGTGCGACAATCATTTGCTTGAACTCAGCGTACATCCACCAGTTTCGGATGAAGAGATTGCATTTGCAGTGAAAACAATTGCGATAGTGGCAGAAAAATTTGCCAGATGAGGTCAGAAGCGAAAATATGTGAAGTGAAAAAGAATTCAACAAAAAGAGAAACTTGCAGGCTATGCGAAAGTAAAAAGCTTGAATTAGTCGTGCCCCTCGCCCCTACCCCGTTGGCGGAAAAATATTTTCCTGACTCTGAAACTGCGAGCAACCAACATTTCTACGACATGGATCTGCACATGTGCTTGGAATGCGGACATGTACAGCTTCTGGAGGTAGTAAATCCTGAGGTGTTGTGGGATGACTACACCTATCATTCGGGACAAACAAAAGGAATCATCGACCATTTCGAAGAATGTGCGAAAATGATTGTTGATCGCCATGCGCCTGAAAATAATAGCTTGGTCGTCGATGTTGGCAGTAACGACGGTTCATTCTTACAATGTTTTCAAGAAAGGGGGCTAAGAGTTCTGGGAGTTGACCCAGCTAAAGAAATTGCTCGAAAGGCTACCGAATCGGGTATTGAAACCCTCGCGGACTTCCTGTCTCCCGAATTGGCTGAAAAGATAAGCGAGCAGCACGGGTCTGCCAGTATCGTGACCGCCTTCAACGTCTTTGCCCATACCGATGACATGGAGAGCATGGTCCGCAGTATTCACGGTCTTCTCTCGCCCGACGGAGTCTTCGTATTCGAGGTTTCATATCTTCAGAATATAATTGACGATATGCTTCTGGGCACTTTCTTTCACGAACACCTTTCGCATCATTCCGTAAAGCCACTAATTCGTTTTCTTGAAAGAAACGGTCTTGAACTCATTGATCTTCAAAAGGTTTCCATTCAAGGCGGTTCTTTGATCGGCACTGCTCAACTTCTCAATGGGCCGCATCTAGCTTCCGTTTCGGTTGAGAAACTAGTAATCTCAGAGAATGACCGGTTGCTCGATCACCCCGAGACCCTTAGATCATTTGCGACCAAATTAACAGGACTACGTAAGCAAGTAGGCGAGCTAAGCTCGAGCTGGAAAGATAGAGGAATATCAGTAGCTGGTTTTGGAGCTGCTCGAAGTGGCAACACCCTAATTGCCCAAATGGGATTGGCCACCTTGATCCATTTCATAGTAGATGATCATCCGCAAAAAGTAAACAAGCGCATAGGTGGATACGACATTCCAGTCCTTCCGACCAAAGAGCTGGTTGAAAGAAAGCCTGATTATACTTTTATCTTAGCATGGATTCATGCCAAAAAAATCATCGCGGGTAATCGGGCATATCTGGAAGCTGGTGGAAAATTTATTGTCTGCTGCCCCGAAATGCACGTTATCGATGCGGAAAATTGCCTAAAATGATGAGAGTATGCAGACTATGCGGCAAAGATGGCTACGAAGAATTAATTGACCTTGGCAGCCAGCCCGTGAGTCATCGTTTCGTCGAGCAAAATGAGATGGCAGATACATTCCCCATGGCTTTGGGACAATGCAAAGTTTGTGGCGTAGCTCAGTTATCCGATCCGATGCCAATTGAATTCATGGTTCCAAAATTCGATTGGATCAAATTTAATGAACCGGAAGATCATCTAGGCGAAATGGTTCAATTCATCTCCTCACTACCGGGAATAACCACAGAATCTCGCATTCTCGGAATCTCCAAGCACGACAAACCTCTTTTGCGGCAATTGTCCAAAGCTGGTTTCACGCAACTGGATCAACTAAGCGCAACGGAAGACTTGGGTCTTCCTAACGAAAACCCAAGCGAGGTGCTCATCCAATCGAAATTTGACTTTAAAAACACCGAATCAATCGCCAATAAACGAGGATCCTATGATATCGTATTGGTTCGTAGAGTACTTGAGCATGCCTATAATGGATTAGAGTTCGTAGAGTCCCTGAAGGCTTTACTTTCTTCTAGAGGGCTACTTGTATTTGAAGTCCCCGACTGTAAATCCTCTTTGGAAAATGGAGACGTCTCCACCTTGTGGGAGGAGCATATTTCGTATTTCACGGAGGTTAGTCTTGAGACCGCCCTGTCAATTAATCGACTCGATACGGTCAAAGTGCAAATTTTTGACTATCCTGACGAAAACGCCTTGGTCTTGGCCGCTCATGAGTCCGCGAAAATTTCGGTTGAGCCAAGCCAAGACTTTTGGAAAGAAGAACACAACAGAATCGACGCCTTTGTTAAGAACCTAACGGAAATGAAGGGGCAGTTACGCGAATTCTTTGAGAATTATGTTTCTCAAGGAGGAAAGACAGCCATATTGGGGGCTGGACACCGCAGTTGCACCTTTGTCAATGTTCTTGAGATCGGCAAGCACATGGAATTTTTCATAGATGACGATCCTAACAAACATTCTTTGCATATACCGGGTTGCGGCTTGCCGATACGGAATTCCATATCGCTTGTGGAAGAGGGCATTACGCTTTGCCTCCTAGGGATTAACCCCCTTTCGGAGGAACGCTTTATTCAACACCAAGAAGAATTCAAGCAAAGGGGAGGCAAGTTTCTCTCCATCGCTCCAAAGAGTGTGAATGCAATCCGACCTGAATCAATTGCTCTACAGTTGGAATGCACGAGATGAAAATGGAACAGGTCAGCAAAGAGGCTTTTTACTCTAGCCAGGAGATAACGGAAGTTAGCAACTCTACAATTGATTTCCTTCGGGGGAAAGTGGATGATTCTCCTCGTCAAAGAGTAAGGCTTTGCCTCCATGACAACATCGGAAACCCACTTCATGAGATGGCCATTATACTTGGTCGGGGAAGCTACATTCGACCTCACAAGCACAAAGGCAAAACGGAATCCTTTCACATTATCGAAGGGAAGTTATCAGTTGTCTTTTTTAATGACCAAGGCGGAGTCGAAAAAGTTATTCGCATGGGATCATACAATTCGGGGCTGACCTTTTTTTACCGATTGGCCACCAGTTGCTTTCATGCTGTAATTCCTGAATCTGAATATGTAATATTTCATGAATCAACAAATGGTCCCTTTAACCCCGAGGATACCGAGTATGCAAAGTGGGCCCCTCCAGAAGCTGAAGAGAAAGATGCTCGTGAATACGTCAACACTCTGCTGGCAAAACATATACGGGAGTAGGTGCAATGCTTTCACTGGTGCATAAATGCCGGCCTTGCTTTAGTTCAAAAAGGTATTGGCCGTGAAAATAAATTTAAGAAAAATAAATAAAGGTGATGAAGAGCTGATTTGGAAGATAGTTTACATAACGGCGGACATGGATAAAACTGGTGAGACAATTGAAAAAGCCAAAAAAAACGCCGACCGCAGAAGATATGTGTGCAACTGGGGAGGACCTCTTGACTATGGCATAATCGCAGAGACGCGAGCGCCCGAAACAAAATTGGTAGGAGCGGCATGGATGCGGCTTTTGACATTTGAGAATAAAGGTGCCGGCTATGTGGACGATCAAACTCCTGAGTTATCGATTGGATTATTCAAGGAATATAGAAATCATGGAATTGGAAAGCAAATGATGATTAAGTTAATTGACGATGTTCGGGGTAAAGTAGAGAAAATTTGCCTAAGTGTTCGGGACTACAATGCATCGGCCATATCTCTATACAAAACCTTAGGATTTGAAATGTATGGAACGCCCTTCAAAAATCGCGTGGACACTATGTCTTTTAAAATGATGCTTAGGCTCTAGATTCAAAAGATAGATTTCAATGATTAACATAAAGCAAAACAATTTCGTACATTGAAAGCAGTGATTTTAGCTGGAGGATTTGGAAGCAGGATTAGCGAAGAATCACACTTAAGGCCAAAGCCTTTAATTGAAATCGGGGGTAAGCCGATTCTTTGGCATATAATGAAGATTTATTCTGCTCATGGTGTGAACGATTTCATTATCTGCTGCGGTTATAAAGGATATTTGATCAAAGAATACTTTGCAAATTACTTCCTGCACATGTCCGACGTCACTTTTGATATGACGAATAACAAGATGAAGGTTCATCGCAAAAAAACGGAACCGTGGCGTGTTACCTTGGTCGATACGGGTGAAAGCACTCTCACCGGGGGGCGCTTGAGGCGGGTCCGTGAATATCTGGAAGATGATGATGCCTTCTGCTTCACCTATGGAGACGGCGTCGGAGATGTTGACGTAACAAAACTCGTTGCTCATCACCAAGCACAAGGGAAACTTGCTACACTGACCGCAGTTCGTCCGCCGGGAAGATATGGCGCGTTGAGATTTTCGGACGCAAACCATGACCAAGTCATGGAATTCCAAGAAAAACCTGCAGGTCAGAACAGTTGGATCAATGGAGGTTTCTTTGTTCTTAACCCAAAAGTGATAGACCGAATCGATGAGGACGAAAGTTGGGAAGGCAATCCTCTTGCCACTCTTGCTCAAGACAGACAACTCAGTTCCTTCAGGCATCAAGGATTCTGGCACCCCATGGATACGCTAAGAGACAAAAACTTGCTGAATAGGCTCTGGGATGCAGGTAAAGCTCCTTGGCAGACTTGGTGAAATCTTAAGTTGAAAATTCTAGTAACAGGAAACCAAGGTTACGTAGGATCCGTTCTTGTTCCATATTTGAGAAGAAGGTTTCCGAACTGTTTTCTAATGGGATTTGACAGGGGATTTTTTTCGCATCTGCTCACTGGTACAGATTTCGCCCCAGAAACTCTACTAAATGAGCAGCATTATGGAGATATTAGAAACTTTCCATCGAACATACTCGAAGATGTGGATTGCATTATTCACCTAGCGGCTCTCTCTAATGACCCAATAGGTAATGAATTTGATTCAGACACTCTTGACATAAATCACTGCTCTAGCGTTGAGCTAGCGAAACAAGCATCTAATTTCGGAGTCAGAAGCTTCGTATTCGCATCTAGTTGTTCAGTTTATGGTTTGGCAGAGGAAGGTCCAAGAAACGAAAAATCGCCTACCTCTCCCCTTACTCCTTATGCCCGTTCTAAAGTTTTAACAGAGAGAGATCTTCTAGAGACTGACCTGGGTTCCATGCAACGTACCTGTCTACGTTTCGCGACTGCTTGCGGGATGTCTAACAGATTAAGGTTGGATTTAGTTCTAAATGACTTTGTCGCGGCGGCCTATTCTTCGAATGAAATTAATATCCTAAGCGACGGGAATCCTTGGCGACCGCTTATTGATGTCAAAGATATGTGCAGGGCAATGGTTTGGGCAATATCCAGAGATTCTTCCGAAGAGAACCAGTTCCTTTCAGTTAACGTAGGTACAAATGCCAGCAACTACCAAGTTCGAGAACTAGCTCAAGCAGTTGCACGCCATATTAAAAACATAAATATTTCAATAAATAATGACGCGCCCAAAGACAACAGATCTTATAAAGTAGACTTTTCATTATTGGAAAAACTTGCCCCGGAAACGATTCAGGTCTCACTAGACCAATCGATTCAAGGCTTGATTGCAGGCTTAAGTCGAATGGAGTTTAAAGATAATGAATTTCGCTCATCGGATTTGATTCGCCTGAATGCAATAAGAAAGGCGCGCCAATCAATATTCTTTAAGAATTGAGTCGTATCAAAACAAGAAAAACAACTTTTAATAATCTCTTTGTATTGGAAAGAATCCCTCATTCCGATAAGCGTGGGAGTTTTACGAGATTGTTCTGTGACGCAAGCCTCCCAATTGCCTTAAGTGATAAACATATTACACAAGTAAATCACTCATTTACCCATAAGAAAGGAATAGTTCGTGGCTTACATTTCCAATACCCTCCGCATTCAGAAGTAAAGATTGTGACTTGCCTAAAGGGCGAGATCTACGATGTCGTTGTCGACCTGCGCAAAGGTTCGTCAACTTTTCTGCAGCATTATTCAATTATTCTCAAAGAGGGAGACGATCTATCCTTATTTATCCCCGAGGGTTTTGCTCATGGATTTCAAACGCTGTCAAATAATTGCGAGCTCCTTTACTTCCACACCGCAGCCTATGAACCTAAAGCTGAAGGAGGAATAAACGCCCTAGATTCAACACTCGAAATTGATTGGCCCCTGAAGTTCGAGGAGACATCTGAAAAAGACCACCAAATCCCGCCGCTACCAAAGGATTTTGCAGGCTTAGTGCTTCGATGAATTGTCGACATTGTAATACAAAACTGCTCCATACCTTTCTGGATTTAGGTTTTGCACCGCCCTCAAATGCTTACTTAACCATTGAAGACTTACCAAAAACCGAAAAGAGCTATCCGCTTAAGATTATGGTCTGTGACAAATGCTGGCTTGTCCAAACCCTAGACTTCTTAGATGCAGATCAACTGTTCACATCTGAATATTCTTATTTCTCAAGTACTTCGTCAAGTTGGCTAGACCACTCTAAAAGCTATGTGGATAAAGTTTGCTCCATGCTTGCGCTGGATGAACAAAGCCAAGTCTTGGAGGTCGCCTCAAACGATGGATACTTACTAAAAAATTTTGTTGAGCGAAATATCCCCTGCTTGGGTATTGAGCCTACGGATAGTACCGCAAATGCTGCTGAAGAACTGGGAATTCCAGTTGTTCGAAAATTCTTCGATGAGGAATTCGCAAAATATTTGGCAAGCAAAGATCTGATCGCTGACCTAATTGTTGGAAATAATGTTTATGCGCATGTTCCGGATATAAACGATTTCACCAGAGGACTAAAAATTGCACTTAAGCCATCAGGAACCATTACCTTGGAATTTCCTCATCTGATGCGGCTCATTGAGCATGGTCAGTTTGACACAATCTATCACGAACACTACTCGTACCTCAGTCTCTATACCTCCAGTAGAGTTCTTGCAAACAATGGCTTACGAGTGTACAATGTGGAGGAGTTAACCACTCATGGTGGTAGCCTTCGCATCTACGCTTGCCATCAAGATGATGAAAGGCAAACGCATGAATCAGTTGAGCAATTATTAATTAGAGAAGAGGAATTTGGTCTTAAGGACTTGGCCGTTTTCAAGAACTTTAAATCAAAAGTCGAAAAAATTAAATCTGATCTATTGAGTTTCCTCATCGAACAGCGCAAGAGCGGTAAATCCGTTGTGGGATATGGTGCAGCTGCCAAGGGGAATACCCTTTTAAACTATGCAGGCGTCAAAACTGATCTCCTAAAGTATGTCGTAGATGCTTCAGCATCAAAGTGGAATAAATATTTACCTGGATCTCAAATCCCAATATACGACATCGAAATATTAAGGAGAGAGGAAATTGACTATCTACTAATTTTACCGTGGAACATCAAAGAAGAAGTTATTTTACAAAATAGCTTTTTGCTTGATTCTGAAACAAAGTTTTGTGTCGCCATACCTCATTTCCATTTTTGCAAAACGGAACAATAATGGACAGTAGTCTCGAAGAAGAAGCACATGCGTTCGATCAAAGGATTGAAAGCAGAGTAGACAATGGTTTTATACCTGATCTTAGAAAACTTAAACATAACCCTTTTTTCTATAAAAGCTTCTGGCGAGATCCATATTTCACCAAATTGTATCTTGGAGATATCTGCAACAACTTCATTGAAAAACTCGCGAAACATACATCTCTTGGCGCAAGAGTTTTAGACTTAGGTTGTGGCGCGGGATATCTTGCTCTTGAAATCGCGAGGCAAGGATACCATGTCACTGGCGTTGACATTTCAGAATCATGCATAAACATTGCGAATAAAACTCTCGATGAAACTGATATTCGTGGTGAATTTGGCAGTTTGGAGTACCAAAACGGCTCGGTATCTGAATTATCGATGTTTAATCAGTTTGATGCCGTAATATGCTCTGGAGTACTTCATCATTTGGAACCTCTGCCTGAGGCACTGGTTCAAATTCGCCTGTCATTGAAAACCGGAGGGGCACTTCTTTGGCATGAGCCTCAGCATCAATACTGGACTAAAACCGAAGCTTCCATAGTAACGTTAATAAGATTGATCTTGGCGAATCTAAATATGTGGCATGATGAAGAGGTTAAAGGAGTTGGAACAAGAGACCAGCTGCTGAAAATGATCGATGAAGTCTACGAAGAATATAGGTATGAGAGAGACCCTGATGAAAAGAAAGGACAGTCTCCCAATGATCTTGCTTCTGACCGTGACTACATTGTTTCTGAAATTGAAAAAGAATTTACAATTTCAGATATTCAGCAAAGTTTTTCATTTATTTATAGATTAATGGGAGGAATGCGTGGCGACCAAGAAACTCTAAATCGATTAGCGTCACTACTTCATTTATTTGATACTACTTTATCACAAAAAGGGACAATTAAATCTAACTATTTTTATGGAACAGCAATAAAGTCTTAAAATATAAGTATAATGAAATTCTATATTACCGAAGATGATATGTGCACAACACAGAAATTAAATTTAGCTCGCGTTCAGAAATGGATAGAGGCTAATGGGCATTTTGTGACAAGTGAAATACAGGAATCTGATAAAATACTGTGCATGACGTGTAATGGGTGGTCTTTATTGGAACACGCCTCTTATGATAGAATAAATAAATACAAAAAGGATTTTACCGATAAAATGATAGTGGTAGGGTGCGTAAATGACGCACATCCTAAGAGAGTTCAAGAGATATGGAATGGTCCAACAGTCAAAACTAACAGTGATCAGGCATATTCTTTTGCTGAAATTGAAAAATATTTTCCAGATTTTGAGATAAAACTATCGAACATTCCTGCACAGTCTATTTTTCGTAGAAAAGAAGACTACAGAGACTATAATTTATCGAAAAGATTCATTAACATTGCGGAAGGTTGTACATTTGATTGCTCATTTTGTACTCACAAACCTGGTCTAGGAAAACCGAGGAGTCGGTCCATGAAGGATATTCTAGGTCAAATAAACAATTGTGTTAAAGAAGATGTAAAAATCATAAACCTCATGGGAATGGAGACATCTTTGTGGGGAAGAGATATAGGGTCTACTTACCCTAAATTATTGAGAGAGGTTTTGAATTTTAATGATTCCTATGAGGTACATGTTGCTCAGTTTCAACCTACTGGACTGTATCTATATGGGGAAAAATTAATAGATTTATTTAAAAACAAAAGAGTATCAGACATACAGATGCCGATACAATCGACCTCCTCTCGAATAATGAAAATGATGAGAAGAAAAGAATATTCTAACCATAACGGACCTCTCTTACAGGATCTACGCGCTGTAAACAATCGCGCCATCCTCCGTACGGATGTTATTATTGGGTGGCCAACTGAAACTTTAGAAGAAAGGATAGATTCGTTAACTTTTGCGGGTACTCACTTTGATGAAGTAGCGTTATATACAATAGAACTCCATCCTGACAGACCCGCATGGAAATATAAGGATAAAGCATTTTCTGAAACCGAGTTGAGTTCAATTCGAAAAGAATCAGTAAAATTCCTTGATGAAAACTTCCCAGAAGTAGTAGTACATTGCGGACAGCAAGATGATGAAACGATGTCTAAAGCAGAAGAAAAAAGAAAAATATTAAGAAAAAAGAAAAGCAAAGTGTAGTCTTTATAAAGATAGATATTTTATGAATGATGATATATTAAATTTCGAAAAGGAAAAATTGATTTCAATAAGTAAAATGAAATCCGACTCTAAAATGAAGGATTTGAGTAAAGAATGGTTTGAGTTGAGTTTCGAACATAGATATCCATACAATTTCTCGTGGTTAGGCCTACCTATCATTCAATATCCACAAGATATTATTGCCATTCAAGAGATAATTTGGCAAACACAACCTAAAACCATTATAGAAACAGGAATCGCTAGAGGTGGTTCATTAATATTCTACTCTTCTTTAATTAAATTAATGGGTAATGGGGGAAAAGTTATAGGGATAGACATTGATATAAGAAAACACAATCGGAGTAGAATAGAAGATCATCCACTATTTGAATATATAGAATTAGTTGAAGGTTCTTCTATTGATACTAAAACAATTAATCGCGTTTATGATCATGTAGATAGAAAAAATCCAGTAATTGTTATTCTAGATTCCAACCATACACATGAACATGTATTAAGTGAACTCAATTCATATAAAGATTTTGTCACAAAAGGGAGTTATATTATTGTTTTAGATACCCATTGCGAGACAACGCCAAAACATTTATTTGAAAATAGACCTTGGGGTGCAGGGAACAGTCCGATGACCGCTGTTAAAAAGTTTCTAGAAACAAATTCTGAATTTATAATAGACGATAAAGTAGAGGATAGGATAGCAATAACAGGTGCACCTAGCGGCTATTTGAAAAAAGTATTATGATTTTTCTTAATAAATTCAAGAAAAGATGATAATGCGAAATCTAGAAGATTTAAGTATAATAATCCCGACTTATGAAAGAGAGTCTTTTGCGATAAGAACAATAAATTATTGGGCAGGAAAAGAACCATCGGTCATCGTACTCGATGGAAGTAAACAGGCACTAAATGAAAATTATTTGAAATCATATAACGACAATATCAGTTATATACACCTACCGAATCATACATATCAAGAAAGAATATCTAAATTAAATAACTTAGTTAATACGAAATACTGCATGCTTCATCCAGATGATGAATTTTTTATTCCTTCCGGACTATCAGCATGCATAGAGGAAATTGAAAAGGAAGATCTAGTTTGTTGCTTAGGACGTTGCCTTGAATTCGAATTTAAAAATAATAGAGTAGAATGCCGTCCTTGGTCGCCATTGCATACTTCTTTTGATAATTATTCATTAATGGAAGAAAAACCTATAATGAGAGTGCTCAAGCATATGCATCCATATCTATGCAGCACAATTTATGGTGTAACTAAAACAAATGTATTATTAAACAATATTTCCGTTCAGATAGACAACACAATTGAAAACTATTTCTTTGAATTGTCTTATGAAATATGTTCCGCATATCAAGGTAAATCTAAAGTTATTAATCAATTATCGTGGTTGAGATCGAACGAGAATAAACCTTTTTATATAAAAGATAAAGAGCAGGGAAACAGAGATATTGAACCATATGAGTTAATACTTGATGTTCAATTCAAAGAAAATCTAGTAATTGAAAAACTAGCTGAATGCTTAAATAGAATAAATGATGAATACTCTTTAGAATTACTAAAAGAAATTATATATTCTTCACTAAGTTCATATGCTTACCAAGCAAACTTAACAATAAAAACTGCGAACTTTTTAAAAGATAATAAGACTAAAGATACACCTGAGAAAAATATACTAAAAAAGCTACTTGGATCAAGTTATTATAATAAAGAATTAGGTAGATATAATAGTTTAATAAATTCTGCAAAGATTTGGAATGAATCAGGAATACGATCTAACCCAAAAGAAATTAACGAAATTGAAAGTTTAATTTCGGACTTTCACCAAAAGAAATATATCTCAAAATAAAATGTCTATATTCTGGAATAAGAATTTTGTAAAAGACTTCACATTAAAAAGAAGTCAAACAGTTTCAACAGTGTTTTGGAAAAACAACACGAATGAGATACTTGAACAAATATGCAATTCTATTACAAACAATTCCGAAATAATATTAACTGACATCCTTCCAGATGAACTACCTTACGATTTGCCCTCTAGTGATTATAATTATTTCGTCAATAAGTTTCAATATTGCCCACCACAAATATCATTAATAAATAAATCTGATTCAAACGAAAAAAATATAAAGTTAATTATTTTTGACGAAAATCACGAAGGGATATTTGCAAAACCTCATCTACGAACTTTATTCATTGAATCAATTACAGTTTCAAAAGGTTATACTGTAAAAAAATTTGAATACAATTCGGATTCTCTCCAAGGTATTAATGAATTGATAACAAAAGCTTCAGAACTAATACTCATATCCGAGTGCCCCACACTAATAGATTATATAGTGCAAGCAAGTATTATCTTCAATTTCAAACCAAATATTTATCCTGAAGTAAAAAACAGTATTCGCCTGAACGGTCTTGGTCTTAGTATTAAAAACGATAATATAGAATTACAAAAAAGAAGTATTAGGAGTAGTTTCGATTTCCTATTTAACGAAGAAACAATCATTGAAGTTCACTCTGAACCTACAATCAGATTACTAGTTGAACTAAAAACAGTAGAAAGTTTTGAAAACTTAAATAAAGATTTATATGTAAATTTATACTTTCAACGCCTACATAAAATTAACATTAAAAACTATCTCTGGCAAAAAGCATTACCAATTGAATTTTTAAAAAATCGTTTCAGCAGAAGGCTACTTCATTGCTTACTTTCCACAAGAAGTAAAAATGATCAAAACCTTTTAAATATTTCGATTAAAACTATTCTTAATCAATTTCTACTAAATCTTGCAAACAATTACAGTTATTGCTTTGATGAGGTCGAAAATGAAATTATATACCTAATTTCAAATTACTACAAAGATCATATAGATATATTTGATTTATTATTTGATGACATTAAAAGTAAAGTCAATAATTCAGAAAATGCAATACATTCCATAATTGGTGAGTGTTTCTTAGTAATCTGCTTTCAGCATAGCGTGGACACTGAAGACAAGAATCTGTACTTATCCAAGGCACGATATTATTTAAGCAAGGACATTGTCAATGGGTGTCCTAAATATACTCATTACAAATCTTATATTCGGATGATTGAGCTCATTCGAAGTGATGAAGGTTCTTCTCAGGTTGATTTACCTTATAAACTATTACCTTATGTAAAAAAGAATGAAGAACTCACATCAACATTCAAATCCAACAAAAGTCCGTGTAAGGATGATACCATTTGGTTTTTTAAAAACATACTAAGGTCAAATGGATTCTTTAATTATTACCTAAAACATAATCTTTTCATCCTTAAAACACAAAAGTTATTATGTGACTTCTTTGCAAATAATGCTAATTCCGAATGTGCTAAAATAATAAATTTAGCCATTAACAATTCAATTCTTGATTCTTATCATAATAATAGAATTGATTTCAATACGAAAATTATTTCACTTTTTTACTACAAGAGTTTAAACAATACATCAATTGACGATTTTCTCACTGACAAGATTAGCTTTAACAATTTAAAAAACGACAGTGAATTAATGCTTTTATCCCTTGCTTCAAAAGATTTTTTAAGTTCCAGAGAAAGTATTATCATCGACAATGACTTATTAGGCATGAACTTCATAACAATGTTAAAACCTAGTAACGATGTTTTTAATTTTTGTTTATATACTTTAGCCAAATTAATTAATCATGCTGACCTGATAACCTTACTAAGAATATCAGAATCGAAAAACCCTTTACATTTTTATTTAGAAAGTCAATTCGAGTAAAAATTTAATTCAGTAAAAAACCTTTCACTACATGCCCAAAATTGCTGTAATAATTCCTAATTACAATCACGGACATTTGGTTCAAAGATCTATTCTTTCAAGCGTTGAACAAACGGACTCTCCTGATGAAATTATAGTCATTGATGACGGATCTACTGATGACAGTGTTGAAAGGTTAAAAATCTTAGAAAAGGAGATACCTTTCTTGAAATTGGTACTTTGCAAAAAAAACCAAGGAGGGTTACGAGCTGGCATGATTGGAGTGCAACATGCCGAAAGCGACATTCTAATGTTTCGCGCAGCAGACGACGTTTCGCCTCCAGACTCCATTCAGCACGGAAGGGAATCCTTTGAAAAGTTCCCCGATTCAAAAATTGCTTTTGGAGAATTACTTTTTTTTTGCGATGACAGTTCAAACGGTACAATAGAAACTTTAGCATTATCTAAAAAGACCAAGTTCTTTTCGCCAGATTCACTGCTCAGTTTGTGGAGGCCCGATTTCAATCTCCCCGAACCTTCGTGTTTTGTCAAAAAGAGTGCCTTTCTGGACCAAGGTGGACTAATGGAAAATGCAAAGTGGTATAGCGGTTGGCTCTGCTTTACTTCCATTGCATTCAAGTACGGCTTAACTTTTATCCCAAGAGTTCTCAATGAGTTTAGGCTTGATCCAAATTCCTACGGGACTTCAAATCTGCGTAACCCTAAAATTCAAAATAAAGTCCTAAGATATTTAGTCGAACATGTGATGAGCATGGAGCAAAATGCTCGACGAAATTTTATAGATAGCGGGGCTTTTTCAATATTTGGAGAACCTTTAAAGAACTTGATCTCAGATGAGATAAACTCACTGCCAAGGAATTCTCACCTGCTTTTAAAAAACAGTTCGGTCTCATATCAATTTACTGAGGAACTCCCTCGGTACGGAATACCTGGAGTTGTCAGCAGGCGAATGAAGGCTTTTGTGAGCCAACTTACTTTCTTAAACAATCTGCAGCATCCCAAGATCGTGATTTACGGAGCTGGCACGCAAACATTGATACTAATGGAAATCTGGAATCGATTTCCTCTTCCTCCCATCACGGGCATCGTCGTATCAGAAGCGGAGGGTTCCGCCCGATTAAACAACCTACCAGTCATGGGTATTGGATCATTGAAGGATTCCCATGTTGACTTATTCGTCTTATCATCGAAGTCCTTTGAACTAGAAATGGCCTCAAAAATCAATGAATTGTTCCCCACTACCAAAAGGCTTTCTTTTTGGGCAAAGGAACTGACCTACCTGCCAAATGACAGTGAATCAAGCAAATAGCAATTTGATGACTGCTAGTCATAAAATCATACATTGAAGATTTTAATTCTTACTGATTTCAGTCGCGGAAGTTACAAGATCATAGGTGACCTTTTTGCAAAAAACCTCAGCAAGTTTGGCACAGTCACTCACCTTCCTACCCCCCAAACTGAAAAATCCCGCAACGCAATCAATAATGACTTCCCAAGATCATTAGTATTGCATAACACTTTAGGCGAAGGATTTGTTCCCCTACTTGATTGCTATAACATTGCCCTTCCTTTTCATGAGTGGAGCAAGTATCCTGCGAACTGGATTGGTTTGCTAAATAAATTCGACGAAGCGTGGGTTACGACCGACCACCTTCAACATATACTATTACAGAGCGGGTTGAACGTTCCTGCGTACAAAATATCTCCTCCATTAGATTTCGTTAACATACCAGTCAAATCGAGCTACGAGACAACGGTTCAGCCAAGGTTCTTGTTTGTGGGTGAACCGCACTTTCGCAAAGGGCATCACTTGCTAATGAATGGATATATGAAAGCTTTCCCCGTTGAGCATGATGCTAAATTGACAATTAAGACTTCACCTAACTGTGAATGGGAAAGTCCAAGAGCAGATATAGAATTAATCAAGGAAGATTGGAACCGAGATCGCCTAGTCGAAGAATATATTAGGCATGATTGCTTTGTGTCAGCAAGCCTTGGCGAAGGTTTAGGGTTGCCAATCGCAGAGGCGATCATAGCTCAACTCCCTGTCTGCGCCAATTACTGGGGAGGACACCAAAGTATGCTAACCAAAAAGTCATTTGTCGAAATTACCCATCGAGAAATCATCCAACCATTTACAAGTGATCCCAAGTACTACGCTGAAAACCAGAAATGCGCGTATTCCAGTCCGAATGCCATCAAGCAAGCATTGTTGGAATTTCTAACTTTAAATTCAAATCAGAAACAAAGCATGACCAAGACTGCCAAAGAAAAATTTTTGGGAAGATTTGGAAGTTCTGTGGCAAACACCCACATTCGGAATAGACTGGTTGAGATTCAAAAGAAAATAACAAATGAAGCCTTATCACGGTAGGATAAGTATTTAAACAAAAGGAACATCCTGCATTTCAATGACTGAGAATTCATAAGCTAAGATTTCTCAGAGTTGCTTTAAACCCGAATTAATTCGGGTTTTTTGCATTAAAATGAACATTCCCATGGTTTCGGAATCAAAAGAAAATAGAGGTATCTTAGTTCCGTGGTGGAATGGTGGTTATTGACATTGAAATTGTGAACAAGTTTGGCGGGTTGTGAACTTCTTGGTCTTTACTAAGGGCTTTAAGCCAGTCATATAAAAAATTTATGATCAAACAGAAGAAAGCCCAAATCCTAGATGAGCAGATTAGGTCATTACATTGGGCTATCAAGGAACTGAGTAAGCAGAAGCGATTCCTTGACGATAAAGTTTCAGCTTCCCGGAAGAGAGAGGAGGCGGAAGGCATCATTCAAGAAGTCAACGCTCAGAGGAAGGCTTTGGACAAGAGAATCTCCGCGTTACAGGAGGGATTGGGCAAGTCGCATGATTCGGGTACAATCCAAGAGGCTAATCTTTTAGACGAAGTCTCAGGTGTGGAAGGGAAGTTGGAAGTTGCCAGGGAACGATTAAAAGTTCTCGAGCAAGATAAATATTTAGAAGAACTGGGTAAAAACCTAAGTGGAAAAAACCAGACTACTCCCACTACTTTTTCGTCCGAATCACCGAATAACCCTTTTAAAACTGAAGAAAGCCGAGTTTCCGAACCAGCGCCAGAACAAGATAAATCCAATCCAATTCTTTCCGACACCATGAATGAGCCAACAAATCGTCTCGCGACCACAGATTCTGAAGCTAACATCGCCACTGTAGCAACTCCTTCAACTGCACAAAGCCCTCGAGCATCGACATCTCCGACTGGAAACCTCGTCTGTTCTGATAAGATAAGTCAATCGATTCATGAAGCGGCTGTCGCACTTGATCTCGATGCGGAATACATCTTAGAGAAAGGGATGCAGGCGGTACTTAGAATGATTGCCCGAAACGGCAATCGAATGACCTTCCCGCTCGAGGTTAAACACATCGAATCAATCGGCTGAAAACCTTCTCTCGATTAGCCCACCTGTCGGTGCAGTTGCCTCATAGGCACTTGAGTTGTTCGGTTAGTTCTAAATTTTGTAGTTTTTCTGCTCGATCAGAATTATAAAGGGAATAGTTATTACAAGACCTTTATTTCCCATTTCAACTTTTGCCCGTAAGTGCAAAAGTCGGATATCTAATTTATATGAACGGAATTCCTTTTTCTCCTAGCGAACTAAGCAATTGGTTCGTAAATGCTCTTGGTGTTTCCGGAACCGTAGCTGAGTGGTTATCTCGTTCCGTAGCCATTTTGGTCTTAATTGCATTAGCCTCGCTAGTGAATGGATTGGTGAAGGGAATAGCCCTCAAGCTAATTCGTTCGGTGGTCAAACATTCAGGCGGCAAATTTGGTAACGCGTTGCTTGAGGTTCGTTTTTTCCAGAGGCTTTCTCATCTAGCTCCAGCCATCCTCGTGAAAGTGGTGGCGCCATGGCTATTTGCCGATTCCCCATCCTTGCTAGGCCTTGCCGAGGTTGCGGTGAACATATATCTGGTCGTAATCGGCTTATTCGTCTTCGATGCCCTGTTGAACGCGGGATTGTTTGTCTACCAGCATTTCGAGATATCAAAGCGACTGCCATTGAAGGGGCTGGCTCAGGCTCTAAAGATTATCATCAACGCAACGGGCGTAATCTTCGTACTCTCCATCCTGTTCGACAAGTCGCCCCTTTACTTCATTTCCGGGCTCGGAGCGCTGACGGCTGTTCTCCTTCTGATTTTTAAGGATGCATTGCTCGGATTGGTTGCCGGCATACAACTTTCCGTGAACAACTTGGTGCGGAAGGGAGATTGGATCGAAATGCCAAAGTACGGTGCCGACGGCAATGTACTCGAAGTCTCGCTAACCACCGTGAAGGTCCAGAACTGGGATAAGACAATTACCTCTATACCACCCTATGCACTGGTTACCGATTCCTTTAAAAATTGGCGAGGGATGAGCGAATCCGGCGGGCGACGGATCAAGAGAAGCATATCGTTGGATTTAAATTCTATTCAATTCGTAAACGAAGCATTAAACGTACGCTTAGAAAAAATCGAACTCTTGCAGGAATATCTAGAGGAAAAGAAAAAAGAGGTCGCCGATCACAATAAGTTGAACAGAGTAGATTTGACTGAACTGGTCAATGGTCGTCGCCTCACCAACGCAGGCACATTTCGTGCATATTGCATCGCCTATCTAAAATCCAGTCAGAACATTCACCAGACAGGCATGACCTTCTTGGTACGCCAACTGGCACCCACCGAAAAAGGCCTTCCGATTGAAATCTACGTCTTTGTGAAGGATGTTAACTGGGTAAGCTACGAGGGCATTCAAGGCGATATATTCGATCACCTTCTAGCATCACTGGATCGATTCGATCTAAAAGCTTTTCAGTTGCCTACCGGGGGCGATGTCTCCACTCTCGCCGAGGCGGTGACTCGATAACCCTAGATGGTGCTTCAGTGCATACCGTTTCGCATAAATAGGGACTATCTGAACGCTCTCCTTTTCTCAGGACTTTAAAATCGCAAACGCAAATGAAAAACAGATTCAACCACCTCTGCATACTCGCTTGCCTAGCAAGCTTCTTAGTAGTTCAAAAAAACGCTGAAGCAAATGTTCAGGACGCGCAAAGAAACGCCATCGAGGAATGTGAAAAACTTGCCAAGGAACAAAAATCCACCTCGAAAGATGAATCAGCAAACCCCATCGATCCAAAAGGCAAAGGAATAGAAAGTAAGAAAAACGACGTAAAGACCAAAGAATCGAAAAAAGAGGAAGTAAGCAAAGCGAAGACATATGAGGTCAAACGAGAGCCCATTTATGTGAAACTAAATCTTGAAGGCGTCTTCGAGAGTGCACGGATGAGCGAGGTATCTGTAAATACAAAGTCATGGGGCGAGCTGACGGTATTAGAAGCGAAACAGCAGGGAGCACTCGTATCTAAAGGCGAACAACTAATAAAATTCGATTTCGAAAAAATAGATGAAAAGATATCTAATCTCCGCCACGACTTACGAATTCTCGACTTGGATCGTTCAATTGCTTCCGCCGACTTGAAACTTGCTGAGGCAGTCGCTCCAATCAAATTAAGTGAAATAGAGAGAAAAGAAAAGTACTCCAAAGAAGATTTGGTCCGATTTCAGAAGATACAGAGCCCATACAACAAAAGAGCAGCAGCGATGAGTCTGAAGAACTATGAGGATACCTTGGCATACGCACAAGAAGAACTCAAACAACTCAAGAAGATGTACGAAGCCGATGACTTGACCGAAGAAACGGAAGAAATCATATTGGTACGGGCTCAAAGCGCTGTCGATCGCGCCAAGTTTTCCTTGGAAGGCGCAAAAATCCGAAATAAAGACGCCCTCGAAGTTAATATCCCTCGCGAAGATTTGGAGGCTAAGGAAAAGGCAAAGAGAGACGAGCTTTCCTACCGAACTCTGCGTAAAATTCAGCCAGTTGAACTAGAAAAAAAGCAACTAGAATTAAAGAAGCTAGCGGAACAGTACGAAAAGGCTTCCGAAAACCTTGCTCGACTAGAAGCAGACCGCAAGGCGATGACAGTCCCCTCCCCATCTTCAGGAGTTGCCTACAGAGGCACTTTCGAAAAGGGGAAATGGTTGGGTGACGCAGCTATCAAGGCCCGATTGCGGAAAGGTGGGGCGCTAAAACCGAACGAAGTCTTTATGACAATTGTCGAATCAAAACCTCTATTCGTTCGTGCTTTTCTGCCAGAGGCAGATCTAAGGCGACTAAAGAGAGGTAGTAAGGGAAAGATAAAAACAAAAGCGTTTCCAGACCAAAAACTA
>Ga0315322_10000977_pt1 | contig 21924 bp, 24 predicted proteins | sample M110021515metaG_FD_203461 | JGI IMG/M metagenome (GOLD analysis project Ga0315322, IMG submission 203461) | Ammonia-oxidizing marine archaeal communities from Monterey Bay, California, United States - M1 100m 21515 | ecosystem: Environmental > Aquatic > Marine > Intertidal zone | place: USA...
CCGCGTGTGGAACGATAAAGAAGCGGTAGAAGATAAAGTGCGTAAGGCCAAGAAAATAAAACTAGAAGACGGCTTTACTTACTCCCTGAAATCGCCAGCGCAGTTAGAGAAAGTATGTAAGACCTTGAAGGTAGACTTTAAGCAGTACGAGGGTTTTATCTCCAGTGTTTCGTCTGGCACTACGCTAGCTAAAGCCGATGATAAACGCCCAGCTGCGCTGCCTTTAGCAGGGCTCGAGCAGTTGAACGAAATGAATTGATATGTCTGTGTACTTAGCGTAGTCTCATTATAGTTTCGGTGTGTGTTTGAGCACCGGCGCTAGTGGGGCGGCCCTAAGCACAGCATTCGACGCTGTGGCTAGCGTTTCAAAAAAGCCGAAACTAACCCGCCGCCCGAAAGGGCGGCGACTTAAACTTAGAAACCTAAAGAGAAAATACTATGAGCAATTTACCTGCAAATATCTCCAACCTAGTCGGCGCGCTTGAGTCGGCACAACAGTCAACCCCTCCAGTAGCTAGCGGTGATTTTCTATACCTGAAAATGACCAAAATAGGTGAGTGGGTGTACGGCGCCGAAGAAACCGAAGTAGCTGAAGACTCTGTTTTTGTAGTAGAGCCGTCTAGCTATGCACAAGGTTACGTGGCGTGGGACGATGGCGAGTTAATCGACGAGCAGATGGCAGCCGCTGGGCAGCCTCCTATTGTCGTAGCTGACCTGCCGGCGTTACCTGCTGGCGTTCGCTGGGACTCCCAAGTAGCGTTTGCGCTTAAGGGTATCGAAGGCGGTGATAAAGGCGTACAGCTGTTGTACAAAGTTTCTTCACGCGGCGGCAAAACGGCAATAGCTGAATTGCTGGCTGAAATAATTGCACGTGGCAAGGCGGGTAACGCTGACTTGTGCCCTGTGGTTATCCTAGAACGTTCGTCTTATAAGCATAAGAAATACGGCAAAATTTTTACGCCGGTGCTTAGAATCGACGAGTGGCTGGACGTAGAAGACGCGGCGGAGAATGCTGAACCTGAACCTGAAGCGAAAGAGGACGAAGAGCCTGCAACTGAAGATAAGCCTAAACGATCACGTCGTGGTCGTGCGGCTGAACCTGAAGCGAAAGAGGCCGAAGAGCCTGAGCCGGCTAAACGCACGCGTCGCAGTCGGAGAAATACATAACCTCTGCGATCTTAGAGGGGGCCGCTCGCGCGGCCTTTTCTTTCTAACCCCAACCAAAAAAGGTGTAAACGATGTCCAGTGCCGAGCGAGACGAAATAATAACCCTTATGGCCACTAAGGCCTCAGACCTTATTGCTACGTTTTTGACTGAACTAAGAATTGAAGGTATAGACGAAAAAGTAGCTCTGTCTATAGCTGTTTTAACGCTTATGGGCTGTGTAGGTGAGACCCTGAAAATAGCTATGGAAGAAGAGAGAAAGAAGATAGAAGCCAACCCTTATTCCTCCGACACTGCAAAAGAACGCGAAATAGAACTTCTGACCGGCACCTGCGTAAATCAGTGCTTGAACATACTTAAAAAGTCGCTACCTATTCCCATATCAGCTAAGGCTATAAAAGCCGGCGACGCCTCTAAAGTTGATTCTTACATAGAAGGCTTAGCTGCTGAAAATAAGTCAGGTGCGTTAAATTGATCGTCGGCCTAGATTTCGAGACGCGCAGCGAAGTAGATTTAAAAGCCTGTGGCGCTGACGTTTACGCCAGTGACCCCAGCACCGATATTATTTGTTGCTCGTTCATAAACAAAGATAACGGGCAGGAGTGGCTATGGTATCCAGGGCAGAAAATACCTCACGAATTAATTTTAGCGTTGCAGTTAGCCACGGACGTAGAAGCTCATAACGCGCGGTTCGATGAACTTATCTATGAATGTATAGCCGTATCTGACTACGGTTTCCCAATACTACCGAAAGAAAAATGGGTGTGCACCATAGCTCAATGCCGTGTAAACGCAATGCCGGCTAGCCTCGATGCGGCCACTAGAGCCGCCGACGCTAAGCATAAAAAAGATCACACCGGTAGCGCGCTAATTAGAAAGCTTTGCGTGCCAAAAGACGGCGTTTTCAATACGGACCCTACGCTCATAGCTAAGATGGGTAAATACTGCATGAAGGATAGCCGTGCCATGGTGGGGCTCACTAATACGTTGCGGCCGCTGTCAGATATTGATAAGCGCGACTGGCAGATTAACGAACGTATAAACGACCGGGGCATTCTAGTAGATATAGAGCTGGCCACGCTGGCGCAGGCTTACGCCGCACAGGAAAAAGACGAATTGGGCCGTCAGCTGTCTAATCTTACAGACGGCGCCATAACTAAAGTGACTCAAACTACTAAGTTTTTAAAAGTGCTGAAAGAAGAGCTGCCAGCGGAGCTTATGCACTGCGTACAAAAACCCCGTAAGGCAGCGAGTGACCCGGTAAAATACACGTTAGACAAGGCCGCCCGAGGTTTACTGCTGGAGGAAGAAGGTTTAGAGCCCCACCACCGCGACATAATAACTTTGATACACGAAGGCGGTAACTCTAGCGTGTCGAAGTTCACCGCCATGCTAAACAGGGCTGATCCTATTACCGGCCGGGTACACGGCGCTTTCATCTTTGCTGGTGCTGGCCAGACGCAGCGCTACTCCAGCAAAGGTCTACAACTCCATAACATGCGTCGCGATTGTCATTCTGCTGACGAAGCTGAGATATTAAAAGCTAAAATGCGTCGCGGCGAGAGCATAGGCGAGCCGGTAATGGACGTGCTGGCCAAGATGTTAAGGCCTACTGTGGTGCCCGCTAAAGGGCACAAATTTATTGTGGGGGATTGGTCGGCCATAGAGGCTAGGGTGCTGCCATGGCTGTCTGACAGTCCCGGCGGGCGGAAAGTTTTAGACCGCTTCAGGCATTACGACGCTAACCCCGAAAAAGGCGACATATACACCGCTACGGCCTCTGACATGAGTATGGACGATAGGCAGATAGGTAAAGTGGCCGTGTTGTCTTTAGGCTTTGGTGGGGCTGTGGGGGCGTTTCAGTCCATGGCCAAAAACTATGGCGTTACCATATCCGATAGCTACGCACTGTCAGTAGTAGGTAAGTGGCGTAGAGCTAACCCGTGGGCTGTTAAGTTCTGGGGCGAGCTTGAGAAAGCAGCGCTTAAAGCTGTGCGCCGGCCCCGAACAGTACACGCCGCCGGGCGGGTCAAATACGTATTCACTCCCGAACTTTTAGGCGGCACGTTGTTTTGTATCCTGCCTAACGACACAGTAATTCAGTACCCTTATGCACGTATAGACCGTGGCAATGTAACCGCCATGAAAGCCTCTGTGCAGCCTAAGAGCGACAGTGAAGACGAATGGCCTAGAATGTCACTGTGGGGCGGCTTTTTAGCAGAGAACATTACCCAAGCGTCTTCAGCGTGCCTGCTACGTGAGTTACTGGCAGACATGGTAGAAGATGAGTTCCCAGTAGTGGGGCACTGCCATGATGAAGTTATTTTAGAACCGCACGACTATGAGGTAGATGTTATGCTGGAAGAATGTCAAAGCTATATGGAAGCTTGCCCAGAATGGGCCAAGGGTTTACCCTTACGGGCCGTGCCAGAAGTTTTTACCCGTTACGGAAAATAAAAAAACCCGCTGCGGCGAAACAGCGGGCTTCAGTGCCCAACCAAAGGCATCAATCATTTAAAAGGCGTTCCAAATGACCAATGAAACGAAAGATACAGCTACTAACGACGAAGCGCAAGTAGTAAGCGACCTAGAAAAATTCGCTACCGCTGATGCTCCTAGCACTAATGCTATTACTTTCCCTGAAGTGCCCCCGAAAGATTACGATACTGACCTTATAGAAAACTTCCTGGACACTGTGTTCCACGCAGGGCTAGACGATGAAGAACAAGTGCTTACGTGGATGGTTAAGCCTACTTCTCAACCTTACCACCCTAAAAGCGAGACCAGACTGCTAGAACTTTTAAGCAGTACCCGCCAGCCTAAAGCTTTGTACTACGCCACTGCCACTTGCAAAGTGGACCCCGAGGACGGGAAACTCCACCACCGAAAAGACCTGTTTCAAACGCTCCGCGTGGTCGTACTGGACGATATAGGAACTAAAGTTCCAGTAGCCAAAATACCTGAAGACTTCCCCCCGTCGTACATAATAGAGTCGAGCGCCGGCAATTTTCAGTACGGCTATGTTCTAACCGAGCCGGTAGAAGAGCTGCCCGCGGCTGAAGCTTTGATCCAACTGGTTTATGAGTCTGGCTACTCGGACGAAGGCGGTAAAACACCGGTAAAATTGGTGCGGCTCCCAGAGGGCGTAAACGGCAAGAAAGGTGAAAAAGGCAAGTTTATAAGCCGGCTTACTTCTCTCACTGACGTTACCTATTCACCGCAGGACATACTCGACAAACTGAAACTTAACGTGGACTGGGCCGACGTGCTGGCAGACGCCGACGAGGTAACTAAACGCCGCGCTTCGCAGTCTTTAGGCGCGTCACCGTGGGCCGACGTCACCCCTAAAGCGCAAGCTATGAACGGGTTTATAGACCCGGTATTAGAATGGCTATACGACACTAATCAAGTAGCGTTGGATAACCAAGGACCGTGGATAGACATAAAGTGCCCATGGAGCGAAGGACACACGTCTGGTAAATCTACTGCGCGTTACGCGCCGCTGGGAAGGGGAGAGAACGTCTCCATGCGCGGGTTTAAATGTTTCCATGACCACTGTGCCGGCACTAACACACCAGATTTTCTTAAGTACGTGGCCAACGTAAGCGGTATACAGGCAGGAGTGCATGATCCCGCTGCCGAGCTCGCTACGCGCTATGTGTTCGATAAAATACTTAATTCAGCGTGGGACATAAAAAGCCAAAAACGCGACATACGTATACCCATGACCTCTTTCACTACGCTGCACCCACATAAAACGACTATTCAAACCGTGGACGGCAAAGAGAAGTTGGTAGGCATGACGGCTCTGTGGTGCACTTCGCCTTCTAGGGTAGTAGTGGCCGGGGAAATTTACGACCCGAGCACGACAGCTAGAATAGTAAAATCAGCTGGGGAACTGTACGTTAACCAGTTTTTTATCCCTGACTGGGGAAAAGGCCCTATAGATACGTCGCACGTTGAAAAGTTTACTGACTATCTGGAATACTTAATCCCTGATGAAGCCAGCCGCGCCTATTTTCTTATGTGGCTGGCTGCTAAAGCTCAAGATATGAGCTTCCGCGGTGCGGCTATAGTTATGATAGCTGATAAGCAGGGCGTAGGACGTTCTACGCTCGCTGACATGATTAAAACACTGCTAGGCGGTAGTAATGTGGCTGACGTGCCCCTTAAGGATATGGTAGGCGACAGCCAGTTTAACGAGTGGCAAGAAAAACCTTTCATAGTGTCAGAGGAAACATTATCCGCTGACCCTAAATTACAATACAACACCTACGAGAAGCTTAAAACTTTCATCGATCCACGAAGCCGAACCATAACTATTAACCCTAAGTTTGGTTTAAAACGCGACGCCGTAGCGCATGCTAGCTATTTGTTTCTTTCTAACCATGTCAACGCTATAGCCATACCTGAAGGTGATCGCCGGTTTTATGTGTTAAAGAACGCAGACACTCCTGCCGCGCCTCGGGTGTTTACCCATCTTAACCGCTGGCTGAAGGTTAAAGACGACGATGGCATGCCAGTGTGGGGGCGCCATGTTTTTAGATGGCTTCAAACTTTAGAAGTGGACATAGAAGCCATGACAGCCCCACCGCCTAGAACCACTGCTAAAGCCGATATGGAGGGGGAGTCACTTAACAACATAGATTTTGCCGTCAATAATCTGCTTTCTATATGGCCTGACCCGTATATAAACGCGACTGAAGTTTTTAGTATTTTTGAGAACCCTCTACTGTCCGGCCCTTTACACTTCGATGATGAAGCTAACCGTAAATACATAAGGCGCGCGGTGAACATGGCGAGCACTGGCTACAAGTGCGATGGTGTTAGAGACGTCAACGGCACGGGGAGAGTCATACGCCCCAGAGTGCTTAAAACTATCTCGCTCACGGGTGAAGGGTTTGTGCCTTTCCCTATCACTGCTAAACAGACAGAAGACGCCACCGAACACTTGCGCGGGCATTACACGCAACGGACGGTAAACCTAGAACAACTGGCCGAGGCCGTAGCTAACGCATTACATGAAGACGACCGGATATAAGTGTTGCACCTTAACTATGCTTAGGGTGCACGCTACAGAACCTTTAACAATGGTAGGTTTTTACTGCACTAACTGCCAAAAATTCATGCCTGCCATTGGCAGGGAAAGACAACTACCTATACGGGATAAACATGAAAGAACTACAATTCCTACGACAAGATGAATGCCACGAATGGGCAGGCGCAGTAATGCGTTTGGCACCTTACGCTATTGACCAAGGAGGGTTTTACACCCTCGGCATGCCAGCCTATATAGCTGACAAAGAGCAATATGCCGGACTGGCTAACACCTACAACGCCATGTTAATTCAAAATTTTAATGCACTATATGAAGGGCTGCGCTCCGTTCTTTCTGAACACTTTGATACCCCAGTTGGCTATTTTAATGATGGCGGGCTGCGTCCCAGTTTCCATATTTTCGATTCGCTATCTGTTAAACGCGAAGCCAGCATACACATAGACGAACAATATGAAAATGTTATAGCGCTTGAAGGCAGAGAGTGGAAAGACCCTTTCACCTTAACGGTCCCTATAATGTTGCCAGAAGGGGTAAACGGGCTAGATATGTGGCCCGAGGGTGCGCTAACTAGCGAGCCGCCGACTGAGCTTATCGAATACACGCCCGGTAAAATGTATATTCACAGCGGCGCTGCCCCACACCGCATACACAAGCCGGAGACCTTTAAAGGTGGGGCGTTTCGTATCACTTTACAAGCCCACGGTGTACACACCCCGGCCGGCGTTGTTCTTTACTGGTGAAAATTACCACCTAGCCGGTGGCCCTGAGCGGGTGTCTATGTGGTTGAAAGTTTCATACACCCCGAGGCCGTACTTACCAGGGTATTTTTGAGTTAGGTAGTGGTGCACTGTTTCAGGCGTTGCTTTATCGAATTCACAGTCTAAAGCGCGCGCTTTAGGATGTTGAGAGGCGTCTGAACTGCCTACTGAGGGGCTGCGATTGTACGCTAGACACCTGTACGCCGATGTAATTGTAACTTTACTGTTAAAATGATCGCAAACATCCTGCACCACATTGACTGTTTCAAAGTCCATCGAATCTACACCACAGCCGCATTTACATGCGAACTCGTGGCGAGAGAGATTTTTAGTTAGGTCGCCCATTTAACAGTCCGGCGCGTTCGGGCCAGTATTCTTTTTGTAGCCTAGCCGTGTGTTGCTGTTCACCAAAGGTACAGGGTTAAGGTCTAGAGTCGTTTCCATCTCTACGCACCCTTCATCCCCTTCATCCCCTTCATAGAATTCTAGCTGTTCTATTATGGCTTTCACCGCGTCGCCGCTGCTATTGCAACCTACTAAAAACGAGCTGATCAATACCAACATTAGTAGTTTCAAGATTCACCTACCTTAGTGTCCGTGAAAAAGCGCAGTATGATGCCGGCTAGCGATACCGCCCCTGCGGACAGTGCTGCCTGTTCAGATTCTGGGATGATAACCCCTGTGCCGGCTAAAAGAGCGTATAGCAAGCCCATACCCATTACTACTATCGTTTTATACCCTTTCATTATTTTTCCTTTTTCACATTTGAGCTTTTAAATAATCGACTTCCCGCTTGAGAGATGTCAGGTGCAGTTCATAGCGGTCTCTGTCTTCGTAGTATATTTCAGGGACGTCGGGGTTTCGTTCGATAACCCGTTTAACACTGGCTAGACTCTCAGTGGCGTTTTCAATTTGATACTCTGTTCGATCTATCCGCCTAGAAACTTCTGAGGCAAGATAATTTGTGTTCATCTGCTCCATTAAGTCGTCAAGTTTATCTTTGACGTGGTTTTCTTCGTCTAGGTGTTCCTCTCTGTGATCTTCAAAATAAGAGTTTGCTTCCTCTTCGTGAAGTAAAACATAGCTCCCTATTGCGGTCGATAATATAAGAAAAAACCAAGCGCAATGTTTCACTGCTACTCTATTTATTAACCCTTCTCCGTGGAGTTCTTCGATAATGCTATTCACTTCTACTTCCCCTGCGTTTACACGATACGACGAATTACAACCCTAACTAATTTTTTCAGTACCCCTCTGGCATCGGCTGCGGTTGTTACGTTCGCATCCCACCACGCGTTATACTCCGCGTTTGTCATAGCTTTTAAGTTATGTATGACGCTGTCTCCTGCTATTTCTGTCTCTAGGTCTTCTAACCTTTGTACCTCCGCCGCTGCTTCTGCTTCTGCTTCTAGCTCTTCTGCTGTTTTGTTGACTATCTCGTAAGTTACTTTAGTCGTTTTATCGCTGGGGTCAGGAGTGAGAATTTCATCGCCAAATTTTTCATGGCTTTGGAGTTCCTGCCCTACAGGGGTAAGCGGCCAGTATTCTATGTCGACGTGGTCGTGGAGCGTTAGCTGCTCTATATCAACTACCGATTGAAGGTTCCGCAGGGTTTCCACGCCTAACCCCCGCATTTTCTTAGGTGGGTGTTCGCGTGTCGCTGTTAATGTTCTTGTGTTGACTTTGGCCATTACGCAAAATCCCCCAGTAAAACTGCTTGGTGTATTATGTTACCGCCGATGAGCTTAAAAAATCTTCGGCCGGTGTCTCCTATCCACATAGCATTGCCGGCAGACCCGCCGATTCCTGAGTGGTTAAAGGGTGTGACACTTGTTTCGCTAATGCTCGCCACGTCGAATCTGTTGTCCATGAGATACGTATAAACGAAAGGCGATCCGATAGCGAACATCTCATACCCGTTGGGGTCGAAGTGTATACCCTCCCGCCCGCCAATGGAGTAGTTTGTTACGTACGTCGCTGTGGAAATGTCCCAAGGGGTGTCCATTGTGTAAGTGTAAATGTCGTCGTTTGTGTCGCCAAACACCCAAAGAGTCAGCCCGTCTGGAGCCCAACGCATAGACTCTGGTGCGCCATCTTCAGAGCTTATGTCTAACGTCGCCTCGACGGCACTAGCAGTGCTTAAATCCCACGGCGTGGCAAGGGAGTGCTGCTCGACTTTATCTCCTGTCCCGTACGCTAAGTACAGTTTCGTCCCGTCGTCGCTAAGAATTATTGCCGCGCATAACGTCGAAGACCCATCCACTTTTTGCCCTGTGCCATACGCCGCTGTGGTTATGTCCCAAGGGGTCGATAGGTCGTACCGTCTAGCACCCCCATCCGCAGCCACGGAGTCATAATCAGCCATGTAACAGTATTCGCCTGTAGGGTCGAAAACCATGTCTTTTACTAAGTTCTCCCCTTGAGTAGTCGTGAAGCTTCCCGCGCTGGCGTTAAGAAAATTGGGGAGCCCGTGATACCAAGGAATCAACTCTACGACAGTAGGGCAGACAGGGGCCACGCCCGATCTGTCCGGCACGCCTAAAGCCCTGAATTTACTGCCTATCGGAGTCGGCCTACTCATAAGTCTAAGGCTCGGCCTGTGAAGGCAATGCCGCTTGCAAAAGCAGTGGCTGCACCTACATACAGTTTATCGCCCGCCTGTAAATGTAAGGGGGCGGCTTCGGTGTAGCCGAAATCAGTAGGCTCAATAACGCCCGTCGCGGCTACAGTTACTGCGGCCATAAGGACGCTCTTTACGAAGAAATAGTCGCCTGCACCTCCGAGCTGTATAAACAGGTCGAGCCTGTTATCCGCTGCTAAAGTGGCGCGTGGCACAGCGGATAGACCTACCATAGTAGCGCCTTTTGTGCCTGCTGTGGCTATTAGCTCTACACCGGCGGGCGCCGAAGTTAGGTCGTCCGCTGCCGTAACGTCTGCCGCTACGACTTTTGGTATTGAAGGGAAAGCTGCTAAGTCGGACATGGTATAAACCTCTTAAAATGATACTGCTGTTGTTTGCATGTTAGCTAAAGTTAGTGCGGCTGTTAAGGTTATCGCCCAGTCCGCGTAAGTGCCTTCGCCGATAGCCATAGCTACCGACACTTCAAGCGCTCCTGTGCCCGCGTCGTAGGCCGTTACAATGCCCGACATATACTCGTCGGCTGCTGCCCCAGTATACGCTATTTTCACTGAGTGCCCGGGTAGAAAGTCTTTCCCCGTCTCTATGGTTAAGCTCTGCGCGCCTTTGTCTATATCCAGAGAGGTAGTGGACGTGCCTGTGGTGCCTGCGGCGCCTGCGGCTACTGCTGCTGCGGCTGCTTCTGCGCTAGCTGCGGCCTCTGCTGCACTAGCCGCCGAGGCCGAGGCAGCTTGTAGCGCTCCGGTCTCGTTCTGGTATACAGCCGTTAATTTAGTCCCTGCGGCGTATGACGTGGCCAGTGTGACCTCGTTCAGTACCGCGTCGTAAGTGTACTCGTCGTCTATAAGCAGCCGACCGCGATCTATGCCAGCGCCGGTCAGGTACATGGAGGCGCCTGCTACCACCTCAACAAACGGCACAACCGTCTGGAGCGCTGCAAGGGTTACCGTCTCTTCAAATGCGCCTAAACTGTTACTTGTGGTAACGCTGTACCATGCGCTGTCGCCTACGTCCCAGATTTCTAGGCCGTTTACGGTGACGCGGATTCTGTCCACCCCAGTAACTGACACTCGGTAATCCGCAACGGCGGGTAGATAAGCGCCTGTGCGTGCGTCAGATGCGAAAGAAGCGGCTGGGAAAGCTGCCGACCCGTCTGCCAAAACCAAAGGCGCCAACATACCGCCGTTGCCGTTACGGCTAAGGCTAGCCGTCAGTGCCGCCGCTATATCAGGTAGGGTAGTATTAGCCCAGTCCGCATCGATAAGCGTATCGACTATTACGGGGTTTCCTGCAACCAGTGTAAACGTGCCATTTGAATTACGTGGCATTTCTATCTCCTATTCGTTAGCGGCGCCTACTATGCTGCCTCTAACACCATAATTACGTAGCGCTTCAGCCATTGGCAGGTAAAACCCTTTCTGCATTAGCTTCTGTGGCGCTGTATTGCCTAGTATTGCTTGCCCTGTAGACTGTAAAGGCAATATGTTCGGCGTATTAACGGCTAAACCTTTCAGCACATCTATAATCGGGTTAGGTTCTTTCCGCCCTAACGTCTGCATGCTTGTGCTGGCAAAGTCGTATAGAGGCGCATCGCCTGTGGCCGCTCGGGTTTTGCCCCCGGCCGACTTTACACCGCTCATAAGAGTAGCCGGGTCGATGATACCGCCCTGTTTCATAGCGCTTAAAGACGAGGCCGAGTTACGTATGGTTATAAAATCACCGTACTTACTATCGACTGCGGCTAGAGCATCTAACGTGTCTGGGCCGGCAGACGCCCTAAGCTTACCGCGCATGCTGTTAAGCGTGTCCGTAAGCGCGTCGTCACCCCTTATCGCGGCAGCTTCTATACGCCTGCGGAAAGCATTATCGAGTTCTTTTAGCCCGTCACTAGAATAGTTACGTGATAAATTGCCTAAATCGTCCAGGAGGCTGCGTAACACGGCACCGCTATTTCCGCCTAAGTTATTTCCGGCTTTTACGCCCTCGTTTACCATGTCTACCATGGCCTCTCCAGAGGGTTTAGTAGCTTTAGCCCACGCAGCTGAATACGCGTCATTAAACTGATTTTTCAAGGCTTTAACGCCCTTGACGCCCGTTTCGGCTATTTCACCTAGTGGGGCTACGCGGTTAAGAAGCACTTTATTCCACGATTCAGCGCTTCTTTCGCCAGCTTCGCGGGTGCCCTTAGCCATAAAAGGTGTTATCTGCATAGCATACCCCATGGCTCTTGGCAGTACGCTGGTAGAAGCCTTATCAGGCGTTAAATATACGCCCATATCCATAAGGCTTTTAGCAGCGTCCGTCACATCTATGCCGGTTATGGCTTTACGCAAAGTGCTACCCACAACACCGCCAGCTAGCGCGGCCGCACCTTCTTTAACTGCCCCCTCAAAACGGGTTTTTCCAGCTTCAGGCAGTTTTAAACCCCCGTGGGTCGCGCTTAAGCCTATGTCAGCCGCTAGAATACTCTTCGCCCCGCGGTTAAGTAGCTTAGCACCTTTAGCTATGCCTGCTGCGGGTAACGCCAGCTGGGCTATTTCTCCAGTTATGTTACCGGCTGTACCCCAACCACCGGACGCATCTACGTCTCGGCGCATCATTTCCATAGCTTTTTTGGTGTTGTCAGACAGCTCCCCGCCAAACAGCTCATACCCTCCAAGCGCTGTTCTAAGCGTGGATTCAGCTAGCCCGCGTTTAAAGTCTTGAAATCGGGACGAGTCGGGCTTCTCCGGCGTTTCTTCCACCGCTGAAGCCATGTTAAAACCGGCAGTTTCCGGCTTAGCTGTTGATAGGTCAAAAGCCACTAATCTAGCTCCCTTATCACTTGTTTGTCTGGGCCTACTAAAGCCTTATTTCCGTTGGCATCTATCCATACGGTGCCTTCCTCTTCCGGCGGCCCTTCACCATAGCGTTCTAGGGCGTTTGCTACGCTGGCTTCTACTTGGCTTATATAGCCAAGTATATCTTCGGCTTCAGCACTGCCGCCTATTACTGCTTCACCACCTGCCTTTTTAAGCATAGGCAAATATTGATCCCTACCCCATATAGCCCACGCTAACGGCTGCGTGCCAGCAGTAGGTATACTGGCAAAAGCTACGTCTAAATCTTTGTCGGTAGGGTTAATGCCAAGTCCTTGCAAGTTAGTCTTAACGCTGTCTATGCCTACATCGCTCATTTTAGCCTGCAAAGCCTGTATTTCAGGGCCTTGGGTGGCGGGTGAACTAGGGTCTAGGCTGTAACCAAATTTGCCTGCCCAGCGTTCAGGGTTAAGTGTACCGGTAGCAGTCTGAAGAAGGTCGCTGTCCAGTATCTGTGATATCAAATCGGGTGACCCTACTCTGTCTAGCGGCTCTCCGTCCTTCTTGGCTTTAGCCTTATTCCTAGCTACGCTACGTGTAGCCACAGAATATTCTCTGTACGGTATCTTATTTGATACGTCTATAGGCAGACCGTCAGCTCCTATAAAACCTGAATCGGTCATAAACCCGGTTACTTGGCCTGTACCGTCAGAATTTACCCATGCTTCAGGAGCGTTTCTGGCATTAGCTCTTGATTCGGCTAAAGCTTTGGCCGCTGAGAGCTGGTTATCTTCTGTAGTGTTGAACTCCAACACGCCCCTGTCATAAGCCCTATCAGCGTGTTTTTCGGCTAGTTTTCTGGCTTTTTCTTCTTGGCCTGCCTTGTACAGAGGTAACGCGGAAGCCCCTTCAGCTATAGTCTGCCGGATAGCGTCTCTTTCAGGTTGCTGAGCACGCATTTTACGCTCGCCTACTACGCCTCTAAGCGCAGACGCAAGTCCCAGCATAGGGCTTAAATACCCGAACTGATTAGCTTCTGCCACAGGCGTATCACGCATCTGTTTGTACTGTTCAGCCTTTTCGTTTAGGCCGGCCAGTTTCTGTTCAGCAGACGCTGTATTACGTAAAGCTGAAGAGAGCGCATTAAGGTCTGACATGTTAGCTCCATAACTCCAAAAATTCGCCTAAGTCATACGCCATTTTAGCCTGTCCCAGTATGGGTATGGCTTGACTAGCAACGGTGCCCAAAGCGTTAGTCGCTACGGTCTCTGCCCCTTTTTCTGCTAGGGCTTCAGCGCCCGCCGACGCTGCGGCTTCGGCCGCTTGGTTTTCTACTTGTGTAGCGGCTGCATTTACCGAGGTGTCCACTGCCGCATCTGTAGCAGCGTCTGCGGCTACGTCTGTAGCAACGTCGGTGGCTACATCTGTAGCAGCGTCTGTGGCTGCTACCTCTGGGGCTACGAAGTCAGGAACGGATTCTACAATAGGGGGGCCGCCTTCAGGAGCGACTGGAATGCCAAGGATGTTACGGATAGGCGAGCTGCCATCCATAGCCTTGTTATACAGCGCTCCTAACTCTAGCCCGCCGCGCAAAGTATCCGCACGGGCTTGGTTTTTTTCCATCCTCGCGCGGTTATTAGCCGTATTTTGAGCTGCTGCCGCTTCGGCAAACTGGGGTGTATCTTCTACCCCGGCCTGATTAAAATTTTGAAAACCCCACATTAGCTACCTCCAGAATAGGTTTCTGCTATCGTTTGAACATCAGGCTTAAGCCTCTCTTGTTCGTTCAGTGAAAAATTACGTTTGGCTAGCGTCTCTGCTATCTTCTTCTCGCGCAGAGCGTTAGCCGTAGCCGCGGCTCTGGAACGTTGATCAAAAGACTGCTGTTCAGTCCGGCGGTTAGTATCCCAAGCAGTGTTAGCCTGGCGGAAAGATTGACTGTCCTCTGCTCGGCCTTCAGATGTAGCTCCCATACGGGCCATTTCGTAAGCATCGTTTCGGCCAGTGTTGAATAGCTCCATTTCAGATTGATATTGTTGGTCTCCAGCGGCTAAACCCCGCCCACGAAGTCGCAACTCTAAAGCTTGTCTATCCTTCTCGAACTTAGGGTCTAAACGGCGTACTGAACGCCCGTATGAGTCATCTTCGGCTCTTTGCCTGTTAGGGCTGGCCCAGTTAAACTCGCCAGTTCGGGCTGCCTCTGGGCCTTCTCTATACTCGCCAAACGACCCCCAATCTACCGGCGCGCTCATTTCTTCTGCTATGCGCGGACTTAAGTTAGCGGATAAGTCAGCTCGGGACGTGGCGTTTTCCAGTTCAGTATCTAACAATCCTTGTAGCTGAGGTGTCAATGTCTCAGTTTGATTCCACGTAGTAACTGGTTCGCCAGTAGCAGGATCGATACCTTGCTCTGTTTGCCAAGCCACATTGCCAAACGCGTTAGACTGGTTCGGCCTGTTAGCATAGGTTTGAGTAGTAACAGCTTCTCTGCCGTATTCACCCTCTACCTCTGCTGCGCCTACTACGTCTGTTGGTCTGCTGCTGCCTTTACCCATTACGCTGCCTCTGCTTTTTCTAAGTATGGACAGTTATTTCTAGTTAGTTCCATAAGTACGTAGTCTACACCGCGTGTAAACCCACCTTCAATAACTGTCTTAACCGTCCAGCCCATATGTTTATTTAGTTTAAGGGCTTTTTTATTGTTTGCTGGCACCCAGCCGTAAACAGACTGCATACCTTTATCGTTAAAAATGAAATCGCAGCACACTTCCATAAACGTATGACGCAAAGCCATAGGATCTACAATTATCATATGGCATTGACAGCTTGTTCCCGTAAAATTATCTGCCAGTGCCGCTGCCACTATAGCTTTAGTTTCGGAGTCTATAGCCACTATGCCCAGCGTATCTTCTACGCATAGCACCGACGTATGAAGCTTAATAAACCCCCAATCTGACGCTTTAAAATCTCTAAATTCCAGTCTCATATCATCGGCCCACCCACTGTATAGATAAGGTCCCAGCCTACTAGCCGTGTACGAGTACGTGTGCGGCCTCTGGTAGCTATAGCCACATAGCGGCCAGAGCCCCACGAACCGCCGATAGACGGATAACTAGAGTCTCTGGAAGAGCCCCAAATAGCCTCGTCCCATTTACTTATGCCCGACCCGCTCTGACTCCAAAGGCCGAAAAGTGAGTCTACTAACATTTCGGTTTCGGTGTTTATTCCCTCGTTTATGTTGAAGTCGAATTTACACTGCGAAATGTGAGTAGGTGGTGTGTTAGCCAAAAAATCAGGCCTTATCAAGTTAGGCTGTTTATACAGCCCTGGAGTCTCCAGAGCGCTAAAAGCCGTAAGAATAGAAAGTTCTATCTCTGCGCCGTTTGAACCGTCTGTGTTAGCCGTTAATTTGAAATCATCTACCGGCACGTCCATACGCATAAGCCGGTTATCTGCGGTGCCTATAAACACGGAGTTACTCCATGAATCGAAAGCTATCATGGGCACTCCGCGCCACAGCCCCCACCCTCTAACTGCTAAATTATAGTAATACTGTATGGGTTCTGTAGAGCCTATAGTGGGGGTAGATATTAATATGCCGCCTTCGCTGGGTATATTAGCTATCCCCCAGCCAGCTAGGCCTATTTTGGTCCGCATATCGTCACGTATCAGGCTAGTTACTTTTACTGCGATACTTGATTGATCAGCCTGTAAGGCGTTTGAAGCTACACCTTTCAGCAAGTCTGTCATGCTGGTAAGGCCATAAGACGATAACAGGTATAATTCCCCGCCTTGTTCAGTGCCGAAACGCGGCGTAGAAGGTATCTCGCCTATAAAATAGCTGCCTACTATGCCCCACGTAGAGTCTTCAGGGTCCAAACCACCATAGACAATAACATCCCCCGCGTGACCTACCGCCACAAGGTGATCGTCTGAACCATCCCCGCCGTCTACTGTCCAGTTAAATATGCCATCCAGTGTACCGCCGTGCTTTAATTTAGATCCAAAAAAGAACTCCGTAGCCGCTCCTGTGACGGCGCCTATGGCTAAATACCATGCAGAGGTACTGTCTTCTTCAATAAACCATATTCGCTCTTTATGGACCACTACAAACTTAATATCGGCTATTGTAGGGCCGGTTATGCCTGTAGCCTGCGCCCATACGCCTGCGTCATACGAAAATAGCCCGTTTACTGCATCAGCGTAAAAGAGAATTGTATCCCCAGCATCGGTAACGTAATGAGCGTAGCTACCATATCCAGCATTGCCGGTTACATCGCCAAACGCTACTGCCAGTGTGGGTGCGGTATCAAAATCTATATCTTCCCAAATACCTTCATTAGTTATGGCAAAAATTTCATCGGCGGTGCCGTCAGGACTTTCATAAGGTAAGACAGTTCTTACTCCAGCTCCGGCACCATCGTCTATATCGATAGTCCACTCTCTGTACCCTTCGCGAACCTTCATACCGTATTCATAAGGGGTAAGGTTGAACGTGTAAATGCACTGGTTAAGATTTTCAGAACCGACAGCTTGGCGTGTGTCTATACCGCCCATAGGTGCAGGATACCGAGTCACTTTATGGGCTCGGCGTTTAGCCTGTTTAAGACTGCTTCTGGCTAGTGCACCGCCTATCATGCGGGTGTACCTCCGCCATAGCCAGTGTCAGGTATATTTCGACGGTCCAGATAGGGATACCCATAGCCGGTACGTCCTGCATTAAGAATAGGCGCTCCTTTATCGGTGCCGGTGAGAAAACTGAAAATTTGATTTAGGTCGGCTTGCGCTTTAGTCGTGTCGAAACCGCCAGACTCTAGGTATTTCACCTTCACCGCGCGTGTGATCAAAGTCTTATCGAACAGAGGTATATTGCTAGCCTCTGTTACTTGCTGTACGTAAGCACCGTCACCTTTGAGCACCCAAGCACAGCTTATATACTCAAAATTTAAGTCTAAGCTAACGTAGTCGGCGCCCGCGGCGGGAGGTTCTGGGAAGATATTGAATTTACCCTGTGATATGCGAAAACTGGCGTACAGGGTGTTTTGTGCCAGATCACGGCCCTTTAAATAAGTCCAATCTTGAGCCGATAAAGGGCCGCCCATAGGGACGTTATTTGTACGATCCCATTCAGTCTGGTTAAGAATATAGCCGAAGTCGGCGGGCATATCGTACTCGCCCGAGTCTCCGGCGGCGGAGGTAATGCTATGCGATCGCACCAGGTGTTCCCACGGATAAGCCTGCATGAGCTCTTCACCGGCCGTATTAAGCAGGTATCGAAGCTGGATGAAGAACGGGTCTTCACTTGATAAAGGCGCCTCTATAGGTGCTATACCAACTTCTGCGGCTACTCTGTTGAGTATTTCCGAGGCTACTATTGTGGTGTTCACTGACATAGCTCATACCTTAGTTTTATGCGCGACGTTTTCGTGAGGCGCGTTTCTTTTTAGCTGCTGGAGCCGCGGCTACTGGCACTGCTGCGCCTTCTACTTTTGGCTCAGCTTCGGAAGTAAGACTGCCCACGTTTTCGTTTGGGGGTATTTCAGACTCTTCAGCTACCTGTACTTGCGTATCGGTGCTATCCAATGAGCTAGACAGGTCAACACTAACTATATCCCCCTTACCGGCTTCTGAAGCGTTGTTAGCTTCTAAAAGCTGCCGTACCTGCTCTTTCAAGGTAGCTACTTCCTGTTTAAGCTCCGTTTTTTCGCGGTCTTCGGTCTCAGCGTCATTATTTTCTAGCCACTTAATTGCTTGGTCACGTAACGCATGGCCGTTCATAAATTTTTGCACGTTACTGTCTTTCATGCTGGCCAGCTGCTCAACGGTTTTTACATTCAGAAAAGAGAACTCTTCTGCTTGGGTCCGCGTAATTTTTGGCCACTCGGAAAGGGGCATGCCCTCTGTAGGCGGCTCCATACGCTTCTCAAAAGCCTCTAAATGGAGTGGAAAACGCATTTTATCCGCGTGAGTAGCTGGCCGGCAGGCTTGTACGTCCCGCTGGCCGGGAACTCTAATTTCAATGTAGATTTTCTCTTTAAAAACCGGCCTCCCTTGTTTCTGGCTTTCTAGCTTGTTTTCCACATTTTTATAGAAAAAACGCACCATTAGAGACTTATCAGCCTCTACCGTGTTAGCGAAATCTTCGTGGTTGTATTCTGCCTGTTGCATAACTTTTTCCTTTTCGTAGGGTTAGAGTAAAAAACTATTATCTAGGTATTCTTGCATATCGGCAACTTCCGGTTCTGTTAATTGCCTGTCAAATACGATAAGTTGGGCTATGTAGCCTACCCAAGGGGTCGCACCCGAAATATTGACAAATAAAGAAGCAAAGTCCCAATCATTGCTTCCACTGTCTCCAACAACAGAGTTATCGCCAGCCGTAAATTTGCTTGATGAGTTGCCGTTTGCCTGAAAGGTAAACAGCTTTAATCCAGTAGAAAAAGGAAGTGTTCTAATAGTGCTACCGTTACTCCAGTCAAAGTTATTTGAGTCAGAGAAATCGGTGAACATAAATATTCTTTCCCCGGATTCGGACTTAGCATCAAATAAAACCTGATCGGCAGAGGGAGCATCAATAGGCTTTGCCACACAAAAAACCGTAAAGGGGTTTGCTATCGTTTGACCTACGCTAGTTTCCAACCCAACACTACCAATACTATGCACAACGCTATGGCCTGTGTTCTGTATGAAGGTGTTGCCGTTGAGTGTCCAGACCTCTCCCGTAGAAGAGCTTGGGAATTGTGTATCACTACTTCTATTCACATAATAAGCAGCGTTAAAGTCTACTGCTAGAGTGCTTGCGTTATAAAGCTCTACTTGACCGATGGTGCCATTTAACAAGTTCGCCGTACCAGATTGGCTTGAGCCTACCTCTATGACGTTTGAACTGTTAAATATAGTCCCAAGAGTAATAGTTATCGTATCGCCTAGCTTAGTCCAGTTTCCGCCTCTATCCGTGGACGTATAGAAAATGCAAGTCGTGGAGGTCAATTCAACCTTAATAGATATTTGCTGCCCATCTGAAGCGGGCACAACGACCGTGGAGTCGGCAACATTAAGACTTGCCCCGTCATTCGACCATGCAAATCTTAATGTTCCGGCGACTGAGTTTTTCACGCCCAGATAGAATGCCTCTTGAGAAGAGGCATCCGTTTGGCTTGTAATCATAGTGAAGCCAGCAGGAGTCCAATCATCTAACGCCACATCGTAAGCAATGATTTTATTGAGAGTTGACATGTCCTGAGCAGGAGTAGAAACATAATCCCCGCTAGCGCCATACATCAAGCACGCATCACTAATCGACTTCTTAAGATTGGCTCCTGTGCCTACAACTACATCCAAATCATAAACAGAGCCACCTGTGACTTGATTAGTCATCGATGTGACTGAAGAGCCTAAGCCTTGGTGATAGTTTGCAATGCTGGCGTCTATAGCGACAGCTAAGGTACCGTCGGCTTCGAAAGGAATGCCGTTGTGTACACTGGCTGGCGCGTTTACACCGTTGGTATACCCGCGTTTAGCCCAATTTTGTAGTAGTGCGCTCATGCTGCCGTCTCGTGCCCTGTAAAACTAAAGGCACCTCGAAAGGTGCCTTAATCTACACTAAGTGGGGAAGCAACATATAATCTCTTTAGCAGATATGTCGTCAGCGATAGCACAGATATGATCTGTAACCAGGGCTGATACGTCTAAAGTGCCGTCAGTTGCCCCTACGGGAGTAAGTGCGTTACCGTCTGCGCCCGCAGTAAGTGCGATAGTCAGAGTTGCAGGGCCAGTAACTTGCACCCAACCGTACTCACCATCTGCCAAAGCTGCCTGTAGCACGCCCGCGCCAATATTTACACTGTCTGATAGATCAGAAGTGACTACGTTGTCTTGACTGCCGCCAGCACCTAGAAAATAGGCTACTTCGCCAGCTACGCCGGCTACAGCTGCGGTGGCTGCGTCGTACTGCACGTATCGATAAGTTTTTTGTGGTCCTGTGGTGCCAATGTCTCCGGCGATAGTGCCTAGCTTAAACTTGGCCTCAGTATCTACCTGAGTAGGGTCTATTCCGATAATATTCATAACTATTTACCTTCTGTGATTGTTAAAATCGGGGACGCCTAGACGCCCCCTAAAACCCCTACGACAAGGTTTATTTACCCGTTAGCGTCGTATCGGCCTTGAAACATTCGGCCAGAAGACGTCAAATTACCCGCCCAGCCAAGAATCTGCACTTCTGCATCTTGGTTAGTAGAGTAGCGGCGGTTTGGAGACAGGCTAACCATGTTACGGTCAGCGTGTGGGCGATAGTGGATATAGTTAGTGTTCAAAAAGAACCCTGTACCCGCTGGCGTGCCACTGCCTGAGTTACCGTTATAGATACCGCCGTCCAAACAGACATCGGCGTCCATAAACTTAACCGTCGCAAAACCTGCATCGGCCTGGTTCGTGTTGCTGAAACGTTGCTGAGTCTGAAGAGACTCAATATATGTATTCCAGACAGTAGTATCTGTCATAACTAGGTCAGGGCGATCTTGACCGCGTACCAGAGAAGCCCAAAGCGCGTTCCAGTACCCCTGAATTTTAGTTGCATCCAGTCCGTTAGCGGCTGTCTGGTCACTTACGGCGTTCTGCCAGAAAGTAAACACGTTGCCGTCGATACCACCATAAGCAGCCGCAGTAGGATCTACAGGTACGGCGGCTTCTAAACCGTCGATCTGCTTACCGCCTGCCGCTGTGCCGTCTGAATACAGACCGCCAGTGATAAGGTTAGCCATTGTGGCTTCCGCCACTTCAAGTCGGGCTTCCATAAGGTCGATCATTCGTTCTCGGCCGCTGTTTTGCAGCTGCTCAAGACCTGAAATGATAACCGGTACGGCCGCCTGCTTGATATCAAACTCAGCTGCACTGATAACGTCAGATACACCCACCGGAAGCAGGTCATACCCCGAATACCAGCCGGCATTAGAGTTTTCAGCAAAGGAAAGTTCTTGCATGATCTTGTGACCACCACTAAAAGTTTTAATGCGACCTTTAGTTTTCAACTTGCTCAATAGAGCATTATTGTTGGTTACGTTATCAGCGATTTTGCGAGTGCGAGACTCGATAGTAGTAGCGAGAATGTCGCTAATGTTGGCATTTGCAAAAGACATTAGTGTCTCCTAAAAAGCGTAATAGACAATGACCAAAGGTGGCCGGTTTCTAGTAAACCATTCTAGGAGGCTTTTGTGCGGTGCTACCGTGGCTGGCCGCTGCCAAGAAAAGTGATACTTATTGTCTCCGATTCTATACAGAATCAGAGACAATGCAAGTTTTTTATCGGCCCAACCGTATTGCTAGCGCGTCAGCGTACTCTCGCATAGCTTTTAGCTGTATACGTAAGTCGCGCCGTGCGGTCTTATCTAGGGCCGCGTGGGCTTTAGTTTTCTGGAAGGTGTTAATTTTACCTGCCTTTTCAACTAAGTCTGCGAGCTCATTATTCATCCGCTGTAGGTGCGTACCGCTTTCACGGTACGAATTCT
>Ga0315322_10000978_pt1 | contig 21913 bp, 16 predicted proteins | sample M110021515metaG_FD_203461 | JGI IMG/M metagenome (GOLD analysis project Ga0315322, IMG submission 203461) | Ammonia-oxidizing marine archaeal communities from Monterey Bay, California, United States - M1 100m 21515 | ecosystem: Environmental > Aquatic > Marine > Intertidal zone | place: USA...
CGAAAACTTATTGCATCAAAAACCTCGGTGTCGCCTTCTTCGGTTGCCACAATTAATTTGGGATTGGCTTCCTGGGTAACCATTAGGCTAGTAACAGGGCTGTCCATTTCCATTTTTTGCAGTAGCCGACCGGTGTTCGAGCTAAGTACCCAAACTTGAGTTCCGGCGACATGGTGAGTATCAATATCACCCTGATGCATCGCCACATAGATCAAACCTGAATCCTGATGAGCTCCAAAAAACTCGTCACCACCTGGTCGCCAACCCTGGTCTTCTTCCGAAACGATATCCCAGCCATCGGAGATACTGATTTGGTTATCATCTGTGGAGACTTCGTAAATTGTTCCACCGTGGGTAATGAGATACCAGCCATCGGCAGATCGTGCAGTGCGATCGAACACAGCATCTTCGATCACATCGAAGAACTGTGGACTGCGCACCCGGTTTGTTTCGAAACCACTAATATCCAGTTGTATTAATTGCAAAGTGCCGTCTCCGCACACCTGAAGAAAATCATTTTCGGCTACCGGCATGATTACAGCGCAACCGGGAGTGGAAATTTCATAAACAAAAACACGGTCCGCTACATCCACAATGGAAACTGAGTGTCCGGGGTTCATATTGAGGACCGCCAGATGACGACCGTTACCGGTCAGGCCGAGATGGTTTCTAACCGACAGTCTGGCCATGTGGTTGGGGATTTCGATTTCCGCGACCGGGCTAAGATTCTCGTAATCATAGATTGCGATGATATCTGTTCTATCGCCATAAACACCTCTGGAGAGGTAGGACTCCGCCGCATAGAACTCTTCTCTCGGCGCCCAGATGGTAACCGCGGGTGTGTAATCAGAAAGTGAAAGCAAGCCCTGCATCTCACCGGTATTGGCGTCGAAAATATAACCGGGACCGTCGGTCTTGGAGATAAACCAGTTCTCTCCAGGGCTGGACATGGTTTCCACGGTAATTTCTTCCGGGATAAGCTGGGCAAGTGCTCCCGGGGCTAAAAACAGCGTGCCTAGTAGTAGTGAACTCAATAAGGGTGAGGCAGTGAAGCGCATTATTATTCTCCTTTTGCCGGAATCGAATTATAAATAGTTCCGGAACGGCTCCTCCAGTGAATTGATTACAGTCTAACGTATAAATTCCCGTGAAGCCCCTGATTTTTTTACTATTTCTCGATGATTTCCACCTAATAATCGCAATTCTCGGTTAGTATCACATTCAGATACTGAGTGGTTATTTTTAATATGCAACATAACACCGGCTGGCTAAACGGTTACGACGATACAGAATTGTTTTACCAATCATGGCAGCAGTTTGAGGGCAGACCGATTGTAATCGCGATCGTACACGGTGCCGGCGAGCACTCCGGGCGTTATTCCCATCTTATCGACTACTTTGTGCCTCGAAATTATTCCGTATACGGCTTCGATTTCAGGGGTCATGGCAAGTCTCAGGGCAAGAGGGGGCATGTACTGGACTGGCGGGACTACCGTGAAGACCTGGATTGCTATCTGCAAAGGGTAATTGAAGAGAATCCTGACTCAGAAATATTCTTGTACGGGCACAGCATGGGCGGCCAGATTAGTTTGGACTATCTTACCCAGGATGAAGACAGCAAGAATCACCCGAATCACAACAGGCTTTGCGGGGCGATACTCTCATCACCGGCTTTGGCCTTGCCCCCTACAAACTCTGTATTGCTTGCGGTAGGTCGCTTTCTATCAAAAGTATGGCCGTCATTCCCCATGGATAACGGGCTCGATGTTAAAGATATCAGCAGGGAACTAAAGGAGGTAAAAGCCTACAGCGAAGATCCTCTGGTTAGCTCAAAAATAACTGCCAGATTCGGGACAGGATTTATCGATAGTATCGACAGAGTGCAAAACAGGGCAGGGAGAATCGGTCTGCCTATACTGATGTTCCATGGTGAGGCAGATAATATTGTGCCAGTAAGCGGAACAAGGGACTATTTTTCAACAGTCACCTTCGAAGACAAGACCCTGCAGACCTACGGTGGCGGGTTTCACGAGTGCCATAATGATTTGCAGAAGCAGGAGGTATTTGAAGAGGTTGAGCGCTGGCTAGAGCAGCATTCGAATCTTGCGTCAGCAAGCGAATAACACTGGCCAAATAAATCGGTGCTCTTTTGTATTACAGTGTTGCATAATTGCCAGCCTCTTTATTCTGTAGTGAAAATGCCGGAAACTGATTTATGTGGTTCAAGAACATCCGTTTGTATTGTTTTACCAAACCTTTCGAATTATCCCCCGAAGAAATAGAACAGAAACTGACTGCCGGGCAATTTAACCCCTGTAGCAGCTATGAAAAATCCAGTAGTGGGTGGGTGAGCCCGCTGGGCAGGGATGGCGAGATGTTAACCCATGTTGTCGGCGACTTTATTATGGTCTGTCTGCAGAAGCAGGACCGCATTCTGCCAAGCTCGGTAGTCCGCGATGCCACGGCGGAGAAGATATCCGAGCTGGAGGAAAGGCAGGCGAGAAAGATCCACCGTAAGGAGAAAAGGCAGATTCAGGATGATGTCTATGTGTCCCTACTGCCCAAGGCTTTTACCAAGAACCAGAACACATACGCCTATATCGCACCAAAGGATAATCTCATTGTCATCGATACTTCCAGCGCGCCCAAGGCGGAAGAGTTGCTTAAGCTACTTCGCGACAGTCTGGGCTCGTTGCCTGTGGCCTTGCCGGACACCAAGCGTCCACCGGGTGAAGTGATGACCCGCTGGTTAAAAGAGCAGAAGGCGTCTAACTATTTCGAGATCGGTGAAGATTGTGAATTATTAAACCCCCTCGATGGCAGCAATGTGATTCGATGTAAGGGGCAGGACCTTTACAGCGATGAGATACGGTCCCATTTGGACGCCGGCAAGCAGGTGAAAAACCTGGGAGTAGGTTGGAAGTCCTTGTTGAGCTGCAATATCGACAGTGATCTTTCTGTTAAGCGTCTGCGATTCGATCTCGTGAAGGAAGAGCAGGAGGGTTTCGATGAAGAAACTCCTGCCCAGAAATTTGATCAGGAGTTTGCGCTGATGACGCTGGAGCTATCCAGCTTCTTCGAATCTTTTTTCAACGTCTTTGGTGGTCTTGAAGATCTCAAAGAACTGGATCAAGAGTAACTGGACCAGAAACAGCAGGGGTATTTCCCTGCTATTTCTGTTTGCTAGTCGTTAGTCGATATCCATATTCATTTTCAGGTTCTTCAGTCCCGATAGCATTACCTGTTTGTGGTATCTAGCTCTGGGTAGCAGACGCTCGAAATAGAACTGGGCAGTGTTGATCTTTTCTTTGTAGTACTCAGTTTCCTCAGTGCCATTTTCCAAAGCCTTATACGCGGTGTCGGCTATCAGCGCCCAGAAATAGGCGACGGTGACATAGCCGGAGTACATCAGGTAGTCCACCGACGCCGCGCCTATTTCATCGGCATCCCTCATGGCCTTGAGACCGATGCGACGGGTCAGGCCGCCCCATTCACGGTAGTAGCTGCGCAGCGGCTTAATAAACTTGTTCATGCCACGAGTTTCATTGTCTCTGCAAAAGCGGTGCATGATGCGGGTAACGTATCGAAGCTGTTCACCCTTATCGCCAAGAACTTTTCTGCCCAGTAAATCCAGCGCCTGGATTCCTGTGGTGCCCTCGTACAGCATCGAGATGCGGGTGTCTCTTACGATCTGCTCCATGCCCCATTCGGCGATATAACCGTGGCCACCGAACACCTGCACGCCGTGATTGGCTGCTTCGTAACCGGTTTCGGTAAGAAATGCTTTTGCGATGGGAGTGAGAACACTCATCACGGCGTCGGTTTCTTTACGGACTTTCTCGTCTTCGGTGCTGTGCAGAACATCGCTTTGTAAGGTGCAAAAATAAATAAGAGCACGGCCACCCTCGGCAATCGCTCTCTGAGTTAGCAACATGCGTCGCACGTCAGGATGGACAATAATCGGGTCGGCGGGTTTCTCCGGATAAACAGGCCCGGACAGTGCGCGCATGGCCAGTCGTTCACGGGCATAAAGATTGGCACCCTGATAACTTAGCTCCGCTGCTGCCACGCCCTGCATCGCGGTTCCCAGTCGGGCCACGTTCATGAACGTGAACATGCAACGCAGGCCTTCGTTCTCAGGGCCAATCAAATAACCTTTAGCGCCATCGAAGTTCAGTACGGCGGTAGCATTACCATGGATTCCCATCTTATGTTCGATGGAGCCACAAGTGACATTGTTTGACGAACCATCCTGCGGGTTCATCTTGGGTACGATGAAAAGAGATATTCCTTTTGTGCCAGCGGGTGCGCCCGGTATGCGTGCGATAACAATGTGAACAATATTTTCCGCCATGTCGTGATCGCCAGCGGAAATAAAAATTTTGGTGCCGGAGAGATTGTAACTGCCATCGGCATTTAGCTCGGCTTTGGTTTTAAGTAAACCTAGATCGGTACCACAGTGCGGCTCGGTCAGGCACATGGTCCCGGTCCACTCTCCACTAACCATCTTGGTCAAATAGGTTTCTTTTTGTTCTTCGGAGCCATATCTGGAAAGCGTAACCTTGGCTCCATGGCTAAGACCTGGGTACATACCCCAGGCCCAGTTTGCAGTGTTAACCATTTCAGTGAGAACAGTGCCAAGAGATTCAGGCAGGCCCTGACCTCCGTACTTAACTTCTCCTGCAAGGCTGGGCCAACCTCCTTCAACATACTGTTGATAGGCTTCCTTAAAACCCGGTGGAGTTGTCACTTCACCATTATAAAATTTACAACCCTGATCCCCGGTTTGATAAAGAGGGGCGAGAACTTCTTCGGCGAATTTCGCACCTTCACCAATGATGGCATCCACCATGTCCCGGCTGACGTCTTCGGCGCCGAGATCCTGATAATGTTGCTCCGCATTCAGAACTTCGTAGAGTGCGAACTGGATGTCGCGTACCGGGGCTTTATAGTCTGGCATATCTCTCTCTTGCTTAATTACTGTTGCTAATACTTGATGGGTTTCATTTTAATGTAACTACAGTGCTTGATATAGTAATTAAGTGGATAATATGGTGATAAAACTGTGAAATGATGTAATCAGCCGCAATCAGGCAGAGACAGGGGGAGGAAAAAACGAATGAAGCTATATCACTGCAAGGGAGCACGCTCTTTACGTCCGCTCTGGGCACTGGAGGAGATGGGGCTCGATTATAAGTTGGTAACTATGGAGTTTCCTCCAAGATTCAATCATGAGGGTTACTTGGATATTAATCCGCTGGGTACAGTCCCCGCGTTTATAGACGGGGATCTCACCATGACGGAGTCGTCAGGGATTTGTCAGTATCTGGTAGACAAATACGGACCACACCCCATGGGGCTGAATGCAGAGCATCCTGAATACGGTCAATATCTAAACTGGCTTCATCGCAGTGATGCCACCCTTACCTTCCCGCTGGCAATCGTCTTGCGTTACAGCGAGCTGGAACCGGAAGAAAGAAGAATTCCCCAGGCGGTCGAGGATTACAGTATCTGGTTCATGGCCAGACTCAGATCGGTGGAAACGGCATTGGAGGGCAAGGAATTTTTGGTAGCGAACCGATTTACCATTGCAGACATCGCTGTCGCCTATGCCCTGTTTATGGGCAAACGTCTGGGGTTGAATGAAAGATACAAGCCTAACTGCACAAGGTATCTAGACGCGATGATGGAAAGGGAAGGGTTTAAACGAGCTGACGAAAAAGTTTAGTAAATCGGCTTCTTTTTAAAATTGACCGTGTTATACCCGGTGGGAATTAAAAAACAGAGAAACCAAAATAACTTTTGCAAGAAAGAGCAGAAGAATAATTGTGCTTTGTTTGCTGGCTGACTTAAAACAGTTAGCAGAGGACATTGTCGAGTTGGAAGAACAAACAAACCTGCTAATCGATCAGTGGGCGAGGGTAAAAATAGATCTGCAGGACTGCAAGGGCTCCCTGCTGGGCCGGGGCTACTAAACCTGATTAGCTTATTAATGTAGTCGTGCTATCCTGCCTTAACCACTCGGCATTGAGGTTAAGGCATGCAACTAAGCAAAGAATTTCTCGAAGATCTGGAACTGCTAAACCTGTTTAATCTGGAAAGTACCCAGGGCGGAATCAAGATTCATCATCAGGCAGCTCCGGAAAGAATAGCAGCAGCAAGGCGACTGTTTGAAAAGGGCATCATCACATTGGTAGATGGCGGCTATCTCACTCACCACGGTATAGAGGCGGCGCAACATACCCAGGCACTTATTGAAATTCTTAAAGAAGATATTTCCTGAAGGGCATTACTGGTTTCTTTTAGAAGAGTGCCCCAAAGGCTGAACTCGCTGATAGTTGAAACAAAACCAGCGACAAAACGATCGTAGTTTTTGCACCAAGCAACAAAACCTTCTGTCCGGGAGAAAGCTGCGCAAAGGTTCGCATGATTGGCAAGTATAGGTATTGATATCTGTGGTTGCTCATAATTCCTCCGCTTTCATTGAGCTGTCTCGTTATTTGCTGTTTCGTGTCCATGGCAAGCATTCTGATCCAAAGAAATTTGACGTGCAGTAGCTTTTCCGTAAACGAGGGCCAGAGCTCGTTGACTGGCGAAACATAGTGAACCACAGGTGTTTCGCCAAAAACCGGGGAAAAGCCGCAGCTTACGGAATTTCAGCAGTAGGTCAGCGTTAATCTCTGTAGTCTGCACCCATCGATTAAAAAATCTCAGTTGAATAGAACAGGCAATGACCATGAAAAAACACGAAGCAGAATCCAGAGACGTAAGAAGAAGTACAGCAATAATCCTGCTGGCAGTAGCGGCCTTTATTATTCTCTCAAACACCGGCTTTCTGGATTTGATCGGAATATCCGGGCTAATTTCCTGGGCATTCAGAACCATGTTTAGCCTGATTCCCGCCGGAATCTTCGCCCTGGGTGTGCTTTGGATAATTAAATCCAGAGAAGGACAGCGACCGGTAACGGGCGGAATTGTCGCCTTATTCGGATTGGTGTTGCTTATTTCCCAACAAGGATGGTTCGGGCTTGATTTCGGGAATATGTTCGTCCCCATGTGGTTAGTGATTGTTGCATTCATACTAATGAACCCCAGAGATATCTTGCCCCGACGTTTCAATATGAATACCGATGAAGTGAATGAAAATGATACGGACGGCGCTATTCAGTTGGTGGCGTTTATGGGTGGCGGCGAACTGGATTACACGGTCCAGAACCTTCGCGGAGGAGAAGTGTATTCAGTCTGGGGTGGATATCAGCTAAATTTCTCTGAAGCCGACATGGAAGGTGATTCCATGGAGCTGAATGTCTTTTGCATCATGGGTGGATGTGAAGTTGTAGTGCCATCAAACTGGGAAGTGGAGAAGCGCGGAGCGGTATGCATAATGGGAGGGTTTAGTAACAAGACCAGATGCATGGCTGAAGAACTTGAGCTACCCAGAAAAACCCTAATCATAAAAGGATTCGCTTTGATGGGCGGTGGCGAGATCAGAAACTAGAATCAGCAACCGCCTACACTTAATTGCTTTTTCAGCTTCGCCATTCTAAACATAGACAACCATGCATCCATTTTTTAATACTACCGGGAAAGTTTTTTTCCTGCTTTTAAGCTGGTTCGCAGTAGCGGCAACAGTATCAGGTTTACTTGGCATAATCCTGAATGCAGGTTTGCAGGAAAGCTTACTGCTATTCGTTCCACTGTATTTTTTGATTCTGGTATTCATACTTCCCAATTATTACGCCTGTCGAGGTCTGCCCATCAGAGAGACTCCTTGGCTACTATTGCTTGGGACCCATTTACTAATCATGGGCGTGTTGACCGGGCTATGGATGTTAATAGGAGATGCCTATACCGGTCTTCTGAATTCACTGGTTTCGGAGCCAGGATGGCAAAGCCTATTCGATACCAGCCTCTATATTAATTTGGGCATTGTTGTTATCCAGTACGAGATAGTGGCATTAATTCACTACCTCTATCTTGCGCTGGAGAAAACAAAGAATTTGGAGCAAGCGGCACTAAAACAAAAATTATTGATAAGTCAGGCTGAACTGCAAACTCTCAAGGCGACGGTTAATCCACACTTTTTGTTTAATTCACTGAACACGCTTTCCAATATTGCACTGTCGGCACCGGAAACGGCGCACCGTTTTTGTTTATTAATCGCAGAATTTTTACGCTACAGTGTGGCCTATAGCAAGAAGAGCTCCGCCACTTTGTCCGAGGAGCTGGAGCACGTACAAAATTATCTGGGAATAGAAAGAGAGAGATTCGGTGATAGATTGGAAACCCGGTTTGAGATTGAAGAATCCTTAATGGATGTTACTGTACCGCCACTGATTCTTTTTCCCGTGGTAGAAAACGCCATCAAGCACGGTATCGATAGCTGTATGGAAGGTGGGTTGCTGGAAGTGGTAGTGCGACAACAAGCAGGCTCTCTAGTTTTCGAAGTTTGCAATCCGGTGGATCAACTGGGCAGGAAGTTAAAGGGAACCGGCCACGGTCTGTCCTCTGTAAAGCAGCGACTACAAACCCGCTACGGTGAGCAGGCATTGCTAAAAGCCGAGCGTGATAACGGCAATTTCAAAACCAGCATTTATTTGCCTTTGCAATGTGATGATGAGGTTATTCCCGAGTGAATTCGGATACTAAAATAACAGCAATAATCGTTGATGATGAGCCACACGCTCGACAAGGGCTGGAACATGCTCTGGCGAGCTTTGATGATATTGAAATTGTTAGCATCTGCGAAAACGGCCTTCAGGCCGTGAAGGCGGTTAATGAGTTAAATCCGGATCTTGTTTTCCTCGACATTCAAATGCCCAAGCTGGACGGCTTCGATGTGCTGGAATTATTAGGCGAGCAAGCACCCTGTGTAGTATTCGTTACCGCCTATGACGAGTATGCCCTGCAAGCTTTTGAAGCGAATGCCGTAGACTATTTGTTAAAGCCTCTGGATCCTGAAAGAGTTTCCAAGGCAGTGGCCAAAATTCGAATCCGCATCGGTTCTGAATCCGCACCCCGCTACGATGGATTAATAGTAGATAGAGAGAAGGAAAAGGAGTTGCTGCAACGCATATTGGTGCGTGATGGTAGCGATGTTCATGTGCTAGCTGTAAATTCAGTGTGTTACATCGAATCGGCAGATGACTATGTGGCGATCCATACCGAGGATGCCACCCATATAAAACTAGACCGGTTAAATAAACTGCAGGAAAAACTGGACCCACGGCAATTCTGTCGCATCCACCGTTCCTGTTTGCTAAATATCAATTTCCTATCCAGAATCGAGACCGAAACAAAGGACAGCAAGATTGCCATTCTAGAAAGCGGCAAGGAATTGCCTATTAGCCGCAGTGGCTATTCTGATTTGAAAAAGCTTCTTTAGTCTCTCTCTAAATTCCATCTGACTAGCCCTTCGGGCTCTCCAATCCATACCACCCTGAAACCTCACGGTTTCACTTTACATTAGGTCATATTCTGGCGTTACAATGGCCGTCCTGCATATTGCAAAACATTTACGGAAGTACTGGCCTCTAGGCTTCTCAAAAAGATTATGGAGATCTTTGTTATGTCACTGACACAAACTGTTATTCGACATAGTTCGCGACTGATGTTCGCACTTGTCATCACCTTGTTTATGGCTGCCGAAAGCTTCGCTCAGGTACCCATTATCCAGCCAGGCGCTCCTGGTCAGCCCAGCAGGCAGATTTCAGTTGAAGAGGCTTCTGATCTAGCCGGACTGGAAGTTACCGAAGCAGATATCAAATTCATGCAGGGCATGATTTCCCACCACGCCCAGGCCATAGAAATGACAGCCTTGGTTGAGTCCCGCTCCAACCGGGAAACCATGCAATTAATGGCGCAGCGAATTTCTCTTTCCCAGGATGACGAGATGGACATGATGCAGGACTGGCTCGAAGAGCGTGGCCTGGAGGTTCCATCCCGAGATGCCCATCACGAGGAAGGCTTCATGCGTATGGCGGGCATGTTAACTGATGAAGAGTTTGCGGAATTGGAACAGCTGGAAGGCTATGAATTCGATACCCTGTTTCTGCAACATATGATCGATCACCACGAAGGTGCTGTCGAGATGGTGGACAACCTGCTGGATCAAAGAGGCAGTGCTCAGGATTCAGTGCTTTACGCATTTACCACCGACGTAACTTCTGACCAGACTAGCGAAATCGAGCGCATGGTTGCCATGCTGGCAGGCTTTTCTCCCGACCCTCGCGTAAATCTGCGCGCAGGTTTCGAGGATGCCGGTGAAGCCGCATTGAATATGCGCCGCGTAGCATCCATGCCCAAGCCTGATGGCTTCTTTGATCCTGCCAATCCTTCCGGTATACCGGCGAGTGCAGATGATGACGCCAGTGAAACTTTGCAGCCTGATGGTGACGATGCGGATGATACGGAAGAACAAACAGTTGGTGACGTTGCTGCCAGCGGTGCTCCGGAAACACCTACAGCAGAAGAAGAGGAAGACGAAAACTCCGAGCCTCGGCCAAGCCTGCTTAATTTCGCCAATACTGATTTGACCTTCGCCGGCGATGTTCTGGTAACCGGTAATTATCACGGCTTTAATGCTTATAACATTAGTAACCCTAACCAGCCCCAGTTGTTGAGTTCGGTGGTTTGCCCTGGTGGCCAGGGAGACGTTTCCATTGTCGGCGATTTGTTGATTCTGTCGGTAGAGCAGACTAGAGGTCGTCTTGATTGCGGACTGCAAGGTGTAGCTGAACCCGAGAGTGAGGAGCGATTCAGAGGTATACGAATCTTCGATGTTAGTGACTGGAGCATGCCTCAACAGGTTGGTGCAGTACAAACCTGCCGCGGCTCCCATACTCACACCGTAGTATCAGACCCGGATGATCAGGGGAATATCTACATCTATGGTTCAGGCACCAGCTCAGTCAGGCCTGGTGAAGAGCTTGCCGGCTGCTCGGATGAATCGCCATATAAGGATCCGGATTCGGCCTTGTTTCGAATCGATGTAATTCAGATCCCTTTAAATAATCCTGAAAATGCACAGGTTGTTAATCGACCTTTTATTTTCTCCGATCCGGATTCCGGCGTATTGGCTGGATTATGGGAAGGTGGAGATCACGGTCCTGATACCCAGAGGACCAGCCAGACAAATCAGTGTCACGATATTACGACCTATCCGGAAGTTGGTTTGGCAGCAGGCGCCTGTTCCGGTAACGGTATTTTGATGGACATCTCTGATCCAACAAATCCGATAAGACTCGATGAGGTTATCGATCCAGGTTTTGCCTACTGGCACTCGGCTACATTTAACAATGATGGCACCAAGGTATTGTTCACCGACGAGTGGGGTGGCGGTGGCCGACCACGCTGTCGTGCTTCCGATCCTCTTACCTGGGGTGCTGATGCTTTCTACGATATTGTCGATGGCAAAATGCAGTTCCGCAGCCACTATAAAATGTCCGCTCCTCAAACCGACACTGAAAACTGTGTAGCCCACAATGGCTCATTGGTTCCGGTTCCGGGCAGGGATATTTTTGTACAGGCCTGGTATCAGGGTGGCATCTCGGTAATCGACTTTACCGATTCTTCCAACCCCAGAGAGATTGCTTTCTTCGACCGTGGTCCAATTCATGAAGAAGAATTAATTCTCGGAGGTTACTGGTCAGCATATTGGTATGCAGGTTCTATCTACGGAACAGAAATCGCTCGAGGTCTTGATGTGTTTAATTTGGAGCCAAGCGACTTTCTTAGCGAAAATGAAATCGCAGCGGCATCCTTGCCTGCACCGAATCTGGTTGTTAACGCACAAAAGCAGGAACGATACATATGGCCGGCAGCGCCGATAGTGGCCAAGGCCTATATCGACCAGCTGGTGCGTAGCGAGCAGATGGATCAGAATGCAGCCGATTCCCTGAATAATCTTCTTGATCAGGCCGAGACTCTGCTGAGCAATGGGCGGAATAGTAATGAAGTGGCGGGCAACCTGGTTGTTACTGCCGACAATCTGTCACGCTCCAGCGATGGCAGTCGCGGTATTACCCGACAGCGTTTTGTGGAATTGTCTTCTACACTGGTGGGTATTGCTGAGCAAATCTAGCCTCAGAGCCAGGCAATAAAAACGGGGATAGAGTTAATACTCCATCCCCGTTTTTATTTGGTTTTCCTTGCAGCTTGTTTATAGCGCTAGTCATTTTCAGCTGCTGCCATTCTTTCCTCGGCGCGGTGACCCGATAGAATATTCATCATGCCGTAGTTTCCTTCGTGGCATGCATATTCGTAAATCTTGTCGGGAGTGTTATCGAAAATAATTTCCCGGGTATAGGGGGCAGTGAATGCTCCAGGGTCGTCAGAAGTGAACTCATACTGCAGGGCGCTCTCACTGATTCGGGTCAGCCTTTCGGTGTTAACTTTTCTCACAGTCTCAGGGCTGGTTGAGCTGGCTTCGGAATAGTTGGTGGTCTCAACAACAAGAGTGTCGCCATCCCAGTAGCCTCGAGAATCGCCGTGCCACAGTTTTATTTTCTCGTCGATATGGGGCTTCTCCACCAAGGGGATAATGCGCACGTCGTGGGCCATTTCCTGAATGATAGCGACAGTGTCTCTAGTCTGCACAATCTGCCAGTAGCTGTTGTAGCCGGAACCCAATCTTGGCGCACCGAATGAAACACATCTCTCTCCAAGGGGGCGGTCAGTCCAGGAATCGGCAGGGTGAGCCTGCCGGTGTTCTCTTAACTCTCTCGCCGCAGTAATGGCCTGCTCAGTCCGTGGTGGAAACTTGCCATTGGGTGGGTCGGTGATCTGGGATGTACGGCGGTGAATAGTACGCTCAGCCATCCACTGGGAATCATAGTTTCCTGTGCTTGGGTCATAGGAAGTAATCTCACCACTGAAAGCAGCTGCCAAAACTCCTTCGCCGAACAGGGCATCCGCTCCGGCCGACTCGATCTCTACGATACGCCTCTGCAGAAAATCCACGTCTTCATCGGTGAGATAGGTTTTATCACCAAAAACATCGGGACGTTCAACCGGGGTGATTGTATTGTTTTCCCATACACCCTGAAGGTCTGGATGACCGTCGATGGTTCTACCCAGCTGCCAGTCGTCGGACTGGGCCAGCAACTGACCGGATGCGAGTGTGAATGCGAGAAACAGACTGCAATTTCTTAGTATTTTATTCATTTTGCGAGCCCTTTTGTTCAAGGAATACATCAGAACTCTAACCAATTGCCCAGAATTATCAAGCCATATAGCTAAAGCTCCCATTTTTGGCGTCTCACCGACCTTCGGATGAGCTGATGGCAACGGGAGTTCAGCAGTTTTTCCTCGAAGCAGATGTGTAATACACTCTGACTCTGGCCGAATTCCGAGATTCGGCACTCTTCAGAAATAATTATTGTAAAAAACAAAGGTTTGCTCAAACATGACACATAAAAAGCACGAATCAATTTCAGTAGCCGTTTCACTGTTGATGGCAGTTTCCCTCTCCATTAGCTCGACACTTGTTAGTGCCGAAGAACAATGGCCTGCTGAACCACCTGCGGAAGCACCGGCACACTGGGGAGCAGTATCGGCAAATTTCGAGGAAATCCCCTATCCCTATCCTGTGCAGTTTCTCGCGCTGAATCGCTTCGGCGAAGACATGAGAATGGCCTACATGGATGTGCCTCCGACGGGCAGGGCCAATGGTCAGACAATTCTCTGGCAGCACGGCATGAATTTTTATTCGGAAGCCTATACACCTACCCTTGGCGCGCTTAGCGCAGCCGGTTTCCGGGTTTTGGCAGTTGACCGTATCGGCTACGGCAAGTCTTCAAAGCCGGTTATTCCCTACAACTTCAATTTCGTAGCGGCCAATATGAAGTCCTTGCTGGATGAGCTGGGAATTGATGAGGTAGCAATCGTAGGGCATTCAATGGGAGGCATGGTGGTTAGCCGCTTCGCCATGTTGTATCCGGATATAACTACCCACGTGGTTATGGTGAACCAGATCGGTTTGACGGACCAGCGTCAGAGTCGACCCTGGAGCGACCCATTCGCGACATCAGCCGGAATTTCTAACTACCGATCAATTCTCGCCGGCCACCGACGCTATTTCCCTCAAGATTGGCCACCTGCCCATCTCGAGTTTGTGAGAAGACAGTTTGGTCAAACCCTCAGTGGTGAGGCTCCACGTCTGGCTATGGTGAGACGTCTACAGGGACAGATGCTGTACAACGATCCGGTTGTTTACGATTGGCAGCACATTACTACCAAGGCACTGGTTCTGGCAGGTGAAGAAGACGGTCTGGTAGCGGACTTTCCTACTCTTGCCCGTCACGTAGTGAGCGAATTACAAAACGGAGCGCTTTATATGTATCCGGGAATCGGCCATGCACCACAGATCGAAATCCCGGATCAGTTTCATGCAGATCTGATTGATTTTCTACGCTCGGATCCGGACGAGCCGGCTAGCGAGTGGAGATAGACAATACATTCCGGCAAATAAAAACAATTAGAAAAGGAAATACAAAATGAAAGCTTTGGGCCGAATCATTGCCGCAGGCATTCTCAGCGTAAGCACTATGCAGCTATCAGCTCAGGGGCTGACGGGAACAGAAAATGGCGAATGGCGCTATCTTGGTGGAGATGCAGGTAATACCCGTTATTCGCCTCTTGACCAGATTAACGCCGACAATTTTTCCGAATTAGAGCAGGCGTGGATTTGGCGCAGCGACAACTTCGGTCCGAATCTGGATTATTTCTCGCGATCGACTCCGGTATATGTCGATGGCATGTTGTATACGGTTGCTACACCTAGGCGGCAGGTTATAGCCATGGACCCGGCCACCGGCGAGAATGTCTGGACCTTTCGCGAACCGGAAACTATTCGTCACCAGCGTTCACCCCGTCAGGCCTATGGAAAGGGAGTCGCCTATGCCGAAGTAGACGGTCGCGGTGTTGTCTATATCACCACGCCCGGTTTTTTCCTTTGGGCACTGGACGCTAAGACAGGACGACCGCTGGAGAACTGGGGCGGCCCGCAGGTGCCTTTGGATGGCTTCGAAGAAAGTGGTGTAATCGATCTGATTCCCAAGCTTGTGGAAGATTGGGGCCCCTGGCAGGACTATGTTGTGGCCGGCGGGGAATACGATGCAGACTATGGTATCCCCCGCGAATTGGGAATGGTTACCGCATCTGCGCCACCGATTGTTGTTAATGGCGTAGTAGTAGTTCTGGTTGGCCATCAGCCTAGTTACGGACAAACCCGAATCGAAAATGTGCCCGGTGACATCATGGGCTTCGATGCGGCCACAGGAGAATTCCTGTGGAAGTTTCATTCCATACCTCGCCCCGGCGAAATAGGTCACGAGACCTGGGAAAACGATGCATGGCGTTGGTCCGGTGATATTTCTACCTGGGCTCCTGCGTCTGCCGATCCTGAATTGGGATTGGTGTATATGGTGACCAATGCTTCGACTGTTCAGACTTATGCAGGTCATCGACCCGGAAATAATCTGTTCGGTGGGTCGGTACTCGCTCTTGATGTGCAAACTGGAGAGCGTCGCTGGCACTATCAGATTCATCGAAGCGACCAGTGGAACTATGATTTACCAACTCCGCCGATGCTTATGGACCTGACGGTTGATGGTCAACGTATACCGGCATTGATCCAGAATACCAAGCAAGGTCTGGTGTTTGCCTTTAATCGGGAAACCGGACAGCCAATCTGGCCTATTGAAGACAAGCCGGTTTTGCAAACAGAAGTACCCGGTAACTGGACGGCGGCAACCCAGCCTTATCCAACTTGGCCGGAACCGGTTGATCCCATTATCACCGATGGCATGACTGAAGATTTCTTTATTGATTACACCCCTGAGCTGAAAGAACAGGCGGCAGTAATCCTGAATGGTTATAGGCTCGGCGGACTTTATGTTCCGCCATTGCCTAGGGACCATGACAATGACTTTATAAATAATATTGGCTGCATCGGCGCGGGTAATGTTATTCCCCATCCTCCGGTTGGCGACCCAAGCACCGGGTTGATGTTTAACTCCCATGCCCGCAACTGCTTTGCTCCGGGTTTTATGCGGCCAACAAATGGCATAGACAGAGATAACCCCAACTATCCCGAACCGGGTCAGGGCGGTGCTACACCTAATAGCACGCCGACTACAGGAACAACTGTTTCTGCCTGGCTACCGGGTGGTGGTGGCGGACTGCCAACCATCGACGGCCTGAGAGTGTTCAAACCTATGGACAACCAGCTTACAGCGTATCAGATGAACACCGGCGACAAGGCCTGGTCAATGCCTGTTGGAGAGACGCCGGATGCCATCAAGAATCACCCTCTGCTTGAAGGTGTAGATGTACCCAATAGTGGTGGAGTAGGTTGGTCGATCCAGATGGTGACCGGTGATTTGCTGGTGCAAACCAGAGCGCTTAGTGAAGGCATGGTGCAGTTCGTTCCCGATGCGCCGCTGACGCTTAATGCCAGAAACAAATTTACCGGAGAAATTGTTGGCAGTGTGGAATTGCCGGCCCCCGGGCAGTACGGAATGATGACTTATATGCATCGCGGCAAGCAGTATATTGTGGTGCAGATAGGAAGTTCACGTACAGATTTCCCAGGCGCACTGGTGGCGTATCGATTGCCGGATTAAATATCAGCTAACAAAGGCGAAGAACTAAAAAGGGGAAGATCATCTAATGATCTTCCCCTTTGTATTTTTTTGAATTGTTTCCTTGGCTAATTTTTCGTCTAGAAAGTCCCGTTGATCTTTAAAGAGACTACCCTGCCGCGAGTACCACACTGATCTTCAATCTCTTCGATGATTCCGGCAGAGAGACGGCCAACATAACGAGTTCTTTCTCGACATTGCGCATTGCTGGTTGCATCGCGGGCATCGAAGCGGAAAGTTATGTTGTCAAAGGCAACAAATTCAACGAAGGCATTTACATAGGGCTCACCCAAGCTGCTGACTACGTCATCAATGTCATAGCGCTTCTGGTTGCCATCGAAGCGATTATTCCAGCCCGCTCCCCAGTTCATATTCCATTGCGGCACATCATGTCGGAAATTTACCGACCAGCGACCACGCCCAAAATTGGCGAAGCGTCTGTCTATGCCAATAAAGGGATCTTCGATTTCCGAGTCTGCTACATTAAATCTCGAGCTGACCAACAGGTTGGGCAGGTTGATCATTTTCATTCGGATGCTGGCGTTGACTGTAAGGCCATACATGGTGCCGTCGCCGATATTTCCTCTGGCGGATTGCAGATCATCCTCAGAAGGAGAGACATCAATGCGATCGATTACGTCCCGGTGATCGTGATAAAAAATATTGGCATCGACAACACCGATATCATCCGGAAGGCGATATTCGGCGTTAAAGTCATACTTCCAGAACCACATCTGACGCAGGTTGGCATTGCCCGCGAGAGTATTGGAATCATTGTCATCCCGGTCGGTGGAAGCAACGAAATCACTGAAGCTTAACTGACTAACTACTTTCTCGATTGAGCCCCTTAGCTGCAAGGTTGGAGTCAGATTGAATCGGTAATCTACTTTTGGTTTTACGAAATCGAAATCACGTTTGTTGTTAATGTCACCCCATTGTTCGATGGTTGAGGTTTCGTAAAGCAGCGTGCTTTCCAGTGACATACGTGAATTGATATTCCAGTTGTGAATCACAAAGGGCTCGTAGCGCATTTCTTCTACTGTGGAGTTTGCGTTAGATACCGGAATTGGTACCAGGCCTCCAAAAGCATCCGAAGGCGTGCCTGTTGAGCTAGCAATTCCAAGACCCAGATTAGAATCGAGAATGGTTTGTGCTCGTTCTAAACCAAACTCTAAATCCTGATTATCTCGTAGATCAAGAGTGTAGGAACCACGTACGATGCGCTCGCGGGTAGTACTACCGGAGGAGAGAAACAGGTTCTTGGATTCACTGCCGTCGATTGCAACGTTGTAGCGCTCTCTTACATTAGAGCGGTCATAGGAATTGCTGATAAACAAAACCTTGAAGCGATTGCCATTATCTCTAAGAAATTCATAGTCGCCGCCAATTTCCCAATTACTCTGATCGGTTGGAACATCTTCCCGTTCGTTTTCGATGAAGTAGGGAGTTACAGTCAAGTCCGTTGTTGCTCTGAACACTTCTGTTTCGTTGTCATTTTCGGAATACAAACCATTCAATCGGAAACTGTTGGCCGCACTGATCTCATAGTCTAAGTTGACGCTGTAGTCGTAGCTGGTTTGTTCCCGAATACTGTCTTCGATAACTGTGTCGTTAGGGGAGAAGTCTCCGAGGATGCTGTACTCTTCGCTCTCAGCATGCTCATAGCGGGGTTCGGCGGATGCGCTAAGTACGAAGTCCAGATTGCCGATCTTGTTGCTATAAGAAACATTCCCCCCCGGCTGGTTTTCACCATCCCGGTATCTATCCATATTCACTTCGTAGGAAATGCTTGAGTTGGATAGTTCCTCGAACAGCACCACGTTTACAACCTGTGCACTGCCGCGCACGTCGAGCTCACCGGAAGTGCCACGAATGATTTCGATGTAGTTCACCTGATCTGCGGTGATTCTGCTTAGCAAGTCGCCGGTGGAGTTATTCTTTCCGGCGGTACGTTTGCCATTGATTAGTGTCTGGCTGCCACCGCTACCGCTGCCCAGTCCGCGTCCGCCCCGGCCGCCACCGCCCGGTCGAAATCCGCCTCTGGAGGAGCCTTCCAGACCGGGGATTCGGTCTATCATATCCTTGGCAGTAACTGGAGAATATTCGCTAAAATAGGAGGCAGGGTATTGGATCGTGGTGACCTCATCTGCACTACCCTGAGCCAGGACCGGGCCCGCTGAGGCCAAGCCGATCGACAATACGGCTGCCTGTATGTGCTGCTTGAGACTTATAGCTTTACTGTTAAGCGGGGAAAGAACCTTCGCTGGCATTATTGATTCCTTGTAGTACAGATAAGTAGTACAGATGAGTAGTACAGCTAGATGCCTGATTAGTGGGGCTATCAGGCTAGATGAGGACCGTGAAAATACTCATTATTATTTAATAGGAGGCATTATTATCGGCCTCAGGAAGAAGCACAATAGATCGTAACAGTTCCTCACAAAGAGGATTTCGATAGTATGCCTCAGGGCGAGATAGTCCGAGTTTCCCCAGGCCGGGTAAACAAGTCAGCCGATCTCAGGCCGGCGGACCTTCTGATGGGGTCAGCAGAGACAGTGACAGGCACGTGCACCCCGACATTGCGGGATGCACGAATACGTTTCGTAAGAATTTCCCATCCGGATTGGGAATCAAAAAACCAGTAGGGCGGGAATGCCATGTCTGTGGGGATTCTGTTCCAGTAATCCGCATCTCTGGCAAAGTGCACATCGTCGGGGTCGGCATCGCCCATATGCAGTACTGTGGTGCTACTGCTTTCGTTAAAGGTCACCCGCCAGGAAATGTTTTCCACATCAAGGCGGCCCGTGGGCCAGCCGGAGTGAGGGATTCTGGTTGCTTCGATAAACAAGCCATTCATTTCCATGCTCACCGGGGCGTCCATGTATTCCAGGCTTACGGCGTTAACCCGATCAAAAACATCAGAGTCTTCGGCAGTGGCTGCGGCACGCATGGCGACAACAGCCTGGGTAGGGGCATAGAGATGAATGCTGGTCTGGGCTTTCAACAGTCTCAGAATGTCTTCAGGGGAAAAGTGATCGCCATGATGATGGCTGATAAATACGGCATCCACATTCTCGAAAGGAGGGCGGCCAGCGAACAGATCCCGCTCCATGGATTCCGGCATTAGCAGATATTGGCCATAGCTCTCGCGAAATAGTGGGTCGAACAGGATGCTGGTATCACCCTTGCTAACCATCAGACCTTCGTTGGCCATATACAGCGCCGTCGACTGCTGAGCCAGGCTTGAGTAGCTGGTGAATAGGGTGCAGCCCAAAAATATAAAGAGAGCAAATCGTCGTTTCATTATTTCAGTTCCCTGTTCTAGTTTGATTCAAGATCAAATTCCATTATCAGCCAGTTGTCCTCATACAGTTCACTCTGCTGCAGTACCAGAGGTTGAAGTCTCTATCCGGAGTTTTCTCCGATAGTGCTCAGATATTGGCAGACTTCGTCTGACTGCTTTCCGCCAGTGCGTTTAATTTGAAATCGCCAGTTGGTTTAGCTTTTATCAGACGCAGCGGCATTAATCGTGAAGTTACTGCCTAAAGAAGTTTCCAAGGCATTGTCGGCAAAGCCGAGACGGATGCCTGTCAGTTCAAACCTCAGCAAACTTATTCGCCAGACTTAAGGTTGTTTGACGTGGTGTCGTCATAACTTCATCGCTGATATGTAAGTTAAAACCGGAAGCACTTAACGTCAGAATTTCGATGGGGGTTATCTTGGAACTGTCAGTACCTAACCTTGGTTCCGCTTCACTATTATCACTTCGTGCGGCGAAGGATGCCCAATTTTCTATAAGATTGGTAATGGTGTTTTCGGTTTCCGACTCTCTGCCAAAATACAAATCGATATTCGAGATGAAGAGTTCGCTATGCTGAAACCTAAATGGCAACAGACTGCTGGGCTGAAAGTTGAGGAATATATTATCCGGCTGAAACAACTCTTCATTACTAGCGGTCTTTATGTCGAAATCCTTTATCTCAAAATAGAATGTATAGGGATTGAAATAAACTGACTCGAAGCTTGATTTTGATACCAGCCGCTTCTGTAGGAGATTGGTAGTCTGGGACTCGACTTGCCATGTTATGAGGAAAAACCCTAGCAATGAATATATCGCCAGAGTAATAGCGAGCCATTTATGGGTTCGGCTGTGTTTTTTTAGAAAACTTTCTGCGGTGGTCATAGTGACTATGCTTCCATGCCTGATTTACTATATTAATAAAAGCTGAAGCAATTGAGCTCAAGTTGAAATGCGGTGGATATCATGCCCGATTCTGAATTCGAGAAACTAGCCCCGAATCAGCTGCTATGAGAGGCTCCAATAGATACTGCTGAATAACGCTTCCCGTTGGCTTGATCTTGGTCAAGTTGAGCATACATATTCGAACTAAAATAACCTCATAACTTGGTGCATTCAAGGAGAAACTCAATGCCGACACTCAACAAAATCTTTGCCGTAATCGACCCTACCACGGACAATCAGGTGGCACTTACACGGGCGGGGAAGATAGCCGGTAGAAATGAAAATTTTTCAATTCATGTTTATGAGGCTATATATGTTACCGAGGATAATTCCGATGCTGAGGCCCAGAAAAGAGCGGAAGTTGCTCGCCATCGGGCATGGCTAGAGTCCTTGGTCGCTCCATTGAGAGAGCAGGGTCTTGCGGTGGATATCGAGGTTGAATGGACAGCTTCCTGGAGAGATGCCATTGCACCAGCGGCTCAAAGATCTGGTGCCAATCTGATAATCAAGGCAGCCAATGCGAGAAGCGGAGCGCAGCGACGCTTGCTTAAGACGGCTGACTGGACCTTGCTGCGCAATGCTCCCTGCCCGGTATATCTAATCAAGAAAGATGATGTATCAACTAATATTAAAGTGCTTATGGCCGTCGATATTTCCCGAGATGATGATCTGCACGTAAAGCTAAACGAGCTGGTTATTGGTTACGGCAAGGCTCTATTAGTGGGAGCCGATGGCTCAAGCAGCTATGCTGTTAATGCGTATCCTAACTCGGACCGTTTTATTTATAAGGATGATCTGGCAGCAAAGACCGGAGTGAACCCAGCAAATGCTCATACTGTTGAAGGTCCACCGGAAACAGTTATTCCAGAAATAGCCGAGCAGGTAGAAGCCGATATCGTTATCGTCGGTACGGCCGCTCGCGATGGAATCAAGGCTGCAGTAATCGGAAACACGGCAGAGAAGATATTAGATGGCATACAGACCAATATTCTTACTGTAAACATCGGCTAATTTTATTAGGTAGATG
>Ga0315322_10000979_pt1 | contig 21889 bp, 15 predicted proteins | sample M110021515metaG_FD_203461 | JGI IMG/M metagenome (GOLD analysis project Ga0315322, IMG submission 203461) | Ammonia-oxidizing marine archaeal communities from Monterey Bay, California, United States - M1 100m 21515 | ecosystem: Environmental > Aquatic > Marine > Intertidal zone | place: USA...
AATGAATTCAAGAAAGGAGATGGAAGAGAGCAGGAAAGCACGAAATTTACCGCGAAGATGTCGGGTGATAACCCAGTTCGAAAGGAGCGTAGCTCCGTAAACCGCCAAAGGCGGCCCTGCAGGGGGTGAATATTTTGACTACGCCAAAATATGAATCCATCCCTCCCGAGATGGTCGCTGAGAATTCTGTAGAGAATCACCAACCCCCACGCCAAAAAACGCCCGCCAACCACCCAATCCTCACCAACCTAATGCTATAATCCAATCCGTTCCTTAGGGGTGGTCATTCGACCTGAGATTCTGGCTTTCTGCCAGTAAACCCTAGAACCTGATCCGGCTAGTACCGGCGTAGGAAAAGGATGAATATCACATCTCATATCACGTCACGTTACTGTAGAACCGGGCCCCTTAAAAAACTATTGGAGAGACTCATGTCTTTTGCTCGGCCTATTTCAACTCTCATTTCCACTCTCGCACTGACGCTTGTTTTGCTATGCTCTTCGTCTTTAGCATTTTCTGCCGAAGGCGGAGCTATCGAACAAATTCTCGTCACAGCCGATTTTAGGTCGCGCAGTGAACTGGATACGGCTTCCAGTGTCTCGGTGATGACAGAGACTGCAATAAAGTCACGGGGTGCAGAGCATCTTGAGGAGTTGGTGAATGCAATTCCCAATATCAACTACTCCTCAGGTTCCAATCGTGCGCGATTCTTTCAGATTCGCGGAATTGGTGAGCGTAGCCAGTTTGTGGCACCAATAAATCCCTCGGTCGGCGTCCTGCTGGACAATGTCGACTTCAGTGGCGCAGCGACTATAGCCACGATGATGGATGTCGAGCAGCTTGAAGTGTTGCGTGGTCCCCAGGGGACTCGATACGGTGCGAATGCACTTGCCGGATTGATAAACATCAAGACGAACGATCCTGAAGATCAATTCTCTTCGAGACTGAAGTTCGGTGCTGCCAATTACAATGGCAGAACCTTTGGGGGGATGATTACAGGTCCTTTAAATGATTCTGTTAATGGGAGACTCGCCCTCGAGTCGCATCGATCAGATGGCTATTATGAAAATGATTTTCTGAGCACCAGGAAAAACAATGAACAGGACGAGATATCCCTGCGCGGAAAATTATCTGCAGAACTAACTCCCTTATGGGATCTGGATTTAACCCTGTCTCATATTGATATCGACAATGGCTACGACTCTTTCACACTTGATAATACTCGCACAACTTTATCGGACGACCCGGGTCACGACAGGCAGGAATCAACAGCGCTGTCTGTAAACAGTAGCTGGAAGGCAGCCAGCTTCGACCTTGAAGTCATTGCCGGTATAGCCAACTCGGACATGGAATATGGGTACGATGAGGATTGGACATTTTCCGGGATCCATCCCTATGGGTATTCCTCCACAGACAATTATATTCGTGACCGTGAAACTCGAAGTCTGGAATTCAGAATGCTTTCAAATGAGAGCAGTCGGATACTTTCAGACTCCACGCAATGGTTGTTCGGGCTCTATACTCTTGAAAGTACCGAGTCATTAACCAGGGAGTATACTTTTTTAGCGTCTGACTTCCTCAGTGATTACGATTTTGATACCACAGCAGCCTTCTTTCAGTTGGACTCATCGCTTAGTGAAAAACTAATTCTGGAAACAGGTTTAAGGCTTGAGAGACGCGATACTCGGTATAAAGATTCCGAATTATTAAGCTTCGCGCCGGAGGAAAACCTCTGGGGAGGGCGCGTTGCTCTGAAGTACCTGGTAAGCCCGGACACCATGGCTTACATCAGCATCGCCCGGGGTTATAAGGCTGGTGGATTCAATACCGATGGCAGTCTGGATGCAGACTTGCGTGAATTCGATGAAGAGTATCTTATCGAATATGAGCTCGGCTTGAAATCGAACCTGCTCGATAACCGACTGCAATTGAAAGCTGCGGTATTTCATGATGACAGAGAAGATCAACAGGTGAAGAGCTCTACAGGCAGAATTCGCCCGAACGGGAGTACGGAATTCATCGACTTTATCGGCAACGCCGCCGAAGGAACCAATAATGGTGTAGAAGTTGAGGCGAAGTGGTATCCCACTCAGCGTTTGGGGCTAACAGCTAGTATCGGGCTGCTGGATGCTACTTTTGACTCATTTATAAACTCCGAAATGCAGGACTTGTCAGGTCGTGATCAGGCACATGCGCCGGGTTACATGGCAAATCTTGCAATTAACTACAATCTGGGTGCCTGGTCTTTTGCTGTATCCATCGATGCCAAAGACGACTTCTATTTTTCCGATAGTCATCACATCAAAAGTGATGCATATGAGTTGGTGAATATGAATCTGAGTTATTCGGCAGAAGACTGGAGCCTGAGTATTTGGGGAAGAAATTTAACAGATCAGGATTTCGCCGTTAGGGGCTTTTTCTTCGGAGCTTTCGGTAACGACCCAAGGAAAGACTACGCGCCAGAGCCTTATATTCAATTCGGCGAGCCACGATTAATAGGAATTAGCTACGAGGTTCAGATATGAAAGCATCAGTTGATATTAGTTTGTACCCATTGGCAGATGATTATATTCCGGCAATAAAGGAATTTATCGATAGGGTTCAGCAGTACCCCGACATAGCGATAGTGCGAAATGATCTCTCCACTTAACTTTATGGGGACTATGATCAGATTATGGATCTATTGAAAATCGAACTGCGTCTCAGTTGGGAAAAATACGGAAAGGGTATCTTTGTCGTCAAATTCCTGAGGGACGACCTTAGAGGTCTGGCTGGTGATTGAGATCCTCAATACCATCGTTGAGCAATTTCAGCAGAACTCATTGCTGGAACTGATTGCCGTTGTGTTTGCGATTCTCTACCTGATCCTTGCAGTTAAAGAAAATATTCTCTGTTGGGGCGCTGCCATCGTGTCTACGGCCATCTTTCTGTTTATATTCTGGGAAGTGAAGTTGTACATGGAATCTGGCCTTCAGGTTTACTACCTCGCAATGGCTGTTTTCGGCTGGTATCAGTGGCGGCAGGGCGAGAACGGTTCGAATGCCCTGCATGTCTCGATGTGGAGTGTACGGCAACATGGTGTGGCGCTGGCAGTTATCGCAGTACTAACATTTGTCTCGGGGTATATTTTAAATTCGGGTACGGACGCCAAATTACCGTATCTTGACTCCTTTACTACGTGGGCAAGCGTAGTCACTACTTATATGGTTGCGCGCAAAGTGTTGGAGAACTGGATATATTGGCTGGTAATAGATTCCCTATCCATCTATCTATATCTGGACAGGGAACTCTATTACACCGCGCTTCTGTTTGCCGCTTACATTGTTATCATTTTCTTCGGTTGGTTCTCATGGTTGAAAAGCTATCAGCAGAAAATAGAGATCGCCTAGCTCGCGCACTGAACTCGTGGGAAACCTGGAGCCCAAAACCTCAGGGCTTGCCAAAAGTTATTAGTGTGCTTGGCGGTGAAAGCAATCACTCCTTTGTGGTGAGTGATGGGTCAGCTCGTTGGGTACTCCGCCTCAATAATCAGATAACGGACTCAGGGATAAACCGTGATAATGAACGGCTGGCAATGCTGGCTGCTCAGGAAGTTGGCATCTCTCCAGCGGCATGTGTAATAGATGAAGACGTACTCGTTACACCTTTGCTTGCCGGTGAGCATGCTACGCTTGACGACCTTTCTCCAATTGGAGAGCTATTCGGCAGAATACATTCAATGACTGTCGAGCTGGAACCGATTGAATTGCTGCAGCACTTAAGTGACTACTACGAAAAAACAACTCCAGATTCCATGGTTGATGAGTGTTATCAGCGCATTGTGACCTTGCACCCAAAAGAAATAGTCGAAGCACAACCCTGTCACAACGATTTGTTATTACCAAATTTGATCCTGTCCGATAATGGGCTACAAGCTATCGATTGGGAGTACGCTGCGGCAGCCGACCCTGCTTATGATCTGGCTGTGTTTACCTCTACCTATGAATTGTCTGCTGAACAACTACAATCGCTTTTGGCCGCATACGGACCGGGCGGCTCAGTGGATATGCAGAGCATTGCGTCAAGAATCAAATACTACGAATATTTCTACCGCTTGATCGAAATTCTTTGGTGGAGGCTTCGCGACCGCCCAATGCGAGAGGAATTGAAAATCCTGAAAAAAAGCCTGATGTGATAGGCCATATGGTATCTAATGGGCATTAAAATTTAATCACTTAAGCTCGATTACTATAATGAGAAAAACCTTATGTTTAAACTCTAAGTTGTTAAGTTGTTAGTGTCCCCATTTTTCGCACTTTTTGATTCTCGTCGGCATCGCTCAGAGCAGTAGCGCACATGTTCCCAGTCACGGGCCCACTTTTTACGCCAGCTAAACTTGCGAATGCAGATCGGACAGAGTTTTTCAGCAAGGTAGGGTTTGCTGTGAGACATACCTTAGTTTCCAGAGAACAATTTGGACTAACAACCAAGCCAGCGTTCGCGATAACTGCCATTGGCGTCGTAGATTTCAGTTTGCTTAATCAAATTAAAATGACGACCACCTCGCGGGTCTGCTCCAACACCTGCCATGTACTGCCAGTTCCCCCAATTCACAGCCACATCATAATCAACAAGCAGATTTTCGAACAAGGCAGCCCCGTAGCGCCAATCGCCCTGGAGTTCATTGATCAGGCAGCTTGCTACAATTTGCCGCCCCCGATTTGACAAATAGCCGGTAGCATTAAGCTGTCGCATGCAAGCATTAACCAATGGGTAGGCAGTAGTTCCTTCACTCCATGCAACCAGGCATTCATGGTCGAAATTGCCAGTGCATGGGTGTGGCGCATTACCGTCTTTTGCGAATAAGATTTTGCCTATCTTCAGCGCCAGCCATTGGAAATATTCTCTCCACAGAAGCTCAATGTAGAGCCAGTAAGTGGAGTCGTTGTGTCCGCGCTGCTGCTCATAGCGATTCAAGTGGAGCAATAATCTTCTCGCAGATAAACACCCGCTATTTAGCCAGGCAGACATCTTTGAAGAGTTGCTCCAGCCATCAAGTTCGTTGCGTACAACTTTATAGGTCAGTGGTAAGTCGCTCGAGAAATAGTACTCAAGATGCTGTGTAGCTGCAGACTCACCGCCTATGAATGGACTCTGGCTTTCGCCAAGATCAGACCACCCGGCCATGGGTGTGTCTGGCTCATTGACCTTTACCATAATTGGCAAACTATTTGGTGCTGAAGTTGGCGCAAACGTTGTTGCTTTTTCGGCCAGTCTCCTGAATTTAGAATAGGTTTCAGGAATATTCTGAACCTGCATCGGCAGCGAACCATGGTCGAAGAGTGTATAGGTGTCGACGATGTCGAACTGCACTGAAGAATGCGCGAGGCGTAGCCGGGTCAGGCAGTCTTTTTCATAGCTACCGAATTGTTGTGAGCTCACAAAGCGCCGAAACTGATATTGACTAATCAGCCGGGAAATCGTCTTCACCGGCTCACCTTCAACGACTATCAGCCGATGCCCCAAGTTGCGCAGTGAATGATCCAGGTCGACCAGAGTTTGCCGAATGAAGCGCCAGCGGTGGCTACCCATACTGATCTGGCCATATTGATTCTCTACGAACCAAGCCGGATCGATAACATAGACTAATAACAGTTTCTCGGCCTGAGATGCCAGCCGCAGTGCCGGGTTGTCATCAAGGCGCAGATCGTGAGTTATCCAATAAAGCGATTCCATGTCTTTAATACGCCGCTAATGGGCAAAAAGATCGACATGATTAAATTAACGATTTTCTCCGCAGAGAGTCGAAGAGACACGCTATGAACTAGTTAATTGCCTAACCCCAGACTCCTTTAGAACAACTGTATTTTTACTCTGCCCTCTTAATTTTCGGGGTCTCAACGTGACTTCGGCTTAACAGAATTCCAATTACCGCCGATGCAGTACCACTGCCTAGCAAGGTTACATCCCCCACATTAATTCCAATAACTTCAGTAGTTGGCAATGCAATTAACCCGCCACCCAGAATTACCAGCATTCTTCCGATTACACCTGCAGGCCCCTCACGATCCAGGAATCCGATTCCCAGTAAATAGTGCTGCAATGTTCCGGCGATTAGCACTATACCCGCAGCCACCTTGGCAGTAGCAAACAAAGTTTCCATCAGGCTTCCAGACATGATTAAAGCCGGTTCAAGTACAAAGAAAAACGGAATGAAATAGATCACGCTGCCAAGCCGCATGGCTCTGAACCCGGTAGTGAGTGCTGAAGCCCCCGCGATACTCGCGGCCGCGAATGCGCCCAGCGCTACAGGCGGAGTGATGAAGGACAGCATTCCCCAATAGAGTATGAACAGGTGAACGCTCATTGGATCAAGCCCGCCCTGGATAAGAGCCGGTGCCAGCACGATGGCGAGAAACACATAAGCGGCTGTTACTGTCATGCCAATGCCCAGAAAGAAACTGGTAAAAGCTCCCATCAACAGCAGCAATAAGGTGGAATCACCGGCGAGGTACAACAGGTCGTTGACCAGGGTTCCCGACAGGCCGGTTACTGACAGGGCGCCAACAATCAGGCCAACGCCAGCCATGATGGTTAGCAGTTCCATTAACAGCTTGCCGGTTGCCACAAGAAACGCTGCCGAGTCTTTAAGGTTCCAGCGGTGCTGCGATGAAAACTGATTCAATATCAGTAACATTCCCGTCGCATAATATGGGGCGACAGCTTCTCTTTGCAGGTAAACCAGCAGAAAAATCAGAACGATGAAAGCGGCAATATAAAACCAACCCTGTTTCATGGTTTCCTTCAGGCTCGGCAGTTCGTCCCGCGGAGTTCCAACCAAGCCCCTGCGGGTAGCGTAAGCGTCTATTTGAATAAACAGGCCGAAGAAATACAAAAGGGCGGGTATGGCCGCGGCAAGTGCTACGGTGGTATAGGCAACATTTAAGAAAGTCGCCATTACAAACGCTGTCGAGCCCATGATTGGTGGCAGCAATACACCCCCAGTGGACGCACAGGCCTCGACACCGGCTGCGTATTCTTTTTCCATGCCATTATTCTTCATGGCTGGAATGGTCATTTGGCCGGTGGTGAGTACATTGGTAATAACGCTACCACTCATTGAGCCCATCAGGCCGCTGGATACAATCGCCACCTTGGCCGAGCCGCCGCGCACATGGCCAAACAAGGCAAAAGCCAGATTGATAAAAAATCGACCGCCGCCGGTATGTTGCAAGGCAATACCAAAGATGAGAAAGCCGATGACTAACTGGGCAAAGGCGCGAAAAGGTAAGCCGAGAATACTCTCGATGCTCATGACGTGATACGAGGCAGTCTCAGCGATTGACGACGACATACCCGAGATAGGCCCCGGCAGTTGCTCGGCGATTATTGGGTACAGAGAAAACACCAGCACTAGGCCGAATAGAACCAGGCCGCCACTGCGCCGCACAGCCTCCATTATAAGTATCCACAACAAATAGCTTGTCCACACGGCATAGCCAGGCGCTGAAAATTCCCAGCCATAATCCAGCATGGTCTCGGCGTTGTAGAAAAAGAATGCACAGGCTGCAAATGCAGCGATGGAGAGAACGCCATCAAGCCAGTAGGTTTTCGCACTGCGGTAGGGTGGGTAGATAAGAAAGCACAGCGGTAACAGCAAGCCCATTAATGCGTAGTAATAATGATTTTGTACAGTAATGACAAAATCCAGCAGCGGGCTTTCTGAAAACAGGCGCAGTGAATCCATTGCCAGAAATGCACTGCTGACAGCGGCGATAGCAGTTAGCCAGCGCAGGGGCGCTGGCAAATCCAGCGGATTTCTTATGGTGGATTGATGAACTGTCAATTTACCGGACTCAAATTACCAGACTCAAGTTGCCAGACCCATATTACCAGACCGGGTCGAAACCGGCTTCCTCTAAACGCTGGGCGCGCACTTGATGCCAGGCAGCAACAAACTCTTCTTGATCACGGATACGCCGGGCGGTGACTTCTTCCCATGCCGATGCCAGTACATCCTGGCGACGAATCAGCTCCTGGTTATGTGCTTCGATAGCCTCTGTCCACACACCGATTTCACGCCAGTAACCGACGGCGCCTTCATGATAAGGCACAACCCAGTCGAATACCTGGGTTTCCAGGGCCCAACCAATAGCACCGGGGTCGGAGTCTTTGTAGTCATCATAATTTTCATGGATAGCCCGGGTTAGTGAATACACGTAATCACTCTCCTGGGTGGCTAATGTTGTCAGCAACGGGTAGGGATAGGTTCCAGCCTCATGGGGGTTTTCCTCATCGATACCGGCACCGCGGGTAGCGTTGTGTTTGGTGAAATAAGGCCCCACCGCCTGCATGCGCTCCCAGCAGCCCTCGTCATCATGGGGTGCGGGAAGCCAGTGGATTCCGCGAGGTGAGGCTTCAAGGCGAAAGGGAGGGCCTGATACTGTTGTGCCAAAGGCCACGTCCACATCACCATTAATTACGCCATTCCATTTTGCTTCGTAACCGGGGAAGTCGACGCGCACAACGTCATCCCAGGTCAGGCCACCACAAGCCAGATATGCCTCCATGGATACATTCAATGCCGGTGCGGCTCGAACATAGGGAACGCGCCGCCCGCGCAGGTCAGCAAAGCTGGTTACACCGGTGTCAGCAGCGACTGCGACCGCCTGATTGCTCAAGCCATTAGACGTCATCAACAAACGCAGAGGCTGTGGACCCCATTCAGGATTCGCAAACTGAAACATGCCTTCCTGGGCGAAATAGGTAGCGACACCATTCGCCGTAAAATCGACTCGACCAGTCTTCAGGGGAAGCAGGCGGGAAACATCGTTCTGCCCGGGTATGACTCGCAAGGTCACATTGTATTTGTCCCTGAGCATGGCGCCGATGGCGACAGCCTGATTATAGCCTGTGGAGCCTAAATTATAGGCGGTCCAGGCCATTTGGCGAGGGAGCTCAGGCTGGCTTGGCTGACTGAAAGCCGCATTGGCAGCGAGCAAGGAAACAAGCAGTGTGGCGATCTTTAACCTTCTATTGCTGTTTAATCTAAGAGTTAGCAGGTACTTCGGTAACACGTTGTTTCTCCTGAAAATAAGGCGGCTTGAGACAGGCATAATTCAAGTTTTTCTCGATTTAGGCAGTTAACGTGTCAATACTCATAGTCTCGTCTTCTACCGGCACTTCATATTGTCGATTTTGAGATAAAAGTGCAATCAGTCTGGTCTGAGTCACTAGTTTTATCGTAGTAGAGGCATTATTTTGACTAAATCAGGTGGAAGAATTGCAGTCCCCATCAAGTAAGCATTCAATAGCGCATGAAATTTCCCCCGCTGTCCGCTTTATTTCACTCGAAGGCAGTGATGTTGAAGCTAAGCGCAAGCAAATTCTAGATTATTTCGTTTTTACGTGGGAGCAATACGAATCTCTCTTCCATCCGCTTGAGGATGAAGCGCTGTATGCCCGAGCTGAACCCCTGAGACACCCTTTAATATTCTACTTCGGGCACACCGCAACGTTCTATATAAACAAGATGATCTTGGCGCAGATCACAGATGCCCGCGTAGACCCTGACTTAGAGGCCATGTTTGCCATCGGTGTCGATGAGATGTCTTGGGATGACCTGGATTCCTCTCATTACGACTGGCCGACAAAAGCGGTCGCTCAAGACTATCGCGACAAGGCTAAGTCTCGAATCTGCGCCTTTATCAATTCCATGGAAATCAAGTTACCGATCACGACGAAGTGTCCCGCCTGGCTAGTCTTGATGGGCATAGAACACGAGCGAATACATCTGGAAACCTCATCTGTAATTATGCGTATGCTGCCGCTGGATATGATTGACGACCAGCGAGCCGAGTCGTGGAACATTTGTGCAGAGGCGGGAAGTGCTTCGGAGCCTGAATGGATTTCAATGCCAGCGTCTTCGGTAGAGTTAGGCAAACGCGATAGGGATCTCAGCTACGGCTGGGATAATGAATACGGCTGTGATGAACAGCATGTTGAACAGTTTAAGGTCGCTACCACCTTAGTAAGCAATCAAGAATTTCTTGAATTCGTTCAGCAGAGAGGTTACGAGAAAACGCAGTACTGGACTGCCGAGGGAAGGCAATGGCTGGATTATACGCAGTCGAGGCATCCGCGATTCTGGCGAGCCCTGTTAAACGGGAAATATAAGCAGCGAAATCTATTCTCAGAGATGCCTCTGCCCATGGACTGGCCTGTGGAGGTGAACTATTTGGAGGCGAAGGCCTATTGTAATTGGATGCGCGAGCGTACAGGCGAGCCTGTCAGATTGCCGTTAGAGGCGGAATGGGTTGTGCTGCGCGAGTCAGAGCTGGGTTCCGAGCCAGGTGTGGGAAATATCAACTTGGAGCAGTTCGCCTCGTCATGTTCGGTGACAGAAAATAAGCATGGAAGACTGTATGATGTGACTGGTAATGTCTGGCAGTGGACGGAGTCAGCTATCGATGGTTATCCGGGTTTTGATGTGCATCCATGGTATGACGATTTTTCGACACCGACTTTTGATGGTAAACACAATCTAATCAAAGGTGGTTCTTGGATATCTACAGGCAACGAAACACTGGCGTCATCGCGCTACGCGTTTCGACGACACTTTTTTCAACACGCAGGATTTAGAATGGTTATATCAGAGCAAGAACCCGAGTCGCAAGCGCAAGATAATGTCTACGAGACTGATGACTTGGTTGCACAGTATTGTGAGTTCCACTATGGCAGCGACTATTTTTCAGTGAAGAATTTTCCAGTGGCCTGCGTGCAGGCACTCATGAATCATGTGCAAGCCAATAGCATTTCAGGCGACAGGGCGCTGGACATAGGTTGTGCAGTTGGTCGCTCCTCTTATGAGTTGGCGAAAAACTTTCAGCACGTTGATGCGATTGATTTCTCAGCGCGCTTCGTCCAGCAAGGCGCGAAGCTGCAAGCGCACAATCGTCTGCGCTATACGCTGCCAGTAGAGGGCGATATCGTAGAATACCGAGAAGTCCTGCTGGATCAATTGGGCTATGATGAGGTTAAGAATCGCATAGACTTCCTGCAGGGAGATGCCTGCAATTTAAAGCCGCAGTTTACTAATTACGATGTAGTGTTTGCGGGTAATCTAATTGACCGACTCTATGATCCTGCGGTGTTCCTGCGCGATATCCAAAAGCGAATAAACTCGGGCGGGATGTTGGTGTTAACTTCACCTTATACTTGGTTGGAAGAATACACTGAGAAAAGCAATTGGTTGGGTGGCGTTAAAGTGAATGGAGAAAACTTCAGTACTTTAGATGCGCTCAAACAAGAGCTTGGTGGTGGTTTCGATTTTTTAGATGCAGTGGACGTACCATTTGTAATACGTGAGACGGCACGCAAGTATCAGCATACCGTCGCTCAGATGACACTCTGGCGTAAAAAATAGGTAGTCTTGGCATGAAAATCCGGGCAATGAAACACCATGAGTTCTATGAGAATTTGCCGCGGCGGGCTCGCTACAACTTAAGTGATGCCTGCGGCGCCACCGCTACTCTTAAAGACATCTTAAGTAACGATGAAATTGCAGCCGTTGCCTCTGTGCCCTTGATCTATGGCAGTGTGGAAGGGCGGGAGGATCTGCGCTCCGGCATCTACAATCTGTATGAGAATCTCTATCCCGAATTAAGCGCCGATCAAATCACCGTGCTTAGCGGTACAGAAGAGGGCTTGTTCTCTATCATGGCCTGCATTCTGGAGCCCTCGGACGAAGTGATAGGAATGCTGCCTTGCTATCCATCGCTTTCAGACCTTCCTGCTTGCTTCGGCGCGGTATTCAAGCCCGTAGAACTTGAGCGCGAGAGCTATTGGCAGCCAACTATCGAAGACTTCGCGGCACAGATCACCTCAAGAACGAAAGCTATAGTTATCAATTCGCCGCATAATCCAACAGGCATGCTTCTTGATCAAGATTTCATAGACAGTCTAATAGCTCTCTGTGAGCAACATGACTTGTATCTTGTTTCCGATGATGTGTTTGCGTTTTCAGATTTTTCTGAGATCGGCAGTCAGCTCAATGTGTTGAAATATAAGAAGGCCATACTTGCCAATGTTCTGTCTAAGACCTTTGGCCTGCCAGGTGTGCGAATCGGCTGGGTCATGACCAGAGACGAAAAGCTAAGCACATCAATCCGCGATCTAAAAACCTACAACAGTATCTGCCAGTCGCAGCTCGATGAGAAGGTTGCTTTCTTCGTCATGCAAAAAGCAAAAGCACTTATCAAGAGTAACAATACAATCGTGCGAGAGAACGTAGAACTCTTTGACGAGTTTGTAGCCAATAACGACTCTTTGAGTTGGCATAAACCAAAGGCGGGGATGTTAGGCCTCGTTCATGCAAACGAGCCACTGAAGCCGTTGTTAGATTCCTGGTTCGAGAAGGATGTGCTGGTGTTGCCCGGGAATTTGTTCGGTATAGAAGGCGACTACTTTCGCGTGGGCTTCGGCAAGAAGGAATTCCCACAGGCTCTCGCCTGCATAGTCGAAAGCTAAATTGCAGGTACTGACAAGTTAACTCCCAATCTGCCAGTATTCCGCCCATGACTCAATCAAAAATGTACAAGCGCCACCGCTTTCATCTGAAATTGTCCAATATGCCGTATGGCTTTATCATCGATTCAACCTCAGTCATCGGGATATCGAAGATTTGATGTCACAATGAGGCATAGAAGTGAGCTACGAAGCAATTCGCCTATGGTGCAATAAGTTCGGTCCTCAATTTGCGCGAAGATTAAGAAGAAAACACCCAGGCTATGGCGATACTCTCTTCATTGATGAGGTCTTCGTGAAGATCCAGGGTGAGCGTCACTGCTTGTGGAGAGCGGTTGATCAAGACGGAAAAGCGGTCGATGTCTTTCTGCAGAAAAGACGTGATGGTAAGGATGCAAAGCGCTTCTTTAAGCGGCTCTTGAAGCGTCTTGGTGGTGAGCCTAGGAAAATTATCACAGATAAACTAGGAAGCTATCGTGTTGCTCACAGGGAGCTGGTACCAGAGGCGATTCATGACACATCGCAATACGCCAACAATCGGTGTGAGCTATCGCATGAACTGACACGAGTCAGAGTGCGGGGGATGCGCAAGTTCAAATCGATACACCAAGCGCAACGATTTTTGAATGCTTGTGCTGCTGTTTATAACTTGTTCAACCTAGGACGACATTTGGTGTCAGCGGAGAACTATCGTTTTTTCAGACAGAGTGCCTTTGTGTCTTGGGAAAAGGCAGCGGCGATATAGGAAGGGCCAATTGGAGTTTTTCTCAGTTCATGCCGTTAACTTGTCAATACCCGAACGACATTGTGGGTAGCAATAATAGGAAGAGCGACAGCCATGCATTATTTTTGAAATTTGATGCTAACATTGAGTTTTTTCCAGTATTCTTATTTGATTTCAAATTTAACTTGATCGTGTGAAATCCAGCCAGAATTCATAAAAGGGTCGCTTCCAGATACTGCTAATAATCCATGAAGTGTGTATATACCTACTGGCAAATCGTTAGGGATAGCTATATCGACTAAATTTATGTTCTCTGTTTGATCTAAACTCTTTGCCCCGAAATATTTGGAAAGTTGGTTTATTTCTCCAAGAGTGGAATTTGTATCTATTGACCGGAACTGCCCGTCTGGAAACTGGATAACTATATAAACGTCAGCTTGTCCGTAACCGGCAAAGTGGGAATCTAACCTGAATGGTGCGCCAGAAGTGAATTCAACAGAATTAAGTGACAATTTTATTTCACCGATTCCTTGGCTGTCTATAAGCTCATTTTGAAAACCTATACATTTATTCATGTCAGTGGGCGCGCTATTACCATAAGGTAAATTTTCCAGGTAAAAAATCAGAGCTTCTAATTCAGAGTTACTTAAATGAGTGGTTTTTCCATGTAGATTTTGCAGTTCGGTATTTGTAAGCAAGTCATTTAAAGACTCAGCTGAGCCATCGTGAAAGTATGGGGCGGAAGTTATTAGATTTATGAGGGGCGGCGTATCAAAGCTGAAGCCGTTGGACTCGAGGAAGCTAGTACCTGTACCTACATTATGAGTTAGTTGGTCTGTGTATACGGGCGGAATGTGACAGCTGGAACAGCTTGCTTCCATGCTAGAAAAAATACTTTCTCCTAAATCGAATTCACTTCTTTCTAACGCTGAAAGATCTTCCCCTTGGTATCTAAAGTCGAGGCTTAACATATAGTCTGCCAAATCGTCTAAGTCAGCTGATCTTCCGCTGTTGGGCGGTCCTAAGTTGCATGCTGGATCGCAATTATCCTCACCCTCTGCGAGACCAGTTCCAGCCTGTATGTTCCTGATTGTTAACTCTACATCCTGTAACTCGTTAAGATCCCCTGACCAATGAAAAGGACTGGTAGATGCTAACCCTAGCAGGCTTGGCGTATTTCTCGGGCCGTCGGAGAAGAACCATGTTCTTCCATCATGCTCTCCATCAAAATGGCAGGTTGCGCAAGAAATCCATTGGTCTTTAGCCAAGTCAGTTCGGTTCGAATCATTAAAAATCACCTTGCCTCTATAAATTGGGTCTTCTTTGTCTATTGTGGTGGATTCAATTTCATTGATGATAATCAGCTCACTTGTATCAATCACACTTACAGTCCCATCAAGTGTGTTGCTCACATAGAGGAGGCTCTCATCGGGAGAAAGGGCAAGCCCTCTTGGGTTTGAACCAACTTCAATATGAGCCCTATTTAGCCCTGTTTCGGTATTGAAAATGGAAATATCGTTACTTGCAGCATTGACTACAAATAGTGTGCCGGATGACATTAATTCAGCATCGATGGGCAGACCAACCGGCTGATCTATAATGTCCAAAAACTCCCTGTCAGCAGAACGTATCCGCTTTTCCTCCAAGTCTAAGACAGAAACAACTGGGAAGACTGTATTGTCAAAGATCAAAGCCTGGTTTGTAGAATTCGATAGTGTGTGAGGTAGAAAAGCCTTTTTTCCATCCTCGCTAATTTCAAGGGATTGTGAAATATTTGCAGTTCCAATGTTCGGAATTGTTTCGATGACACTCATTATTTCAGTATTGACTACACTGACAGACCCAGAAAAGAAGTGAGTTACGTAGAGCAGTTGATTGTCCAGATCCAGTGTGAGTCCTTTCGGTGCTCTGCCTACTTCTATATCAAACAGACGATTCATCGTGTTTTGAGAAATAACCGAAATAGAGTTAGAGCCCTGATTTGAAACATAACTAAAGCGTTCGTCAGAAACTATACCAAACGGATCATGTCCTACGTTTACACATCCCAAGTTAGATTGAGATTCCATGTCGAGGATTGATATAGAATTATCGTCTCTATTGGTTACTAATAAATATTCACTGCTATGTGAAAAAGACGCTGCTTGTGGCGCTCGTCCCACTTCAAGCTCGATTGCTCCAGTAATTCCATCAAGAGAAAGAAGACTAACCGAGTCATTGTGAATATTGACATTCGCTAACAACCCACCGGTTTCACTAACAATAATCGAGGAGCTCTTTTTCGTACTAGCCAACGTGGCTTCGGTAAAAGTTGTAAGCAATAAAGTCAGTATTCCGAGTTGTAGCGAGTAGTTCGACATCAATTAGCCCTATCAGTTGATAAGAAAAGACTGCTCTGTGATTGACGCCCAGTTTGAAGGTTCTAGTACATTAGCACCAGCCTCAGTGACTATGGCAAAGACCTTATAGCTTCCTAGGGCGATATCCGAAGGGAGAGTGGTATCAATTACCGGATACACAATCTCTCCGGATTGCGACGTGTCACTTACAAAGGGGATTACCTGATTGATCAAACTTATACTGAATGGTTCTCGAGATAGAGTTACAAAACTCTCATCAGGTAGTTGTATGGCTATATAAATATCAGCTAGATCACTTTTTGTCTTGGATAGAGTAAGTACGATATTTAGGTTATCACCGGCTTCTAATGAGGCATGATTGACCGTAACCTCCGATTCAGAAATCAATGGGTAGAATGGATCAAGGGTATAGAGAGTTTCCCCTTGGAGGAGAAGTTGCCTTGCAAAATGAGCTGGGTTGCCTGTGCTATCTATTCCGCTGAGCAAAAAGCTCATTGTTACCGTATCTACACCGGTTCTTCCATCATCGTCTGATATATCGAGGTTAGGAAAGTCCTGGTTCAGCGCGATAGCATCATATTCATAAGATAAAGAACTGCTTTCTGACTGTTCAAGCAAGAAGCCAGGCATCACTGTGGATTGATGAAGAGATGTTATAGTGAACCCTGCAGGCTGTTGAAAATCGATATTTATTTCTTGGGTTCCAGGACTATATTCTGCTTCTCTGGCCGTAGAAGCAGGAATCATATTTGAGAACTTGTTCACTGCATAAAAATTGAAGCGCCCATTATCTGAGCCAAGAATATCCCCGGTAGGGAATGGCTGTTCGACAGGTCCAGAGGAAGTATTGCCATCGTATGAAACGTTGGCCTGCACATTCCAAACTCCGGTTTCATTAATTGTGAAATCGGACTCTGAAAAATAGAAGTAACCAACTTTATTTGCCCGTCCAGAAATTAGCCGCTCAACGCCTGAAGGTGAAATGATGCTGAACTCGACTATGCCGGGGAGTGTAGGAGCAATTTGGCCAGAGAATGTAGCTAGGTCACCAATTTCTAAGATTGAGCCAGCTCTGATACCGGTAAGATGAATGAACATATCAACGTCTTCACCCTTTAAAGCAAAAAGTGCCCCCCCGTCAGGGCCGCCAGAAGATCCTTGAAATGGCGGCGTTACTCTTCCGCCCACTGTTTCTGAATCGGGTAACAAAACGAAAAGAGAAGCGTATGCGCCATAGTGGTAGTAATTCTCACTGGGTGCTCTAAAGACTGAGCCAACAAACTGGAATTTAAAATCATTTGTTAGGTCACCGTTATAGCCATTTCCAAGTTGATAATTGTAAGCATCATCAAAGCGCCAATATCCGTTTTCAAATGCGCTTTCTGAGATCATTTCTCTAATTCTAACCCCTGGCCTGGCCGCACCTGTATATGAGTACCCCCAGTAATTGCTGTCAGAACTTTTCCACGCTGGGCTGAGGCTGCTATCGGAAGAAGAGAAAAGAGGTATCTCTCCAATACTGATCCGATAATCAAACGTCCCAGTTATGGAATTAAACTGGCTTTGCGAGCTGTGAATCTCAGCTCTTGGCTGCGTCAAGGATGTGAGTTCGCCATCTAAGTCTTGTAATGTAGCTGCAGGTACGTCGGCAATATTACGAGGCTCATTTCTCATCTCCTCCATCCACATCACATCCCCTGATTGATAAGGATACTCAAGATGCACGCCGACTTCGTCATCATCCCCGAGGAAAAGCCATTGAGAATTGCTTCCACCGCCATCGAATCCGCGACTACCATGTGTGATTATTCGTGAGTTGGGTGTTTCCACTATACTTCCCCAAGTGCTACTACCCATCCATAGCGCTCCAAATTCATCCAGATAGCTTGCCGTATAGTCCACTCTGTACTCACCCGGTTCTTCAAATAGGATTGTTGGCTCGGCAGAGGAGAAATATCCATAGGAGTTAGCTTTGCCTGCCAACGTATTCACATTGATATTTTCCTTATTGGAAAAAGGGTAGTGCATAACTTGCACTTCAACTGTAGCAGGTACACCGGGTTGAACTACTAGAGCAGGAGAAAAAGCATCGCCAACTTCAAAAGGAGTGCTCGGGAATACTCCTTCTTCTAGATCGAGGGTTTTGGCTACCCATATCTCATAGTTACCACCTATATCGTATATGTTCCCAAAGACATCCTGAATTGAACCAGATAGTTCAACACTGTGAAGCCCGTATTGGTCAAAACTGATCTTGAATCTATCATCTAGTGTGCTAAGGCCGAAGTATTGAGTTGGATTGTTACTCGCTCTTGAAAGATTCTGCCCAGTGAGGCTCGAGACAGCTTGATAGAATGGGCTTTTGAATGCAGCTGAACCCAAATCTGTTTTTGTTCCATCAGGCTTGGTGATTTCGATAGCAAGCTGACCGGAAGGGAATTGAAAATTCACTGTAGGTGGACTTGGTGTACCCTTATTTCCAGCGCTAATCATTGGTATAAATGGTTCGAGATTGTAAGTAAATTTCCCGCCACTCTTTGCGTCAACCATCGGCAATATAAATTCTTTTGAGTTTGTAACAATATGGCCAGCTATGCCGAAACGCCCCTTATCTTGAACACTAGTTACACCCCTAGACCCCTGGCTAAAATCGTTTAAGCCAACAACTGATGAGAGTCTGGGTGTTGCTACTTCTCCCACAACAATCTGGCTTACCCAGCCGGTCTGTCCCTGTCCAGCGGCGAAGTACCTGTCATTAACGAAATAGGTTGCTTCAATATCTTCGTAGTACAAATCGTCAAAATCCGGAACATTTGACGTAGCCTCCAAAACTAAAACATAGATGCCTTGTGGAAGATTTTCCGGGAGTTCATAGTCTGAACTCCAGCCTGTACTGGCCCTTCTTGCATTATCTGCATCACTGAATTTTGCAGTGAAATTACCGATTTTAACGGAGTCAATTGAGCGTCTGCGCTCAATTGGCAATCCGCTAGGCGTCAGGACATGTGACATTGCCTCAGGATGAGGTCGTTCTTGATTGCCGTCTTCGTCAAATATTCTCTGTAGATATAGATTGCCATTAACCTCAATATCATTCAGTAGAATCATTGATAAGTTGCGGGTGTATAGGGCAAGCTCACCACTGATCGAGCCTGTTTCACCAGCTTCCCAAGTCCTGTTCGAGATGCTGCCGGATGCCCATAAACTGGTGCTTGATTTCTGCCCAACATCTTCAATTTCAGTGAAGCTCGTGGATTGTTGCTGAGACCCTAGGTTAATTGTAGTCGCAAACCCTCCTTGTAATTCGTCAAAAATTGGAGAGCGAGTCAGTGTCGCGGCCATTAGACTGTGAAAGGCTGAGTGCGTTATACCTTGCGTATTTTGGTGAACTGCGATGTTCGTGCCGGGAGGAGCGAAGATCTCAGCTGCAAAGCTGCCCTCAGCAGTTGCTTCATCAACAATGTACTGACCGGTCTGCAGGTTTACTAGCACTAACGTCGCATTTGGGAGAGTTGCTCCGGAGTTTCCTGTAACTGTGGCCACTCCAAATTCATTAACGGATTCAACTTGAATCAATGTTGCGTCGGGAGGTGTGTCGACATATGCAGGCGATGTTGTGAAGCTATTTGCGTAAGTATTGGAAGCTAGAATGGCACAAGCAAGAGCAAAGTTAATGGCTACGGTTTTTATTCTTATTCTACGGAGCATGTCTATTCCTGTCAGTTAGTCTGAATCTTTGACTTGAGTCTTAGTGAACTCAAACATACAGAGAAACCATGACAAAAACAAAAAATTGCAGCGTTGCCATGAAGTTCGTAAACACAGGTGACGGGGGGTCGGTCAACGCTGCTAACATATTGATATCACGAGATTAAGACCGGTTCAAGTTTCATCGAGGTACTGACAAGTTAATCGCCATTCTGCGACAATTAGGCCCATGAAAAAAGCAGAAACATACAAACATCACCGATTTCCGCCCGAAATAATTCAATATGCTGTCTGGTTGTACCACCGATTCAACCTGAGTCATCGAGATATCGAAGATTTGATGTCACAACGTGGCATTGAGGTGACTATGAAGCAGTTTGGTTGTGGTGTAACAAATTTGGCCCCAAGTTTGCGCGGCGACTAAGGCGAAAACAGCAAGGATATGGCGATACATTCTTCATTGATGAAGTCTTCGTGAAGATTCAGGGGAAGCAGCATTATCTGTGGAGCGCGGTAGACCAGGATGGTGAAGTTGTTGATGCATATCTTCAGAAGCGACGTGATGGAAAGGCTGCACAGCGCTTCTTTAAGCGGCTCTTGAAGAGTCTTGTTGGTGAGCCTAGGAAAATTGTTACCGATAAACTGGGAAGTTATGGTGTAGCCCATAGAGAGCTTATTCCTGAAACGATTTACGACACGACTCAGGACGCCAACAATCGATGTGAGCTGTCGCACGAGCCTACAAGAGTGAGAGAGAGGGGTATGCGTAAATTTAAATCGATGCATCAGGCACAACGATTTTTAGGCACCCATGCTGCCGTTTACAATTTGTTCAACCTGGGCAGGCATTTAGTGTCAGCTGAAAACTATCGATATTTTGAATTGCGCGCCTTTGTGTCTTGAGAAAAGGTAGTGGCGTTATAGACTGTGATTAAAGGGAGCTTCTTCGGACTTTGGGAGTTAACTTGTCAATACCTGAACTCTTTACGTTAGGATGAACAAAAACTCTCCTTTAAACCAGTGCTATATCTGTTCCATAGGTGCTGACGGGGTACACTACTACTGATCACCAAACATAATCCCTCTATGCGCTTCATAGTTTTCTGAGAGATCTGCAAGGTCAGCAAGTGCCTCAGCGAATTCCTTGTTTGTTAACATCAGGGAAAGCATTTCGTTTTGCAGCTTTTCAAAATCTTGTGCTAACAATCCAACCAAGTCCCTCTGAGTGAGACCTACTCCAATGCCCTGTCTGGCATCCCGTGTTTTTTCTACCCGCAGGTCTCTTAAAAACCTAGGTTCACACTCTCGCTTCATCATGTACGTTCCAGTTGGCCTGCGTTTAGTACAAATAATGTCCATTCTTCTAGAGCTGTTATTAGCGTTAAAAAAGCCGAATATTTCGTTTTCCGTCTCAGTAATACGAAGCCGCAACCTGGATAAGGATTGTTGGCCAACTACTGTTATCTCTTCGATGGGTTTGGGCGCTACTTCATCTGATGTACTAGCTTCCTGAGCAGAAACACTGGTATTGGCAAGTCCGAAAAAGAAACAAAACGCTAGTATTATTCGCAAGAGTCGATCCATTGATTTGTTCCTGTTTAGCATTCCTTAAGGCTTAATTAAGGTACTGACAAGTTAACTCCTAAACTGCCAGTATTCGGCCCATGACACAACCAAAAATGTACCGGCGCCACAGATTCTCGACTGCAATCATCTGCTATGCAGTGTTACGCTGGGAGTTTTAGGGGGAGAGGCCGCCTATGGCCAACGGACTATGTCAGGATCAACGGACTGCGACAGGCGGACTCTCAAAATCTATAGTCCGTCGCTCCTAATCATAACTCGATGAAAGGTAGGAAAAATGGTGGGCCCACGAGGACTCGAACCTCGGACAAACGGATTATGAGATCCGTCATTTTACTTGTCGATGCATCTAAAGGAGCGCAGAAAGTGTAAATGGGGGTAAATTTATCCCTCCCTCTTCTCGTCTCAGCAAAATTCTTTAAAAGATAATAAGAATCATTTGCATTTAAAAGGTGATGCCTTTATGATTCCACTCAATCCAGCTGAGGCAATTTGTCGCAGCAGGTTTAAGTACCCAGATAGTGTTGAAATCAGGTGCAACTTGAACGAAACCGATTCACCGAGTAAGAAATACGAAAATGAGACAGCTAGATCTTCTATAGCTATCTCAAGTGCCAAATTGCTTGGTAAATCAAAGAAGATGACCATTTCTCACAATGAGGAAATTTATACACTCAGGATTACAGCCAACAACAAACTAATATTAACCAAATAGAAACTCAGAGTGGGAATCCACTCGAGTGCCAGTCCAGCCAGCCACCCAACTCATTCCGAGGCAGCAAGCCAGACTTTCTTGATACTTTTTGAAGAGAGCCACTATGGATATCGTTGCCGTCACCAATCGACCTGTTTTTCAGCGTCAAAAAATGCATTTAGGTATTACCGCCGTCACAGTCGTTGCTGCAGGGATGTCTGCAGGGACGTTTGCGCAAGAGGTCGAATACCGTGCAGAAGAATTAGTAATTACTGCCACTCGATTGCCCCGGACTATCGAGAATATCGCTGGCAC
>Ga0315322_10000980_pt1 | contig 21888 bp, 16 predicted proteins | sample M110021515metaG_FD_203461 | JGI IMG/M metagenome (GOLD analysis project Ga0315322, IMG submission 203461) | Ammonia-oxidizing marine archaeal communities from Monterey Bay, California, United States - M1 100m 21515 | ecosystem: Environmental > Aquatic > Marine > Intertidal zone | place: USA...
CCATCGCATCTCAAACGTCCAACCCACGTGTTCACGCGAGGCCTGTTCTTAACCAAAGGCAAAGAGGTTCAGCCTGGCGTTCCAGCCGCTCTACCGCCCCTTCCGCCGCCAACCAGTGATGTGACAGGCGATGGATCAGCGAGCCGTCTGGAACTGGCCCAATGGTTGATCAACGGTGATAACCCACTGACAGCCCGAGTGACGGTCAACCGTGTTTGGGCGCGACTATTCGGAGCGGGTATCGTTGCGACGGAGGAAGATTTTGGTTCGAGTGGTGAACCGCCGTCCCATCCCAAATTACTTGATCAACTTGCCTTTCAATTTCAAAACGAATTTGAATGGAGCCAGAAGCAACTCATAAGAACGATTGTGTTATCCAGCACCTACCGCCAGGACAGCAAGATGCGTCCTGAGTTACTGGAAACGGATGCCAGCAATCGCCTGTTGGCTCGAGGCCCTCGTTTTCGCATGCCCGCCGAGATGATTCGTGACAATGCCCTCTTTATCTCAGGCCTGCTTTCGCCGCAAATGCACGGCGTCCCCGTTCATCCACCGATCCCAGGTGGCGTCTGGAAACCATTTCAGGGCGGTGATAAATGGAAGACTCCCGAGATCGGAAATACGGATCGTTATCGTAAGTCCATTTACACGTACACCAAACGAAGCATCCCTTTTCCCATGTTTGCGGCGTTCGACGCACCATCACGCGAATTCTGTACACCACGGCGATTGCGATCAAACACGCCACTCCAGGCATTGATGACGTTGAATGATGCAACCTTCGTTGAGTGCAGCAAGGCACTTGCCAAAAAACTGTTGGCCTCGAACCACAAACTTGAAGCGCAACTGCGGTACGGGTTCGTATCAGTGACTTCGCGCGAGCCAAACGAAAACGAGATGAAAGCCCTCGCTGAGCTATACAAAGACTGCCGGCAGCAACAAAGCAACGAACTCGACTCGATGACCGCCGTGGCAAGCGTTCTTCTGAATCTTGACGAAATCATGAGCAAGTGAAATGCAACGCGAAAAACTTGAACAACAAATTGAGCGACAAATGCTCGAATCCCGTACCCGACGCCACTTCCTTCAGAATTGCGCTACGGGCATGGGCAGCCTATGGATGGCAACCGAAGCCCGAGGTACCGATCCAGCCACCACGAAAAACAATCGACTCAACCCGCTGAATCCCTCTGCCCCACCGCTACCAGCCAAAGTCAAGCGGGTGATTTATCTGCACATGGTTGGAGCTCCAAGCCAACTGGAGCTTTTCGATTACAAACCAGAACTCAACGCGTTGGACGGAAAAGACTGCCCGGCTTCTTTCCTGGAAGGTAAACGCTTCGCCTTTATCAACGGAACGCCGAAGATGTTGGGACATCAGTACAAGTTCCAACAACATGGGAAGTCGGGAATGTGGGTGTCAGAACAGATGCCGCATCTTTCAAAAACGGTGGATGACATCTGTTTCATCAAGACGATGCAAACCGAACAGTTCAATCATGGGCCAGCCCAGCTGATGGTTCATACCGGAGCATCACAAATGGGGTCACCTTCGATTGGGTCGTGGGTAACGTGGGGCTTGGGCAGTGAAAATAGTGATTTGCCCGGATTCATCGTCTTGCTTTCAGGCGGACGTTTGCCACGAGTGGGAAAGGCGCTATGGAGTTCGGGATTCCTGCCATCGGTTTACCAAGGTGTTCAATGCCGCTCGCAAGGTGATCCCGTCCTGAATGCATCAAATCCCGAAGGTGTTTCGAGGCAACAGCGACGGCAGGTGCTCGATACCCTGGAACAACTCAACCGTGAGTCTCACCAACAATTTGGTGATCCAGAAACCCTGACGCGGATCGCACAATATGAAATGGCTTTCCGAATGCAAACCGCTGCACCCGAGGCAATGGATCTGTCGAGTGAAACCGCCGACACACTTCAGGCCTATGGTGCAGAACCTGGCAAAGAATCTTTTGCCAACAATTGCCTGCTGGCCCGACGACTGGTCGAGAAAGGCGTCCGGTTCGTGCAGCTTTTTGATTGGGGCTGGGACACGCATGGTTCGAATCAGGGTGAGTCACTGAACCACGGTTTCCGAAACAAGTGCACTCAGACTGACAAACCGATTGCCGCGTTACTGCAAGATTTGCGGCAACGGGGCCTGCTGGAAGACACACTTGTCGTTTGGGGAGGCGAATTCGGCCGCACGCCGATGCGAGAAAATCGCATGGGAGGAACCATGGCTTTCATGGGACGCGACCACAGCCCTGATGCGTTCACAATGTGGATGGCGGGCGCTGGTGTCAAAGGTGGCTACAGCTACGGTGTCACCGATCCGGTTGGCTACACGCCGGCCGAGAATCCTGTGCAGTTACGCGACCTGCACGCGACCCTTCTGCACCTGATGGGCTTTGACCACCGAAAGATGTCGGTTCCGTTCAAAGGTTTGGACCAACGTTTGACGGGGGTAAAAACCGCAACCGTCATCAAGGATGTGCTGAGCTAGCCAATTGAACAACGTCCACTGTGAACGGGGCCCAATCAACAGGGCTTGAACACATCGCCGAGTGAATGCAGCGCCGAGTGAACTCAACCGGGACAGAGCATCAACATCAAATCCGATGCACCATCAGCTATCGGCATTACCACTGGCAACACGATTCCCTGTCTGGGTCAGGCAGCAGTAAGGGAAAGTTTATTTCCCGGTTTTCGCGGCCCGCAAATTCAGCTCTGCGAGCTGGTCTTTGTCGACTGCCCCCGGCGCTTCCGTCATCAGGTCGGCGGCTTTTTGGGTTTTCGGGAAGGCAATGACTTCGCGAATATTCTCCAAGCCTGCAAACAGCATCACCCAGCGGTCGATGCCCAATGCGATACCACCGTGAGGCGGAGCACCATACTTGAGTGCGTTCAGCAGAAAGCCAAATCGATCCTCAGCAGTCTCGGCATCAATCCCCAACAATTCGAAGACGTCCGATTGGCTGGATTGATCGTGGATTCGAATCGTACCGCCACCAGCTTCGCTACCGTTGATGACAAGGTCGTAAGCCTGAGCACGACAATCTTGCGGATTATCCTTCAAGGAAGGCAAGTCACTCTCCAACGGGGCAGTGAAAGGATGGTGCATTGCGTTCCAACGCCCCGTTTCCTCATCACGATCGAACATTGGGAATTCAGTAACCCAGCTGCAATTCAATTCTTTAGGATCAATCAGTCCAAGGTCACTGGCCAGCCGCTTGCGTAAGCCAGCCAATCCCTTGCAAGTGACGTCCCATGAGTCAGCGAGGAACATGAGCAAGTCACCGGTTTCACCGCCCAGTAATTCTTTGATCTCTGCGAGATGTTCCGCATCAAAGTTTTTACTGATTGGACTCCAAAGAGACCCATCTTCCTCGACACGAAACCATGCCAGCCCTTTGGCACCAAAGTCAGCTTTGACGTAATCGGTCAGTTCATCAATTTGGCGACGTGAATACTTGGCCGCCGCATCCTTCACAGCGATCCCACGAACGAAGCCGCCCGAGTCAGCTGTTCCCCGAAAGACTCGAAATTCAGTTTTCTTGGCGACAGGAGTAACATCAACGATCTCCATCCCAAATCGCAGGTCAGGAGCATCCGAACCAAACCTTCGCATAGCTTCCTCAAAAGTCATGCGTGGCAGTGGAGTTTTGACTTCTTTGCCGAGCACGTCCTTGGCGGTTTTGGCAACCAATCCATCAATCAATCCCATCACGTCCTCGGCATCAACGAATGACATTTCAAGGTCAAGTTGCGTGAATTCGGGTTGGCGATCAGCTCTTAAATCTTCATCTCGGAAGCACTTCGCTACCTGGATGTAACGGTCGAATCCAGCGACCATCAAAATCTGTTTGTACAGTTGGGGTGACTGCGGCAGTGCGTAGAACTTTGCCGGATGCACGCGACTGGGCACTAGATAATCACGCGCGCCTTCCGGCGTACTACGTCCCAGAATCGGTGTCTCGACATCGATGAAATCATGTTCGGCAAAGTAATCACGCATCGTTTTGACGATCGTACTTCGCAGCACCATGGCACGCTGCATCTCACCTCGCCGCAAGTCAAGAAAGCGATACTTGAGTCGCAAGTCCTCACCGGGCAGATCGGGCTGACTGGGGGTGAATGGGGGCGTTTCGCAACTGTTTAAGACTTCGAAATGCACGCTTCGAACCTCAATCGCACCCGTATCGAGTTTTTCGTTCGTTTTACCTTCCAATCGATCGGTTACTGTTCCACGTATCAGGATGACACTCTCAGCAGACACTCGGCCCGCTTCATCGATCAGATCGGCATTTGCCTCCGGCGGACCGATCACTACCTGAGTGATTCCGTATCGATCGCGTAGGTCGATAAAGACAGCGCCACCATGGTCACGCTTGCTTTCAACCCAACCGCAGAGGGTCACTTCAGTTCCAACATCAGATTTGCGGAGCTGGCCGCAGGTGTGGGTGCGTAGCACGGTGAGTCAGGGGTTTAACAGGAGGTTTTAGTTTGTAATTGGCCCATTCTAGACAGATTTAGTCAAATTGCTGAGGGGACACAGCGGGGGTAAATCTCAGGTTTCTGATTTAAACCTACTACCTATCCACCTCGACCTCGACCTCACCCGACATTCACACAAGCTATCCATTGCCAACACAGCACCTATCCAAGAAAAAAGCCAGCGTCAAAACGCTGGCTTTTCGTTGATGCAATCATGAAATGATTAGCTACATGCCTTGGCTAGAGCTCGGACCCGGGCGCTGCATCAGCTGCGTGGGCATCACCCTCGTCTTTAGGAGCCTTGAAGCAAACGATTAGAAGCAGATAGAGGACTGCCATCGTTGCGGGCACAATAGCGGTCATTCGGAGTGCCATGCGGCTACCATAAAGTGTCGCAGCCTCGACAGGAGCCTTGTCCTGAGCGGCGAACTGCTTATTTGCTCCCCACCAATCGAACTGGTTTTTCAGAGCACTGAAGGCATCATCGTTGATCTCACTACCCGCGATCGCTGCCTCCTGCGTGATCGCGGCACCGTCATCCTCGATCATTCCCGCTTTTGCTCCGTCGATACCAGTGATCGCTGGAAAGAACAGGAAATTATTCTCATTCGGTGCCTTCACTCGAGCATAGGTCTCAGGAGCATTCTCTTGAATGTACTTCGAAGCGTAGTAGTCCTGCTTGTATCCAATACCGGGACCGCCCAGGAGGCCAGCAGAGGTCATACCAGCAAAACCCATCAGAGCCATAGCGACCGTGGCGCTTTGGGGGAAACGTTCGCCCACCACACCCAGCATCGTCGGCCACAAGAAAGTCTTACCTAAAGCGTAAACGGTCGCCGCAAAGAACATGAATGGGATGCTCTCTCCAATGCTAATGAGGTAGAGACCAAGGGCTCCGGTCACAGCACTCGCGAGCAACAAACCGAGCGAAGAAATCTTGTGCACGATCGGCCCAGCGAAGAATCGTAGGGCAGTCATTAGCAAAGAAGTGTAAATGAAGAGCGTGGTACCCAAAGCGGCGCTGCTGAGGATTTTTCCAGTGATTTTGTTGATCCAACTATCTGTTCCAAGCTCCACGTACCCAACACAGGCGTGAGCAATCAGCAAGATGAGAAAGAACGGACCAATCAAACTCGCCAGCATGCCACCATAAGAAACGGCCCCCTCTTGAGCTGCCGTTTTTGGGAACTGCTCCTTCAAAACGATCACTCCGTACATGACAACCGGAATCAAGAATGTTGCCATCAAAATTTCCCAACCCACCATGCCCTTAGCGAACACAATAAGGCCACCAATCACCAAACCAGCAGGCCAACCGGCGTGCAAAATGTTCAGGTAGTGAGTCTTCTGCTCCGGATAAAGAGCCGCGGTCAGCGGGTTAATCACCGCTTCGCAAATTCCGTTTCCAATCGCAAAGATGAACATGGAGATGTAAAGCAACAAGTAGACAGAGTCTTTTCCTGACGCGTTGAACACCGGCGTGGCGGCAAACAACATGACGGCTGAAATTACGTGACAGACGAGTGCAATCACCATCAAACGCTTGTAGCCGATCACATCGATGAAGGCTCCAGCGATGAGAATCACAATACCGAAGCCAAGCAACCCGCCTCCAGTAATCTGACCTAACTCGGTCATGGTGAAACCATACTGCTCAGACCAAATGCCCAAGAGACCGCCACGCACGGCGAAGCCGATACCGGCGGCGATGAGGGTCAGAAACCCCGCTGTCAGAAGCTTTTTACGATTATCCATAGTGCATTGATAACTATCGGGGAAGAAATTTGTACGGGTAGAGAGAATGCTGCCAAGACACCCAAAACTAGTCAAGTGAACAAAACAACTTCATCTCAAGAAGGAAAACGTAATTCCCCAAGGCTCCCAGTGCCACTGTCACGGCCCCTATACTTCTCCTAATAATAGAAAATAACCCTTCCGGACCTTTCTGACTTTCACATTTCTTGGAGACAAATAGATGCGTTTCTTTCTCACTCTCGCCTTGGCTTTTGGAGCTCTCACCAACATGGCAACCGCCGACGAACACGAATGTGCCCTGAATTTCAAGGCAAAAACCATCGATGGGAAGACTGTCGACCTTGAAGATTACGAGGGAAAGGTCGTTCTGGTGGTCAACACAGCGAGTCAATGTGGGCTAACTCCGCAGTATGCGGGGCTTGAGAAGCTCTACGGCCAATTCAAAGACGATGGGCTCGTAATTCTTGGTTTTCCCTGCAACCAATTTGGCCGCCAAGAGCCCGGAACCGATTCCGACATCAAGGAATTCTGCACCGCAAAGTACAAGGTGACATTTCCGATGTTCAGCAAAGTCGACGTCAATGGTGAGGATGCCGCACCGATCTACAAATATTTGACCAGCAAAGACGCAAAACCTGCCGGAAAAGGCAACGTGAGCTGGAACTTCGAAAAGTTTCTGATCGACCGCGAAGGCAACTTGGTGAATCGTTTCGCTCCTCGAACACGCCCAGAGGACTCCGAGCTCGTCAACCAAATCAAGACGCAATTGGATAACAAGTAAGGGCAAGCTCTCAGAGGAATTCGCTAACGAACAAGCGGCTTGGGTTTGGGTCCAAATTACGGGCTGGAGCAGCAGCCGAAACTCGGTAGCGGATTCTCCGTACCGGGTCTGGCTAATTTGCTCAGCAGCAGGCAGATCCGCTGAGATCGGTGTAAAATCGCGCCGAGGGAGGCACCGTTTTGAGCGTTTTCGCGATGAATCGGCAGGTTGGCTGATTTGCACGAACCTTCGAGACCGAAGGTCGGCGCGATGGCGACTTTGTCGCTCCACACATGCCCGTGCACCAAGTGCACGGGCATTTTTTCGTCTATCATCTCAGAACACAGGTTCGATCACTCCAAACTCTGATCCTGTTTGTTTTTCAGCTTTGCTGGTAACGGGGACTTAGAAGTTCCCAACTTGGTGCCTGTCGAATAATTCCCCCCCACTCTTTAATGCCGCTACCGAATTTCATGCGATTTAAATGCTCTCGCCTGCTCGTTTTTTTGGTTCTCGCCTGCGTCACAAACTCAGTTTTCAGCGACGAACCTCTTTTACGGCCAAATGACCGTGTTGCGATCTTAGGTGGCACCTTCGTGGAAAGGATGCAGGCCTCGGGAGACTTTGAGGCAGAACTTCAAGGTCGGCAGCCCGACTGGAACCTGAGTTTCCGCAACATTGGCTGGTCTGGCGATGATGTTCACGGAATCGGGCGGAAGCGGTTTGACAGCGCTGAGGATGGTTTTAAACGCATCCTGCGAGATGTGGAAACATCCGACGCCAACGTTGTCTTGATGGCCTACGGTTTCGCGGAAGCGTCCGATGGCAAACTCGCCGTCGAGCGATTCGGCCCCGGACTTGCCAGACTGGCCGACGAATTATTGAAGCAAAAAAAACGTCTGATTCTGCTAACACCTGTCGCGATGCCGGGCTACAAAGTGACTGGATACGACCAATGGTTGAGTGAATGTCGCTCCATCATCGAGCGGGTTGGGAAAGAGCGCGATATTCCCGTAGTTTCCGTTCAATGGGTTCCCTCCAATGATCAAGTCACCCACGACCGGCTGCTGCCCAATTCCCAAGGCTACGCTGGCTACGCCAACGCTGCCGCCGGTGCTTTGGTGGGTGAGGTCGACTCGAGGGCGCTGTCGGGACCTGACAAAGCGGCATTAAAGCAGCTAATCCGCGAGAAAAACCAGCTTTTTTTCCACCGCTATCGTCCTCAGAATGAAACTTACCTGTATCTGTTTCGAAAACACGAACAGGGCAACAATGCGGTAGAAATCCCCCAATTTGACCCTCTCATCAAAAAAGCGGACGAAGCGATCTGGCAAGCATCTGGAGCCTGACAGGCCTTTCTGGCTCCGGATCAGACGCACAAGATCGCAAAGCTTGGCTGCCAAAAATCGGGAGCCAGCATTCTTCTGCCTTGGTCATTGCCAGTTCCCCCTGTCGAGCTTACGCTTTTCCGTTTGCGCCGCGACAGATCGTGCGGCTTCGAGAATTGAAAACCTGGAGTTTTGTGGTGTCTGGTACCTGTGTGATTGGTCTTCAGTGGGGTGATGAGGCAAAAGGAAAGCTCGTCGACTTACTTGCGCCGCAGTTTGATCTCGTGGTTCGTTACCAAGGGGGGGCCAACGCTGGCCACACCGTGGTGGCAGGCGATGAAACTTATAAACTGCACCACATCCCCAGCGGCATTCTGCATCCTCAGGTGAGAAACCTGATCACCCCGGGTGTCGTGATCAACCCGTCGACCATGCTGGACGAGATCGAAGGTTTGGCCAAGCGCGGAGTGATTTGCCGCGATAATCTCCGAATCAGTGAACGCGCGCACTTGGTGATGCCGTGGCACATGGCGGAAGACAAATTCATTAATGCAACTGCCGTGCGCGGCGAATCGATTGGTACGACCAACCGTGGCATCGGACCGTGCTACCGCGATAAGGTTGGCCGAACACATGCCATTCGCATGGCTGACCTGGTTCAAGCAACCCGCGACGACCGAATTGCGACCGTCGCAGAGCAAAAGGTAGCCATGCTCGAGAAGATGGGCGCACCTCAGGAAGATCTAGATGCAATCGCACCTGACGCAGTCGTCGCAATGGCTGCTTCGTGGACCGAGCAACTTGACGGCATGATCGGAGATACTACTGAGTACTTGCTTGATGCATGCGAGTCCGACAAACGAATTCTATTCGAGGGAGCTCAAGGCGCTCTTCTTGATATTGATCATGGTACTTTCCCGTTCGTCACCAGCAGCAACAGCAGCGGCGTTGGCGTTTGTGCAGGTGCTGGAGTGCCACCTCGCTGGATTCACCAAGTACTTGGTGTTTGCAAAGCCTACAGCACTCGAGTTGGCGGCGGTCCCTTCCCAACTGAGCTCGATGATGAGATTGGCGAACGAATCCGCAAGCTAGGCAATGAATTCGGAACGACAACCGGAAGGCCGCGTCGATGTGGGTGGTTTGATGCCGTTGCTGTCCGTTACACATCGCGGCTCAGCGGTGTTACCCGCCTGGCTTTGATGATGATGGATGTACTCAGCCATCTAGACGAACTGAAAGTGTGCGTGGCTTACGAACTGGATGGAAAACGGATCGAGACCGTCCCGAGCCATGCCGAAGAGTTGCGCCGTTGCAAACCGATCTACGAGACGATCCCCGGCTGGAAAGAACCCGTGGATGACGTCCGTCGAGAAGACGAATTTCCTGCTGGTGCGTTAGCTTATGTAAAGCGGATTGAAGAGTTGGTGGGGATTCCTGTGGGTGTACTTTCTGTCGGCCCCGATCGAGTTCAAACCATCTTCACTGAAGCTGCAAACGAATTAGCACTCCAGCCCATTGGTTGAAAGATGCCTGATCAGGGCCCCGATGCTTGCGAAACAGATCAGTTAGCAGATGTCCCGGTGGATGCTCGCCCTCGGCACATCGCGATCATCATGGATGGCAACGGCCGTTGGGCCCAGACCAAGGGTTTGCCACGGATCGAGGGCCATCGCCACGGCGTGAACACGGTTCGCATGATTAGCGAAACGGCCAGCGAGCTGAATATCGCTGCGATCACGCTTTACTGCCTATCCAGCGAAAACTGGAAACGGCCTAAGGCAGAACTCGAGTTTCTGATGCACTTGCTCGAGCAATATCTGATCGAAGAACGCCGAACGATCATGGACCAAGGTCTACGGTTGAAGGTAATCGGACGCCGAGACAGACTGCCAGAAAATGTGCTGACAGAAATGGACCGGACCCTGCAAATGTCAGCCAACAACCCGGGGACCGAACTCGTACTCGCCATTGATTACGGTGGGCGAGATGAAATCACAAAAGTGACTAAAGATATTGCGAGCGAGGTTGCTGCAGGAACACTTGATCTCGATGCCGTCGATGAAAACACCATCAACAGCAGGCTCTATACCGCCGACCTTCCCGAGGTTGACTTGTTGATTCGCTCCGGCGGAGACATGCGGGTCAGCAACTTCTTGCTTTGGCAAATTAGTTACTCGGAGATCTGGATCACCGAAAAATGCTGGCCTGAATTCACCCGTCAGGATTTCCTGAATGCGATTCGTGAATTCAATTCGCGACAGCGACGATTTGGAGGTCTCAGCGTTAATGAGTGATCAACCTTTGATCGAATTGCAATTCAACGACCACCTCACGCATGCGAAACATCACTCGCGCACGGCGTGCGACGCGAGCTTCGAATGTGAATCTGCACAGCGTTGCATGATGGGCCAGCAAGTGCAGAGCAAATCGCTCGATTCCATAACCTTGAAGTTCAAAACAGAAAGGCACGTGTAACTTGTTAATCGATCGTTTGAAAACATCGGCCGTGCTCATTTCCATCACAGCGATCCTGCTGTACTTGGATGCCACCATGTCGCCAGCGGGCGTCGAAGGAATTTGGCTGCTACCGTTACTACTGTTCTTTTCTTTGGGAACTGCATGGGATATTTCGGGCCTCCTCTCTATGAGTGGTCGCCCGATCCACCGCAGGGCAACGCTTTTAGCCACCGGGATCATCACCCTTTCAGCTTGCTTGCCGATGATGTGGCCGTTGTTCGGATCGGAATATCCACCCAACTGTCCGGTTGGAAAACTTGGCTGGATTGTCATTGCCGCCGTGGCATCCGTGTTCCTTTTGTTGCTTGCTGAGATGATGGCTTACGGCAAAGGTCCAGCGGGTGCGATTGAACGAACCTGTGGCGGGGTTTTTGTGTCGGTTTACGTCGGGCTGCCCATGGCATTACTCGTTTCCCTCCGATCGCTTGGAGACGGCAACTGGGGCTTGGCCGCGATCCTGACCATGATCGCGGTGACCAAATCGACCGATGCGGGGGCCTATTTCAGCGGTAAAACCTTTGGCAAACACAAACTCATCCCTCGGCTCAGTCCGGGCAAAACTCGTGAAGGGGCCGTGGGTGGAATTTTAATCGCCACGATCGTTGCATTCGTCTGCTTGAAGTGGCTTTTTCCGGCGATCGCAGGGGAGGCTTCTGGGCCAGTCGAGGCCGCCACCATCCCTGGCTTGGACCAGCCGTTATGGGGAGCGTTGTGCCTCGGCCCCGTTCTTGCGATCACCGGAATGATCGGTGATTTGGCGGAATCCCTCGTCAAAAGGGACTCCAATGCGAAGGATAGTGGCAATCTTCTACCGGGACTTGGGGGCGTTTGGGACGTCACAGATTCATTGATCGCAGCGGTTATGCCTGCATTTCTTTGTTTCGTCGCCGGTGTTGCCGCTTAATTAAAACGGTGATTTGGCGGAATCTTGACACCTGATCCTATGATTTACTTGGAAATGTATAGAATGCAGTTTGTTGACCCTTCGATCCTTACAGGCAGCTGAATGACCGAAGCCACGCTTTCGATCACCAATCCTGGCGAGATTTTGACCCTGTTCGGGCCTCGCGACCAGCACCTTAGAAAGTTGCGTCGGTTGTTTGATGTTCGCATCACCCAGCGGGATGGCAGAATCCGCATCTCCGGAGAAGGAGAAGAAGACGTCCAACGGGCAACCCGGACGCTTGAGAAGCTGCGTCAACTCTCGCGGCAAAAGGGCGAACTGAGCCCCGGCGATATCGATGTAGCTGCCGCCGAGGAGGGAGCACTTGTTGTCGGTACCGGCAAAGGCCTCAGCCAACCCGCTGACGAGATCGACATTCAACATGCTGGCCGCCGGATCAAACCACGCACCCCGGGGCAGGACGAGTACGTCAAAGCGATCCGGTCTCACGACCTGACTTTTGCAACTGGCCCAGCAGGATGCGGCAAGACTTACCTGGCTGTCGCAACCGCTGTTGAAGCTTTGCGAGCAGGAAGCATCCGTAAAATCGTACTGGTTCGCCCCGCAGTTGAGGCAGGCGAGAGCCTCGGATTTTTACCGGGTGATCTTCGGGCAAAACTGAATCCATACCTTCGCCCCTTGATGGATGCATTGGGTGAGATGGTCGACTATGACCAAGCTCGGAATCTGATGGAGCAGGACGTAATTGAGGTCATCCCATTGGCTTACATGCGCGGACGAACTCTCAGCGACGCGTTCATCATCCTGGACGAAGCACAAAACACGACAGTCGCCCAGATGAAAATGTTCCTGACCCGCATGGGTGAACGGAGCAAGATGGTGGTCAGCGGCGATGCCACCCAACAGGACTTGCCACGTGGCGTCACCAGTGGATTGCGTGACGCCATCCGACGACTGGGCAAGATCGACGCGATCGGTATTGTCAAACTGCAGGCCAGTGACATCGTGCGTCACCGGCTGGTTCAAAAGATCGTCGAGGCCTACGAGGACCTCGAACAACGACAGCAAAATTCCGCACACGGGGACCAAACCGAACGACGATAATCTCGGCCTGCTGGGCAGCGACCTGGGGTAGCGACTTAAATCGCTCGCAGACAGGACAAGAGTGGTGACATTCACACCGAGATGACCGATTGTTTGACTCAAAACCATGAGCGGTGCAAACAAGACACGAACGCGTCAGGAACGCATTAACTCGCTCGGCATTCAAAAGCCGCGTTTCGCTCAGTGGTGGCAGAACGGCAACAAAGCCGACTTCTCCATTCGTGTTGCGATGGCATTCATTTCGGCCATTGTTCTGCTGGTCATTTGCGAGGCATGGCGACCACCATTCGCGTTTAGGAAAGATCAAGTTCCAGCCCGTGAGCTGATCACCCGAGTCGACATGCAGGTGCCGAATGAAGCCAAAACGAATGCGGCACGCGATCAGGTAAGCAAGAGCTTCGTTACCTACTACCAGAACAACACTCAACCGATCGACAATTTGATTGCGTCTTTGAAAGACGATCTTTTTCTCGTCCTTGCCGTGCCCTCCTTTGATGAACTCAAAGGTGACGAGCAGACTGCGTTTTCGAACTTTTTCATTGGTGATGAAACCGATACAGAAGACACTCCTGCAAAACGATTCGGGATCATGAAATCTGTTTTTGCAGATGATCCCGAACTGCAAACGCTCGAGGAGGCGTTCAAGAGTGCGACCCAAGAGAACTATCGCTACGGGCTGATTGAAACTTTGTCCCACCGCGATGACCAAGGCAGCAAAGAACGGATTCGTGTGTCCCCAAGTGGCAATCCCGACCGCGTTGAATTTGTTGAGATGGACCAATGCCGCACCGCAGTTGCTGCGAACGGAATTGCCACACGACTGAAAGAACAATTTCGACAGAAGTACCCATCCGAAGACAACCAGCAAGTCGCGGCAATGATCAGCGACTGGATCCGCCAGCGTTTGGCAGATCACGAAACTTTGACGTACACGACCACACGAAATGAAATCGACCGGGCTGCGGCTCGCGACTCCGTTGAAGTCTCGATGGATGTTTTGTCGAGCGGCAAGTCCGTGCTGGCAGCCGCGGGCATGCCACTGACGGAATCAGAACTGGCACTACTCCGCAACGAGTGGGAAATCATGTCGGACAACATGTACTTGAGTGACATGGTGGTCCGTTTCTTTTCCTATGCCGGCATGCTGACAGCTCTTTATCTGCTGTGCGGCAGCTACATATTTTTCGTCGATGACAGAGAGCTGCTCCAAGACCGTTGGAAACTTGGTAAATTACTGGCGTTGATGGTCGGTGCAATTGTGCTGGGATACATTGCAGCACGCGATGAGTGGCGGGGCGAATTAATTCCGCTAGTGCTAGCTTCGATTATCGCAGCGGTTGTCTACGGACGAGAATTGGCATTGTTACTCATGGCGGCAGCCAGCCTAAGCCTCTCACTATTCCTGGGAGATGGACTACCAGAACTGGTCATGCTGGCAGCAGCCTGCACAAGTTGCACGCTCTTGCTGGGACGAATCAGAAGTCGCACTCATTTGCTTTACGTGGGTGCCAGCTCGGCTGTCATCACCATGCTCACCGTTGTTGGAGTGGGAATCGTTGCCAGTCAAACTCTCACTTTGCCGGGCCCCGATGAAGTTTCTGATCTCGTATTCAAAGGCGCAGAATTTGAAACGGTCCTAGAGAGCTTGTTCAAAAATGCGGGCTGGGCTGGTTTTTGCATCCTGGTCTCATCCACGGCGATGACCGGACTACTGCCTCTTGTTGAAAAAAGCTTCGGAGTACAGACCGACCTCAGCCTGCTCGAATTGGGTGACGCCAGCCATCCGCTGCTTCGCAGACTCGCGCAGAGAGCTCCAGGCACCTACAACCATTCGATCAACGTCGCTTCCATCGCTGAAGCCGCCGCTGATGAAATCGGGGCCAATGGACTATTGGTTCGAGTCGGTGCCTATTTTCATGATATCGGGAAGATGTTCAAACCCGAATACTTCATCGAAAACCAGATGTCGGGTGAAAACCAACATGACTCACTACAGCCCGCGATGAGCACGCTTGTCATCATTGCTCACGTCAAAGACGGAGCTGACTTGGCGAGAAACCACCATCTACCCCAACCAATCATCGACTTTATCCTGCAGCATCATGGCACCACGTTAGTAGAATACTTCTACCGAGAGGCTGCGAAACGCAGCGAAGAAGATCCCAACGCAGAAACCGTCAGCGATAAAGACTTCCGATACCCGGGCCCCAAGCCACAAACACTCGAAGCAGCAGTAATGATGCTCGCCGATGCAGTAGAAAGTGCGAGCCGCACGCTTGTGGACCCAACTCCCTCAAGAATTCAGGGACTCGTCGATTCAATCGCCCAGAAGAAAATGAGCGATGGCCAATTCGATGACTGTGGGCTCACGTTTCAACAACTCCACAAAATCCGTAGCAGCCTCGTTAAATCACTCACGGCAATCTACCACGCACGTGTCAAATACCCCGGACAACAATCGGCTTGATGCCGACCAACCGACATTGCTGAATATTGAAATCATCGTGGACGAAGACGTGAATTACGTCGCCAACGAGCAGAGACTGCGTGATGCATGCACAGCCGCAACCTCGCTGCGTGATTTCCATCAGGGAGAGATCGGAATTCGAGTGACTACCGATGCAGCGATTCACGAAATCAACCGCGATCACTTGGGGCATGACTACCCCACCGATGTGATCAGTTTTCCTTACGCAGCCAATCGACCTCATGTTGAGGGAGAACTGGTGGTCAGCGTAGACACCGCCGCTGAACGTGCCAACGAGCTGGGCTGGTCGGTTGATCACGAATTGCTGCTCTACGTTGTACACGGAACCTTGCACATCACCGGGATGGACGATCATGAACCACAAGATCGCCTTGCCATGCGGCGTGCAGAACGAGAGGTAATGTTGCAACTGGGCGTGGGCGATATCGATCTCTATGCCGCTGACGGGGCGGATTCGGATGCCAAGGGCACTGAACCGGACACAGCGAAGCTGCCAAAAACAGCGAAGCTGCCAAATTCAGCGATGCTGCCCAGGCACGATCATTCGCGACCGACAAACCAGCCTCTGCCGGAGGACTTGGCGTGAATGACGCGTGGGTCTGGGGATCGTTGTCACTGATCGGCTTCGCACTTAGTAGTGTGGGTGGCTTGGGTGGCGAGTTGCTTGATAGTTTTGCTGGTCGCCAGTTAGAAGCTTACTGCCGTTTAAAAAAGAACCGTGATCGTTTTGGAGCCGTCCTAGACAATCAAGATGCAGCCATCCGCGGCAGCGAATACCTGCGAATGATTGGTACAGTTTTATTCCTGATTGCCGGCACAGCCGCCATTTTCATAGACGAGACGACACCACCGCCACTTCGCTTGGTCTATTGGGCTCTGTCCGCTGGTGCCTTGATGATGATGGTTCACGTCTGGCTGCCTGCGGCTGTAACACGTTTTGCATCCACACAGGTGCTGTATCACACATGGCCATTCTGGCGAAGCCTCTCCATCCTGATGAGTCCTCTTTCCGCACCAGGTGAACTGGTCGAACTGGTCACACGCAGACTGACCGGCACTGCCGAGCACGAAGACGAAGAAGAAGAACTACTTGAGGACGAAATCCGCACCATTGTCACCGCAGGAACACGCGAAGGATTCTTTGGACCGGGCGTGCGAGAGATGATTCAGGGAGTGATGACGCTGCACGAAGATACGGTAGGTCACATCATGACCCCGCGCAGCGATGTCGATGCCATTGATGTCACAACCGACTGGAACCAGACGCTTGAAAAGGTCGTCGACGCGGGCCGAACCCGTTTCCCGGTGTACGAAGGAACCCTCGATCATGTCGTTGGGATTTTATATGTCAAAGACTTGCTGCCTTATCTATCCAGCCAAACGATCCCGGACCAATCACTGCGGGAAATCTGCCGGCGCGCTTGGACCGTGCCGATTGACCGCTCGGTCGAGATCATTCTCAGAGAATTTCTGCACAGCCGAAGCCACATGGCGATCGTGATTGATGAATTCCAGCAAACTGCGGGGGTCGTGACCATCGAAGATGTGCTTGAGGAAATTGTTGGCGAAATCGTTGATGAGTCGGACGAAGAGGAAGAGTTCGGCATCAAAGTCATTGACTTGGACACCGTGGAAGTTGATGGCCGAGTGATGATGGATGACCTCAATGAAATGACCGACTGGGAGCTGCCAGAAAGCGATGATTACGAGACAATTGCTGGTTACGTGCTATTTCACGTCGGCAACATTCCCAAAGCGGGAGAGCGGCTCGTAATCGAAAATACAGAAATCGAAATCCTGAAGGCCAGCGTCAGAAAAATTGACTCCATGCGAATCCACCGGATTGACCAGCAGGATCAAAAAGCGGGCTGACCGCGTTCAGAGCGGGCACGCACAGAACGGCCATTTCCGCAAGGGTACGCTCAGAAGCAAATCCCCGCTGATTCGGGTAATTTACCCCGCGAATCAGCGACAATGCGTGGGTACGTCTGATTGTCCGAAGGTTTACACACCGCTAAACTGCTAGCAGCGAGATGAATCTTCTATCCGCGCCTGAGTAACGGTGTTCCCAACCAATTGAATGTGGGGAAAACGTTGCCGAGACAGCCTGATTTTCCTCTGGAATTGCCGATGAGCCCGACATCAAACCTTGAAGTCCGAGACGCCGATACAATCAAAGTGGCATACGACGGTCAGGAATTTGAATTGCCAGTGGTTGAAGGCTCGGAGGGCGAACGAGCGATCGATATCAGCCGTCTCCGAGGACAAACCGGTCTGATCACTCTAGACGAAGGTTTCGTGAATACGGGCAGCACCCGCAGTGCGATCACCTTCCTCAACGGTGAAAAAGGAATCCTGCGATACCGCGGCTATCCCATTGAACAACTGGCGGCCAAGTCCGACTTTATCGAAACAGCCTATCTGCTGATCAACGGTGAACTTCCCAACGCCAAGCAGGCTGAGGATTTCCGGGTTGGCATCCGTGAACACACCATGATCCACGAGGACATGCGGTCGTTCTACAACGGGTTTCCTCGCGATGCTCATCCCATGGCGATCCTCAGTAGCGTCGTAGGGGCTCTTTCAACGTTCTACCAAGACGCGATGGATGTGCATGATAAGGATCAGGTCGAGATATCCGTCTATCGACTTCTCGCCAAGCTGCCCACGATCGCGGCTTACAGCTACAAGAAATCGATGGGACAGCCGTTCATTTACCCGAATAATGAACTGAGCTACTGCGAGAACTTCCTGCACATGATGTTTGCCACGCCGGCACACGAATATCTGGTCGATCCAGACTTCGCGGAGGCTCTGAACCTGCTGCTGATCGTGCATGCCGACCATGAGCAAAATTGCAGCACGTCAACCGTCAGAATGGTAGGCAGCAGCAACGCGAACCTGTTCGCGTCCATCTCTGCCGGCATCGGGGCTCTGTGGGGACCACTCCACGGAGGAGCCAACGAAGCCTGCGTGAACATGCTCGATACGATTGCCAAAGATGGCGGCAACGTTCAAAAATACGTGGACATGGCCAAAGACAAAGAGAACGGGTTCCGCTTGATGGGCTTTGGGCATCGCGTCTACAAAAACTTTGATCCACGAGCCAAAATCATTCGGGCCAGCTGTGACAAACTGCTAGCCAAACTGGACCTCGACGATCCACTATTCGAAGTGGCTCAAAAGCTCGAGGAAGTTGCACTGAAGGACGAGTACTTCATCGAACGAAAGCTGTACCCCAACGTCGATTTCTACTCAGGCGTCATCTACCGCGCTCTGGGGATTCCAATCCAGATGTTCACGGTACTGTTCGCGATCGGGCGACTCCCCGGCTGGATCGCTCACTGGAGCGAGATGCACAGCAATCCTGCTACCAGAATCAATCGCCCACGTCAGGTCTACACCGGCAGCACCGAACGCGATTTCGTACCTATCGAAAAGCGATAAGTCGAGGTGCTGGCTGACGGCCGATTATCAAAACTGCCTGCCTATCCGCGGGCAGTGCTTTCTGACGAGCGATAGGTCTCGCAATCGCATACCGACGCTCATGTTAGGTTCGGGCACTCATCCGGTGCCGACGCCGAGCGTTGGGGTCGCACAACCAAACCGGCGGAGCAGGGCAGCGGAAACAAAGTGCTTTCTAAAGCAGAAGGCCCGCAATCGCTCCGGTCATGCAACAGGCCAACAGCCCACCAAACATGGCTCGCAGGCCCAATTGTGCTAGGTCCTTCTTACGCGATGGCTCCAAACCGCCGATCCCGCCCACTTGGATTCCGATCGCGCCAAAGTTGCTGAATCCGGCCAACGCATAGGTCATTACGATGGCCGTCCGCTCGCTGATCGCTTTTCCTACTCCTACCTCAGCTTTGCCGAGGGCGTCATAGGCAATGAACTCATTAGCGACTGTTTTCAGCCCAATCAATCTGCCAGCCTCAAGACACTCCGCCGCAGGAATCCCCATCAACCAAGCCAGAGGCCAGCAGAGGTAACCCAAAACAAGCCCCAATGATAATCTTGGGGCTCCCGCCGCATCCACAAATCCAACCTGCTCAGATGCGAACCCCAAGATCAGGTCAACGAGGGCAAGCAACGCAAGAAAAGCGATCAACATGGCGCCAACATTCATTGCCAATTTAAGCCCATCACTCGCACCATCGACTGCTGCAGCGATCAAATTGACATGCTCAGAAGGGGCTGACAGTGTCATTTCAGCCGACACCTTTTCTGGCTCCACCTCTGGGACCATCACCTTCGCGATCAGCAACGCTGCCGGCGCACTAATGACAGAAGCGGTCAACAAGTGTGAGATATCAATCCCCATGCCAGCGTAAACCCCCAGCAAGCCACCAGTCACGGTCGAAAATCCACCGGTCATCATCGCGCAGAGTTCGCTGCGAGTCATTCTTGAAAGGTACGGCTTCACGACCAAAGGGGCTTCAGTGTGGCCAACAAAAACGTTGGCTGCTGCTGATAACGTCTCCGCACCACTTGTCCCAAGGGTGAATCGCATCACCCATGCCATGCCCCAGACAAGCCGCTGCATCAGACCAAGGTAGTACAGAATACTCATGAGCGACGAAAAGAATATCACGGTCGGCAACACGCCAAACGCAAAAGTTCCCAGCAGTGACTCACCAAGGGGATTCTCTCCGCCAGCACCAAACAGAAAGCCGCTGCCTTGGGTCACCGTGTCGAGGACGGAGGTGAAAACATCACCAATCTTTTCAAACACCAAACGCCCTGCCGCGGTGCGGAGAACCAGAAACCCGAGCACTAGCTGCAGGAAAAGACCTCCCGCTACGACTCTGACGGGAAAGCGTCGACGGTGACTACTGATCAGCCACGCCAGAAAGATGAAAACCAACAGGCCCAATACACAAATGAAACGCGCCTGCATGCCGACCAACTCGGGTGGATGAAATCAAAATAGAAAACGGCTTAACCTGGCTGGGGTGTATCAAAAATCCGATCACCTGCATCGCCCAGCCCCGGCACAATATACGACTGATCGTTCAACACGGGGTCAATCGCAGCCACATAGAGCTTAACGTCAGGGAAATCCCGCTGCACCCGTTCGACGCCATCTCTCGAGGCAATGATGCTGAGTACGCGAATTTCTTCAACACCCCATTCCATCAGCCGTTGCACAGCCAGCTCAATCGAGCCACCTGTAGCCAGCATTGGATCGAGCACCAAGGCTGTGTTAGGGGCCCCCGACTTGGGAAGCTTGTCGTAATATTCAACCGGCTCCGCTGTTTCTTCATTGCGATAAAGCCCTAGATGCCAAACAGCCGCATCTGGAAGCAAATTGAGCAGAGGATCTACCATTCCCAACCCCGCTCTCAGGATCGGGACCAAGGCGACACAGCGGGTCACCTGGTGACATTCGGCCTCGGCGATTGGAGTCTGAATCGCAACCGGCTCGACGGCTAAATCTGCAGTTGCATAGACACCAACCAGCACCGAGAGGCGGTTAACAGCAGCCCGAAAGTGGCTTGGCACGGTGGATTTGTCCCGCACCGTGCACAGATGGTGCTCAATCAACGGGTGCTGAATCTCAGTAACGTGCCCCACAGCAACACCGTCCTGCAAAAAAGGGTTTCAGCAAAAAGCAGCGGATGGAGTGGGATTCGAACCCACGGTACGCGCAAACGTACGCCAGTTTTCAAGACTGGTGCCTTCGACCACTCGGCCACCCATCCAAAAACGGCAAAACTGCCGTTCTCTGAGCTGATGTTTTAAATGTTTTCCAGCCAGTCGTCGACCGCACTTCAGCACAACGCCTCGGAAATCAAATGAAGCAGTTTTCTCACAGCAAATCTAAAACCACCGGCGACGACTCTCACAAAATGAATCGAAGTCAAATGAGCGGGAATCTAATCAAAAACACCAATGCGACCCGGCCGCCACCGATCCTCACCCGCGAACATACGAGTCCGAACGCGAGAACCCACGGCCGCAAACTATGACTTTCGGGCTCTCCGCTGAGCCAATTCGTCTCGCTGATTCAAAGTTGCCAACGAATCTTTCTCCAGACCAGCCAAGTCCGACGACTCACTCTGCCGCTGGGAATCGATCTTTCCGAGCAATTCAAAGAAATCATCGTTTGAATCTTCTGATTGATCAAAGCCACCTACGAGAGCCTTTTCAGTCTCAGCAGCGAGCACCAACGCAGGATTCAAGTCCTTCGAAATCGGGTGAAGAATCGATTCATCATCCCAAATCGACCGCAAACCACTATCGCCAAAACCAGCCTCCATCGCATCGGTTTGACCTGAATCGGCAACTCTCATGTTATGCCCAGCGTCATCACCATTGAAAGAACCAGCTGTTGCCGAGTTCCCACCCTGGCCACCTGCCCTAGATGATGAACCGCCGCTGCCCCCGAGCGTCCACCCCATGTCTTTCATCATCCCTAGCTCGAATGCATTGGGCGTGTGAATCGCGACCCCGTTGAGGAGAGCAGGCGTCATCACAGCAACGCCGGCGTAAGTCGCCTGATTAACGTGACTAACACTTGATCCCGGCTCATAGGGGTTAGGGG
>Ga0315322_10000982_pt1 | contig 21886 bp, 17 predicted proteins | sample M110021515metaG_FD_203461 | JGI IMG/M metagenome (GOLD analysis project Ga0315322, IMG submission 203461) | Ammonia-oxidizing marine archaeal communities from Monterey Bay, California, United States - M1 100m 21515 | ecosystem: Environmental > Aquatic > Marine > Intertidal zone | place: USA...
ATCATCTAATGTATCCGTAGCCACCAAAACAACATCCAGTCTATCTGTATATTTAAGTTTCAGTTTGCTTAGCATTTTTAATTCAGTAGGACAGTATTGACAATCGAGATTCCAGAAAACAAGGATGAAGGGTTTACCCTCACGAGCAGAAAGAATTTTTTCCATGCTGCCCGGGGTAAAAGAATGTATATTCTCAACTGAACTAGCAGTAGCGGAGAAAGTTAGCAATAATAAAAAAAATAGATGCCTCATTACAAATTTGTTCCCAGATCTAATATATTATCAACGGTAACCACACATTAGATAACAATTTATAGTTAATAGTTAAATATAACAGCTAGTTATAGTGCCTAGGAAGTGACGAATTGTCGCATGTCATTTCACTCATTCACGCTCCATACTTAGTCTAATCAATATTGATTTTTTAGATTAGCGCTTATTTCTAGAGATTGTAAATCTAACTAAGAATCAGTCTCATCCAACTATAGAAGTCTACCACTTTATTTGAATCTTCACATAAAGAATACAAAATAGATAAACTGACTATACTTGGCTAGCTAAACATATCAATAATAGGCCACGCTATTAATAATCTTAGAGTGTGGCGCTTATTGGCAATTGCCAATTTTTTCAATATTCAGCATTCAGTATAGTGATAAAATCAATACTATTGATATAGTACTGTTAGCTTATGACATTCCGATTAATTCCTACTTAGATAATGAATTCGATACATGGCTAGACTTCTAACAATAGTATTCTTTATATTTCTTTCACAATCAATTTACGCGCAGTCAGAATCCGGCCATTCTGAAGAAAGAATGATCCTAGAACAACTTGCTAAATATTGGGACAGAATGGATCCTGTCAAAAAACAAGAATGGATTGGGATCACTAAGCGCTACCCGAACATGACTCCATTAGAGCAGCAGCGCATACAAAAAGATATTCTAGATTTGGATTCACTTACTCCAAAGCAAAAAAAAGAAGCACGAAAGATATATCAACAAATAAAAAATATGCCCCTAGAGAAAAAACTTAAAATTAAGAAAAAATGGAAGAAATTCAAAGGGTCAAAATTCATAAGAAAGAATTCGAAGTAATTTTATTTAAATACGATTATCTACCTGATACTTATGGCAACTCACTCTTATCCCTTATTATTAAAACCAACAGATATCAAATTTTACCCCTTAAAAATTTATTCTAAATGAGCTCCCCTAAATCAATAGAAACCTCTACGCCTGGATTCTGGCGTCGTATACTCTGTATGGTTTACGAGTTTCTACTCTTAATTGCCGTCTTATTTATTGCAGGGGTTATATTTCACCTTATTTACCATGAAACGGATGCCCCCTATTTTAGGCTGATTTTTCAGTTTTATTTATTAAGTGTTGCCGGAATTTATTTAATCTGGTTCTGGACTCATGGTGGCCAAACTCTGGCAATGCAAACCTGGAAAATACGAGTAATCAGCGCTAACGGGGGGAAGATGAATATATGGCAAGCGATCGTACGCTATTTTTTTACAGTAACTAGTATATCTTTCTTCGGGTGTGGAATAATTTGGGCACTCTTTGATCGAGATGGTCAGTTTTTATATGACAGATTAGCTGGCACTAGAATTATAAATGTAGTCTAAATCAACAAATAAAAACACAAAAATTAATTAACGATAAAAGGCTGCTACTAAGACTCGAATCACGCAGTCCCTCCTACTGTCAATCCATCTATTTTTAACGTTGGTTGGCCTACCCCTACTGGTACACTCTGACCTTCTTTACCACAAGTTCCAACACCGGGATCAAGGGACATATCGTTACCTATCATAGAAACTCGCTGGAGTACGTCAGGACCGTTTCCAATAAGAGTCGCCCCTTTTACTGGATATGAAATTTTTCCATTCTCTATCATGTAGGCTTCTGCAGCAGAAAATACGAATTTTCCACTGGTAATATCTACCTGTCCTCCTCCAAAATTAACTGCATATAAGCCATGCTTTACCGATGAAATAATATCTTCAGGACTATTTTTACCATTGAGCATATAAGTATTCGTCATACGCGGCATAGGAATATGAGCAAATGACTCTCTTCTACCGTTACCAGTTACAGCAGCATCCATTAAACGTGCATTTAAACTGTCTTGTAGATATCCTTTGAGTACACCATTCTCAATTAATGTAGTACATTGAGTCGAGTTGCCTTCATCATCGATGTTTAATGATCCTCGTCGCCGATCTATCGTGCCATCATCAACTACGGTTACACCATCTGCTGCAACACGCTCACCAATACGCCCGGAAAATGCAGAGCTACCCTTACGGTTGAAATCAGCTTCCAGACCATGGCCTATAGCTTCGTGCAATAGTATTCCAGGCCAGCCAGAACCTAGTACTACTGTCATAGTACCGGCCGGAGCAGGTTCTGCATTCAGATTTACAAGTGCCTGGTGTACCGCTTTCTCAGCATAACTACGTAATATGTCATCAGTAAAATACTCATAACTAAACCGGCCGCCGCCACCTGCCACACCCTGTTCACGATGCCCTTTTTCCTCAACGATTACCTGTAATGAGACTCGTACTAAAGGCCTCACATCGGCAGCCATTACTCCATCACTACGTGCTACCAGTATCACCTCGTATTCTCCAGAAAGAGAAGCCACTACTTGGATGACACGATTATCAACTGATCGGGCGTAACCTTCCAGTTTTTCTAGTAGTTCTACCTTGTCAGTATCCTTTAGAGAAGAAATGGGGTCATTAGGCATATACAGTTCCCTTCCGATATTACGCTTTACAGCCTGCACGGAACGTGACGCTCCCTGACTTGCTATGGAACGTGTGGCCTGTGCTGCTGAAGTAAGCGCAGGCATGCTAATATCATCTGAATATGCAAAGGCAGTTTTGTCTCCGTTTATTGCTCTTACACCGACCCCCTGATCGATGTTAAAGGTTCCTGATTTAACAATGCCCTCCTCCAAAACCCATCCCTCTGTTCGGCTGTACTGGAAATAAAGATCAGCATAATCTATCTGATGGGTAAGTATTTTGCCGAATATCTGTTGCAGTCTGTCTATATCAATTTCGTAGGGCGTTAGTAAACAACGATCAGCCATGCCAAAAAGATCAGCTGACCCAGATACAGATTCTTTAACTATGGTGTCTGAATTCATTTTTTCTCTTTAAATAAAGGAGCAGTATTAACGACGGGCGTTAAGTCTAGCAGAATTGTAGGGTGCGATGTTTTAGTGCAGGAAGGCTATTTCGTAAATTTTCCTGGTAGTTTTGATTTATATTTGCAAGAACCACTCCTGGTCCTTTTTGCAAATGATCGAGTATTACTCCCCACGGATCAACAATCATACTGTCGCCATAAGTTTCATGCCCATTAATATGGCGGCCAACTTGTGCAGGTGCAATCATATATGCCATATTTTCTATAGCGCGGGCACGAATCAGAATCTCCCAATGAGCCTTGCCAGTAAATGATGTAAAAGCTGATGGAGCAAGAATAATATCTACTTTCTCCATTGATCGATAAAGCTCTGGAAAACGCAAGTCGTAGCATATGGAAAGACCAATACGACCAAATGGAGACTCTAATGTAACTACTTTAGTTCCTGCCTCAATGGTTTCTTCTTCAACATAATTCTCTTTACCAGACCTAAGATTAAATAGGTGTATTTTGTCGTAACGAGCAACTTGTTTACCAGAATCATCATATACGAGACAACTATTTCTTACCTTATCAGATCGGGAAGATACTAATGGCACGGAACCACCAACAAGCCATATACCATAAGATCTGGCAGTTTTACTTAGGAAGTCCTGTATTGGCCCACTACCTTCCTCTTCACGCAGCACCATCTTATCAGTATCTTTCATACCCATAAAACAAAAGTACTCTGGAAGAACTACAATTTTTGCTCCTTTCATTACAGCTATATCAATCAGCCTTGCAGCTTCTTTCAAATTCACAGCAACTTTTGTGCCGACCCTCATTTGGACCGCTGCTATACAAATCTCTTCCGCAGAATCGCAAAACTTTGATTTGGCAAATGTTAAATCTTTAGACATTATTCTCAGTAATGAAATTACAATTTACTTTATAACACCAAAATTTTTAATGTACTTTAGTTAGAACAGGGTCCTCCCAGGCACCCGTTATATTATATTCATTCGGCTCAATTGATCCTTTTTGTGCCTTGTTAACAATTATGGTTGCTATATCAACTACTGGAGCCGCTAATCCCAATGAAGGGGTAACTATAAAATGAAGTTTAACGGTTTCTGAGAGCAAGTCTACTTCCCCATCCATTTCTACATCCGCAGCAGACCCTCTAATCCTTAGGTTATCAGTACTTATTATGCCCTCTAGGATACTAGCATTGCCAGAGACTTTGTCAAAGCCAAACCCATCAGAAAAGACATCCCTAAAATCCAGAAAAACCCTTCGAGGCAGAGCCCTCAGATCAAAAATGCCAAATAATTGCCCAATACCTAGATCAAATTCAGGGAACTGCCCATTTTTAGCTTTTATTTTTACTTTGCCAGATAATGTTTCATAACTAATTCCCTGGGGGCCTCCTAACCACGACAAGTTCCCCTCAAGACGCCCTCTTCCACGCTTAATACGATCCGGATAACCAAATCGTGTTAAAGACTTATTAAGGTTACTAGACTCTAGCTTGATGTTCATATCAGTACGCGGAGAAACAGAGTGATTTCTCCATATTCCATCTGCAATAAATGAGCTGTCTTTATTGGTTACATTTAATTCCTCAATACGCCATCCGTCATCCCTTTGATTTGCAATTAATTTAAGTTTCCCTAGATTTTTACTGTCGTAAACAAATTTATCAATTACCATATCAATCGCCGGAAAGATCTTTTCAGATTGCTCTTCTTTAACTACTGGCAGCTCGGTTGGATAAATAGAAGGTATGGTTAATTTCTTAAATCGTCCGACTATCTTTCCCTTATTTTGTGAGTACAAACTAACCTTACCAGAAATGTCTTTGCTTGAAATATCGGAATCCCATTCCCCATTCCTAAAGTTAGCACTTAATGTCAAATCATTAAAACGCCTACCAAGAAAATCAAGAGTCCCAATACTCAAATCAATCTCAGATAGGCCAAAATCTATCTTGTTTTCCTCATCGGGGTCCCTGAAAGAGTTGAATTGATCAAGCAAGCTAAGCCAATTATCCAACTGTAACTTTGGTAACCTACCGGCTAACAGAATGCCTGATTTGGGTAATTTGGAAGACCTAGAGCCTACACTTATTAAACCTTTTTTTATTTGATAACCACCTGATTTGCCAGAGAAATATAAGATTTCTGCCGCTATTTCTTTTCCATAGTTAATTTTCATTAGGTTCTGCTTCAATTCGGCAACATTACTTACTAATCTCAATGGAACTATATCGGTTCCAATCTTAGAAAAAGGCTCTGGGAAACTTAAAGTAATTCCCTGTAACGATGATTCAAATAAAATACTAGCCTGCTTCTTGTCAACCTTATCTTCAATCTTAACGGCGGCATTCCAATCAGTACTTCCACGGATATATTTTGTCCAGAAACGTGTGGCATCAGTAGATTCATCTTGATTAAGTCGAAGCAAGTTATCAATATCTATTTTGCCAATTGCTGCCAAATTTATACTGCCATCTTTTAAGGTAGTAGCGTTAATTTCCACCTTCCCACCAAAAATTTGTGCTCTTAATTCTTCTGTTCCAATAGAGGACTCAGTAAATTTTAAGGACCCATTTATCTTTTCTAAGTTAGGCATATGCAGCCCAAGATCGATCTTATTATCATCAAACAGATAACTGCCGGCTACTCTGATGTCTCTTGAATATGGCAGAGGAATGGACAGATCTAGTAGTAATTCACCATCCCCAGAAATATTGAGACTATTAATTTCATCAGAAGTAAAAGTATCGACTAAATACTCAGAAGAGAATTTTAAAAATTTCTTGCTGGATCCTGAAACTGAACCACTAATTTGTAGCCTAGCATCAGATGCCATCATGTCAGCAATCTGTACTTTAATTCTGCTTAAATTGGTACCTGACATTGAAGCTTGCGAGGCATTAATTTCCATAGAGCTGCCTTTTAATAACAGCTCGGCAGATATGTCTGTTATCTTCGGCCAGCCTGGAATGTAATCTAATGCTCCATTGGTAGCTTTCATATTTACTTGAAAAATACCGTGTTCATTATTCCTGAAAGGAAATGAATCCAAATTCCCCTTAAGTATTATTTTTACATCACTTAATTCTCCGGAGACTATCGAGCTACTAAGCCATTCATGAGAAAATTTATCTGAAATTGGAAGATAGTGCACTAAAGAACTTGCGTCCCCACGCGTCAAATAACCTAGTAGATCAATTTCACCAAGGCCATCATGCTCCGTGTAATAAGTTCCATGAGCACCCCCAGAAAAATGATCATTCTCAAATGAAATATTATTAAATTGAATTTTAATGGGGTCATTGTTACTCAATGATTCCCAACTAACATTCCCGGTAAAATTATCGAATAGCATAGGCTCTTGGAATAGATCAGGTAGATCAAAACCAAATTGTTGCGAGCTAATTTCTAACGTGCCACTCTTCTTACCTGCATTTATACTGCCACTGACACCACTAAATGCCGGTAGTGATTTGAAACCATTCATACCTATATTATTAAACTCTCCAATCACACTTAAGTTCACAGGATCTGACCAAATACCGTCCCAATTCGCCTGCATACTATAAATCTCACCATGTGGTAATAGCTTGTTAAACTGGTTACGTACAGATTCATTAATTGGGAGATATCTCAACAATTTTCCCCAAGTTTTGAGGTCTAATCTCTTCACACTTATTTTTCCGCTTCTGTTCTTCTCATCATGAGACCTGATATCTTGCACTAAAAAATCAGCCGGTTTTAATACGCCCGCTCCACGAATTGATGCCTCTAACTGGCGGGCAAACAATTCAGCACCTTTGCCAGCTTTATTATTTATTTCTTTCCATCCCACCCTACCTCGTAAAAATAAAAAATCCAGCTCTGGTAGCTCATGTGTTAAACGTGTTTTAACATTTTTTAAACGTACGTCTGCTACCAGTTTTTTTATATCCCCTCTATCAACATCGATCCATATTCTAATTGCCCCGGTACCACGATCAACTCCAAATTTTCTTAACACTGGAAACCATGATTGCCATTCAGCAATATCCGCATAATTTAATTTAATAAGTAATTTTCCATTCCACTGTTCTATTCTATTCCACTGTTCTATTCTATTTAGTCTCTCACTAGTAAAATCTCCGCTAATATCAAGAGGTGAAGCAAGCTCAGCTGGAGGAGCCGCACGCAGACTAAAACGATGGTGATTTTCATCATTCTTTTCTATATGCAGACTGACCTCTTTTAATTCTAATAATGGCGTTCCATTTTTCTCATCCTTCCAAAATATATGCGCATTTACGACATCAACTTGTCTCTGATTTAGTAACCAATCAAGAAAGCCACTTTGACTTGCAACTTGATCTCTACCCATAGCAATGCCTGCCACATGCAAATCGCCATTGGAATCAAGGTGTACAGTAAGACTTGGCTGATCGATCTTTATTTTACGAAAGCGTAATTCGCCAGATAGCAATGAGCTCCACGCTGGGATACTTTCCAATCTATTTAGTACCAGTGCAGCTCTACCTTCCTTATTATGTACCTGAACCTTGCGTAGTATCAGGTGAGGGTACATGCCATCCCAGTTTGCACTAATTGAATCTATAGTTATGTGCTGACCGGAAGCCTGAGTAATTGCAGAAGAAATCTCATTCCGATAATTATTAATATCAGGTAGTAGCCAGTATCGAAACATTAAATGTAATAATCCGATACCAACTACTAAGGCGAGCAGACACCACCCTAGAAATCGGAACAAAAACCCGCTACGCTGTGCAAGAGGTAAAATTGATGACAATTTCAATAAATTGTTCCAGTTTTTCTACCAAAAAGGTACGCTTCACTCTGCTTTGACAGAAGACGCAAAAATATGCTCAATACCTAACTGACTAGTAAAATATGGTGTCTATAGTTAAATACGATAATACGTTTCTTTAAGAAGGCTTAAAATAAACTAATTTAGAAAAATTTATTGTAACTCTGAATCCTTCACAATGCATCCGACCAATAATTTTATTGAAAAGAAAATCCGATCTAGCCTGACTTTTAGTCGCTATGCGCAGCGCATACTAGAAAGTGAACCCAATTTATGGGATGAGCTTATGGATAATATACAGCAGCCTTTTCAAAGGGAGAAAATGCAAACATATTTGGATACCTTTCCAAATGCTACTAGCGATAAAGATTCCCTCTATAGTGCTCTGCGAAGTTTACGGAAACTTGTAATGCTACATATAGCCGCACGTGACCTTAGTAGGATGACAGATCTTTCTGAAGTTATGGAATGCATGACTAATTTAGCTGAAGTTACCATCTGTTTTTCACTAAAATGCCACCAAGGTTGGCTTGTTAAGCCTGAAGGATACGGTATGCCTAAGGGAGGCATATCTGGAACAGACCAGGAAATGCTGATAATTGCGATGGGCAAACTAGGCGGAGGAGAGCTTAACGTATCATCAGACGTTGATCTTATATTCTGCTATCCAGAAGATGGAGAAACCAACGGAGAGCGCTCTCTTTCCAATAATGATTTTTTTGCTCGCCTTGGACGCAAACTAATTTCAAGTCTCAATAACATTACTGCTGATGGGTATGTATTTCGGGTAGATATGCGTCTGCGCCCATATGGCGGAAAGGGCCCTTTAGTAATGAGTTTTGCCATGCTAGAAGAATATCTTATTACTCAGGGGCGTGAATGGGAACGCTACGCTTGGATCAAAAGCCGAATATTAGTAGGCCCGAACACAACAAAACTAACTCCCTTGAAACAAATAATACAACCATTCATATTCCGAGAATACCTAGATTTTAGTGCTTATGAGTCTATGCGTGAGATGCATTTACAAATCCGGCAAGAAGTTAGTCGCCGAGAAATACATGATGATATTAAGCTTGGACCAGGTGGTATCCGTGAGATTGAATTTATAGCCCAAGTTTTTCAATTGATACATGGCGGTCTTAATAAAGAGCTTCGTATCCGTCCAACACTTTCTGTTTTAAAGTCTCTACGTGAGAAGAAGAAGCTTGCAAAGAAAATGATTACAGCACTTACGGACGCCTATATTTTTTTACGTAATCTTGAACATCGCCTCCAATATTTGGACGATCAACAGACTCATAGACTACCAAACAACTCGGTAGATCAACTCTTAATTGCATCTGCAATGTGTTTCTCAAATTACGATAATTTTCTACAAGAGCTTAATACTCATCGAGCCAATGTAACCCGATATTTTGAACAGGTCTTTACTAAACCAAATAAATCAGAGCCCGATAATGCGCTTACATCGCTGTGGAATGAGCAAACTGAAAGTGAAGAAAAAACAGTGGCTACTATTGAACAATTAGGAAACATTGGATTCTCTAATCCCGACGAAATTTTTGTTTATCTACAAAAATTTCGTAACAGCGCTCGCTACAGACAATTGCCAGCCTCAAGCAAAAAAAGGATCAACGAACTGATCCCTATCCTGATTGAAACCTCTGCAAAATTTCCGCCTGCAGACACCACTTTAAAGCGTATTTTACAATTAATTGAAAGTATTAGTGGGCGAGCATCTTACCTCTCACTGTTACTGGAGAATCCTTACACTCTGGAACGAATAGCCAAACTTGTTAGTGTTAGTCAGTGGGCCTGTGAATATTTAACACAGCATCCCATTCTTCTCGATGAGCTGCTTAATGAGACCGACCTGCAAAGTAAAATTGACTGGCCTATATCTAGAGTAGAACTATTAAGACTGCTAAAGAACACCAACACCAATGATGAGGATCATACAAAATATCAAATGGATGTTCTGTATCATTTTCATTATTCAAAAGTCTTTCAGTTACTTGCTAGGGACCTAGAGAAATTATTACCTCTGGAAGCATTGAGTGATCACCTAACTAGCCTTGCTGATTTAATACTTGATGTAATTTTGCATTTATCCTGGTTAGGATTAATAAATAAAAATCAGGAAAAACCTGCCTTTGCAATTATTGGCTATGGCAAATTAGGAGGAAAGGAACTTGGTTATGCATCTGATCTTGATATCATTTTTCTTTATGACGATTCTCACCCTGACGCCTCAAATATTTATGCAAAACTAGGCAAACGCATTAATTCCTGGCTTACCAGCTATACGTCAGCAGGGCTTTTGTATAAAACGGATCTGCGTCTACGTCCCAATGGAGTGAGTGGCCTGCTAGTAAGCTCTATTGAAGCTTTTAGAGAGTATCAAAAACAGCAAGCTTGGGTATGGGAACATCAAGCATTAACTCGCGCACGTTTTGTAGCAGGAGACCCCCGAGTAGGAGAAGATTTTGAGGAGATCCGTAAGGAAGTCTTATGTCAGAAACGCAATTTGACAGACCTAAAAAATGAAATCCTAATCATGCGAAAAAAAATGCTGGATAGCCACCCTAACACGACTCAATTATTCGATATCAAGCATGACCGGGGGGGAATTATTGATGTTGAATTTATAGTACAGTATTTGGTTCTTGGCTATTCATACAAGCACTCTGCGCTTACAAATAATATTGGCAACATTGGGCTACTTAAACTCTCAGGGGAACTCGGGCTTATTTCTAAATCAAGTGCTGAAGAAGTATTAGAGGCCTACAGAGAATTTCGGCGCGTACAACATCGACTAAGATTAAATGCTGATTCAACTCAATCAGATAATCCATCAATAAAGAATAGGCAACAAAAATTTGCCAGAATTGAGATAAGTTACCTAGAAAAAGCTCGTTCATCAGTACTTCAATTATGGGGAGAAATACTTGGTGAGTAGCCCTTTATTACTAACATAGCGCTTACTTTTCTACATTAGCCTCTTTAAGAATATAAGTTTGATTCTAAGGGCTTTTCATATTCTTATTTCTTTATAAAAGAAGTGCGTTAAAATGTATCTTTCAAATAATTCTCGGAGATTTCTTAATGTCAATGGCTGATAGAGACGGCCTAATTTGGAGCGATGGCGAGATGGTTCCTTGGCGTGATGCCACAACACATGTGCTCACCCACACCCTACATTATGGTATGGGTGTATTTGAAGGTTTACGTGCTTATCAAACTAACCAGGGCACTGCCATCTTTCGGCTTTCGGAGCATACTGACAGATTATTCAATTCAGCCCATATTTTTATGATGAAAATACCATACGATAAAGCCACTTTAATGGAGGCTCAACTTGAAGTGGTAAAACAAAATAAGCTGCAGTCATGCTACATTCGTCCTATTGTTTTCTATGGTTCTGAAGACATGGGGATTTCCGCAAAAAATCTCTCGGTACATGTGGCTATTGCAGCTTGGCCGTGGGGCACATACCTTGGTAAAGATAGTCTTGAAAAAGGTATTCGGGTCAAGACTTCTTCATTCTCACGCCACCATGTCAATGTCAACATGTGCCGTGCCAAATCAGTTACTACCTATGCTAATTCTATGCTTGCTCATCAAGAAGTCATAATTGACGGCTATGATGAAGCACTATTATTAGATGTGAGCGGCTATGTTGCAGAGGGATCAGGTGAAAATATCTTTATTATTAAAAATAATAAACTATATACTCCAGACATGACTTCTTGTTTAGAAGGAATTACGCGTGCCTCTATTATTGAATTTGCCGGAGAAATGGATATCCCAGTCATAGAAAAACGTATCACTAGGGATGAAGTTTATTGTGCGGATGAAGCTTTCTTTACTGGTACTGCTGCAGAGGTCACACCCATTCGTGAGCTTGATAACCGAATTATTGGTAGTGGCAGCCGCGGCCCAATTACTACAAAGCTACAAGCTATGTTTTTTAATTCTGTAAAAGGAAAGTCTAATAATCATAGAAATTGGCTAACATACGTTTGATTAAGCCTAATGGATAAAAATATGCAAAATCATACTACTGATAATAAGCAGAGACGAGTAGAAATAACTATAGAGGACTTACCATTGCACTGTCCGACACCGTCAATGCCGATATGGAATTCGCATCCCAAAGTATTCCTGCCTATAAAAGATACTGGTGAAGCTTTATGTCCCTATTGCGGAACACTTTATATTCTCAAAGACAAAATATCAGCAGAACATCCATAGTCTTCTTATCTATATCTAAGTAAAAAATATATTAATTTCTGGGTCCTATAAGAAATAATAAGTAAATACAGGTAACGCTGTATTAGATTTATTACATCACACTACTATGAATAAACCTCCCCATGAAATCTTCAAGGCCTACGACATACGAGGCATTGTCGGAAAAACTTTAACTAATAACATTATTAAAATTATTGGTCATTCCATTGGCTCTGAGGCACAAGCTCGTGGGCTCACATCAATAGCAATAGGGCGTGACGGTAGGCTTTCTGGTTCAGAACTTTCACACTCTCTTGCTGAAGGAATACAGGAAAGTGGGATTAACGTATTAGATGTAGGAATGGTTGCCACACCAATGCTTTATTTTGCTGCTCACGAACTATGTAATTATTCTGGGGTAATGGTTACAGGTAGTCATAACCCACCAGACTATAACGGCCTAAAAATTGTACTAGGTGGTGAAACATTAGCAGCTGAATCAATACAAAATTTACGTGTTCGTATTGAAAATAATAATTTTGTTAACGGGAAGGGTAAATACAGTACACAAGATATAACTGAAATGTATCTAAAATGTATTACCAATGATATCAAATTGACTCGTCCAATTAAAATTATCATCGACTGTGGAAATGGTGTGGCTGGAGCTTATGCGCCGACTCTCTTTCGGAGGCTTGGGTGTGAGGTTACTGAATTATTTTGCGAGGTAGATGGGGACTTTCCGAATCACCACCCTGACCCATCAGTTCCCGAGAATTTATATGATTTAATCCTTGCACTTAATGCAACTAATGCAGAAATAGGACTTGCCTTTGATGGCGACGGGGATCGTTTAGGCGTTGTTACAAGAGATGGAAATATTATTTATCCGGATAGACAACTAATGCTATTCGCTGCCGATGTACTATCAAGAAACCCTGGCGGACAAATTATTTTTGATGTGAAATGTACACGTAAATTAGCTCCATGGATAGAATCTCACGGTGGTACGCCAATAATGTGGAAAACTGGACACTCATTTATAAAAGGCAAACTAAAAGAAACAGGTGCTCTATTAGCAGGTGAAATGAGTGGCCATATTTTCTTCAAAGAAAGATGGCATGGATTTGATGATGGACTTTATGCAGGTGCACGCTTACTAGAATTACTTAGCCACAAAGAAGACTGTAGCGCGACTTTAAACTCTATTCCAGATTCAGTTAATACGCCAGAACTTCAAATTAAGCTTGAAGAGGGTGAGAATTATGCGCTGATTTCTCAATTACAGAAAAATGCACAATTTGATAATCCAGAGCAAGTCATAACAGTTGATGGGCTACGGGTAGAATATAAAGATGGATTTGGCCTGGCACGCTCCTCCAATACTACGCCTGTAGTTGTACTACGATTTGAGGCTGAAAACGAAATTTCATTAAAAAGGATCCAGGATGATTTTCGCAAGGTTATTCTCCAAGTTAAACCAGATACTAATTTACCATTCTAAGGTTCTGATGAAGCATCTAGGCCGTAAGGATAATTCTAATTGAAGATAAAGAGATATACGCAAATATAAGAGACATTAAACATATTAGAATCTAATAATTTGCTATTTATATAATTGTAATAAGCATTTAACAATTGTTAATAAAGGATGTAATTAGATGGTAAAAGTATTATTTGTCTGCATGGGAAATATCTGTCGTTCGCCTACAGCTGAAGCTGTGTTTAGACATCAAGCTAAAGTGCTCATATCTAAGAATAAAATTCTTGTGGATTCCGCCGGCACACATGATTATCATATTGGTGAACCACCAGATGGGCGCGCACAAAAGATAGCAACAGAACATGGCTATGATATGGAAGGGTTACGTGCCCGCCAGTTCAATACTAGAGACTTTGATATTTTCCACTATATACTAGCCATGGATAAACACAATTTCTCTATCCTTAACGACCTATGTCCACCGCAATATAACTATAAGCTAGGCATGCTAATGCAATATAGTAAAAATTATACTGAAAATGAAGAAGTGCCTGATCCATACTTTGGCGGGGACCAAGGGTTTGAAAAAGTACTAAAAATGATTGAAGACGCTGGAAAGGGATTGCTTTACAACATCAATAAAGAAAATAATAATATTTCAACCTAAGATCTATTAATCACGTCAGAATATAAGGCAGGAATAAATTCCTACTTTATATTTATTTAACTCAGTTCTTTACTTTATTTTTGTGTCTCAACCTGTACTAGCGGCTCACTAACCTTTGCAGGTGATTTAGCAGGCCTTACCCTCTTCTTTTTTGAAGTTGTAGCATCAGCCAAGGTTGTTATTTTCTCTTGTTTCGTCTCGACCATAACTAGTTTGCTTTTAGCTAATCCCTTTGATTTCCCATCACTTAACGGTGCAGTCTGGCTAATTTTTTTAGGCTTAGATTCAGAGGACACTTTTGACTTCTCTACTTTTGATTCTGGAGCAGGCTTGGCAGAAGAACTTCTCGGTGCTTTAACAGTTTCTTCTAAAACCAATGGCTTCTCTGAATCTGGCGAAGCATGAGATACCTTTGATTTTTTCTCCGAAATAGAATTATCTTTATTAATAGCCGCCTTAATTGGAGGAGTACGCCTTACTCCTTCAGATTTAATAGCTCCTTCCTGATGTACTGAGGAATCTATAGATACTTCATCAGAGGTTTGTTTTGGTAAGGTATCTATGCCATTCTTTTTTTCTTCCTCTCCAGATACGCCCATATCTTTCTTTATTTTTGCATCCCGTTCAAGAGCGCGTTCATTCCTCTCACGTTGCTGCTTTCCACCGCGACGGCGGCGTGGACGCCCACCATCTTCTCCCTGTGCTACCTTGTTCTCGATTGCTTTTCCTCCTTCAGCCAACTTAGGCTCAACTCTATCATCACGTGATGAACGTGGCTGCCTTCTATTAGAAGATCTCTCTGTTTTTTGATCAGTTTGTGAAGATGCCGCCCCACGCCCCTGTTTTATATTAGCTACAGTATCGTTTGTGGATGCAGCATTAGAACCATTGTTTTGCTGTCCGCTTCCAGCTCTTCTGGAATTACGTTCTCGTCCTTCACGACTTCGATGCCCACGATCTTGTCGTTTTGGTCTTTGCCTCGTCTGCTTTCGTACTGCCACAGTCGTTGCTTCTTTATCTCCAGACTTGAACCAACCTAAAATTTTTCCTAGAAGAGAATCTGATTGTGTTTTTTTACTACGGGGTGCTGGCTGCGTTGGGGTAATACCCCTCACTGCAGCTTGCTGTCTAACTGGCTTCGCTTCTTGCGCCACTGATGATGGTAATTTTACTTCTTCTACCGGCTTATCTGCCATCTGATAGCTAGTAAGTATCTCATTTGATTTGATTTGATCATGGCGCAGGCGGTCTATATTGTAATTAGGAGTTTCCAAGTGAACGTTTGGAATCAAAATTACATTTATTTTTAATCGTGCCTCAATAGCATATATTTCTGCACGTTTTTCATTTAACAAATATGTAGCCACATCTACCGGAACCTGGGCATGAAGTGCAGCTGTGCCATCTTTCATGGCCTCTTCCTGAATGATCCTGAGGATATGGAGCGCGGAAGAGTCAGTACCGCGGATATGACCGGTTCCATGGCAACGCGGACAAGAAATGTAGTTACTCTCACCTAGCGAAGGACGCAGACGCTGGCGTGATAACTCTAATAATCCAAACCTAGAGATTTTTCCTACCTGTACTCTTGCACGATCATAACGTAGTGCATTTAACAAACAGCTTTCCACTTCACGCTGATTACGTGTAACTTCCATATCAATAAAATCAATAACTACAAGACCACCTAGATCACGAAGCCGCAATTGTCGAGCAACTTCTTCTGCCGCTTCTATATTGGTATTTAAAGCTGTTTGTTCAATATCTGCTCCACGCGTAGCTCGAGCTGAGTTCACATCAACTGATACTAATGCCTCAGTATGATCAATAACTATTGCACCGCCTGAAGGTAGTGATACTTGTCGAGAATACGCTGTCTCAATTTGGTGCTCAATCTGAAAACGAGAAAATAATGGTACGTCATCATTATAAAGCTTGATGCGGCTTACATTATCAGGCATTACATGGCTCATAAACTGATAAGCTTGGTCATGAATGACCTCAGTATCAATGAGAACCTCACCAATTTCTTCGTGAAAATAATCACGTATAGCGCGTGTAACTAAACTACTCTCTTTGTATATCAGGAATGCGCCGCTCTGACCTTTAGATGCATCTTCTATAGCACGCCAAAGCTTCAATAGGTAATTCAGATCCCACTGCAATTCTTCTTCGCTACGACCTATCCCAGCAGTCCGTGCAATAATACTCATGCCTGTAGGGATATCTAACTGAGCCATTATTTCACGTAATTCAGCGCGTTCCTCACCCTCAATACGACGAGATACTCCGCCCCCACGTGGGTTATTGGGCATCAATACTAAGTGCCGTCCGGCTAATGAAATATAAGTAGTAAGTGCCGCCCCCTTAGCGCCCCGTTCATCCTTATCTACTTGAACTATAAGCTCTTGACCATTACTTAACGCATCTTGAATACGTGGGCGCGTAGAACCAGTACTTTCTTTTAAATAAGATTTAGATATTTCCTTGAATGGCAGGAAGCCATGACGCTCTCCGCCGTAATCAACAAATACAGCTTCAAGGCTAGGCTCAATTCGGGTAACAACTGCTTTATATATATTGCTTTTATTCTGTTCTTTCCCAGCTGACTCAATGTCTAAATCAATTAGTTTTTGACCATCAACAATGGCAACACGAAGCTCTTCCGGCTGCGTTGCATTGAATAACATGCGTTTCATTATTATATTTCTCCCGCGCGCTGATCACGGGCGAGCAAGCCATATGAGTTAGATCAGATCTGACTCATATAATTAGAATCCCATACTCAGATGACTGTGTCATATTGTCAAACTGCAGTTATAAATTTCTATTCTCCGGCTTGTTACTAAAATTACTGCTTTTAATAAAAGCAGAATTCGAAATTAAGTTTCCGTCAGATTTCAATTAAGGGCTACCCAATATGTGGGCGCTAAGATAATAAACTCTGAAATCTGCGTTTGTTTTGAGCGCGCTATTAATTCACTATCACTGCTTTAATTGGTGAGCAACATTAACCAGTTTCGGAGTCGGCTCTTGGCCTTGTTCTGTTAAAATCCCATCAACAGTATAATTTTATATACCGGACAGAGGACTAAATTGGGCTCCGAACTTACAAGTATAGGTAAAATTAAGGATTTAGGCAAAGAATTTCCTCCGGGCAATGTAATCAAAGAAATTATTACCGAGGATAGTAATGATCAGCGTATAGATAATTTCTTAATTAAACGCCTTAAAGGAGTTCCTAGAAGTCATATCTACAGGTGCCTGCGCAGCGGACAAGTGCGGGTTAACGGAAAACGTGTCAAAGCTAGCTATCATCTTCAGGAAGGGGATATGGTACGTATTCCACCAATAATAAAGAAGAATGACCCGCCAACAAATAAGATATCTGAATCAAGATTCGTTTCATTTGATGTTTTATTTCAAGATGAATCTCTTCTGGTAATTAATAAACCTGCTGGAGTGGCTGTACATGGTGGAAGCAATATAAGTTTTGGCGTCATAGAGCAACTCCGTGCCCAGAATCCAAACTGGAAATTTCTAGAGTTAGTACATCGTCTAGATAGGGATACATCTGGAGCGCTTCTTCTTGCCAAGAAGCGCTCAGCTCTTACTGGGCTTCACAGACAAATTCGTGAAAGAGAAATGGGTAAACGTTACTTGGTTCTAGTAAAAGGTAAGTGGCAAAACCAAAGACAAAATGTAAAACTGCCATTACATAAATATCTTACAGCCTCGGGAGAAAGGCGTGTAGCAGTAGCTATAGATAAAAAATATAATTCAGAAGACATGACAGCTCATACAATTTTTACTTTAAAAAATACTTGGCAAGACTTTAGTTTATTGGAAGCAGAATTAATAACTGGTCGCACTCATCAAATTCGTGTGCATCTTTCATATCTAGGCTTTCCAATTGTTGGTGATGATAAATATGGTGATTACCAACTTAATAAAGCACTTAATAGATCTAGTGGAAAGGGACCTAAACTTAAGCGCATGTTTCTACATGCAAGCATAGCCATAGTAACGCACCCTACTACCGGTAAAAATCTACGCATAGAAGCTCCATTAGCAGATGATCTGAAGAAATTCTTAAATGAGCTAGATACAAAGAACTTAGCACCTTAATCAAGCTAATTTAAGAATCTAATATTTTTACTTAATTTATCTAATGAACAAGAAATTTGATTTAATCGTATTTGATTGGGACGGGACATTGGTAGATTCCGCAAATTCTATAGTTCTCTCATTGCAGGGTGCCGCACGTGATTTAGGTGTGACCGAGCCGTCAAATGAAGAAGCGCGTTATGTTGTTGGCCTAGGATTAAATGAGGCCATTAAGCACCTATTTCCAACTATCTCCTCCCAAGAATCTAATTTAATATCAGATCGTTACCGGCATCACTATCTTGCGCACGACAAGAAAATATCACTTTATAAAGGAGCATCTAAAGTTATTAAAGCATTGTATGCAGAAAGCTTCCTGCTGGCAGTTGCAACAGGCAAAAGCCGTGCTGGACTTAACCGTTCTTTCAATTCAAGTGGACTAGGCAACTTTTTCCATGCTAGTCGTTGCGCTGACGAAACTTTTTCAAAGCCTCACCCAGCAATGCTGTTGGAATTAATGTCACAATTTAATGTAAAAGCTACCCGAACTCTAATGATAGGAGACACAACTCACGATCTACAAATGGCAACAAACGCCTGCATCTCTGGAGTTGGTGTAACATATGGCGCACACCCAAAAAAAAGACTTGAAACTTTGGCACCACTTGCCTGTGTAGATAACGTTGCACAATTACACTTGTGGTTGAATGAAAATATCTAATTAAAGAAAGATCTACAGCAAAGAAAGCAAAACAATATTATTTGAGGAATTTCAAAAATCATGATTGACCCAGAAGATCGTAAGGAAGGTTGGGAACAGGAAACGCTAGAAAAATTAGCATTCTCTTCTGTTAATGAACAACGAAGGACGCGCCGTTGGGGAATATTTTTCAAATCTCTGACTTTCTTATATTTATTTATTCTTTTATTTATTGGACTAGGTTGGTTTAGTGATAATGGCGTTTCTATGTCGGATAAACATACTGCGATTGTCGAACTTCGTGGAGAGATTTCTGCTAATAGCGTTAGTAGCTCAGCCAATATAAACGAAGGGCTAAAGAATGCGTTCAAGGACAAAAATACGCAGGGAGTAATTTTGCGTATCAACAGTCCAGGCGGAAGTCCTGTACAAGCAGGTTATATTAATGATGAGATTCAGCGATTACGTGCCAAATATCCAGATATACCGCTTTATGCTGTAATTGAGGATATCTGCGCCTCAGGTGGCTACTATGTTGCTGTAGCTGCAGATAAGATTTATGTGGACAAAGCTAGCATAGTCGGGTCTATAGGCGTGCTAATGAATGGGTTTGGATTCACTGGTACGATGGAAAAGCTTGGTATCGAACGAAGATTACTCACGGCCGGTAAAAATAAAGGATTCCTTGACGCCTTCTCACCGCCTAATTCACAACAACAACAATATGCCCAAGGAATGTTAAATGATATCCATCAACAATTTATTCGAGTGGTACAAAAAGGCAGAGGTAACCGTTTGAAAGATAAGCCTGAGATTTTTAGCGGCATTGTATGGACCGGTCAAAAAAGTATAGACCTTGGACTCACAGATGCACTGGGAAGCGCAGATTATGTTGCACGAGAAATTATTAAGGCCGAATCGATCGTAGATTTCACTACAAAAGAAAGTTTTGTTGAACGCTTTGCCAAGCGCTTAGGGTCTGCATCTACAAATACTTTAATCAATGCCGGGAATGGATGGAAATTACAGTAGCAGATTAAATAAAATTCTGTAAATATGCCATAAACTTATATTACTTCGACACCCTCATTCACTAACATATCTACCAGTGAGATCAACGGTAACCCTATGATCGCACTGGTATCATCACTCTCCATTCGTTCTATTAGAACAATCCCTAGTCCTTCATATTTTGCACTGCCTGCACAGTGATATGGCTGTTCTTTAGCCAAATAATTTAAGATCTGTTCGTCACTTAATTTACGAAACTTAACCAGAGAAGAGACTAGCTTAGACTGAATCCTGCCACTACAACTATTAAAAAGACACAATGCTGTATGAAAAATCACTTCTTTCCCACGCATAGAAGTTAACTGCTTGATTGCATTTTCATAATTTAGTGGCTTTCCAAGCTGGATACCATCTAGGGTCGCCACTTGATCTGATCCTATAATAAGCGCGTTTGGATAAATTCTAGCAACAGCACGTGCTTTCTCCTCAGCCAAACGACTAGCAGTAGTTTCTGGCTTTTCTTCGGTTAAAGCTGATTCATCTATATCAGGACTAGAAACCTCAAAAGGAAGTTGCAAGCGCAAAAGTAACTCGTAACGATAAGAGGAGCTCGATCCTAAGATAAGTTTTTGATTGAGATGTGTTTTCAATGGTAGATATAATGTTATTTTTTAGATAATTTTTGACACCCGAGAACAAAAAATATATCATGCGCGCCATATGTCTACACGAATTGTTATAGACGCCCATGATTTTGTGAACTTTACCAGGTCGCTTCATGGTAAAATTACACTTGACGAGTGTGAACGCTTAAAAGACTATCTTGTCGACAGTCAAAGCAACCTAGAATACATAATAAATGGTATTCTAGGTAGAGATGATAAGCCTATGCTACAGGTTATCATAAAAGGAGAACTAAACCTTTCCTGCCAACGATGTCTTGGTAAATTGTCACATGTGTTAAATTTGAAATCAACTTTGTTTCTAGTAGAGAATGAAAAAGAACTTTCGTATCTGGATAAGGACGAATCAGTCGAAGGAATTTTAGCCACTTCAGATATAGACATCATAGAACTTATTGAAGACGAAATTATTTTAAATTTACCCTCTTCTCCGCGTCATAGAGAAAGTGATTGTTTAGCAAAAGAACTGACTGATAGTTATGCGGTAGAAAAGAAACATCCATTTGCTGCGTTATTAGAACTAAAAAAATTACACTAAAGTATTGAGGAGATCAGTATTATGGCTGTCCAGAAAAGTAAAAAGTCACCATCAAAGCGTGGCATGCATCGATCCCATGATTTCCTGACTAGCCCTCCATTGGCGATTGAACCTAGTACAGGTGAGGTACATATGAGACATCATATAAGCCCAAATGGTTACTATCGGGGGAAAAAGGTCGTTAAAACCAAAGATGACTAGCCTCTGAAGTCATGGGCCTATACATAATGAAATTTCCAGATTAGCTCATATTTATAAGTATTCAAATTGGATATTACCGTAGCCATAGACTGCATGGGTGGTGATCATGGTCCCAAAGTAACTGTCCCTTCAGCTGTTGATTTTCTCCATCGCAATCCAACAACAAATATTGTTCTAGTAGGAATACTAGATTCGATAGAAGCAGAATTGCGTGCTCTTCGCTTCACATCAAATCCCAGATTAAAGTTACATGGTGCAAG
>Ga0315322_10000983_pt1 | contig 21883 bp, 18 predicted proteins | sample M110021515metaG_FD_203461 | JGI IMG/M metagenome (GOLD analysis project Ga0315322, IMG submission 203461) | Ammonia-oxidizing marine archaeal communities from Monterey Bay, California, United States - M1 100m 21515 | ecosystem: Environmental > Aquatic > Marine > Intertidal zone | place: USA...
AGCCGGTTCAGCTCGGTGTCGGTGTCGAGGACCCGGTTGGGGTCGAGATCTTCGAGGCTCATCGTCGTATTCGCCAGATTCCGCGTCGATCTGGCTCCAGCCACCGTGTGACCGTGGGCGACTGGATTGTGAGTCGACCGGCGTCGGCGTCGAGCTCCATGACGTGGGGCCCAAGGCGAGATGGGCGGGCGAGATGCCCGACCACGACGGGATCGATCCGCGGTGAGGGGGAGGTGGTGGACAGGAGGTGGGTGACCAAGCCATGCACCGCCCGAACCGCCACGCTTGGCCGACGTGCGAAGATTGCGGCGTGGACGCCATCCTCAGCGCACACGACCCACTCATGGCCACCCGCTAGCAGGCTTCGGGGACCCGCACGGAGGCTGGCAGGAATCGTGGCGCGTGGCGCACCGTCGATGGCTTCTCCAGCGTCGGGGAGCGACAGAGCGGACATGACGCCCTTAGATTTAGATACCAAAGGAGCGCCCAGTTGGTCCCAGGCGGTGACTGGACCATCGCCAGCGAGTGCGGCGACTACAAGACGCAGCCCCACGGGCGCAAGGTAGACCTCAAGGTGGTCTCCTTCGTCGAATACAGCGATGGTGGCCCGTCCTGCCTTGAGGGGCAGGCTGGGGAGCGCGGGGCGGGTAGGGGAGCACGCGCTCAGGTCGGGAGCGGACATGTCGAGACCATACCGGATCAAAAATCCACTGGCATCTGAGCGGGCCCCGCTGCATCGATGGGGGCCGTGGCTTGATGCGATCGCCTTGATGACGGCTGTTCCCGAGGTGGCGGGGGCGCGTGTCGGTGTGATCGGCGATGTGCGAGCGGGGGGGCTGGCCTGCCTCGCTGTGGGCGCAAGTGCCGTGGCCGTGGACCTCCACACACCATCGGGGGCGGCTCTGGCCCTGTCGGTGGCGGCCATTCAGGAGCTGCCCTTCGCTTCAGTGGCGGCCTTGTATGGACACGATGGGTTTGGCCGGCGGGTGTGGTTCTACCACCAAGTGAGAACAGCGATGCCGCCTCCAGCGAGAGGGTTTTGGGACTCTCACGAGCGCTTGGTTCGTACTGGATTGGTCGGGTGTGGGCACTTCGAGCGCGGGCTGTCTCGTGTGCGATCTCTGCCGTGGCCTCTGCGGGGGCTGTTGCGCCGCCGGGCCATTGAGCGGGCCTGGGGTGGCGCACCGCGAGGCTGGCTGAGGAATCGGCCGATCGAGCCTGAGACCGATCTGGGCCAACAGCTGCTTGCAGGACAGCCTGCCGCTTTGGGGGAAGGGTGTGATCCGGTGTCCCATGCGGCCATTCGGGAAGCCGGCGGTCGTCTCGTGTCCCGCGATGGACTGCGGGTGGACGTGCTCTACTTGGGTGACCTGCTGGACTCTGCGGCCGCGCCAGCCATCGACAGGGAGGTGGGCGCGCTCGTGGGCTGGTCGGTGACCACGACTGCGCCGGAGTGGGACGGGTGGCACACAGAACAGCTGGGCCCAGACCCTGCGGGGTCCCCGGTGGTGGGGTGTCGGTTCGTGTTGCGGCGCGGCGCTCGGTCTTCGGCGGGTGCGGTCATACGGTGATGTCGGGGGGCGGTGGCCCGCTTTGCTCAGGAGTGGTCCCATGCAGTCGGGACCTTCGCAGCAGTACTCGGTCTCGCACCGCCACAGGGTCTTCGGTGAGTGAAGCAGACTCAGAGGTTCGACGCGCAGTGGCCGGGTGCGGCGAAGATGTCGATGTGGGGGGGAGAGTCGGACAGGAGCACGTATTCTGGGGGCGCTGGCTCAGCCGGACCGAAGCGGTCGACGGGCGACGGGATGATGTGCACGGTGGGCGCCGTCGGGGGAGGACCCAGGGGACTGCCAACAGGCAAAAAGAGGGTCGGCGGCGCTTCCCCAACCAGGGCGGCGCGCTCCAGCTCGAAGGTCCACCAGTTGAGGTCGCCCGTGGGGGAGATGACCCGGTCAGAGCCGGTGATGCTGGTGGAACCACATCGTCGGACAATCGCCAACACGCGCTTTCTGAGGTCTTCTTGGTGGTCTGGTACGTCGCGCTTGCGCGCCCATCCCCGGCGGTCGGCGGAGGTGGAGAGGCCAAGTCGCCAGGGCACCTCCAGTCCTTGGGTGGCAGGGGTGGGGGGCGTGTCGAACGGTGTGGACGGACCCGTGTGGAAGTCGGCGGCGACCGCGACCGCGATGAGACCGGCCCCCCACTCAAGCCCCGAGGTCCATCTGCGCCGGTTGGCGAGCGCCAGTCCCGTGAGGACGCCAAGCCAGGGCAGCAGTGTGAGCAGGAAGCGCTCGTCGAGCGGGGGCACCACCAGCCACACGAACGCGAAGGTCGGCACGACCGCGATGGCCAGAGCGGACCATGCACGTGCACCTGAGGCAATCCACAGTCCCACCACCGCCAGCCCAGGCAGCCAGAGAGCAGGAGAAATGACCGTGGTGGCGAGGCGGTGGACATAGAACAGCAGGCGGTCCAGACCATCGATGCGCGCTTGGATGGCCATGGCGCCGAGGGCGTGTCCAAGGCCGGGGCGCCAGCTGTCGAGCGGTGCGGACCAGTCGGGCAGCGAGAGGCCGGGCGGAGGCTGAAAGGTCGCGCCTCCCATTGCGCCCCACGAAGTACTTCCGCCGAAGATGGCCGTCACCACGAGCACTCCGGTGACCGCTACCGCTGCGAGGGCCGGGCGCCAGGAGCGCGTGTGGGACCATCCGAGCCATGCGCCGGCGGCAAGCACGCCCAAGCCGAGCGGGAGCGCCGACCACTTCACACCGCAGGCCAGGGCAAACAGCAGGCCGGCCAATGCCCCCGACATAGGGCGCCTGCTGTGGGCCATCAGTGCCGCAGACAGCCATACCAGAGCGGTCATGGGCAGGTCATAGTAGTAGCGTGGGGCCACTGCGTGGAGAGCTGGAATGAGCAGTGTGGCCACGAAGGCGGGACCGGCTGCACGAGGGTCGAGGCGCCGTGCCACGAGGCTGGCCCCGAGCCCGGTGAGCGCGAGCCAGACTGCTCCCAGCCCGGTGACCGAGGCGGGGTGTTGCTGGCCAAGCCAGGCGGCCGGAGCGCTGAGGATGTGGAGCAGGGGTGGGTAGAGACCGTCGGAGCGACGAAGCCGACCAAGCCATCCGTCGCCGGTCTCGGAGAGTCTGGACAGCACCCGAACTCGTTCGAGGTGCTCGATGTAGCCGGCGGCGGAGTCGCCATAGGTGTCCACAGGGTGGGCGAGGGCGCGCCAGAGGACAAGGGCGACAATGGCCACCACCAGCCCCACTCCGAGGCCACGTCTCATGGGTCCCGCCGGCCGCTGATGGCGAGCACCAGCACGAATGGAACCGCGAGCATGGGCAACAGCCGTCGAAGCGTGGTGATGGTCGGGGCCCCGAACGGTGTGGTCGTCAAGGTGGGCTCGGGGGCGCGGGGGTCGACCTCCCAGCTGGCCACCCGGTTGTGGTGGGCGCTGAAGAGTGGATGGTTGGGGAGTCGGCTTCGAGTGCGTGGAAAGGCCGACACAAACGCGACAGTGACACCATCGGTGGGCAGATCGAGCTCAGTGAGCTCATCGGCGCGGTCCAGCACGGTGCCATCTTCGCGGGCAAGCTCCCACCGGACGTCGGCCAAGCCACTGAGTAGGGCGCTGGGGTCTAGCGTCGCCGGCTGGCTGCGCTGGGGAACCGGCGCAGGGCCCACTCTTGCAACGATTCGACGGGGAAGAAAGGAGGCGGCCGAGCCTTCGTGAACAGGAGCATCGAAGGCAGCGCGGGTGTGGACGACAAGACCGGATGGGGGCGCGCAAGCCGGAGGGTCTTCGGCGGAGTGGTTGGCGATCCAGATGGCCTGAAGAGCATCCTCGTCGAGGCACGGCTGCGCGATGGCCTGTAGGTCCGGGGGAAGTCGGGCCCGGTTGACGGCGTCGGGCACCACCAACACATCGCCTTCTCGGAGGAGCTGAGCAGCCTCGGTGGCGGCACTCTGGCGCAGGTCGGCCGTAAGCAGGTTGGCCTGGGTGGTGGCGATGGCTGCGCTCCACACCCAGGCGGTGGCCACGCCCCAACCGAGTGCGCTGCGCCGAAGGGTGGTGAGGCTGGCCAGCATGACCGCCAGGGCGGGGGTGACGCCAATGAGGCTGCGTGGCTCGTAGGGAAGCATGCGCTCCGCACCGAGCTGGAGGCCGACCCCCAGGAGGCCATGGACGACCAATGCGCCCGCCAGCACGACCGCGGCAGGCCAGGCTCGGCTCCGGAGCGTGGCGGCGACGACGCCCACCGCCAGCAGCACAGGCGGACCGCCAATCCAAGGGCCATCGTCTCTACCGCCGGCGTAGCCATGGAGGTGGGCGCCCATCAGCCTCCGAGCCACCCGCCAGGGCGCGTCGAGCAGGGCAGGGAGCGGGCGCGGTGGAATGGGGTCGGCGTGGACGTCGACCACCGCCTCTCCGGTGGACAGCCACAAGCGAGCGGCCAGGAGGACCGCGATGGGCAGCACCACGAGAACCGGGGCCAGCCACGCAGCCAACAGCGGCCGCCGGAAGGCTGGGCGGCGCAGCCACACGAGCGACAGCGCGAGCGCCGGTACAGCCACCAGCACGGAGTAGTAGTCGTTGAGCGCCCCGATGACGAGGGAGACGCCAAGCAGCGCCGCGCCATATCTGGGCTGTCCCCGGCCCAGCTCCAGCAGACCGGCGACAGTGCCTGCGCCCACTGCCGCCGACCACGCGTAGTTGGAGGCGTCTTGGGTGTGGAAGGCCAGCACGGGGTCGGCCACCACCACAAGCGCTGCCAACACACCCGCGCCCAGGCCGAGCGCGCGCGTCGCCGACCAGCCGGTGAGCGCAGCCGCCAGGGCTCCTCCCGCAATGGCGTGGAGCCGCCAGGCCCAGTTGGGGGCTTCCCCAAAGACGGTCAGGCTCGCCCAGCGCAGCCAGAAGCTCCACGGGAGGTGGCCCACGAAGCTGCCGCGAGGGTCGAGGCTCCACTGCAGAATCTGCGCGGGATTCCCGTGAAGCATGTTGACTTCGTCGCCGGCCAGATCGCGGGCTCCGGCGCCCCACGCCGCGACAAGGGCCACCGCGCACGCTGCGCCGGCTGCCACCGCTGCAGGTCGCCGCACCTATTCCTCAGCGGCAGCGAGCGCGTCGCGGAGGACGTGAAGGTGGTCGAGCAGCTCACCGGGCAGCGACGCCTCCAAGACCATCTCGGTGTTGCCGGTGAGCTCCGGGGGCAGCACCAAGGCCCGGGCATGCAGCCACAGGCGGTCGGGGGCACCGGCCAGGGGCTTGGAGCGGCCTCGGTAGCGCCGGTCTCCCACGATGGGATGGCCAATGCCTTCTAAATGCCGGCGGATCTGGTGCTTGCGGCCGGTCTCGATGCGCACGGCCAGCAGGCTCACGGGGCCCAGAGTCTCCAGGGTGCGGTAGCGGGTGACGGCGGACAGCTTGCGCCCTCGACGACGGTCCTGCAGGGGACGCCGCAGAGTGCCCTTCTTGCGGGTGTGGCCGTGCACGAGCGCCAGGTAGGTCTTCTCGATGGCACCTTGAGCCAGAGCGTCGCCGATGGTGGCGCGGAGCTTGGGGTCGGCCGCACACAGCACGAGGCCGCTGGCGTGGAGGTCGAGGCGGTGCGCGGGACGGGTGCCACGCGGGATGAGCGCTTGGGCGTCGAGCCATCCCGGCAAGTCAGGCACATTGGGCAGATCGGAGCCATCGCTGCGCACACCGGCTGGCTTTTGGACGGCCAGAATGCCGTTCAGTTCGGCCACAACACTGGGGGGCGACGGCATGTCAGCCCCCTCGGGCGGTGGTCAGCCAGCCGACGATGTCGTCGACGGTCTGGAGCTTCTTGCTGGATGCAGGCTCGATGCCACCCACCTTGAGACGGGGCCAAGTGGCGGGACTGTCAGCGCACTGCGCTGCGGTGGGCTTCAGAGCGGCCCACCACGCGAGCCGGTCTCCGTCCAGCTCCTTGAGCAGAGACTGGTGGCGCTCAAACCGGCCTACATCGGTGACGACGCGCTCCCAGTTGGCCAGTTCGGCCTGTACCTTGGGGTCGCTCTCGAGCTTGTGGAGCACCTTGCAGTCGAGGCACCACGGCGCGCTGAAGCCCAGGAGCACCGGCTTTTCTGCTGCAGTGGCGCGGGCGCAGGCCGCCTGGATCTCGGTGGCCAGCGCTTCTGGAGTGTGGACCGTCCAGCCTTCGGCGGCCAGAGCGGCCAGCAGCAGAAGCGCTGGGGTCACTTGCCCGCCCTGCGGGCCATCTCTTCGAGAACGTCGATGGGCTCGGTGCGGCCGTCGTAGAGGTGACAGACGACGATGTGCTCGGGACCGACCTCATGGGCTGCCGGCACCTCACGCCTGCAGCGGTCCTCAGCAAGAGGGCAGCGGGTGTGGAAGCGACACCCGGAGGGCGGGTTGCTCGGCTTTGGCACATCGCCGGGCAGCGTGATGCGCTGGCGACGGCGTCGCGGGTCAGCTCGGGGAACCGCGGACAGCAGAGCCTGGGTGTAGGGGTGGCGGGGATTGCCGAAGATGGCTTTGTTGGGGGCGTTCTCGGAGACCTGTCCGAGGTACATCACCACGACGCGGTCCGAGACGTGGCGGACCACACTGAGGTCGTGGGTGATGAACAGGTAGGAGAGGTTGTACTCCTCCTTGAGGTCCAGCAGCAGGTTGAGAACCTGGGCCTGCACGGACACATCGAGTGCGGAGACCGCCTCGTCGCACACGATGAAGTCGGGGTTGAGTGCCACGGCCCTGGCGATGCCAATGCGCTGGCGCTGTCCGCCGGAGAATTCGTGGGGGTAGCGACTGGTGTAGCGGGCCTGAAGCCCCACCTTTTCGAGCAGCTCTTTGGCCATCCCCTCCGCTTCACGCTGCGTCTTCGCGAGGTCGTGGAGCACCAGAGGGGTGCCGATGATCTGGCCGATGGTCTGCCGCGGATTGAGGCTGGAGTAGGGGTCCTGGAAGATGATCTGCATGTAGCGACGCAGCTGCCGGAGCTCTTCTGGCTCCAGGTCGGGGATGTTCTTCCCGCGAAACATCACGGTGCCCGCGTTGGGCTCGATGAGTCGCAGGATGCTGCGACCTGCGGTGGTCTTGCCGCATCCCGACTCTCCGACCATCGCGACGGTCTCCGCCGGCATGATGTCGAAGCTGATGCCGTCGACGGCCTTGACGTCGCCCACCTTCTGGCGGAAGAAGCCCTTGAAGATGGGGAAGTACTTCTTCAGGCCCCGGACCTGGACGAGCGGTGCTTCGGCCTTGGCTTGGGTCATGCGTCCTCCCCAGACAGCGCGGCAGATTCTTCTGCCGTGAGCGGGTGGTGGCACCACACCTTGTGGCCCTCGCCGAGATCGTGGAGCGGGGGCACGGTCTGACATTCAGAAGTGGCCCGGGGACAGCGGTTGTTGAACCGGCAGCCTTTGGGGAAGTCGGTGGGCGGCGGCACCATGCCGTCGATGGTGAACAAGCGCGCGCCGGGATGGGCCCGGTCGGGCAGTGCTTGCAGCAGACCGGCGGTGTAGGGGTGGGTGGGCCGGTCGAAGAGGTCGATGGCTGTGGCGGTCTCGGCAACTCGGCCGGCGTAGAGCACCACCACCCGGTCACACGACTCCGCAACCACTCCGAGGTCGTGGGTGATGAGCATTACGCCCATGTCGTTGGTGCGCTGGAGCTCTCGGATGAGCTCAAGAATCTGCGCCTGGATGGTGACGTCGAGCGCGGTAGTGGGCTCGTCGGCGATGAGCAGATCAGGCTGACACGACAGTGCCATCGCAATCATGACCCGCTGCTTCTGGCCGCCCGACATCTGGTGAGGGTAGCGGTCAATGCTGGTGTCGGGTTCAGGAATGCCGACCTTGTCGAGCATGTCCAGAGCAATCTGGCGGGCCTGGTCCTCGTCGACGGCCTGGTGGAGGAGGATGGCCTCCATGATCTGGTCGCCCACCGTGTAGACGGGGTTCAGCGAGGTCATCGGCTCCTGGAAGATGACCGAGATCTCGTTTCCGCGGACCTTGCGCAGCTGATTGAGCGGCATGGTCGCCAGGTCGCGGCCCTTGAACCGAATCTGTCCCCCGACGATGCGCCCGGGGGGCTGGGGAATGAGGCGAAGGATGGACATCGCCGTGACGGACTTGCCGCAGCCCGACTCCCCGACAATGCCGACCGTCTCGCCCTTGTCGATCTCGAACGACACTCCGTCGACGCTGGGCAGCTGGCCCTTGTCGGTGAAGAAGTGCGTCTGGAGGTTGTCGACCTCAAGCAGGGCCATGGGGGTGTTCTCGTGGTCGGAGAGGAGACTGCGGATGCAGCCAGGGGGCGGTCCACACGGGCTTTCGCGGTGGGGCCTACTTGCGCAGCTTGGGATCAAGTGCGTCGCGGACGCCTTCACCCACTAGGTTGAGCAGGGAGACCGTGAGGAAGATGGCGAAGCCTGGGGCTAGGATGAGTGTCCAGATGCCTGTGGTGCGGCCGGTGTTGAGAATCTGCCCCCAGCTCGGCACGGTGATGTCGCCAAGTCCGAGGAAGCTCATCGTGGACTCGACGAGGATGGCTCGGGCCACTCCGAAGGTGGCCGCGACCAGCACGGGCGCCAGAGCGTTGGGCAGGATTTCCTGGAAGATGATGCGCCGCTCGCGGTAGCCCACGGCTCTGGCGGCGGACACGAAGTCCAGATTGCGCATGCGTAAAAATTCCGCTCGCACCAGCCTCGCCGGCGATGTCCAGGCGACCGCAGCGATGATGACCATGATGTGGAAGATGCTGCGCTCTTCGATGAACGACGCCACCGTCAAGATGAGAAATAGCGACGGTATGCAGATCACCACTTCGATGACACGCTGGATTGCCATGTCGATGCGCCCGCCGTAGAAGCCCGCGATGGCTCCCACGATGGTGCCGAAGGTGACATAGAGCGCGACGGCGAAGACCCCCACTGTGAGGCTGATTCGAGTGCCGTAGATGAGCCGGGTGAGCACGTCGCGGCCGGCGTTGTCGGTGCCGAGTGGGTGTGCGATTGAGCTCGGCTGGCGGGTCTCGTTGAGGTTGCCGTCGCGGAACGAGTAGGGCAGCGGCGCATAGAGCGAGGTGTGGGACTCTCCAGCCGCTTCGAGCTGCTGCTCGATCTTTGGGTAGACCTTCTTTGGCGCCTGGGCGGGGAAGGCTTCGATCGCGCCAAAGCTCAGCAGGAACACCGTCAGCGCGACCTGGATGGCCCGCTTTCGCCGTGGCTGCCGGTCACGTCGCACCATCTTCTTGGTGTTGCGGAAGACCCAAGCCACCGGGATGCTCACGGCGGTGCCCACCACCAGCATCGTGTTGAAGAAGATGTCGACGCTGTTTTCGTAGAAGTTGCGGTCGAACAGGCTCGTGAGCCAGGGGCTCGACCAGCCGTCGGCCACGGTGTGCCAGATGAAGGGCTTGTTGCTGGCGATCACAGGCGTGTAGATGGCCAGCAGCAGCAGCCCCACAAGGCCCCAGGTGGAGGCCATCGCGATGCGACGCTTGGTGAATTGACCCCAGACAATTTCGCCGTAGGTGGGGTCTTCGCGCTCCGCGGCCAGCTCGGCGGCCTGGGCGGACTCGGCGTTGGCGCTAGTCAAAGCTGATCCGGGGGTCGACGAAGGCGTAGGAGAGGTCGGAGATGAGAATGCCGATGAGCGCCAGGAAGCTGGAAGTCAGCAGCACTGCCATGACCGCGTTGTAGTCCCGAAGGTTGATGGACTGGAAGATGTACTGGCCCATGCCCGGAATGTTGAAGACGACCTCGATGACAACTGAGCCTGCAACCAGCGCGGGCAGCAGTCCACCGAGAAGCGTGAGGATGGGAATCATGCCGTTGCGCACGGCGTGCTTGATGATGACCACCGGCTCCGACAGGCCCTTCGCCCGTGCGGTGCGGATGTAGTCGGCGCGAATGACCTCGATGACGCCGGCGCGGGCGTAGCGAGACAGTGTTGCCAGCGACACTGAGGTGTAGGTCGCGATGGGCAGCACGAGGTGCCAGAGGATGTCCTTTAGGAGCGCCCATGTGGTCATGGGATCCGACGTCATCGTCTGGAAGTCCCCCGTCGGGAACCAGGAAACTGGCTCCCCCTCTGTGAGCAATCTCAGCAGCACCGTGCCCGTGAAGAAGGTGGGCAGGCTGTACATGATGAACAGCACCACGGTGACGGCAGCGTCGATCTTGGTGCCCTGGCGGATGGCGCTGAACACGCCGATGGGAACCGAGATGGCGTAGGCGAGAATGACCGATGTGAAGGTGAGGCTCAGGCTGTACTTGAGCTTGCTGAGAACCGTCTCGAACACGGGGCGGCGGTCTGCAGTGGACACCCCGAAGTCGAGGTGCATGAGGTTGGACCAATACTTGGCGAAGCGGGTGTCGAGGAAGAAGGCCCAGGTCTTCTCTTTGCCGGTGTAGGTGTAGGCGCCCTCGTTGTCGGCATACCAGGACTTCCAGCTGGCGATGACTTCCGCCTGCTGGGCCTCGGTGGCGTCGTCGTCCCAGCGCCACTGCTTGACGGCGGTGTTCTGCTTTGAGATGCCCCGGTTCTTCTCCCGGGCGGCCTTCACATCGCCCCGTCGCTCGTTGACGAACCGCATCTGGGTAGCAACCGTGAGTGTGTCGGCTGTGACCTGGCGGACTCCGGGGTCTGCGTCGTCGAGCAACGGCACTAGATGGCGCACGAGGTAGTTGCCGTAGTCCTCGAGGTTGTCCTGGGCTTCGATGCGCTGGGCGGCGGAGGGGTCGCCTTCTAGGTTGAAGCCTGTGACGAGCAGCTCGCGCACCTCAGACTGCTCCAGCGCAAAGCGCGTGTTGAGCAGGATGGGCTTGTCGAGATTGAACTGCTCTTTGAAGATTCGGTAGCTCTCCTTCTGCTCCTGGTTGCCTCGCTCGCCGTCTCCACCCCCTGCTGCGGCACCAGGCCGACCGGGGGCGATGTTGAGGACGAGAAAGAGCAGCAGTGAGATGAAGAAAAACGTGGGAATCGTGAGCAGCAAACGCTTCAGCGTGTACTGGAGCACCGTGCCTCCCGGGGCGAGGGTCGCCGGCCGTCAGGGCCGGGAAGGCTCGGTGTGGAACGAGAAGTGGCGGATGTCGCGGTGGGGGTACTGCAGCTCGTACTCGGGGGTGTTCATGTGGTCCCAGTACAGCACAGGTCGCCGGCGCTGGTAGATGAAGGTGTAGGGCTGCTCTTCGTGTACGAGCGCATGGAACTGGTGGCACAGCGCCACCCGCTTTTCTGGATCGAACTCGGTGCGAAGGGTCTCGGCGATGCGGTCGGCTTCGTCGTTGCGGAAGCCAATCCGGTTGGAGGACTTCGGCTTGTCGGCTTCCTTGCTGTGCCAGATCTGCATGAGATCGGTGGGCAGCGAAAGCACCCAGGCGCCGGTGTAGACGTCGAACTCGCGCTCGTCCATCTTCTTGAGCATGGTGGACCACTCGACCGCACTCGGAATCATCTTGATGCCGATGGACAGGAGGTCCTCGCGGTAGACCTCGGCCACGGTCGCGTACTCGGTCGACGACCCGTAAATGAGCATCGTGAACTCGAAGTCGACCTTTTCGCCGTCGATGATCTTGTCGATGACACCGTCGTTGTCGGTGTCGGTCCAGCCAGCCTCAGCGAGCTTGGCCGTGGCGGCAGCGAGGTCGAAGGGCCAGGGCTGGATCTGTTGGTCGTAGCAGCGGGTCTGCTGTCCGAAGGGCCCCGAGGTGACCTTGCCGAGACCGTGGAACACGTTGTCGACGAGTCCGGGGCGGTTGAACGCCATGGTGAGCGCTTGGCGGACGCGCTTGTCGGCGAACTTGGGCTTGTCGAGGTTCCAGCCCAGGTAGAAGTAGCCGAGCGTGTCGTGCACATCGTGCTTGATGTGCTCGTTGCCCAGGTAGATGCCGGTCTTGTTGCCCTTGATCTCCGTGGCGTACTGCTCGGGCTGCATCTGGGTCATGTCCAGCTCGCCGGCCTTGAGCTTGCGCGGCCAAGCGTTCTGGTCCTTGACGATGCTGAAGAGCACCCGTTCGAATGCGGGTGGCTCACCCCAATACTCGTTGTTGGCCTCCAGCTCGATCTTGACGCCAGCCGACCATTCCACGAATGAGTAGGCGCCGGTGCCGATGCCCTTCTGGTTGTACCAGTGCTCGTTGAGCTTGAGGCCCCAGGTGGCGTCGTCGTACTTGTTGCCGTCGATGTCGTACATGAACAGCCAGCGAGGGGACGGTGACAAGCTCAGGATGATGGGGAGGTTGGTGTAGAGCTTTTCGCTGAATTCCACCTCGAAGGTGTATGTGTCGATGACCTCGAAGCGGACCAGCTTGTCGACATAGGGGCGGAGCGACGACACGCGACCGGCCACCTGGGTGTTCTCGAGCATGTCGAATACAAAGGCGTAGTCGTCGCTGGTGAGCTCGTGGCGGTCATTGGGACCCGTGCCCTTCAGCCAGTCGAAGTCACCGGAGTGCCAGTCGACCGTGGGCTTGTGCCAGAGCACGCCCTCGCGGAGGTGGACCCGGTAGGTGAGCCCATCGGTCGAGGTGACCTTGGTGGCCAGCATGGGGAAGTACTTCGAGGGGTCGTCGAAGTCTGCCCAAGCCAGCGTGTCGCTCATGAACAGGTTGAGCATGTAGTTGTCGGCGCCCGACGCGATGTAGGGGTTGAGGCCCCGGGGATCGCTGCCCTCCTTGCGCCGGAACGTGTGGCCACGCTCGACCTTTTCGGCGTTGATCCACGGCCGGGACCGCGGCACCAGGAGGTTGTCGGGGTCTTTGAGGTCCTCGCACTCCTGGTCACATCCGCCCGCAGCTGTGCCGCGCGCTTCCGGCCTCATCCCGGACACTGCGACGCCGTTCTTCTCAATGGCCTCGATGCGCCGCTGGTTCTCGATGGTGATGGACTCGACGTTGTCGAGCTGCACCGCGTTGAAGACGCTGATTCCGAGGATGAGACCCAGGCTCGCCATCACAAAGCCCGACTGGGCCATTTTGCTCATGGTGTTCTCCGTGGCGCGGGGAGCCTACCAGACGCGCACGCGTCGGAACCGCTCCCCACGGACACATCACAAGTGGGGTTGGTAGGGAATGGCCCGAGAGTCAGCCATGCGCGGTCACTGCTGTTGTTCCGGGCAGTCAATGTAGCCAAGCTCGCAGAGGAGGTCGTCGGCGACGGGCGCGGTGTTCTGTCCGTCGGCAGCGGTCTTCATCTCAGATGCAGCTAGGGCGAGGTGGTGGGCTGCGTCGGGACGGGTGCCTTTCGTCTCACCGGGGTCGATCGCCAGATCGTAGAGCTTGGCCCGCGGCGTGCCCTTTTTCGGGCGCGTCTCGATGACCTTCTCCGTGAGCGTGCGGACGCTGGCCTCAGTGGGGCCGTAGAGGTTGCCGGCCGCCAGCGCGATGCGATCCTGGGGAATGGGCTTGCACAGATCGATGCCCTGAGGGCCGACGGGAAGAGCGGCAATGCCAGCGAGGCTCCGAAGGGTGGGCGCCACATCTTGCAGGGAGGCGACCCCGCGACGTGCTCCCGCTTCGACACACGGAGCCACCAGCGCCAGAGGCACCTCGGTGACCTCTTTGTGGTGGCTGTGGCCGTGCTCGAAGTCGCCGTGCTCCCACAGCTCCTCGCCGTGGTCAGAGAGGAAGACGATGACGCCCCGCTCGTGAAAGCCCCGCGCCTCCAAGGCGGCGAGGAGAGGCTGCAGAACGGCGTCGCTGTAGGCCACCTCAGTGTGGTAGGCCTCTTTGACGGCCTCTTTGAGGGCTTCGGTGGTCTCGATCTTGCCTCGGCGAACCTGCTTGGGGTGCTTGACCACGAGGGCGGGATGGTCGTCGGGCACGTGGGTGTAGGGCAGGTGGGGGTCGAAGAGGTGGACCCACAGCAAGAAGCTGTCGTCGGGGGCATCTTCGAGCCAGTCGAGGGCATGGTCGACCATCACCTTGCCGTCGCGACCAGGCAGCGGCCAGCGCTCTCCCAGCAAAGTGAGGGGCTGGGCGGCGGCTTCGTCGGGGTTGAGCCAGGTGTCGAAGCCGCGGCGGAAGCCGAGCGAGGTGGACACAAAGGGATTCACCACGAAGGCAGCGGTCTGGTAGCCCTGCTCGCGCGCCTGCTCGGCGAGGGTGAGCACGCCGGTGTCGGCGGGCTTGAGGCTCGCGAAGCCTACGGGAAGGTCGCCGGCACCGTGGTCGGCCGGCAGGAGACCGGTCCAGATGCTGCCCATCGCGGGCACAGTCCAGCTGGCGGTCGACTGAGCTGCGGTCCAGGTGGCGCCGTGCTGTTCGAACCATGCCCAGGTCTGGGTGTCCCGGGCGGCGTCCGCGCGCAGAGTGTCGATGCTGACCACGATGATGGGGGGACCGCCAGGGCCGTCGGGGGCGGACTTCAGCGCCTGGAGCGGCCGGGTGAGGTCCTCGGTGAGCTGGCTGACCGGCAGTGCGACCTTCTCGCCCGTCAAGGTGATGAAGCGGCCTACGATGACGCCCACAAAGCTGAGGAGGACCGCTGGGATGAGCGGTGGCAGGCGATGGGTGAGCGCGTGGAAGACCCGCAGTGCGGCGATGAGGACCACGGGCCCCAGTACGTAGCTGGCGCCCTGTGCCCAGCTCACGAGCAGGCCAGCTCGCCAAGTAGCGATGAGAATGATGAGTGCGCCGGGCATCGCGAGCCCTGACCGCCATCCCGCAGGCTGGGTGCGCGCGACGACCAAGCCGAAGACCACAAAGAGGGTGAGCTCGGCCAGCAGCCAGGGCCAGCTCGGAGTGACGCAAGTGCCCAGCGTGAGCAGCACCTCGCCCACTCCTGCGACGGTCCACGCGGTGACAACGGCGGCGGTCCACCCGGCGAGGGCAGGCGCCTTGGCGGAGGGCTCGGCGGGGGGGGCGGCAGAAGGCTTGCGGTCGGGCATGGGCAGCGGCTCCAGAGTGCTGCGGAGAGGGTCGGGGCCGGCGGTTAACGCGTAGACGGGCCGGGAGGTGAGCAAGCCCTGCACTCATGCTCGGTCGGTCGCGCTGCCGCTGAGAGGGGAGCCCGGGCTGAGCCATGGGGCTTGACCGTCGGTGAAGCTGCTTATTGTCCGCCGACTGCTACCGTCGGGTGGTGTCTGCACCGCGTGCCATCGCCCTGCTCACCGTGTTGTCGCTGGTATGGCACCTCGCTTGGGCCACCACCATCCCTGTCCCCATCGACTGGGACCCCGCGTATTATCTCGATGTCGCCCGCAACATCGCGGATGGCCGCGGCGCAGTGTCCCGCTCCATCTGGCATCTGTCCGGTCCCGAGCTGGGGCTGCCGGTGCCCGCCGATCTCCACTGGATGCCACTGCCGTCGCGGGTGCTGGTGCCGGGGGTGTGGCTGGCGGACTCGGTGGGGGCGGCGGTCACGACCTCCCTGCTGGCTTGTGGATGGGTGCCGGTGACTGCGGCGCTCGCCCGTGTGGTCGGTGGGAACCCGCGGATGGAGATCTTCGCCGCTGCCATGGCTGCCTTTGGGGGTGGCTACGTCCGCTTCCTGTCGACTCCAGACAGCATCGCCTTGTACGGGCTGCTTGGAGCAGGGGCCATCCTCGCAGCATGTCGCCTTCAGCTGTGGCCGGCGGTGGTCGCCTGTGTCCTGGCCGCATTGACTCGGGGCGATGGCTTCGTGTTGGCCTTTGGTGTTGCCCTCCCTTTCCTCTTGAGTCAGCGCCGATGGGCGGCCCTCGCAGTGTCGGTCTCTGGACCGCTCGCGACCGGTGCCTGGTACGTGCGAAATCTGGCGGTGGGCGGGCCGGGTTGGCTGGAGGCCCGTGCACGTGTTGGAAACGCGGTCCACATCCATGATCTGCTGCTTGGCGACGTCGGAACCCTTCCTTTGGGATCCCGCCTAGCGGGTGTGCTTGTGATGTTCCAGAACGCCCTGCAGGTGGCTGTGGTGGTCGGGTTGGTGCTGCTTCCGGCCCTGGCGTTGGTGGGGGCGGTCCGGCAGCGTCGACGACCTCTCCTTGTGGTCGCCCTTATGTGCGGGGTGCTCTTGCCGCTGGTGACTGGTCTTCTCGCGCCAGGCGTCGCGGCGTCGGGCACCGCATTTCGGTCTGGAGCCGCTCTGTTTCCGGTGTGCTGTGTGTTGGCGGCGGACGGCGCACTGTTCTTGGGGCACGTGGGCCATCAGCGTCGCGGCTACCCGAAGTGGCTGGTGCCGGGTATCGTCGGAGTCGGCCTGCTGGTGGGGACTGTCGCTGCAGGGGTGGGGACTTGGCGAGCCCGTCCTGTGCCGGTGGTGGACTGTGAAGCGCTGCGCCGGGTGGACGGTCCCATCTTCACAGGGCAGCCGCTGGAGGTCACTGCTCAGTGCGAAGTCACCACAGTCGCGCTCTTTCGTGGGGAAGACCCTGCGCAAGTCGCCCAGCGGGGGGCAGATCTTGGGGTGCGCTTCGCTTGGCTGCCACCCACCAGCTCACACTCGCTTGTCCCCACCCAAGGGGACGCGCCCTACCTAATTCCCGGCTGGATAGAGCAGTCTCCGTCGTTCTTTGCGGCCCCTAACGGCGGTCAGTAGGTCTACCGCTCCCCAGGATGGCTCAGCTTGAGTATGCTGCTCGCAACCCCACACTCGAGGCGCACCATGAACTCTTCCCGACTTCACCTGCTTTCCTTGCTGCTCCCGCTCGCTTTTGCTGGGTGCGACGAGGGAAAGGAGGACAGCTCCTCTGAAGAAGCCGACACCGACACCGACACCGACACCGACACCGACACCGACACCGACACCGACGCCGACACCGACGCCGACACCGACGCCGACTGCGGTGAGGCCGCCAATGGCTGGCCCCTCTCTCAGCTTCCCGACGACTACAGCGGCGATGGCACCGGGGTGGGTGAGCTGGCCTCTGTGTTTGTTGACGGCGAAGACCAGCACGGCAACAACGACGTCGAGCTCGGGCAGTTCTACGATGGGATGGTGCTGATGAGTGTGGGTGCCGAGTGGTGTGGCCCCTGCCAGATGGCGGCCGAGGGCTCCCAGGCCATGTGGTCGGAGATCAACGGCTCGCAGAGCGACTTCAATTTCTGGGCCGTCGAGGTCCTCATCCAGGACAGCGGTGGGGCCACTTCCGACCTCGCCACCGCCGAGCGCTGGGCGGCTACCTACGGCATCAACTACCCCATCATCATCGGCGACACGGCCAACGACATCTCCGATACCTACAGTGTCAGCGGGCTTCCGACCTTCTTCGTCCTCGACCCCACCTTCGAGATCCGGGAGAAGATGGAAGGCTTCGGCGGCGACGCTGCCCTGCTGAAGGCGGTGGAAGATGGCTTTGAGGACTTCCACTCCGAAAACCCCGACTGGGCGTCGTCGTGTCCCGACATCGAGATCGAGGCCGGCTGCGGGAACTTCGTGGTGGAGGATGACGAGGAGTGCGATGGCGGTACGGGCGGAGAGACCTGTCGCGACCTCGACGTGCCGCGGGCCCAGGGCGGTGGTTTGGTCTGCAACGACGACTGCGCGATCGACGACTCGCAGTGTGGTCTGGCCATCTGCGAGGACTCCGGCGCCGAGTCGATGACCTACACGGGCACCCTCGACTGTCCCAGCTCCGGGTTTTACTGGGACTACTTTGAGCTTGAGGGCGTCTCCGCCGGTGACTGCATCCACATCAGAGTGGACAACGGCGAAGGGGCTGCAGATGTGGTGGCGTACGCGGTCGATTCTGCGGGCACCTACGCGGGCATGGCCGACGACTACCTGGACCTCGACGACGAAGGGGGCTGCTCAGTCACCCCCTGGGACGGTGCAGCCTGCGTTGACTCCTCGTTCAACCCTACTGCCGACGGGGACTTCACCATCGCGGTCGCTCAGTGGGGGGGGAGTGACTGTGCGGAAGGCGCCGAGTACCTGCTGAGCGTGGCGGTGAATGGCACGGACGTGGACCTCTCCAGCGGTCCCTCCGTCACTGGAGCCGAAGACCTGCCCTGAGGCCGCTCCCCGCTCGGAAAAGCGCGCAGGAAGGTGGTCACTCCGACCACTCTTCGCTACCGCGGCCTCGTGGGAGTGCTAAGGTCTGGTAGTTGTGCTTCATCGGACGGTCAACCCGCCCTCCGGTGGTCGTTCAAAAGTCCGCCAGCGAGGTCGATGTGGCTAGCAAGCCCAAGGTCCTATTCGTCAAGTATCATGAGGCCGCTGACCAGCAGCCACTGTCCAAGAAGGCGGCGGAAAAGCTCGGCATCTTCCCCAGCCTCGCGCTGGGCGGGCTTGCTGCGTGGCTCCGGCAGAATGGCTATCCAGTCGGCCTCATCGACCTTCACGTGGAGAACCTCTACCCGCAAGACGCTGCAGGGCGGGTGCGGGACTTCGACCCCCAGATTGTGGCCCTCACGTCCAAGACCCTTGGGTGGCCGGCGGTCATCGAGATCGCGATGATGGTGCGGGAGGCCGCGCCCAACGCGCTGGTGGTGGTCGGCGGCCCCCACATGTCCATCTACGCCAAGGACTCCCTGTCTTGGGATGTGTTCGACATCGCGGTGGTGGGCGATGGTGAGGAGACGCTGCTTGAGATCTGCGACCGCGTCCACCAGGGCTGTGGCATCGAGGACATGCAAGACATCCTCGGAACAGCGGTGCGGTCGTCTTCCGGCGAGGTCATTCAGAACCCGCCCCGCCCCCTCCCGCGCGACATCAACCGCTACCCGATGACCGCCTGGGACCTCATCCCGGTCCCCGACTACCACTGCCTCACCCTGCTCAAGCCCTTCGCTACGATGGTCACCACGCGGGGCTGTCCGTGGCACTGCGGCTACTGCTCGCAGGTCTACTCGGAGAAGCTGCGCTTCCGGGCGGTCGAGCTGGTGGTCGACGAGATGGAGTTTCTCGAGAAGACCTTCGGTGTGCGCGAGATTGTGTTCTTCGACGAGACCTTCACCATTGGCAAGAAGCGGATGCGCAAGTTTGCCGCAGAGGTGCAGAGGCGCGGGCTCACGGTCAAGTTCAACATTCGCGCCCGGGTCGACACCATCGACCGTGAGGTTGTGCGCGAGCTGAAGAAGGCGGGCCTCCGCAGCATCCACATGGGTGTGGAGGCCGGTACCGACCGTGTTCTCAAGATCATGAACAAGCAGATCACCCGCGAGCAGACCGAGCGGGCCTTCCGCATCTGTCGCGAGGAGGGCGTGGACACCCGTGGCTACTTCATGGTCGGCTACTACGATGCGACCCACGACGATGTGGAGGACATGATCAAGTTCGCCAGCGGCATCGGCCTCGACTGGGCGAGCTTCTCGGTGGCCACGGCGCTTCCGGCTACCGACCTCTACCGAATCGCCCAGGAGCGCGGCTACGTGCAGGGCGACTTCTGGAAGCAGTACACCATCGACGGCGGCGGGGACATCCCGCAGCTCGAGACCGAAACCTTCAGTGCCGAGCAGCTGCGGACCTACCGCACCAAGGCTTACATGAGCTTCTACCTCCGCCCCGACCTCATCCGGCGCAAGCTGTCGAAGGCCGAGGGACGAGATGAGCTGATGGAGATGCTGGGCGGTGCGACTGTGCTCAAGGAGATTGTGAAAGCACAGGTGATGAAGCGCATTCCGCGGGTGGGGCTGGGCAAGTGGGGCACTGTCTGAGACCTCTGTTGCTGGCAGGAGTGCTGCTGGCGGGCTGCAAGCAGAAGCCGCTCCCCAAAGTCGACAGAGACCTCTCGGTGTCGGAGGTGGCCCGCTTCATACGCTCAGATGTGAAGGATAAGCGCGGCTGGGCGGCCGATGCGCGCCTTGCGTTGAGCTCAGCGCGGCAGCCTGTGAATCCGCACTCGGTGTGCCAGGTGCTGGCCATCGTGGAGCAGGAGTCTGGCTATGAGGCCGACCCTGCAGTGCCGGGGCTCGGTAAGGTCGTGAAGGGTGAGCTGGACGCCATGTTTGACAAGCTGGGTCCGGCGGCGGGGCCGGTGCGGTCGGCGCTTCTGGGTCATGTTGGGCCGGGCGCCACGCAGACCTTCGAGGCGCGCCTTGGGCGAGTCCGTACCGAGCAAGATGCCGACCAGCTCTACCGTGAGATCGTGGACTTCCATCGGGCTGCACACCCAGGGATGGCTCGCGCGATGGACATTCTCGCCCCCGACCTCGTCGAGCGCTTCAATCCCATCACCACCTCGGGGTCCATGCAGGTCAGCGTGGCCTGGGCCATCGAAGCCGGTGACCGCGACGAGCTTTCCCCCACCCAGGTGCGCGACCTCCTCTATACCCGCGTGGGTGGGCTGAAGTACGGTACGGCACGGCTCTTCGCCCACGACGCCCCCTACGACAGTCCCAAGTACCGCTTCGCCGACTACAACGCCGGGCTGTATGCCTCGCGCAATGCGGCCCTCCAGGAGCAGCTCTCCGGTCTCACAGGCCGAAAGCTCGCGCTCGACGGCGACTTCATGCTCTACGACAGCGACGGCGACTTTCGCCGGAAGACCTCCAACACTCTGGCCGCGCTGCTGGTGTTTCGGTCGACCTACGCCCCGGAGCTTTCCGAGCGGCAGGTCCGGCGCGACGCCCGGCTGGAGAAGACCGCTGACTTCGACGACACCGCCACTGTGCGGGCCCTGCGTGCAGCCGTCAGCGACCGCAGTGACAAGGCGGCGACCTACGCACGCCTCCCGGACGTCGCGTTGGAGAGTCCCAAGATGAAGTCTGGGCGTTCGACGCGGTGGTTCGCGGACAACGTCCAGCGCCGCTACGACCAGTGCCGGGCGCGGTCCAAGCGATAGCCACGGCCCATTCGCGGCGCTACGAGTCCGCGACAGGAGTGACGATGACCCCCACCCTTGCGTTGCTTGCGCTCGCTGCAGCCGCCCTGCCCGACTCGACGGGAGCGCAGGGCTACACGATGATCAGAGTGCCTTCCGGTAGCTTCGACCGCGGCTGCACCACGGGGCAGGCTGGCTTCTGCCACAAGGGCGAGAAGCCCGTGCACAAAGTCACCTTCACCCACGATCTGTGGGTCGGTCGAACCGAGGTCACCCAGGGTCTCTATGCCGCGGTGATGGGCAGCTCGCCGCATCGCTTCGAGGGCTGTGGCGACGCCTGCCCGGTCGAGTCCGTGTCATGGTTTGACGCCGTGGTCTTCGCCAACTCGCTGTCGGAGCGCGAAGGTCTCGAGCCCTGCTACCAGATCGACGGCACCACGGTGGAGTGGGGCAAGGGGGTGGCCTGCACTGGCTACCGGCTGCCCACCGAGGCCGAGTGGGAGTACCTCGCGCGCGCCGGGGAGGACCGTCCCTACAGCCACACCGACGACGTTGATGCGGCCGGCTGGACGGTGGCCAACGCAAAGGGACGTCCCCATCCCGTCGGTGAGAAGGTGCCGAATGCCTGGGGCATCTACGACACGGTGGGCAACGTGTGGGAGTGGACCTGGGACTGGCAGGCCAAGTATCGGCGCAAGGCGCTCATCGACCCGATTGGCCCCCTCGAACCGCCGAAGAAGGATCCCCGCCGGGTGCTTCGGGGTGGATCATGGGTGATGTTCACCACGGTGGCCACTGTCGCGACCCGCAACGGTCATGCACCAGACCGCGCCGACAGCAACACCGGCCTGCGCCTCGTGCGTACCGCAGGGGAATGACCCATGGCAGAGCGCGCTGATCTCAGACGGCAGGTCCTCGAGCTGGCTGGGCAAGAGCTGTCTCTCAACGACTTCGAGCTGGCGCGTATCGAGGATACAGCCAACCTCTCCGAGCACCTTGACTCTCTGCAGGTGCTCCAGTTGGTGGTGGCCATCGAAGACCACTTCCGCATCTGCTTTGAGCCCGAAGACGACGATACAGCGGTCACTCTCCGGGATGTTGTGGCGATCGTGGAGCGACGCTTGGCCGCCGGGTGACCTCTACCGATCTGTTGGTGGCTGGCGGTGGTCCCACCGGGCTTGCGGTGGCTATCCATGCGGCCACACGAGG
>Ga0315322_10000986_pt1 | contig 21859 bp, 18 predicted proteins | sample M110021515metaG_FD_203461 | JGI IMG/M metagenome (GOLD analysis project Ga0315322, IMG submission 203461) | Ammonia-oxidizing marine archaeal communities from Monterey Bay, California, United States - M1 100m 21515 | ecosystem: Environmental > Aquatic > Marine > Intertidal zone | place: USA...
TAATTATATTATAACTATATTACTATTTCCAAATAAATAGTCGGTGGGTGTTTGATATAAATATAAAAAACGACTCTGCTAATCTCCTCGATCTCATTCACTATTCGATTAGATACAAGCTCTAGAAATTCATATGGAAGCTTAGCCCAAGTCGCTGTCATAAAATCTACTGTTTCTACAGCTCTAATTGCTATTACATCTGCATACCTTCTTTCATCTCCTACTACACCAACAGATTTTACAGGTAGGTAGGCACAAAATGCTTGGCTAACTTGATCATATAAATCTGCTTTGATTAATTCTTCTATAAAAATTGCATCGGCATTTTGCAAGGTAGAAACCTTCTCTTGATTGATTTCGCCTAAAATTCTAACACCTAATCCAGGGCCAGGAAAAGGATGACGATTTAGCATCTCTAATGGAAGTCCAAGCTCAGATCCCATTTTTCTTACCTCATCTTTAAATAAATCACGCAAAGGCTCTACTAATTGCATTTTCATGTCATCAGGAAGACCACCAACATTATGATGGGATTTGATCACCCTAGCCTCTTTTGACTCTGATTCAGACGACTCAATGACATCAGGGTAGATTGTTCCTTGTGCTAAAAAATTAATTTCATCTTTTAATTTTGCAGCTTCGTTATCAAAAATATCAATAAAAGTTCTACCAATAATTTTTCGTTTCTGTTCCGGGTCCGAAACTCCTTTAAGATGTCTATAGAAAACCTTTTTTGCATCAACAACTAATAAATTTAAATTCAGTTTTTCCTTAAATAAATTCTCTACATCTTCTGCTTCATTTTTGCGTAGCAACCCATTATCAACAAATACACAAATTAGATTTTTTCCTATAGCTCTATCTAAAAGCATTGCTGTAACGGATGAATCCACTCCACCGGAAAGTCCTAATAGTACTTTTTGATCGCCTACTTTTTGTTTGATGTCTTCTATCCTCTGCTCAATAAGATTTTCCATTTTCCATTGAGTAGAACATTTACATATCTTAAATGTGAAATTTTCTAAAACAGTATTGCCTTGTTTTGTATGTGTTACCTCAGGGTGAAACTGCAAAGCATATATAGGTTTTTCATTGTGCTCCATGGCAGCAATCGGCGCAGAAGCAGTTGAAGCGATTAGATTGAATTCATCTGGTAGTGAGGAAACATGATCTCCGTGGCTCATCCACACATCAATTGAAGATCCAGAGCTAAACCCATTAAAAAGTAATGAAGTTTGCTCTAACATAATTTGAGCATGTCCAAATTCTTTGCGTTGAGAAGAGGAAACTTGTCCACCAAATTGCTCTGCTAGTGTTTGCATTCCATAACAAATACCTAGAATTGGTAAATCTAATTCAAAAATTACTTTCGGAATTCTGGGAGTATTAGATTCAGTAACTGATTCAGGACCTCCAGAGAGAATTACTCCTTTCGGATATAAGGATTTAATTTTTTCGCTTGAAATATCCCATGGAAGTATTACTGAAAATACATTTAATTCCCTTATTCTTCTAGCAATAAGCTGAGTATACTGAGAGCCAAAGTCTAGCACCAACACCGTATCAATATTTTTCTTTTCTAAGGAGAGATTATCAGAATTGATCATAGCTAGCTGCTGAATTAATTATTTAATATTATAAAGGAATCTATATTAAATCTTTCTTATGATATAAAAGGTTTAATTTTTTTTACTAGGTCTGAAAGCTCTGGTTTAAACTTTATGATTTCATCTATAGATAAACCTTCTAACTCATGAGGAAAGACTAGCCATTTCTCAGTTTCGTAAATAAAAAAATCGGGCTTTCTATCTGTTTTATTTTTCTTTGGCTTGAAATAAGGGGTTGCTACTTTAATTTCAGGAGTATTTTTTTTACAGGCTATTTGCAAATCTAATATTATCTTTTGAATAGATATGCCCGTATCATGGACATCATCAACTATTAAAAGCGAATCTTCTGATTCAACTTGCTTAATAATGTAGTTCAATCCATAAACTTGAACATTGCTATCTCTCTCTCCCAAACTTTTATAGTGAGAGGTTCGAATGGCAATATGATCAGAAGGCACGCCAAGAACATCTAAAAACTCCTGAACAGCTATGCCAATAGGAGCTCCGCCTCTCCAAACACCGATAATATAATTTGGACGATAACCACTTTCATAGACCTGCCATGCAAGATTAAATGAATCTCTTAGCAGCTCATCGGCTTGTATAAATAATTTATCCATTAATTACTTATAACCAAATTAATAACTCATGCTCAATCGAACCATGAATTGGCGAGGGGGGATAAGCTCTAATCCAGTAGCTGCGACCCCAAATACATCAGTCATACTTGAATTAACCCCATCTTCATCTGTTACGTTTAGAATTTTAAAGTCTAATCCCCACTTATCGCCTACAAAATCAATCCTTGCAGCAAGGTTCAATAAATCATATGAATCAATAGCATCAACAATAGAGTTATTAGAGATTCTTTGCTGAAAGTCTCCTCTTTTAATGTACTGCATAATCCCAGTAAACAAACTACCAGAAGCAAGCACTGTTTCATAAGTGAGGCTAATGTCAGCTGAAAACTCTGGACTTTTAGCTAATTCATTGCCCTTAATATTTTCTCTTAAGCCATAGCGAAGATCTTCTTGACCAAAGAAATATTGATAGGCGTCTACGTTATCTAAGACCAAATAGTCTGAAGTGACCTCTGAATCTAGAAATGATAAATTCATATTTAAGACGAATGAATCAGTTAAAAGGCCTTTGAATTCAATCTCAAGACCAGACATTTCTGATTCAGGTATATTTGCTACACCGCCTCTATATGGATCTGGATCAGTGGCTTGAAATTGAAGATTCTCATATGTGTAAGAGAAAGCTGCAATATTGGCACGCGCTCTTCCATCCATTAAGTCTGTTTTCAGACCAAACTCAATTGAATCAACTGTCTCAGCCTCAAAAGTAGGAAATACCAATGCTGGCGCTAAAGGTCTTCCAGCAGCAGCATCTTCCGCCTCTGTAAAACCAAATGTTAAGTTGCTGCCACCAGGCTTGAAGCCCCTTGCAAAGGATAGGTATGCCATGGCTGAATCAGATAAGTCTAATTCACCAGTTATCTTTCCAGTAGTCTCATCAGAAGTGCCCTTTTCAGTAAAAGTCTCTACATTAAAAAAGTTGGTAACATTTGTTTCAAAGGTATCTTCTGAATATCTCATCCCTGCAACAAGACGTAAATCATCACTCACGCTAAATGTTCCTTGCCCATAAAATGAGTATGATTCTCTAGTAGGCCGCGCATCGGTAACAAAATCCCAATCAGCTCCAAAAACATCAAACCTTCCTGGGATACCGTAATCATGAGTGTAGCAATATGCAGAATTTGCAAACGACTCTCCACATATATATCTCAACTGGCCTGTTAAACCATTATCTCTATAGCCTCGTATAGTGTTTTCTATTTCATGCTCCATATAGAAAGCACCAATTGTCCAATCAAGTTTTCCATTTAGAATTGGTTCATTTGAAATTAAATTAATTTCAAAAGTAGTTGTATCTACAACAGAGGTTTCAGGATTGAATTCAGCTCTTTGATAACGCGCATATCGACACTCGTCAGGCTGAGGAAAAATTTTTATACAAGCTTGTTGGACTGGAGGCAATCCTGGGATAGATTTAACAAAATCACCGTAGTTATGTCTATCGTTATCTCTCACGACTAAAATATCATCCTCTTGGATGCTGGCCATTGCTTTAAGAGATGCAAAACCTAAATCAGATTCATAAATCGCTGCAAAGATTGACGACGTCAAGACATGTTTGGAGATGGTATCTTGAGATAATTTTCTGATATTAGGAGTTGGATCATCAATTCCTCTCATGGCAGACCCGTTTCTATCAACCTCAAAAAATTGTCCAAAAAATCTTAAGCTCGAACTCTCATCCAAATCAATAAGCAAATCTCCGCGGAAACTAACATTGCTTGCATCATCCAAGTCTTGACCAGTCAAAATATTATCGGTAAAACCATCTCTCTCAGTGATGGCAAAAGAGACTCTGCCAGCAACATTCGAGGCAAGTGGAATATTATTTGATGTACGAAATTTCGTTAAGCCATAATTACCAAAAGTAATATCAGATTTACCCAAATATTCATCCATTGACGGTTTTTTACTAATAACATTTATAGCTCCACCGGTTGAGTTTTGTCCAAATAAGGTACCTTGTGGTCCTCTAATAACCTCAATTCTGTCTACATCAATAAAATCAGTTTGAAGTGCAAATGGAGAAGCGATAAAAATTCCATCCATGTGAAATGCTACTGAAGGAGCTGCAATCGCATTTTGATTTGTCTCATTGCCAACCCCTCTAATAGAAATAACAGTTTTATAGCCCTCATTTTTAGAAACTGTCACTCCAGGAACAATGGCACTTAAATCTACCATTGATTCAATATTTTTAGATTCGATATCTTGATCACTTATGGCTGTAACTGCTTGAGAAATATCCTGAAGGCTTTCGCTACGCTTTTCAGCTGTGACAAATACTTCTTCAATTACATTATCTTGAGCCAATAAAGAGGCTCCAAAAAATAAAGGAATAGATAATAAAAAAAATTTTTGAATAGAAATATGATTCATTAAAATACCCCAAGGTTTTTTTATTAATTTTTAAGAAGCTTCCAAGAAACTTATATTTTAGAAGTGATGCAATATTAATGCTAAGAAGATTGAAAATAAATATAAATTAAATTTTCAGCTAATAGAGCTTTGAATTATTGAATCAATCTATATTTGCCTTAAGTTATTTTTGAACTTATAACAATCTAATATTATAAGTTGTAAACTTAATTTTTAAATACAAATATTGAATTTAATGCTAGAAAAATTTTTTAAATTAGAAGAAAACAATACATCAATTAAAACAGAATTAGTTGCTGGTTTTACTACATTTATAACAATGGCATATATAATTTTTGTTAATCCACAAATGATGTCGTCAGCTGGCATGGATCAAGGGGCAAGTTTTGTGGGGACCTGTATAGCTGCAGCAATAGCATGCATATTGATGGGGCTTTATGCAAATTGGCCAATTGGATTGGCACCTGGAATGGGGCTTAATGCATTCTTTACTTATACCGTAGTAGGTGAGATGGGTTATACATGGGAAATTGCTCTTGGTGCAGTATTTATCGCTGGTATTTTATTTTGGATAATGAGCATTACCCCGGTCCGACAATGGATGTTAGAGAGCATACCTATGAATCTTAGGATTGCTATGGGCTCTGGTGTGGGCCTTTTCATTGGGCTTATTGGTTTAAAAAATGGTGGGATCATAGTTCCAAATGAAGCAACCCTTATCAGTATGGGAGATTTTCTTAGAACTGAGACTATCCTTTCAATGCTTGGATTTCTTTTAATTGCAACCCTTGCAGTTAGAAAAGTTCCAGGTGCAATACTTATTGGCGTAATGATAGTAACAGTAACATCAATTTTTATTGGTATTGTCCAATTTAAAGGGTTGGTCTCCTACCCTCCAGCTTTTATGCCTGTATTTATGAAATTAGATATTATGGGAGCGTTAGATTTAGCTATGATCAGCGTGATTATGTCTTTTCTATTTGTAAATTTATTTGATACTGCAGGAACGCTTCTCGGAGTTGCCAATCAAGCAAAATTAGTAGATGAGTCTGGAAATGTTAATAATCTTGATAAAGCACTCAAAGCTGACAGTTCTTCTAGTGCTCTTGGAGCTTTTTTAGGATGCGCGCCGGTTACAAGCTATGTTGAAAGCTCGGCTGGCGTTGAAACTGGTGGCAGGACAGGGTTAACTGCGGTAACCGTTGGTTTTTTATTTTTGATTGCAATTTTCTTTTCACCTTTGGCAAGCATAATCCCTGCACATGCAACTTCGGGAGCGCTTATATATGTAGCGGTTTTGATGTTGAGTGGAATGGAAAGACTTAACTGGTCAGAAACATCTGAACTTCTTCCAGCGTTGATAATAATTGTGATGATTCCATTAACTTTTTCTATTGCAAATGGAATTGCTCTTGGCTTCATATCTTATGTTGTATTGAAAATTGCATCTGGAGGGATTACACAAATATCTGCCGGAGCCTGGTTTTTGACTTTAGTATTTTTATCTAAATTTATATTGCTTTAAAAAAGTTAGTTAGCTTCTTTGATAATTTGGAGCTTCTTTTGTGATCATCACATCGTGAACGTGACTCTCAGTAATTCCAGCATTTGTAATCTCAACAAATTGAGTCTCTTCATGCATCTCCTCAATTGATTTGCATCCAACATATCCCATGCTTTGACGTATACCTCCAATTAATTGATCAATAACATTTACAACCCAGCCTTTAAACGGCACTCTTCCCTCAACTCCTTCAGGAACCATTTTTTCATTACTTGTACCATCTTGAGAATATCTATTTAAATCATTTCTTTCAGACATTGCTCCTATAGAGCCCATGCCCCGATAGGTTTTAAAACTTCGACCTTGATATAATTCTAATTCTCCAGGAGCCTCTTCTGTTCCAGCAAAAATACCTCCTAACATTACTGCATCTGCACCAGCTGCAAGTGCTTTAGAAATATCACCAGAAAATCTAATGCCTCCATCAGCAATTAGTGGGATGCTATTGGAAGAAAGTTTTTCTTTTATGGAGAGAATAGCGGTAATCTGAGGCACCCCTATGCCAGCAATAATCCTAGTAGTACAAATAGAGCCAGGGCCCATACCAATTTTAACTGAATCAACACCAGCATCTATTAAGGCTTGAGCTCCATCAGGGGTAGCAACATTACCACCCATTACATCTATATCTGGAAGCTCTTTCTTAATAAGCCTAATGGTATCTACTACATTCTGAGAATGGCCGTGAGCACTATCAATTACTAGCAAGTCTACGCCAGCTTTAGATAAAGCAATCGCCCTCTCTAAGGTGTCAGTGCCAGTTCCAAGAGCTGCCCCAACTTGTAATTGACCTCGAGAATCTTTAGTGGCCAAAGGATGTTCAGCAGACTTATCAATATCCTTCATCGTAACCAACCCATTTAAAGTATCTTCATCATCGATCACTAGAATCTTTTCAATTCTATTTTTGTACATGAGTTTTTTGACATCTTCTTGATCAAACCCCTCTTTGACAGTGATTAACTTCTCATAAGGAGTCATGATAGAGGAAACTAGTGCAGATAAGTTATCTGCATATCTAAAGTCTCTCCTAGTTACAATTCCCACCAATTTCCCGTCATCTACAACAGGCATACCAGAAATACTAAGCTCATTAGTAAGCTTCATAAGCTCGTTGATTGTTTTGGTAGATTTGATAGTCGTTGGGTTTCTAACGACACCACTTTCATATTTTTTTACAGTTTTAACTTCTGCAACCTGTCCTTCAATTGAATTGTTTTTATGGATAATTCCGATGCCGCCATTTTCAGCAAGTGCGATTGCCATAGCAGCCTCAGTGACTGTATCCATTGCAGCAGATATAAGGGGAATCTTTAAAGATATGTTTTTTGAAACCTTAGTTTCTAATAGAGCTTCAGCAGGCAGAAAATTTGTAAACCTAGGCAAGAGCAAGACATCGTCAAAAGTTAGTGCTTTATATTTGATCTTTTCCATAGTCGATTATAGCAAAAACTTGAAACCAAAAAAAGATCTCTTAATGTATATTGAGTTCTTAGACCATCAAAATTACAAATTATTTTTTTGAAAGCCTATAAAATAAATAAGAAATAACTAAAAAAACTAGCCACCCATAGTAAGAAATTATCTTAGAGATTTGCTGAATTAATAACCCATTTTTAGCAGGAAATACATTTCTGTTGGAGTTATATACCATGCCTTCTTTGATCTCTGCCCACTTATATTTTGGGTATAATTTACTCAATCTGGCTGATTCTCCGGCTAAAATCTCAGTATAAATATCTGAGCTACGACGGTCATATTCTGGCTCCAAATTTGAATCAAAGTAATACCAATCATTTTCAACTTTTACAGCTGAGGCATAATGATTGAACTCATTATCAGCATCCCCCCTAACAGGTTCTAAAAGTGGAATGTCGAACCCAACTGATTCATATTCAAAGCCAAACTCTTTAACTAATTCTTGGAATAGTACAGCCTGCTGACTGCATATTGCTCTGTTGCTTTTAGCAATGTCGTTTGGACTCAAAGAAAATGTTATCTCTTTTGCAGGAAAAGTTTTATCTATAAATTGTAGCAACCAATTACCACTCAATGAAATTGAAGATGAGCCATGTAAAAATTTTTTTCGCAGCAGATCATCTATATAAATAGGTATCTCTATTCCTGATAGCTTGTTCTCTTCTATGACTTGATAAATGATGCTTTTTAATTCTTGCAAGCTCTTAATAGATCCAACAAGAGGATCATAAATTTCACCAAACAATGGTCCAGCATAATTTACAACCTTAATATTTTTGTTATCTCCCAAAGATTGATCGTTAGTCTCACTATAAAAAAATGACCAGATAGATAATAAGAACAACAATACCGAAAAAAAGGCAGATAAAATAAAAAGTTTTTTGTATTTCATTATAAAAATTTATTTTTCGTAATTTATTAATATCAATTCAGCCATTGCTTGTTATGTATATGAATACCTTGATGCCATGGTTTATAATAGTTTATTGATATTCCATTACCTAGACAAATAAACATGCGAATTCTATTTTTTATATATGATTTAGGAGTCGGTGGTGCAGAAAAGAATACTATTAAACTATCAAACTATTTAGCCTCCAAAGGTTTTAAAGTATCAATCTTAACTGTATCAGGATTAAATATCTTGCAAGATGGGATAAATGAAGGAATTGAGCTTCACTCTCTAAATTCTAAAAAATTATTTGGTAGTTTTAGAAAAATATATAGATTCTTAAGAAACAATCCCACAGATGTGCTCTTTGTAAATGTATGGCCACTTACTTCCATGACGCTTCTTGCTGGTCTATTTTTAAAAATTCATATCATTCCAATAGAGCATGGAATTTTATCTAAGGAATTTAAACCTAAGGGTCGTCTATTTTGCTGGCTACAAAATATCTCAATTTTTATTACGTATAATTTATTTAGCTCTCATATAATTACGGTTTCAAATGCTGCGAAAAAAGACTTAGTAGATAAAGGAGTTTATAAAAAAAAGATTTCTGTAATTTATAATACATTTGATGCAAGTATTAATATCAATAAAGAAATAGATCACCCTGAATGGTTTGAACACTCAGGACCTAAACTAATTACAGTTGCAAACTTAAAAACAGAAAAAAACCTCTTTAATCTTCTCCATGCTTTTAAACATATTCATAAAGCAAATGAATATTTTCCTAGATTGCTCATAATTGGCTCAGGACCACAAGAGCATGAACTTAAGCAATTAAGTAAAGATTTGAACATAGATGGTGATGTCGTTTTTGCTGGGCTAAAAATTGATCCATATCCTTATCTTGAAAAAGCTGATATTTTTATTTTATCATCTGATTTTGAGGCTTTTGGAATAGTTATTTTAGAAGCGATGAGCCTAGGCAAAACTATCGTCTCTACAAATTCTGAGGGGCCAAGAGAAATAATTAATCATCCCTCTTTTGGGTATTTATGCCGTGTAAATGATTCTCATGATTTAGCTGATAAAATAATTACTGGCCTTAAAGAACCATTAGAAAAAAATGTAATTATCTCAAGATCTATGGATTTTTCTATTGAAAAAATTGGATTGCTTTATAAAGATTTGATTGAAAAAATTACGAATTAACACAGAGACAATATTATTAAAAACTTAGCAAAAAATATCTTTTCTTCCAATAAGTTATGGAGTAGCGCTATTCATGAGACTGATATCTTGAATCTTAATAATATTCACCTCAAGCTTATAAAAGTATTTGGAACTAAGGCTCTGAGAATTAATAATACTTTACCTCATACACTTGCAGACCCTTTTTTGATAGTAAAAGGAGAAGTTTTATATATCTTTCTTGAATCGCAAGCCCCAAACCAAAAAGGCAAAATAATTACCTATCAATCAACAGATTTAATCAATTTTCAAAATCTTGGAGTTATTCTAGAAAAAGATTTTCATTTATCGTATCCGTTTGTTTTTGAATATGATGGATCTTATTACTTAATTCCCGAATCAGAGTCAGCTGAAGAAGTCGCTTTATATAAGTTTAAAAATTTTCCATATGAGCCTATTAAGCACAAAATACTACTTACAGGGAGATATTTCGATAGTTCATTGCTCTTTTACAACGAGCTTTGGTACTTATTTACGTCTTCATCTAAAGGTCTGCAAATTTTCTGGTCAAAGGATTTGCTTAATGAAGATTTTCAGCCTCATAAAAAAAATACAATTACTATCAATCCAAAATATTCTAGGTCCGCAGGATCGATTTTTATAATTGATGATAAGCTTTATAGGCCTTGTCAGGATTGCTCAAATACCTATGGAGAAAATATTAATATTATGGAAATTACTGATCTATCTCCTGATGAGTATGATGAAAAGCTAGCTAAAAATCATTTTTTTGAAACTTCAATTTCGCCCTGGAATAGAAATAGTGGCCATCATTTGAGCATAGTCAATTTTATGGAAAAATATATTATTGCCACAGATAAAAAACATAACGACATTCTGGTGAATAAATTTTTATTTCCATTCAGAAAATTGTAAAAATGAAAATATTATTAAAAATATTCAACCAAATAAAGCTTATTATATTTTTACATTTAGGCCGATTGAAATCTTTTTTTGTAAAAGTAAACAACTTAGAAACGCCTGATAGAGATATTCTTGAAAAGATAATTTTTCCAGAGATATCCAGGGATTCAATTAATAAAAAAATTCTTTTTGTTGGGTGTGAATGGTACACAAGTCATTATAAAAAATTTTTTATACATCATGATTTTTGGACAATTGATTTTAATAAGTCTGTTGCGCGCTTTGGATCTGATAACCATATAATTGATAGGCTAGAGAATCTAGATATGCATTTTTCAGATGGTTATTTTGATATTATCATTTGTAATGGAATTCTTGGCTTCGGTACAGATAGTCCTATCAATACAAAAATAGTCTTTGATAAATGTTTCGCTTCGATTAAACCTGGAGGTCTATTTATATTGGGATGGAATAGCAATCATAAAAAAAAGAACGATCCTAGAGAAATTGATTCACTCGGCAAGTTCACTCCATACATATTTCCAAATTTAAAAACTAATAGGTATTACGTGAAAAAAGGCAGTTCTCATATCTTTGATTTTTATCTAAAGTCTTAAGCTCATTATCAAAGCATCTTCTTTTGGAGAGCCGCTATAATAATTTGGTCGAATAGCCTCTTTATAGAATCCTCTTTTTTCATATAAATTAATTGCGGGCAAATTGGAAACTCTAACCTCAAGAGAAATAACTTTCACCCCAATCGTTTTATTTTGAAGAATTATTTGTTGCAGAAGCTTATCTCCCAGGCCCTTGCCTTGATTAGCTGGGTCAATAGCGATATTTAATAAATGTGATTCGGGAATAATTGGGGAATAGATAGCAAATCCTAAAATATGTTTATCTTTGTGCATCACTATCGAGTAGTGGCCAACTTCCATTGAAGAAATAAATTGAGCTTTTGACCATGGCATTTGATTCGTCTTATTTTCTATTTCTAAGATAGCTGAAACATCATCTAAGCTGGCGGACCTTATCGAAGTAATCATTTAAGTTGATTCAAAGGCTTGAGTTTGCTCCAAAGGTCCTTCTTTAGGCTTGGATTAGATAGCATGCTACCTAAAGTAGGTGAAATAATTAAGTCTAGCCCATCAGAGAAGTGATTGAAATCACAAAATACTAATATGGCTTTAAGATCAGAAGAGCCTTTAAAATCTTTCATATCAAAAGGTTCTCCAGAGGAAGAAGTTATAGCCCCTTGAGAGGCTGATTGGCTGGGGCCACGAATTGCTCCAATAATAGCTTCAAGTAACTTTATCTCTTTTTCTGAGTATTCATCTACAGAATTAGCATGTAATGTTAGAATATTGTCCTTTTGAAAGAAGTAGATGTTAATTTCATCATTTACAGAAAGATTTTTTGCATCCTCAAATAGAGGAATGCCAATTTTAGAGAGAATATATTGAGATTTATTTGATAGCATCACAAAATCAATCATGAAAGATTTAATAAAAAAATACAAACCTTTTGAGCCTATTCCTCTGAAGGGAAGAAATTGGCCAAATGAAGTTATTCAATCGGCACCTAGATGGTGCTCTGTTGATCTGCGCGATGGAAATCAAGCCCTCATTGAGCCCATGGGGCATGAAAGAAAAAAACGAATGTTTAAACTGCTTTGTGATCTTGGATTTAAAGAAATTGAAGTCGGTTTTCCGGCAGCCTCTGAAACTGATTTTGAATTTGTGAGATGGTTAATAGAAGAAAAGAAGATCCCTTCTCATGTCACAATCCAGGTATTAACTCAGGCGCGTGATCATATTATTGAAAGGACTTTTAAATCTCTTAAGGGGGCTTCTCAAGCAATTGTGCATTTTTATAATTCAACTTCCACTCTGCAAAGAAAAGTTGTCTTTGATCAGGATAAAGAAGGTATCAAAAAAATTGCAACAGATGGCGCGTCACTTGTAAAAAAACTTGCATTAGCTAACCCTGAAACAAAATGGTCCTTTGAATATTCTCCGGAAAGCTTTACTGGAACAGAGCTCAACTATGCAGCAGAGGTTTGTGATGCTGTGGTAGAAATTTTAAAAGATGTATCTTCTGAAAAAATTATTATCAACCTTCCTGCAACTGTCGAGATGGCAACACCAAATATCTATGGCGATCAGATAGAGTGGATGAATGAAAATTTAAAAAATCGTGAAAGTATTTCTCTTTCATTGCATCCGCATAATGATCGTGGAACGGCTGTTGCAGCCTCTGAGTTTGGTCTAATGGCTGGAGCTGATAGAGTTGAAGGAACCTTATTTGGAAATGGAGAGAGAACTGGTAATGTTGATATTGTCACTATTGCACTCAACTTGCTAACTCAGGGGATAGATCCAGAGCTTGATTTTTCTGATATTAATGCAGTTATAAGAGAAGTTGAGTATTGTAATCAACTTCCGGTTCATCCAAGACATCCTTATGCTGGAGATCTTGTCTTCACAGCCTTTTCTGGGTCTCATCAAGATGCTATAAAAAAAGGACTTAATGCTCTAGAGAAGTCAAACAACCCAGAATGGGAAGTCCCTTATCTACCTATTGACCCAGCAGATTTAGGCAGATCATATGAGGCAGTTGTAAGAATAAATTCTCAATCCGGTAAAGGTGGCATAGCATTTATTCTCGAGAAGGATCATGGTGTATCCCTGCCTAGACGACTGCAAATCAATCTAAGTGAAAAGGTTCAAAAGGTTGCTGATGAGACTGGAAAAGAAGTGATGTCTCGAGATATATGGAGAGTTTTTGAAAAAAACTATATAGCTGTTGAAGGTAAGCTTGAATTAATTAATTATGCCTTATCCTCAACAGAGGATTCTAGAGGTAATGCATCAGATCAAGTAAAGATTACATTAAAAGATCAAAATGATGAAGTAACCCTTTCTGGAGTTGGCGGAGGCCCTATTGAAGCTTTTGTATCTGCAGTCAATAATCATTTTTCAACATCAATTACTGTCTCTGACTATCATCAACATTCGGTTACCTCGGGCGCTGATGCAAAAGCTGCTGCATTCATTGAATTAACTTTAGAAGGCCAAAATGAGTGGGGTGCTGGGATTGACGGCAATACTGTAAAGGCCTCTTTTCAAGCTATTGTGGCTGGACTAAACAAACTGATTACTTAAAGTCAGGCTGGCGCTTTTCCAAGAAGGCTGTGACCCCTTCCATGTTTTCTGCAGAGCCAAAAATATTATTTTGTGCTTCAGCTTCCGCATTAAAAGTTTCATCATAAGACTGAGTTAATGAATCATTCATCAATTTTTTAGTTAATGATAAGGCTTGTGGCGATCTCTTAGATAGATGCTCCGCCCATTTTTTGGTTTCAGCGGTTAAATTGTCTAATTCCACCACTTTGTTAGCGATACCCATGCTCAAACAATCAGCGGAGGATATTTTCTTTGCTTCAATTGCATATTCTAAGGCTCGAGCATAGCCAACGGCTCTTGTTAATAGGAAACTGAGCCCTCCGTCAGGCACCAATGCGATATTACTAAACACAGACATAATGTATGCATCTTTGGCCATGATTCTTAAATCACACGCCATAGCCAAGGCAGCTCCAATACCAGCAGCAGCTCCATTTATTGAGCCAATAACTGGTTTTGGCATTTCAATTATATTCTTCAGAAAAGGATGATAGCCTCTTAATAAAGCATCCTTGGTATCTGACCAGGATGCGTCTCTCTCAGTTAAGTCAGCACCAGCAGAAAAGCCTCTACCTTCTCCAGTTATTACCAACACCCTGATTTGAGAATTATTTTTTACTTTTTCAGTTGCATCTCCCATATCCCAAATAAGCTGTTCATTAAACGCATTCATCATTTTTGGACGATTAATCGTAATAGTGGCTACCCTATTTTTAATATCTAAACTTATAGTTTTATAACTCATATTTTTCTCCGAATTGATTGATTATTTCTTATTTAAGATCAAATCGCCATCACAAAAAGTTAAAAAAGCGTTCTTTTGATCATTATCTGCTCTTGACCAATTCACCTGTGTTTTTGGGCTGGGATTAGAATAAATAAATGCTTTTAAAATTTCGCCAATAATTTTTTTATTTGGCATGGCCACATTATTAATTTTTATCCAATATCTAATTACTTCTAAACAAGTATCTTCCTCAAGATCAACTAAGAATTTTCTATATAATTTAGGGCCTCTAATATTTTTTCCAAATTGCTGATCAAGCAAAAAATCATGAGCTTTTTTGTGCTTTGAAACTAGCTCAGCTGTTTGTTGAATTTGCTTGCTTGCGTTAGGCCAACGATTTGAAGCCATCTTAAGAACTTCATTGCGAATAAAGTTACGATCTTGATTATCTTCAAAGTTAGTGTCATCAGAGATAAATTTAATATCATTAGCAGACAGATATTGAGTAAGATCTGACTTAGTATAGCCAAGCCAAGGTCTTAGAAGTACTCCTTCTCCCATGGTACGTTTTTTCATTGGCCCTTGAAGGCCATCTATGCCTGTCCCTCGAAAAAGTCTAAATATAACTGTTTCGGCCACATCGTCTGCATGATGGGCCATCAACAATTGATCATCGGAATGAAGAGTGTCTTTAAAAATTTTATATCTAGCATTTCTTGCAGCTGATTCAAGACCTGATTTTTTTACATTGATATTCACCCCATGACTCATAAAAGGAATGTTTCTTTCCTCACAAAATATTTTGCAGTGCTCTTCCCATTGATCTGAGTTTTGATTTAATGAGTGGTTTATGTGGATTGCGGAGAGATTGCCATGCAAAAGTGTTTTCTGATTAAGTTCGTAACAAAAATGCAAAAGCGCAGAAGAATCCCCGCCACCGCTGAAAGCTACAATAATATTTTTCTTAGAGTCAACTAAATCAAAGAAAACTTTTGAATCAAGCAAAATTAGACACCAATTTTGAGCAAGCGTTGATAACGTCTTTGAAGTAACTCCTCTTGAGAGAATCTTGATAGCTTGGCTATATTTGTTAACAAAGATGATTTAATGTTTGCAGAAACCATATCGAAGTCTTGATGAGCTCCACCAATTGGTTCAGTAATAATCTCATCAACGATGCCTATGTTTTTTAAGTCGTTTGCTCCAACCTTCATGGCTTCAGCAGCCTCTGGAGCCTTTTCTGATTCTCTCCAAACTATCGAAGCACAAGCCTCAGGAGATGCTACCGAATAAGTGCCATATTCTAAAATCGAAATATGATCACCCACACCGAGTGCTAAGGCTCCTCCCGAGCCTCCCTCGCCTGAAACTACGACTAAGATTTTTGTTTTGAGGCTAGACATAACAGCTAGATTTCTAGCAATTGCTTCACTCTGCCCTCTTTCTTCACCTTCCACGCCTGGGTATGCTCCTGCGGTATCTATAAAGGTAATGACAGGCATGTTAAATCGCTCAGCGAGCTGCATCAATCTTTTAGCTTTTCTGTAACCCTCTGGTTGAGGCATCCCAAAATTTCTCTTAACTTTTTCATCGGTATCTCGGCCTTTTTCATGTCCAATGATCATGACAGGCATGCCTTCTAACTTTGCAATACCTCCCACCAATGAGGCATCATCAGCAAATTGACGATCGCCATGAAGTTCCTCAAACTCATCAAAAATTCTTTCGATAAAATCAAGTGTATGTGGTCTATTGGGATGACGCGCTACCTGAACTTTTTGCCATGTAGACAACTTAGAATAAATTTTCTTCGTTAATGCAGCTTGTTCAGATTTTAACTTATCTATTTGAGGTAAAAGTTCTGGATTATCAGAAGCAGCTAATTGCAAAGCTTCTATCTTCTCTGCAACTTCTGCTATTGGTTTTTCAAACTCTAAAATATTAATACTCATTTGTTTAATTTAATCGCCTCATCGCCGAACATATCCTTGAGTATTTTGATATTTTCAGATGAAGGCATTAGTTTAAATTCATCTCCAAGCTCTATTATAGCCTCAGAGTCCTCATGCAGAATTTTTAAATGTATTTTGCAATTTCCATGCTTCCAGAAATCTCCATTCAAATGTTTTAGACTTGTCATATTGGCTTGAATGAAATCATTTGGCAGGTTTCTTGCGTCTATCATTATGAATTTATTGCCTTGGCTCATTTGCGATTCTAGTGAAGTCACAGATCCCACTTTCATCTTATACATTCTCCGGTTTAATTCTTTAGATTTATAATCGTCAATCTCAATCGACCCAGCAAAAATAAGAATAGAATTTGCCTTTAATAATAAGTGGTGTTTCTCTAAAACATCAGTGCTAACTGTTCCTTCCATGGTGCCTGTTCCATCATCAAAACTAATAAAAGCAATTTGTTTATTTGAACGATCTCTAATCTGTCTATATGAATTCAGCAAGCCGACTATTTTTGCTCTGCTAATGTCATCTGTAACTTCACTGATCGTATGAGATCTTAAATTTTCGATCATGCCCTCGATTGCAATTACTGGATGACCTGAAAAGTAATATCCAAGCGCATCTCTCTCATGATTGAGTAAATCTTCTTTTGATAAATCTTTTACATTTACATATTTCTCATACGGATCAAATGTTTCTTCCATTGAAGCAAAAAGATCAGATGTTCCAGCCATTTGTGCGCTGTTTTTTTGCCCTTCTCTTAACATGTCTTCCATACAGGCCAGTGCTATGGATCTAGATGGAGCTAATTCATCAAATGCTCCCGCTTTAGTCAAAGCTTCAATAGATTTTTTACCACCCAATCGAATGTTTGCTTTTTTTGTAAGATCAAAAAGATCTTTAAAAGAATGCTTTTTTCTAACTTCGATCACATGATCAATAAAAGAATCTGCCACGCCCTTAATTGCACCCAATCCATATTTAATATGCAGATCTGAATTAACAATAAAGTACTTATTGCTAGTTTTAATATCAGGAGTTAATACCTTTATTTTCATCTCCTTGCATTCATTAATAAGAGTATTGATTTTATCTGTGTTGCCCAGTTCTGTAGATAAGACAGCCGCCATAAAGTGCTCAGGGAAATATGTCTTTAAGTATGCAGTTTGATAAGAAAGCATTGCATAAGCTGCAGAATGAGACTTATTGAAACCATAGCCTGCAAATTTTTCAATTAGATCAAATATTTTCTCAGCCGTGGCTTTTTTAATTTCATTTTGAGAGCAGCCATCCACAAATATTTGCCTTTGTTGCTCCATCTCTTCAACTTTCTTTTTGCCCATTGCTCTGCGTAAAATGTCAGCCTGACCAAGAGAATAGCCCGCTAAAACCTGTGCAGCTTGCATTACCTGCTCTTGATACAAAATTACCCCATAGGTCTCTGACAATACTGGTTCAAGCAATTCATGAGGAAAAGTTACCTTGCTCTTTCCATGCTTTCTATCAACAAATTCATCATGCATGCCTGATTCCAAAGGACCGGGTCTATATAAAGCAAGCAAAGCAACTATTTCTTCAAATTTAGTAGGCTTCAACCTTCGAATCAACTCTCGCATGCCCGTTGACTCTAACTGAAATACAGCCGTAGTTCTGCCAGAAGCAAGTAAATCAAAAACCTTGGGATCATCAAGAGTAAGCGAATTGAGATCTAGGGTTTTCTCACCCAGCACACCCAGGGATTCATTAATAGTTTTTACTGCTCGATCAATTACTGTAAGGGTTCTTAACCCAAGAAAGTCAAATTTAACTAGTCCAATAGTCTCAACATCATCTTTATCAAATTGAGTCATGAGTGAGTCAGACTGAGGATCGAAGTAAGTGGGGCAAAAATCTGCAATTGATCCAGGGGCTATTACTATACCTCCGGCATGCTTGCCCACATTCCTAGCTATTCCCTCAAGTTTATAAGCTAAATCAATGATCTCGGAAACCTCTTCCTCATCCTGAATCATTTTCTTGAATATGGGCTGAGAACTGATCGCTTTTTCTAGAGTCATTCCTGGAATGAAGGGTATCATCTTAGAAATTCGATCACCCAAAGCATAAGGTTTGCCTAAAGCTCTTGCCACATCCCGGACAACCGCTCGTGCTGCCATGGTTCCAAATGTTGCAATTTGAGATACAGCAGATTTTCCATATTTCTGCCCAACATAATCAATAACCATATCTCTTTTATCCATACAAAAATCGATATCAAAATCTGGCATCGATATTCTTTCAGGATTAATAAATCTTTCAAAAAGAAGATTATGTTCAATTGGGTCTAGCGCTGTTATTCCCAGAGCATATGCAACCAAGGAGCCAGCTCCTGACCCTCTGCCTGGTCCAACCGGGACATCATTGTCTTTAGACCATTGAATAAAATCTGCAACGATTAAAAAATAGCTAGAGAATCCAGTTGCATGAATTTGCGTTAACTCGTAATCCAAGCGCTTTAGATAGATTTCTTTTTCCACTGGTGAATAAAATTCTATAATTTTATCTAACTGCGTTTTAGAAAGCTCCGATAAAAAAGAATTGAAATCGTGGTCCTTGGGAACTGGATATTCTGGCAGGAAATATTGGTCTGTTGTAAGTGTTACATTGCATTTTTGTGCAATAGCTAGAGTATTATTTATTAAAGTATCAGGATCGCAATCACTAAATAAGTTAGAGATATCTTTCGTAGATTTAAAAAATTGCTCGGGACTAAACAGCCTCTCTCGATTTGAATCATTCAAAGTCTTGCCTGTATTAATACATACTTTCGTCTCATGAATATCAAAATCTTCTTTTTGAGAGAACATAGTGTCATTGGATGCAATAACTGGAATAAGAAATTCGGATGCTAATGGCACAATACATTGTATAAATTCTTCCTCAGAGCTTTTACCTACCCTTTGAAGCTCAATACAAAAATCATCCTGAAAGGTTTCCTTGAAAGAGAGCAATTCTGTTTTCAAATCTTGATTCTTTTTGAGTTTAGCTAGATTAAAAATAGTCGATGAGGGGCCACCTGCTATCACTATAATATTTCCTGAACACATACTTAAATCTTCAAAAGTTACAGAAATATGACCATTTTCTTGCTGGAGTTGAGATTTTGAAATAATACCCATCAAAGACTTTAGTCCTTCATTGTTTTTTGCAAGGCAAAGAATTTCACCAAATTCACCAGCGCGTGATTTTAAATTAAGAGTGGTGCCTGCAATAGGCTTAATACCTGCTGCTTCCGCCTTCTTAAAAAATTTCACCATGCCGAACATATTATTCAAATCAGTCAAGGCGACTGCTGGCATATTTAACTTCTGTGCATTTTCAATGATCTCATTGATTCTAAGCAATCCTCTAGAAATACTAAATTCGGATGAAACTCTAAGATGAATAAAGGAGGTTTGCATAAAATTAAGTAATGACTCCCTTAAATGATTTTCGATGAAAGGATGTATAGCCTGATTTTTTAAGAGCAGTTAAGTGATGGGCAGTTCCATAACCTTTATTTTTTGCAAAATCATAAATTGGGTATTTTTTATCTATCTCTTTCATGAACTCATCTCTATGTACTTTAGCAATAATTGAGGCTGCTGAAATTTCTGAAATCAGCTTATCACCTCCAATCACTGCCTTACAATTTACCTCAATATTTGGGGTAAATTTTCCATCAACATAAACCAAATCTGGCGTAATGGATAAATTCATTATAGCTTCTTGCATAGCAAGCAATGTTGCTTGATGAATATTTATCTCATCAATTTTATCATTTGAGATACTGGCAAAACTATAAATAGATTGATCTTTTATTATTTTAGCTAAGGCTTTTCTGTTAGTGGGAGAAATTTCCTTCGAATCTCTTAATCCTGATATAGGATTTTTTAATATTACAGCTGCAGCTGTAACTGGGCCAGCTAAACACCCTCTTCCGACTTCATCGACCCCGGCAATAATCACAATAGATTATTAATTGCGTTGGCAGCAACTTCAAAACCTTCTCCGCACATAGCGTCATTGATCTCTGAGAAATAGGATTGATATTGTTCAGGTTCTGAAGATATTTTAGCAAAACTGTTAACAATTGAATCAGGTGTTAAATCGTGTTGAATTAATTCAGGAAAAATATGTTCCTGAAGCAGTAGATTTGGCAGTCCAACAAATGGAGTTCTTAACAGTCGACTTAAAATTGCATAATTTAGCTTATTTGTTTTATAACAAATAATTGGCACAGAACCTAAAGCCACTGCTTCTAGCGAAGCTGTACCCGATGTAACAATCGAAATTGAAGATAAGTTAAGAAAATCTTGAGCTGAATCGATGGATAGCTTGTAAGGAATTTCATTCATACCTTTTGTTGATTGAATCATCTCAGCTAATTTTTTATTTGCAGCCGGTATTAAAAAATAGCTATTTGAATTTAAATTAAAAAGTTTTTTTGCTGCCGCAACATAAACCGGCATCAATTGAGAAATTTCGCTTACTCTGCTTCCCGGCAAGATACTTACAAAATCCTTTGAAGAGTCTAAGCTGTGTTTTGAAATTAGCTCTTCGTTGTTTTTAGGCTTTAGTTGGCTAAATGGATGGCCCAAAAAAAAGCTCTGCATGTTTTTTTTATCATAAAAATTACATTCAAACTTAAATAAGCACAATGTTAAATCCACATATGCTTGAATGGCTTTAATTCTATTTTCTCTCCATCCCCATACTGAGGGACTTACTACTTGAATTGTCTTAATATTCTTTTGTTTAAGCTTTTTATGAAAAAACATATTGAAATCTGGTGAGTCAACGCCAATAAAAATATCGATTTCATTTGAAATAAAGAGATTTAATAGTTTTTTTCTAATTGATAAAATTTTTGGAAGATTGATTAATGGATCAATTAGACCCATTACATGAAGGTCCTGATAATCAATTTCTGGAGGCGTGACAATAGTTCCAGCATTCACCTCAGGCCCACCTAAACCATACAAGTCAACATCAAAGATATTTTGTAATGATTGGACAAGTTTTGATCCCAGCCTATCCCCTGAGTGTTCTGCAGCAATGATGCCTACTTTTATCTTCTTTTTTGACACCTATCGAAGTAAGCCTCTTTCAGATCTTTCAACTGAAGAAATAAAAGTTGTAAGCGCCTGATTATTATCTTTATTCAATGCATGTAAGTGTTTAATTGCATCATCGAGAGAATAACCTTTTCGATAGATAATTCTGTAAGCTTTTTTTACTAAGTTTACTGAATCAGTATCAAAATTATTTCGCTGCATTCCAAT
>Ga0315322_10000988_pt1 | contig 21842 bp, 14 predicted proteins | sample M110021515metaG_FD_203461 | JGI IMG/M metagenome (GOLD analysis project Ga0315322, IMG submission 203461) | Ammonia-oxidizing marine archaeal communities from Monterey Bay, California, United States - M1 100m 21515 | ecosystem: Environmental > Aquatic > Marine > Intertidal zone | place: USA...
AGTGGATGGAGCACGGCATGATTCGCCACAGCCAGGGCTTACATAAAGAGCTCGTTCAGGTCCCCATGATCATCGCAGGCCCAGGTTTCGAAGAGGGCAAGGTCGTCGATCAGCCCGTGTCTAACCGACAGCTCGCCTATACGCTTGCCCTATTCGGTGGCGGCATCCTGAACGATGTCTCGAACCCGATCGACCTTTCGAAGCTCGACTCGATGACTGCTGAAGAGGTCGGCCCCGTTTTCTTCTCAACGCACCACGGCTTCTGGAATGGCAAGCGCCACAAGAAGATCTTTGGCGTGCGCGAGGGCGATTGGATGCTTCACTTCGGACAGGAGTTCGAGGCAGATGGCAAGACCGAAACTTTTGGTTGGCGCCTTTTCAATGTTGTGGAGGACCCCGAAGAGCTCACTGATCTCTCCGCGTCCTATCCAGAAAAAGTCAACGCGCTGCGCCGTCTGATCGAGGACTCGCTAGCCAAGCAGCTCGAGATGGCAAAAGAGAAGTCGGGCAACTTGCGCGTTCCCGCCGCTGGCGCAACGCTGAAATTGCTGGGCGACATCGGATATCTCGATGGGCTCGACCCCAAGTAGATCCGGGACGAGCACCTGGGAATGCTAAGTGGTTGCGGTTCATCACGAGCCGGTCCGGAAGCGCGTAGCCGCTACGACTCAGCGCTATAAACTGAGTAAACCGCTGTCGAATCCGCAATTTGGCGGCGGTTGTCGGGCTCGTTTGCGTCCTCTTGATACAAGTGTATGCGCACCACAACGGCGCGGTTGCCGGCGCGCACGATTAAGGCCTCTGCAAACGTGTCCTCTAGCCGCGCACCTTGCAAGTAGTCGATGCGCATGTCGAGCGTCGAGACCTTGTCGTAGTGGCGCGTCGCAGCGATTGCTGCGGTTCCACCAGCCGTGTCGGCGAGCATGGCAAGCGCGCCGCCGTGAAGCGCAGGCCTAAATGGATCGCCGACGTGCTGCTCGCGGTAGGGGAGCTTGACGAGGGCGCGCTCATGAGTGACCTCGACAATCTCGATGCCCATATGCTCATTAAACGGGATGCACTTCCCCATGATGAACGCGGCCGCCGCGCAGCGATCCTTGCCAAAGTCGGCAAGCTCTTCGGGCGGCAGGAAGTCTTCGGGACGTTTGGGGAAAGTGCTCATTCGTTTAGCTCGGCTCTACTTCTATCAATGGCGTTCCCGCGGTCACATCGTCGCCGTCGTCCGCCAGCATCTTGACGACCTTGGCGTTGTTCGGAAGGCCTGCTGTTGGCGTATAGCCGATCTGGGTGAACGTCTTCATGATCTCGATCAAGCCAACCGCGCTGCCAGGAGAAAGAGAGTCACCCGCTTTGCAGTAGGCGGGATCGTCCGGCGAGGGGCGGTGCCAGAAGCGGCCGGTATTAGGGGCCCGCATCACCATGCCATCCGCGTGGCCTAGGTTTTCGGCCTCGCCTTTCTCGTCACTCTCTTCGCCCGCTTCAATCGGCTCGAGCTCGTAGACGACGTCGCCAAAGCCAACAGGTAAGTGCACTTTTTCGGAGCGCTTGGAGATGATGCGCCCGGTAACTCCGGGGGGGACTATTAATACATGTCCAAAACCAAGCTGCGATAGGTAGCCCGCGTGCTGGCCGGGGCAGAGCAGTGTGCCTGCCGGGAGTGCTCTTGTGAACATGCCAACTTCGGGCACGATCAGGAATGTGCGCTCGCCCTCGCGGCTGACCTTCAACTCGATGATCGTAGTCATGGCGATTATCCTCGGGGCTCGGAAAGAGCGGCGATGTCGTGCAGGCTCCAGATACGCGGGTTCTTGACACGCCTGGTTCCAAGAGCCTGGTAGGACGTCTCGGCGAATACCTCGATCCACTCCCGCAGGTCGGCAAGCGGGACGATCTCGTCGGTGTCCATCTGGGCTGCAGCTCGGAAGGGATCCATGTCCTCTTCGATACGCGCTTCCGTTGCCGCCATGCCCGCTTCGATTTTGGCAATCTCCTCGGGGTCGGTCGAGGCGATGTTGAAATCGTCGTCAAGCTTTGTGTTGAAGGCGGCAATCGCAAGTGTTCGACCCTCCATCACAGCTTGACGCGTGATCGAAGTCGACAGCTGCACGACCGGCTCGTAGGGGTGCCCCGCCATCGCGTAGTAGCCCGCGCCCGAGGCCTTGCGAAGCAGGACGGTGAACATTGGTACGCTGTTTGTGCTGTTGGTGTAGATCAGGCTCGAGCCGTAGCCAAGCAGGCCGAGCTGCTCCGCCTCGACACCAATGTCGAACCCGGACACATCTTGCAGCCACAGAATGGGGATGCCGTCGGCATCGCAAGCGCGGCTAAACGCAGCAGTTTTGGCAATACCCTCTTTGTAGAGGATGCCAGCTGGCTTCTTCGCGCCGCGGTGCTCGGGGTCGTCGACGATGCCCTGGCGGTTGATGATGAAGCCCATGTAGAGGCCATTGACGCGGCCGACGCCAACCATCATTTCTTTGCCGCGTTCGGGTAGGATCTCCCAGAACAGGCTGCCGTCGGTGAGGCGCGCAAGGACCTCTTCCGCCGAGTACACCATACGGTGGTCGGTGGGGACGAGCGCTTCGAGATCCTTGGCGGGAAAGCCAGGCTCGAGTGGGCCTGCCCCGAAGCGATAGAAGTCGTTCGAGGAAGATCCCGTACCCGCGATCTCTTTGCGGATACAGGCGATGGCGGCTTGGTCGTCGGGCACGCGAACGTCCGCGCAACCAGATTGGTGTACGTGGACGTTGGGGCCGCCGATGCTCAAGCTGGATAGGCTTTGGCTCTTGGCACCTTTGATTAGGGCTGCGCCCGCGATCACCATGTACGCGATCTCGGTCATGTACACGCGGTCGGAAATGATCGGCATGTAACCGCCGCCCGCGATGCAGTCGCCGAACACGCCCGCGATCTGCGGCACACCCGCGTCGGATAGCTGGCTGTTCTTTTTGAAGATGTGCCCCGCGCCAGTACGGCCAGGGAACGACAGGCCCTGCTCGGGAAGGTAAAGACCCGAGCAGTCGACGAGGTAGACAACGGGTAATTTGAGCTTCAGTGCGATCTCTTGTGCACGTTCGATTTTCTCGGGCGAGCGCGGCCACCAAGAGCCGGATGCGACCGTGTTGTCGTTGGCGATTACGATCGTCCAGCGGCCCTCGATTTGGGCGAAGACGGTGACGACGCCCGCACCTGGGCTCTCGACTTTGCCGAACTTGCGGCCCCAGTTTACGAAAGTGCCAACTTCGAACTGGCGCTTGCCTTTGTCGACCAGCAAATCCAAGCGCTCGCGCGTTGTGAGCTTGCCTTTGGCGTGTACGCGATCGATGTACTTTTCACCCCAGCCAGCTTCGACGATGGCTCGGCGCTCGCGCAACACGGCTTCGCGTACTTCTAGCACCTCGCGGCGTTTCAGGGCAGATGCGGTGTCGACCTCTTGGCCGAGATCTTTACCGATCGGAGTTAGGGGGACGTGTGCCATGGTTTAGCTTTTCGCGGCGACGGGTGGCCAGCCGGGAATGCTGGAGGTGTCGTATTCGCCGCTTTGGAACGCGGCGCTTTGAAGGACGGCTTGGTGCAGTGCGATGGTAGTGGGCAGGCCCTCGACTTGTGCAGAGGCAAGCCCCGCCAGCAAGGTCTCGATGGCCAACTCCCGCGTCTCGCCCCAGGCGATCAACTTGCCGAGTAACGAGTCGTAGTGGGGCGGCACGGTCTCGCCATCTTTTAAGTGTGTGTCAAGGCGCAACTTACCTGGCCCGGCGTCTAAGTCGAAGCTGAACTTCGAGAGCGTGCCGGGCACGGGGCGGAAGTCCTGCGATGGGTCTTCCGCGTTGATGCGGGCCTCGACGGCGTGGCCTTTGAACTGGATGTCGTCCTGCCCAATGTCCAGCGCTTCGCCGGCCGCAATACGGATCTGCCAAGCGGCCAAGTCGATGCCGGTGACGAGCTCTGAAACAGGGTGCTCGACCTGCAGCCTTGTGTTCATCTCCATGAAGTATAGCTCGCCCGCGCCAACCTTTTCGTTCGGTGACGCGCGCAAGAACTCAATCGTGCCCGCGCCCGTGTAACCAACGAGTGCGGATGCTGCTGCGGCCATCGCACCTAGCTCTTCGCGCTCGTTTTGCGTGAGTGCCGGGCTGGGGCTCTCCTCGGTCAGCTTCTGGTGGCGGCGCTGCACGCTGCACTCGCGCTCACCGAGATGTACGGCGTTCCCGTAGTTGTCGACAAGGACTTGCACTTCAATGTGGCGGCCGCCGGTTAGGTATTTCTCCAAGTACACCGACGCCGAGCCAAAGTTAGAGAGAGCTTCGGACGAGCACAAGCCAAAGGAGGCGCGCACTTCTGCGTCGTTGTGGCACAGGCGCATGCCGCGCCCGCCTCCGCCTGCATCCGCTTTCAGGATGATGGGGAAGCCAACCTCCGCTGCGACGCGTGCGGCGTCATCGGCGTCGACCAAAGGCCCGTCTGAACCAGGGATCACGGGCAGGCCCGCCGCACGCATGGCAGCTTTCGCAGGGCTCTTCAAGCCCATACGCGCCATCAACTCCGGAGCGGGGCCAACGAAGGTTACGCCGTGGCTGCGGCAGAGCGCTGCGAAGCCGGCGTTCTCGGCCAAGAAGCCCCAGCCGGGGTGAATGGCGCTAGCGCGCGTCTGCTTAGCGGCCTGCAGAATACGTTCGCCTCGCAAGTAGCTGTCGGTGGGAGCCCCGGGGCCGATGCAGACGACCTCGTCCATTTCCAAAGTCCATGCGGCGTCGGCATCAGCTTCCGAGGAGACACCTATAGGACTAATACCAAGGCTGCGGCAAGCACGCGCGATGCGGGCGGCCACTTCGCCGCGGTTGGCGATCAATAGGCGGTGAAACATGGCTGCCACTTTAACAAGGCCGGGGCCTAGCACGTAAGTTGGAGAGCATCTTTCCAAAGTTCAGATAGAAGCCGCGCCCACGATTACGGGGGCTTGGGCGCTTGCGGACCGCGGGGATACTGGAAGCACAGGGGCGCGCGTGACCTTTCCCCTCTTAGCTGGACTATACTACCCGCATGCTTGCCGCCCTTTTGATCTGCGCCTTTCAGGCTACCGTAGCGGTCCCGGAAATCGACCGTTCCCAGGCGTTTGCGTCGGTTGATGACGCTCTTAGCGGGCTTAGCTCGGCGCGGTCCGAAGTGCGCATTCGGGCCGAGCGCTTCCTGGTCGGCCGGCTAAGTTCCGCGGACCTTCCGCGAATCGTGAACTTCGTGGCGCAGCTCGAAGCTAGGGGCGAGGCTTCGATGGACGCTCTTTGGAGAGTGGGTCATGCGATCGGGTCCGGCGGGAGCAACCTTCCGATGGCCCTTGAGCTATTTCGCGGTGGCGCCGGGCGCGGTCCCAGTCCAGGTTTGGACTTGGAACCACTTGAAACTGGCGTGCCTAGCGGGACGGACAGCTTGGACAACGCTCTGGTCACGATCGGAGATCACGCAATCGATGAGCTGATTTCAGGTTGGCGCACGGGACTGGACCGCCGGCCCGTTTCGGGAGCTGCGCTTCAGTTGCTCTTGCGCGAAAAGCGCGAGCGCGAATCGTGGACTCCTCTCGAGTTTAGCGATGGGGCCGTCGCCGATGTGATTGGTCGGCTAAGTCGATTGGGCGAGCTTCCGGCGCCGCTTGTGATCGCACCTCACCTTGCAGAGCTACTCGCTCAAGAGCGTTTTGTGCAAGCCGGGGACACGCGCGATGAGCTGTTTCAAGGGCCGTGGGATTTGGTCCTCCTGGACTTCGCACAGAGCCACTCCCTCACTTTGGAAGCGGTCTTGTCGGACGGTGAATTTGGGGATGAGATTGCATGGCTGCGCCTAGTGAAGAGCGGTTCGCAAGGGATCGAAACGGGGCTCGAACAGGTTCGTCGGGCTCTTGAGGATTACGGACGCAATCGGCTTGGAAATACAGGGCCGAATGGTATCTCTGGAAAGCCGCAAGAGGCCGCGCCGGGGCGGGCGAGCGAACTACAACTCACCGCGCGTTTCCTAAGTGGGATTGAGTGGCCCGCCTCGCGCTCCTGGCTTGGCGATTTGTGGTTCAACAACTCAATCAAAGATGGACTTGCTTTCGCAGCGCTGCTCGAGTCCGCCGGTCGAGGACAGTTTGATCCCCGCTTCCTCACTCCCCAAGGGCTGACCCGTTTGCTGCGATATGGCGATAGAATCGGAAATAGCGAATCGTCGAAAGGGGCACATCGGGAGCGTCTAAGGCATGCTTTTGCGAAGCTGCCGCGCTTTGGGACCTCTGGCGCTTTGGACGGTATCGTCCTTGAAGGCTGGGAGTCGAAGGAGGAAATGGAGCGCCTGACTTCAGACGCGATGATCTTGCGCTTGGCGGCGCTCGAAGCTACTGGTGGCGGTGGATCGGAAGGTGCTCGCCGGGCTAAAACTCTCTTGCAAACTGGGGGGAAACACGCCATTGATAGCGAAGTTCAGATCGCTGCATTGCGCGTTCTTGCGGCAGCAGTGAGCGAGACTGCCAGCGAGCGCGTTGTGGCTGCGAACCCCGCTGCCCTGACCGCGCTTGCGGGCGTTCGGATCGCCCCCGATGAGCTTGGCCGCCTTCTTAGCTTTGCACGAGTCCGAGTCCCGTTGGCGGCGCTCCAGTCAGCAGTGCCAAAACTACGCCCCGCCTCGTTGCGTGCAGTTTTTGCCGCGGCACTTCTCGAGGGCAACTTCGGGGTGACAAGTGCCATCCTTGTGGATGTTGTCGGTGCGGATAAGCAGGGCTCTTGGGCGCGCGTGCTCGAGGGCCAAAGCGCAACGCGCTTCTTTGACCAACTGCACGCATGCCTAGAGAGCGCAGTGCGACGGGGCGACTTGCTGGTGGTTCGGAACGTGATCGAGAGCGCGCGTGCCCTCTCGAACGAGCAGTTGTTGGAGGAGAGCATGGGGGAGACCCTATTCGACGAGCCGGCTGCACTGGATCGGCTTGAGCTCCTAGCGGGCGCCATGCCGCTCGCAAAGCAGGATCTCTTACTGGAGCACATTGTTGAGAAAGGCGAGGCATCTCCAATGTTTTCCGATTCGCTTAGCCTTGCACAGCTCGCGGCGAGCCCCGGAGGAAGTTTGGGTCGCTCGCTACTGATTGGCAGATTAGACCAAGCGCTACAGTCGCCCAAGATGGGCGAAGCAAGCCCAGCTTTGCGGGCAATCGAGCACACGCTTGCCCTGCTCTGGGCACGCAGCGCTGACGACGAGGCGCGCATCCTAGTTCTGGAGACGGCCGATGTCGCTGCGGGCAACGCGGCGCACCCTCTGTCCAAGCGTATCCTCTATTCGTCCTGGCCGCCCTCGATCGCCCGAATCTCCCGCAACTTGGACCTTTTAGACCGCTAGTTGGGTGCGTGCACGCCAATCCCAAGCTCGCGTTTTTATAAGCCGTACCCAAGAATCCCGTGCATGGTATTCAGCAACGCGGCATGATCTCCGAAAGAGAGTCATCCCTCCTTATCTATTATGGTTCCACCCCCTAAAGCACCGGCTGCCCTCGAAGTGGCCCCTCGCGGCGAGTCCAAGGACACGCCCATCCGCACGAAAGACCTGCGCGTTCACAGTGAACCAAGGGGGCGTATCGCCGAGCAGTTCCGCACGCTGCGCAACTCGATTCAGGCTGTGAATCCCGATGGTGCTCCGCGCAACTTGGTATTGACCAGCGCCCTAGCTGGCGAGGGCAAGACAACGGCGCTTTTAAATCTGGCGATGGCACTTGTCGAGCTGCCGCACCTGCGCTTACTGGTGATCGACGGAAACCTGCAAGAGCCTGGCCTTGAGAAGCGTTTGGGACTGCCCGCGCGTCAGGGACTCTCCGAGCTGCTCGCAGGTTCATTGGACATCGACCAAGCTGTTCGCGAGACCAGCATTGATCGCCTATACGTGATGGGCGCAGGGCTTCCGCCGGCGAACCCGTCACAATACCTTGGAACGGATCGGATGGGCTCGGTGTTGCACACGCTGAAGCGAACATTTGACTTTGTGCTGATCGACACGCCCGCCGTGCTCGATTACAACGATGCGAGCCTAATCGCGCGGCTTGCAGACGGCGTAATGATCGCTGTGCGCATTGGCCAAACGCCGAAGTATCTCGTAGAACAGGCCGCCGGGGTTCTCGAGGGTCTTGGTGCCAACTTGCTGGGTACCTGCGTTCTCGGCGCCGAGTAGTACGGCCTATAGCCTATCGCCTAGAGCTCGAAGCCGAAGATTTTCCGTCGGGCTCGGCCTAGCGGCTTTCCACTTCGGGCCGATCGAATGAGTGCGCCAATACGCGCCTCTTGCCAGGCGTGAGCTCGCTTGAAGTCGTCGTATTCCGTCTCCCGCTCGCGGAACAATCTGTCGTGAGGGTTTCGCCTCTTACCCGCTTCCAATGGTGGGTCGTTCACTGCGCGATAGGCATGTAGCAGCTCGTGAAAGAGAACGTAGCGAACAAACCAGCGCGGCACGTTGGCCTGGTCCAGGACGGGGTGCATGTGGATGCGATGGTTTGTCTCGGAATAGCTGCCTAGGTGCAGGCTACGTCGCGCGCTGCTTTTGGTACGGCGCCCCCAGGTCAATGTGGGCAGACCCTTTGGCGAAAAGTCAGCGGTTAGGAACTCGGCGGACGGTGCTTCCGCGTTGGTCACAAGCTCGTCGACGAGCTCGACTAAGTCGTGGTGGTTACCCTTGGTTTCGATGTTGAGCTTGCGTTTCGCACCCCCCGGGCTAGGTGGGAGTGCACGCAGAGTCGCCGCAATCCAGTCGTCCAGAAGCTTGCACGCACCCTTTGCTCGGCGGCCCGACTTTAGCCAGCTGCCAACAGCAGCGCGGACGTCATCGGGGGCCGCGGTGAAAATGTCAGATAGGCGTAACTCGATCGGCCTGCCCGACGGGTCATTCCAATAGCCTTTGCTCTTAATGACCTCGCGCCTCGCTCGGCCGTAAGTCACCGTGACGGGGTTTCCGAGTGCTTCGGCTAAGAAATCGCTCCACTCCTGCGCGCTCCAGGAGGGCGCAGGGGGGGTAAATGGGAGATCGGGTTGTTTGATGCTCATCAAGCGGTTTTGCGCACCTGCGGGATCGGCGCCAGAGAGCTATACTCGGAAAGCTCCCATCCTTCGGCAAGATCCACCCCTAGAAAATCATTTGTTATGTGTTTACCTCTGACCGCTCCGCTAACTCTCACACTCGCGACTCTTCTAGCTTTCGGCGCGCCGGCAGCTTCCGCCCAGGCAGAGTTGAGTCACACCGGCGGCGTTCTGGGCAGTACGCTCAACTATGATCTTACTGGTGCCCCGTTTGATCTATTCGCGCTGTTGCCCTCGACGACGAGCGGTCCGACGCCGCTCGCGATCCTGGACCCCGCTGACACGCGCTGGTTGGACGTAGGTCTCGACCTGTTGTCCACCTTGGTGATTGGCGGCCTGGATGGCACGGGGCATGGCGCGGTCGCTTTTCCGTTGCCCGCCTCGCCGGCGCTCTCGGGCGTACCGATCTTTGCTCAGATGATGACGCTTCTCGGCGCGACTACGGTTGTTGACGAGATTTCGAATTCCACCGGAGTCACTCTTGGCTTCTCCGGTGAAAGCCACTTGTCTCTCGGCCTGCTCCCTCTCGTGACAGCCGGCTATGCGTCGGTACTGCTCGACGATGGTCGCGTGTTGCTGGGTGCTGGTGCGGAAGAGAGTGTTCCTGGTCTTGCGATTGCTACCGGCAGCTTGCGTGTCTTCAATCCGCAGACGCAAGGATTCGATGACCTGGCTCCAAACCTCACTTACAACTCAGTCACTCCCTCGGTTACAAAACTCGCCGACGGCCGCGTGCTCTTCGCCGGAGGATTGGACGCCGCTGGAGTTGTTCTAGGCTCCGCTTCAATCTTCGACCCCGCCACGGGGACAACGTCGGCAGCCGCAAACATGCCGGAGCCGCGCACTCAGCACACTTCGACTTTGCTGAACGACGGGCGCGTCTTCATGACCGGGGGCGTAAAGGCCATCAACACCGCCGACCCTATCGCTAGCTTGAACGACATCCTCAAGACAAGTGTAATCTACAACCCGGCGAACAATACCTGGGCCAGCGCGGCAAGCCTCCCGATGCCCCGTATCGGGCACGCAGCTTCGCTCCTACCCAGTGGTGACGTTCTGCTAAGTGGCGGCCTAGAAGTCGGTAGCTTGTTTGGTATCCCGCTGCCAGCGATTGTGAACTCCTGCAGGCGCTACAGCCCGGTGGCCAACTTCATGTATAGTACGCCCCCCTTCTCCGGCAATCGCGCCTTACACGGGCAGATCGGGCTCGCGGACGGACGAGTTCTTGTGGTGGGTGGAGCCGACGGCGACGTCCTGACGCAGAACTTCTTTTCGCTCAATACGTGCCGCGTATACAACGAGCCAACGAATAGCTGGAGTAACGTTTCGAACATCCCTGAAGCCCGCTCTTTCCCGAGCCTGATCGAAGCGGCAGGGCGCGTCCATGTTCTTAGCGGAGTTGGAACGATCGACCTGACCACGCTGTCGGGTACGCCGGTCACAAACATCGCATCGGGTGACATCACCACGTTCAACTGGGCGTCCGCTGGCACGATGGTTTTGCCAAGAGCCTTGTCTGCTTCAATTGCGATCGAGGGCGGCCAGCGCATCGTGACCCTGGGACCCGGCGACAATGGCACAACTTCGGCCGACCTGACCGCAGAGATCTACATTCCGTAGGGAACGTCTAAGGCTCCCCTAGAAAAGGGGTCGCAAAGGCTGCTGGCACAAATCGGACCAGGGGGAGGAACTGCTCTTCCTGGTTCGAGAGCTTTTGCTCATCGGGAGCGCATTCATCCATCCGAGGAGAGCTACGTCTGGTACCGCGCCGGACTGCCCTTGGTGCTGTAGCGCTAAAGCTACCGTGCGAGTAACTTCAGTGCGCCGCCCGCTGTCGCAAGCCCGTCTGGGAACTCGGTAAACGTATCGCGCTTTCCGCCCGGCCACAGGATCTCGATCGATAGCAGCTCGCCGGGCATGCCAGCCACGATCGCCGCTTCGCTTGCCGACGCGTACGAGCGCGAGCGCTCCATGCGGCCCAGCCACGTCGGCGCGTCTTTGAACCGCAGCCAAACGGTTGCACCCAGGCCCTCGGTGTTCTTCAGTGGCCCTTGCAGTCGCAGGAAGAGCCGTGGAATCTGCGCTGGCGTGCCCTCGTAAATACGCGCAGGCCCGCCGTTGTTGGCGATGCACAAGTCCAAGTCGAGGTCGCCGTCGAGGTCGCCAAGGGCCGAGCCTCGCGAGACGTCTCGCTTCTGAAATCCGAGTGGGACGGCGCTGCCCTTTGCCTCGGTGAAATGGCCGCTGCCGTCGTTCAGGTAGATCTGGTTCGCCTGTGCGTACTGGCGCGTGTCGCTGATCTCCTCGATGTTGTCGACGACGTGCCCATTGGCCACGATACAGTCCGCGTCGCCATCTAGGTCGGCATCGATGAAGATCACACCGAAGCCAACGTAACCACGGCTCGGCTGGGCAAGTCCCATGTGTAGCGTGCGGTCACGGAAGCTAAGCCTGCCGACAGTTGGCTCCGCAGCGCTCGTCTGTCCGCGTTTGCGCTCGAAGCTGCGGTTGAGGTAGAGCGAGTTCGTCTCCATGTCCAGGTTCGTCACGAACAAGTCCAGGTCTCCGTCGCGGTCGATATCAACCGTGTCGACACCCATGCCGGCTTCCGTTTGGCCGGACTCGTTGTAAGCAAGTCCCAGCGTGCGCGCGGCATCTTTGAAAAACGTGCCGCCCTCGTTGCGCAGCAGTGTGTTCGGGGTTGCGTCATTGGCTACGTACAGGTCGACCCAGCCGTCGAGTTCGATATCGGTGGGGATTGCGCCCAGTCCCTTTTGCGGGTCGATCGCATCGAGACCCATTGAGCTCGACACATCGACAAATGCTCCGCTTTCGCCATCCAGGTCGTTCCTCCACAGGGTGTCTTTTTGCGCGGGGTAGCGATCGGGGTGGGGGTAGCCTGTATGTGGCCCGGGCGCTTGCGAGTTCAAGGTCGGGTCCAAGTGCGCGCGCGGAGTGACATCCAAATAGTTGACAACATAGAAGTCCAAGTCTCCGTCGCCGTCGTAGTCGAGCACGGCGGCTGAGGCGCTCCAACTCGTATCGCCGGCCATTCCCCAGGCCGCTGTGACCTCCTTGTATCCGTCCTCTACACTGTGCCAAATCCCGTTTCTGCCCCAGTTCAGCGCGGCTAAGTCCACGCGACCATCGCCGTCGAAGTCGGCGGCGTGCACGCCTTGTCCATAGCCGGTGTCTGCTGCAATCCCTGGCACCAGCGCGAAGTGCCCCGCGCCGTCGCCCGCCCAGATTTCATTGGCAGCGGTTGCGCGATCCTCGGAGCCGTCAACTTCACGCAAGGGGCCAGATTGAGCCAAGTACAAGTCCAAGTTCCCGTCGCCGTCGTAGTCGAGCCAAGCCACTCCACCGCCGAGCGTCTCCGGTAGCTCGCGGTTTCCCTCACAGCCTTGGTCGTGGGCGAACGTGAAGCCGCTGGGCTCTGTGATCTCGCGAAAAAGTACAGAGAGTTGCGGCTGCTTGATTGGCGCCTCTACGGGCTGCTTAGATGGCCCGGTCCTCTTAGAAGGCACGTCTTTAGAGGGCTGCTCCAATACGGCAGTATCGCCGGCTTGCGCGGGCTCGCTTGGGGCTGTGTCCAAGGGCTCTTCCTGCGCCTCGCCACAGCCGACAATCAGCCCTGCCATTACAACAAGACCTGCCCGATAGAAGGAACTCATAAAGCCTATCCTACTCCAGGTTGCTCCTTCGCGAGTGTCGGGAATGGCCATCGTTGCCCCACTCCTGATACTCGCCGAAAAAAGTGCTCTAACTTTGGAACCCAGCAGGCGATGCTCCCGTCTTGCACGACGCATAGCGAGCACCTTCTGCCAGTTGTGTACCTTGCTGAGATCACGCGAAAGGCCATTGGTCGGTCGGGTAAGTGGTTCGCCACTCACTCGGATTCGTGGAGTCTCCTAATCTGGCCGGTTCGAGGAGATTCACCGGTCTCAGCGAGTTTAGTTCGCCTCGGTTTCCTCCTGATTTTTAGGGGGGAGCCGGGGTGGCTTCTATTCTGCCGAGGGAAGCTCTTCGAATTCGTCTGGATTACCAGTGCCGAAAACTGGCAACCCGTCGGCGTGCAAGGCGTCCAGTTCGCGTCGAGCACCTACCAGGTCGCCACTCTTCACGAGCGCGCGAACCAGCTCAAGGCGTCGCGGGCCAACGTGCAGCTGATCGGAGATACCAAACTCTTCCATCTGAATCAGACGGTCGTGCTCCGCTGTCGCACAGAGCGCTTCGGCTTCGCGGCCGAGCTCGCTGTAACAGGACGCCAAGCGAAACCAAGCCTCGGTGTCGTTTGGCCGACTTGCCGTTGCGTCCTCGAAGAGCTCCAGCGCGCGCTCGTACTCCTCAAACTCGAAGAGAACAGCGCCCAGCCGTAGCTTGATGTGCGGCTGAAACGGGTGTAGTTCCAGACCTTTCTCCAAGGCAGCGCGCCCCGCAGCGTGCTGGCCGCTCTCCCAATAGGACTTGTACATGGGGCCGGCCAGACCGACATCTTGGGGAGTGATCTGCGCCAAGTGCTCAAACAGAGCGAGTGCGTCGGTGTGTCGGCTCTTGCCAGCTAACCCCGCGGCCGCCAACTTGAGTGCAAGCAGATCGTCGGGAGCTTGGACGAGTCGAGTTCCCAGAACCGCGAGGGAGCGTTCGGGGAACAGGTTAGTCGCGTAGGTGTTGGCAAGCTTGAGCAGTAGGCCTCCGTCGGCGGGGGCCAAGCTGATGCGCTCGGTCAGAGCGCGCGCACGGTCCAACGCTTGCCGTTGCTCCGATGTTCCTGATTCGGTCGGAACGGTGGGCATCCCTGCGCCGGCTTGCAGCTCCTCCAGAACGGCTCTCCACGCGTCGTCGGGTTGTAGCCTTGGCCAAGGTAGGCTCTCTGCGGAAACGGGCTCTTCGACGGTAGGTTGCACATTCTGCGCTTGTCCCTGGGCAGCTTCGACGCCTCCCGTGGCATTCCCTACAGTTGGCTCAAAAGGCGTGGGACCACTCGGTCCGGATTGCGAGTCCGAACACGAGGCGAGGAGCAGAACAAAGAAGACGCGCTTCATGCTCCCATCTTAGCCCGAATCCTCTTGGCCTGCGCCTTCGAAGGCATTCCTCCCTTCTCAATTTTGTGCGGTCGAGGTCTCGCCTGGCAGAACCCTATAAGTTCGTGCGCGTGAACTTCTTGGCTACCTTCGACGTCGAGAAGCCGTTGACCTCGGCGTAGGGGTAGATGAACAAGTTCAAGCTACCTGCCACCGGTTCCGGAGAGACCATGATGTCGCGGCCGCCGATCATTTCTAGGCGGTTCTCGTCGAGGTTGCCGAAGAAGAACTCGGACTTGTCCGGGTGCTTGTCAGCTTCGGAAATGTCGACCGGGCGCCAACCCTCTTCCTGGTCGTAGAAGTACGCCCAGCAGTGGTAGCCGCCGATGTTGCCGGTAGTGCCCGCAGCTTCGCCGGCGCCGTTGATCGGGAAGCCCATCACGAAGCGCGCGGGGATCTCGCGCGTGCGCGCCAAGCCCATGAAGTAGGAGTGAAAGTCGGTGCAGTTGCCGTGGCGACTATCGCATGCCCACTCGGAATCTCCGCGTCCCCACGAACCGTTTACCGGCTTGTCGTAGTTCATGCGCTCAAGCGTATGGTCGTAGAGCGAACGTGCGACGGACATGGTGCCCGCGTTTTTCGAGACTTTGACCGAGGCGGACATCGTGGAGACCTTGCCGCCAAGGGGAACCATTGACGAGCCCTGAAGGCCCGCTGCGATTTCGGTTGCAGTCGCCGCATTGCCGCCAGCAGTTGCGCGGCGCGTGACGTCGAAGCTGACGGTGACAGAAATGTCCTCGCCCAATGTTTCGATGTACAGCGAGCGACCGACGCCGGACGTCAGTGCATTAATCTGGTATTCGTGGCTGGCATCGACCTTGAGCTCGCCGATCTCTTGATCAGCGGAGTTGCTCGGGAGCGGCAACCACATGCGCATTTCGTCGTCCGGGCTCTCCGCGGCGAGCTCGGCGTGGTAGTCGAATCGAAAGCTGCGCTGTGCGCTGTCCGCCTCGATGGCTACGTTGGTTGTCGCGGTCGTGGAAGGCGTGCCGCTACAGGCAGCCACAAGTCCAAGCGCAACAGTTAGCGCTGGGAGATAGCTCGGCTTTTTCACAGGGAACAATCTAAAGGGGTTTCTCAGGCTTCCGTTTCACCAAGCGGCTTGGCTCGGGGCGGTGGGGGAAGGGAAAGTTAGCCCGGAATCCTACAGAGCAAAGCGATCGCTGCCTAGTGCGTATCGCATTCATAAGAGGAGCTTTACCTTCTGTAAAACATTACCGATTGCAGCTCGGCATGAGGGCTTCCCTGTCGTCAGAGGACATTGCCGGATTTACCCCGATCCGGGCAAGTCCATGGAGCTCTTGGCGTGGTCCTAACCGTTGAAGGCGGCCTTCATCTCTTCGGGACTAAGCCTACCGTCGCCGTTTAGGTCGAGCCCCGCCAGGACCGCCGAGGGTCGCACGATCGTGTGCGCGGAGAGCGAGAGCTGCTCTAGGTCCGAGATGTCAATGAAGCCGCTGTTGTCCAAGTCCAAGCGGCGGAAGGGGACGACGGGGCCCCCAATCCTTGGCGGTCGCGGCGTTGCTCCAGTGAAGTATGGCCGTGGCTCGTTGCCTCCAAATAGCTCTTCAATCGAGTTGGCTTTTGTACCTAAGGGGATAAGGCTGGCAGCGTCGAGGACATTGAGCGCGTCCAAAACAGTCTGTAGCTCAGCGGGTTCGACGGTGCCATTATTGTCGATGTCCAGCTTGCCTAAAACTGCGCTCGGTGAGAGGCCTGCGAATCCGAGTGCTTGCGATGCGAGCTCGAGTTCAGCGACGTTGAGTTTGCCATCGGCGTCTTTATCATACAGACCGACGAATGCTTGGCTTGTGCTCGGCAAGGTTGTGGCGGGTTCGAGGGTCACGGGGACCGAGCCTGCGGGAACAAGGGCAACGCCTTTTGGCGTTGGCGTGCGGAATGTGCCGACTCGGACAAGAAGCTCGCGGTAGCGGTCGTTGAATTCTTGCTGGCTGACCTGACCGTTATCGTCTGTATCGTACTGCGCAAAACCATCGCGGTTCAGGTGCAAGCTCGACTCGGCCTCGCGGTAGGAAATCCAGCCGTTTTCGTCGTAGTCGCATGTCTCGAAGTATTCCGCTTCTTGCACGTCGATGTTGGTGAGCTCGACTTCGGCCTCGTCCTTGTCACTTTGCGGAGTCGTCGACTCACCGTCTTGGCCGGCAGGAACGGGGGCGAGAGCGAGGAGCGTGAGGAGAGTGTGGGGGAGCTTGAACATGAAGAGCATCTTCGGGGGCGACTGGTGATCCGTCAAGCGCACTAGGCCATGCGTTTGGATTTGGTGGTTTTTCTAACTTGCTTTGCTGCTTTCGAAGGTAGCCAATGCTTTGGCGGGGCTTGACGCGCCACTCAAAGCGGATCTTTTATCGGCGTGTCGGAGCCGTCCCCTAAGCCTAAAGCGCCTGGGCTGCATCTCCAAGGGCGGGAAGGAGTCGGTTTTCGAAGGGGCCTAGAGAAAGAGAAGAAGGGGGCCGAGCGGCTTGCCGCGCGGCCCCCCCTTGGCGTCAAACAAGCAGGTGCCAGCGCTACGGGTAGGTCTTGAACTCGCCGGCCTTGTACTTCTCCCAGTACTCGTCCAGCTTGACGCGGACTTTGCCGGTCAAGAGCACCACGCCCAGGATGTTGGGCAATGCCATACCTAGGATCATTAGGTCGCCGAACTCGAGCACGTTGACGGCCGAGACGATCGAGCCGAGGAAAACGAATGCCAAGAACAGGCACTTGTAGGCCAAGCTCGACGAGTCGCCGAACATCCAAACCCAGCAGCGCTCTCCGTAGTAGCTCCACGAGATGATCGTGGAGTAGGCGAAGAAGAACACGGCGACGGCCAAGAGCTTCGGGAACCAAGAGATTACGCCGCCCATTGCCAGCGAGGTGAGAACCGCTCCTTCCTTAGTCGCGATCGCACCTTGCATCGCAACGTCGGTTCCACCCACCGCGTCGTATGCGCCGGTGATGACGATCACGAGTGCGGTCATCGTGCAGATCACAACGGTATCTATGAAGGGGCCGAGCATGGCGACGGTGCCCTCGCGAATCGGAAAGTCCGTCTTGGCGGCCGAGTGTGCAATGGCAGCAGATCCGGTGCCGGCTTCGTTCGAGAATGCCGCGCGCTTGAAGCCTTGAACAAGCACACCAACCAAACCACCGAAGCCAGCGGCGGGTGTAAACGCTCCGTTGATAATCGTGCCAAAGGCGGCGGGGATCTCACCGGCCATCTTGAGTAAAATGAAGACGCAGGCAAGGACGTAGATGCCACACATAAGCGGCACGATTTTCTCAGCCGTAGCAGCGATTCGCTTGATACCGCCGATGATTACAACACCGACCAAGACGGTCATGAAGAGCCCGTAAACCCACTCGTTCCCTTCTAGCATGGAGAACTGAGAAGACATCAATTTCACTGATTGGTTCACCTGGAATGCATTTCCGCCCGCAAGGGAACCACCGATGCATAGGAAGGCGAAGAAGTAGGCGAGTATTTTTCCAGGCGTTGCCAGGGACGGTGAGAGGTCCTTGAGACCTTCAGATAGATAGACCATGGGGCCACCCATCATGCGGCCGTCGGGACGCTTGACGCGGTACATTTGGGCCAAGCTGCATTCGACAAACTTACTGGTCATGCCAAGGAAGCCAGCGCAGATCATCCAGAACGTTGCACCCGGACCACCGATCGAGATCGCGATGGCCACACCGGCGATGTTACCTAGGCCGACGGTTGCGGAGAGCGCAGACGCTAGCGCTTGGAAGTGGCTGACTTCGCCCTCGTCATCGGGGTTGTCGTAAAGGCCGCGCGTTACACCGATGGCGTGCTTGAAGCCGCGGACGTTTATGAACCCCATGCGCAGGGTGAAGAAGATCGCGCCGAGCACGAGCCACAAGACAGCGAAGGGTACGCCCGGGCTGTAGGCGTCGAGGGTCACGGTTGAGACCGCATCGGAGCCCTCGGGCACGGTGATCGCAAAGCTCCGGGAGCCCTGCCCGTAGGTCGCCAGAAGACTCGCATGCAAGGCCTCGATACCCGCCACGTCGGAGCCATAGGGGAATTTCAGTGTGAGGTTGGACTCGAGAGGGTCGAGCTTTCCGTTGGTTGTCAGGACGTCGACAAGGGACGTCATGAGCTCGGGGTCCACTAAGTAGTCGCCGACGACGACAGGTCCGGTGATGCCAAGGCGCACAGCGGAGTCTGTGGTATGGAAGAGGTCGTAGAAGATGTAACCGCCGAGGAAGCGGTTGACCGTTCCAAAAGTATTGTTGGCGCCGTCGTTGAAGGACTGCCACCAGCCGCCATCCGCTTCGCTTGTGGGCGTGTCCCCTGCTTCCAAATCCGGCATTGCCGCCGTATCAGGAGCGTCAGACTGCAGGGGACTCGCTAGGGCAGACGGTGCAAAAAAGCACAAGCTGGCAAGTAGTAAAGGGACGATAGGGATCCGTCGGCGCATGGGAAGCTAGGGGATTAGAGGCTTGACGATGGGAGAGTCAGACTGAGAACGTAGCGAGGAGGGCTCCATATCTCACGGGCAAAGTTCAATGCCCAGAGATGAGAAGGGCGAACGGTGACTGCAAATGGGGTTAGGAAGGCTCCAAATAGGTGATTGCAAGGGGGGTGGCGTTGGAATCGTGCTGGGCTTGACCCTTATTTTTAGAACTAAACTCACCTCTTAGGACCCTTTTAGGAAATCGTTTTGCGGTGAATACTCCAGTTTTCCCTGTATTGGGTACGATTAGGGGAGGAGACAGCTGCACGCAACATGGCTTGCAATGTTCCTCGACGATGAAAAGTGGGCGTTCGGCGCCCGATTGACCTGCTTTCCACCCCTCCTCAGAAGTCCCTCTTTACCACCTCCATGTCAAATTTGACCAGCGGCCTATTGTTCACGCTTTTTAATTTGGCCCTTATCGCCACCGCGAACGCGCAAACAACTGTCGTCACCCTCCCTCCCCCCGGGTCGCAGACACCGATTTCCAGCGCCGCCGTGGAAGGATTCGTGATTGACCCATCGGAGTCCATCGACCGAGTCTTCTTCCGCACACGCTACGCAAATGGCTCGATCTGCCCGCCGGTGATCGAGGATGGCGGTTACGAACCTAACCAGTTGGGGTGGGCCTATGACATCACTTGGGACGGATCCGGGCTTGGAACTTTCCAGGGCCGGATCAAGTGGCTTGCGGCGGGCACGAACTTTATCGACATCTACCTCCCCGGCGGCACCTTAGGCTCGCCGAACTACACGCAGTCGATCATCTACCAGCCCGCTAGTGTGCAGCCGACCGATGTTGTTGCGAACATTCACCCCCTGCAGCGCACGATCGACACCGTTCCAGTGGGTGGTGGTGTCGGTGAGCTTGGGTTCCGGATCGATCTGCTCAATACAACCCTTGCGACGACGATGAACATTGACTTGTCGGCGACCTGCGAGATGCCCGACGGAACCGTCGTCAACCTGCCGATGGGAGGGATGGGCGCGCCCTCAAAGAGCTATTCCCTCATCCCTGGTGACTTTTCGTTTACTTCAGTTGTCAACCAGGCGGGCATGACATTCAGCTTTCCGCTGGACCAAGCCCCTTTCCCGCAGCCGATTCAAGAGGGCGCATACCACGTCGAGCTTTTTGTTCACTCCGGCCCGTCCCTGATCTTCTTTGACGAGAACACCGACTTCGAGATCACGAATCGAACGGGGAGGGCATTCCGCGATGTCACCGACGCCGCAGGATTGGGTGGCGTAGACTTTCAAGGCGGCAACTTGCCCGCCGCCGGAACTTGCGTCGCCGTGTTTGATTACAATCGCGATGGGCTTCCGGATATGTTCTTCAGCAACCCCGCGGCCGATACGACCTTCTTGGCGATTGGTGCCAACTGGCCATACCCCGGCGGTCGCAACTACCTGCTGCAAAACAACGGCGATGGTACGTTCTCCGACGTCACGGTAATCGCAGGCGTTGCGGGGGATATGGCAAAGGCCTCCTACGGGGTCAGCTGGGGCGACGTGGACAGCGATGGAGACCTTGACCTTTTCGTGGCAAACCGCGAGCGCCATCCTTACTTTTATCGCAACAATAACGACGGCACGTTCACCGATGTGGCGCAGTCGGCGCTAGGTTCGCTACCAAATAATTCCTGGTGGATGGCGCCCCGCTTTGGCGACGTCGATGCCGACGGTGACTTAGACCTCTACGTAGGCAAGTACATGGAGACGTTCTCGTCTACGTGGCAACTTGGTGGTTGGGAGAACTCGATGTTCCGAAATGAGTTCCAGGAGGGCCTAATGGACCCTATGAACCCGAGCTTTCCGTTGTTTACCCACCTTGTTGGAACTGCGACGGAATCCAATGGGGTGACATTGGGCTCGTTCTTTATGGACTCGAATCGTGATGGAGATCTGGACCTATTCGTACAGAACGACTTCGGCGCTTTCTCTATTCCCAACGAGATTTTTGAAGGCGATGGAAGCTTTGGGTTTACCGAGGTTGGCGCGGCGCGTGGCGCAGATGTGCGCGAGTTTTCAATGGGCGCAGCCACGGCTGACTTCGATGGGGACGGGGCACTCGACTTGTACTCGACTAGTATCGGACGCAACTCGCTTCTGTTCGGCGATGGTGTGGGGAACTACACGCAAGGGGCCATGGGCTCTGGCGCCGAAGCCACTTATCTGACGCTGGGCCCTCAAGCCGATGGCTTGAACTTGAACGACAACTGGGGGGCGGTCGCTTGGGACTACGACCTGGACATGAACCCGGATTTGTACGTCGTCGGCGCGGATCTGTTCACCGGCTACAACATTCCGATTGCCGAGATCCACCCCGACTCGGTGTTCCGTAACAATGGATTCGGGCAGTTCACCGAAGAAGCAGGTAACCTTGGGCTTGACAACGGCGGTCGAGGCCGCGGTGCGGCGACGATTGACTACGACGGCGACGGTGACCAAGATATCATCGTGGTTTGCGAAAACGAGGGCCCCACGCTACAGCGGAACGACCAGGTGCTCTCAAACCATTGGGTTGGTGTGCGTCCGCAGACAACGCGCTCCGCACCCGGCGGTTTCAACACATACTTCGAGGTGACGGCGGGCGGGAAGACGCAGGTCTTCGAGCTGATGGCCGAAGTTGCCCATGCGGGCCAAGGCGACAACTACCACGTCTTTGGCCTGGGTAGCAATACGACGGCCGAGATCACCGCATACTGGCAGAGGGGCGGCAGCACAACGCTGTTCAACCAAGCTGCCGATACGGAGAAGCTTATTTACGAGACGGTGATTGAAGTCGAAGGCCAGATCGATGGATCGATCCAGGAAGGCAATAGCCCATCGGTCCGACTGCATGGGCCTCCGCTCAGTCTTGCGATTGCGGTGCTTGGCGATCCGACCATCCCCGTGAACTTCCCGCTCCCAAGTGGTGGATCGCTAGATCTATGGCCCAACTTTTCCTTCTTGAACATCTCGCTCCTCAACGGTATCGGGGCCGGCGTGTGGCCCCTTCCGGCAGTTCCAATAGGATTCGCTGGCTTCTCGTTTGAATTCCAAATGGTGACCTTTGACACGCAGGGATCCGTGTATGACTCCAAGTCTGGCGTCAGTAGCTTGACAGTGACTCCTTAGTACTTTTTTACATGCCGCCTAGGCGAAATCCCTAAGAAGCAGCGCGGCCTTCCCGATCGGAAGGCCGCGCTGCTTCTTAGGGATTT
>Ga0315322_10000989_pt1 | contig 21841 bp, 15 predicted proteins | sample M110021515metaG_FD_203461 | JGI IMG/M metagenome (GOLD analysis project Ga0315322, IMG submission 203461) | Ammonia-oxidizing marine archaeal communities from Monterey Bay, California, United States - M1 100m 21515 | ecosystem: Environmental > Aquatic > Marine > Intertidal zone | place: USA...
TGCTTTCCGACGACCAACCTGTCGTCTTTTATCATTTTCATATGATCAAGGCATTCGATGCAAACCATCTCTCCACTTCTCTCGAGATATATCGAGTACCCATTGAAGCCAGGAAGAAAATCATCGACTGGCTCTATGTTCCTCACATTTCGAGGTTACTTGAAAAAGAAGCGACTCTGGCCCAAAAAGGCTTTAAGGTGAAGGTATTCCGCTCCGCAAGAGACTATTCGAAAATCGATCAGCATCACCGCTCAGAAAAGTCATTGGATAAACGGATCCAAGAGGGCGAGATCATTAGGATAAGAAAGCCTGACTGAGAATCAAAGTGGGCATTTGAAAAATAATTAATCCACCAGAGGCTCGCCAGAGTTTCTCGAATCCACGATATAACAAACACTAGTTATTCAGCATTTCAAGGTCACAGCGATTGTATCAACATTCAATGCCGAACATTTTATCGGAGGATGCCTCGAGGATCTTGTTAATCAGACTATTTTTGCAGACGGCAAAATGGAAGTTTTGGTTATAGACAGCGGATCCGAGCAACAAGAGAGTAAAATCGTCAAAAATTTTCAAAAATGCCATCCATCCATTCGCCTCCTCAGAACAAACAAACGCGAATCCCTCTACAGATCTTGGAATCGAGCAATCATAAAAGCTCAAGGCGAATATTTAACGAATGCAAATACTGACGATCGGCACCACCCGAAGTGCATCGAACTACTGTCTCAAGCTCTGGACGAAAACCCTTCATCAGGCTTAAGCTATGGAAACCTCTACAAATCTCTCGTGCCAAATGCAAAATATGGCGAGGAAAAGGATTCTCCACCCTGCCATTCTCAACAGTTCTTTCCAGGGAGTGTTTTACTACATTACACCTATGGCGCTCAACCCCTTTGGCGAAAAAGCCTTCATGAAAAAGTGGGTTTTTTCGAAGAGGAATTCAAAGCTCTGGGCGACTACGATTTCGCACTCCGATTAATCTCAAACGGGATAACATCAAAGCACGTACCCGATGCGTGGGGAAAGATGCTTTGGCATGACGATGCATTGTCAACGCGAGACTTCACGCCTTTTCAAGAAAAACGGGCAATCATTGAACGCCACCGGAACACCGAAACCGTACTGGCGTCCTACAAACCGATGCTAAGCGCCGAGCAAGCGCTTTTAGGAGAGGAAGAAATTCTTGACGAGTGCTTTCTGGACCTAGGTTTGCGCTCTCTTTGTTATTACCCCCAATTTTCAAAAGAAGAGCCGCATTTAGACTTGGACATGTTGGATTTCTCTTACTCGAGAAAGATCGAAGACAAAAGATTCGCCAATAATCGTCTATTGCGAGAACTGCTCTTGGGGAAAAGTACAAAGCCTTCCGAATCACTGGAAAGGGAGGGAGTCATGCAAGCAAACCTCCGATTTTCGGAAACCGGAATTGGGGCGGGTGAATTTCATCTTTGGGCTTCGACCTTTGGGTTTCCAACGGAAACCAAGCTCAAGAAGATGCAGAACCATTACCTGTTTGCGAAGAAGGACCTGACAAAGGGAGAGAAGGGAAAGATATTTGTATTTTGTTTTGAGAGATTTTGGAACCACTTGTTGAAAAACATACCCGTAAAAGAATTGCCCGATTACGAAAAGATTTACGTTTGGGGAGCCAATGACAAAGGAATGCTCCTTGGTTCATGGCTGAAATCGCAAAACCTTCGATTTTCACTTGCCGATTCAAACCCTACATCTCACAAGATTGCAAAAGAAGACCCACCCGTCCTTGCTCCCGATAAAGTTTTGAAGGAAGCTACGGGAAAGAAAGTCGCAGTAATATTGGCGATGAGCTCACATCACCATTCCAACTTGATGAACCGCCTTGAGACGGACCTCGACCAGGTGGACGTCTTTCCCCTCTAGCAGTTGAACATCCTTCAAATATCTACTTTCCTCCAAGGCGGAGCAGGCAAGGTGGTTGTCGACCTGGCAAGGGCGGCAGTGGAGCAAAATCATTCTGTTTGCGTTGCATGCACGCAGGAGTCAGTCGACGGTTACGGAAATTATCCGGAACACCTCGAGGCGCTTGAGCAAATGCAAATTCAGGTAGTTTTCCTTGATTCGACCTTTTCCAGAGAACCGGCCAAAAACCTACAAGCTTCGAAAGCCCTCCTAGCTACGATGAGCAATCGATGCCCGGATTTGATCCACAGTCACTCATCGATCCCCTCAATGGTCAGCATGGATGCAATTGCTGGGCTAAAGAAAAAAATACCCATTTTGCAAACCATGCACGGTTGGGGAATATTCAAGACCGAGGAGCAAGAGCGCCAGGATATCGAGATTCTTGACCGCGTTGATCACGTTGTCTCCATCTCCAAGTCATCCGAAGCCCTTCTCCTTCGAAAAGGGCTTTCGAATCCGAACAGAAGCTTCATTAACAACGGGCTCGAACGAACTGTCTCAAAAGAAGGAAGTTTCGATGAACATTTGGACAAAATCAAGTCGCTCAAGGAGGATGGATGCAAGATCATCGGAATAATAGGAACAGTCGACGCTAGAAAAAACCAATCGTTGGTATTGGACGCTCTTTCCGCCTTGCCGGAAAAACTCCGGTTCCATGCTGTTTTTGTCGGAGAAGGCGAAGAACTCAACACTTACCGGGATAAAGCCAAATCCTTAAACCTTTGCTCCAAGGTTACTTTCACCGGACACAAACCTTCTGGCAGATCATATGTGAAAGAATGCGATCTGCTTATCAGCGCGTCCCTTTCAGAAGGTGCGGCCCCGCTTGCCATTCTCGAAGCTTTTTCTGAAAAAACTCCGGTACTGGCATCAGACACTCCTGAGAACAAGGAAGCGATCGAGGACGGTCGGAACGGCTTTCTTTTCCGTTCAGGAAACGCACTGAATCTAAGCGAGAATATCGGTGGTGCCTTGAGCTCTCCGAAATTGGACGAGATCGTCAACTCCGCTTACGATCTGTTTGTCTCAAATTACACCTTGAGTTCTACGATGGAAAACTATCTCGCGCTTTACTCTAGATTGCTCGGATCGGACTAATTAATTTCTTGAATTATCTAGTTAAATAAAGGAGAATTATCCTTGAGATGGGTAAATCCGATGAAAAAGTAAAGTCTTTGGAGTGGGCGATTGGCGAGTTGTCCAAGCAAAAGGATGAGCTAGATGGAAAGCTCAAGGTTGCTCGCAAGCGTGACGAGACAAGTGCCTTGATTGAAGAGGTGAACGCACAGAAAGATGCCTTGGATAAACGCATTTCCTCGTTGCAGGATGGGTTGAAGGTTTCTGCCGATTTGGTTGACGATGAAGTGAATGAGTTGGAAGAGACGATTTCCTCCGTTGATGAGAAACTTGAGGTTGCTCAGGAAAGATTGGAGGCTTTGGAGCAGGAAGAGTACCTTGAGAAACTTGGTCGCAAGCTGAACGGAGATTTTTCTAACGACGATTTGGGAGAGTCTCCCGAGGAAGAAGCGAGCAGACCTGAATTCCAAAGTGCAGATGAAACCATTTCATCGGTTAGCGAACCGGTTGAAGAACCTGCCCCAAACTTTGAAGGGGCTCCCCAACTCGGGGCATCCCCACAAGAATCCCCTACCCCCGTACTTATGAAGACCCCATCGAACCGAATCGAAACCGGAGATCTGAGCGAAGCCGAATCTTCTTCTAGGATAACAGCGGAAGAAGAGCCACGGGCAACGGTTGAAAGCAAACTGGAACTTTGCGCGGAAGTAACCGCCTCGAGTCTGGAAGAATGTGCCAAAGAACTCGGTCTCGAGCCAGAATACTTGCTGAACAAGGGTATGCAGGCAATCTTGCGCATGATCGCCCGAAACGGGAACAAAATCAGTTTCCCTCTCGAGGTCGAGCAGGTATCGTAATTTCCGGAACGGTTCTTTTCCATCCAACTTTTTACAGTGACTCCTTTGGGGTCACTTTTTGTTTCTCGATATGAATATGATTTTTGATTTCAAGGAAAAGCTTCTTGGCTTTCTTGGTGACCGGCTTGAATTGAGCGAAGAGAATTCATCGGTCGCATATCTTGCCCTTGCGACCGTTGCCATCCTTCTGGTCGCTTGGCTTTCGAATTTTCTGGTTAAAAGGTTCGTACTAAAGTTCATCCAGACCTTAACCGAAAAAACAAAGACGAAAATTGGGAAGTATCTAATCGAGGAGAAATTCTTTCACCGGGTATCCCACCTCGCCCCTGCCTTCGTCATCAGTACCCTCAGCGCCCTTGCATTCGCAAAATCTCCCACCTTCACATCCCTGATAGAGACTTTGGTCAACCTCTACCTCGTCTTCATCGGGCTGTGGGTCATCGATGCGGTAATCAACACCGGCCTCAAGCTTTATCAGCATAGCGAGCTTTCAAGCAAGTTACCTCTCAAGGGGGTCTGCCAAGCGGTCAAGATCATCATCAATTCCTCGGGGGTCATCTTTATCTTGTCGATCTTGCTGGACAAGTCTCCCCTCTATTTCTTCTCTGGGTTGGGGGCTCTCACCGCCGTTCTTCTGCTTGTCTTCAAAGATGCGATTTTGGGACTGGTCGCAGGGATTCAGCTATCGGTAAATAACATGGTTCGCCATGGAGACTGGATAGAAATGCCCAAATATGGAGCGGATGGTGACGTTATTGAGGTCTCCCTCACAACGGTAAAGGTCCAAAACTGGGACAAAACCATTACTTCCATTCCTGCCCACGCGCTGGTTTCCGATGCCTTCAAAAATTGGAGAGGAATGAGCGAATCGGGAGGAAGAAGAATCAAGCGTAGCCTTTTCATCGACCTTTCAAGCATCAAGTTCCTCGGCCAGTCCGATTTGGCCGAACTCAAAAAGATCTCTCTATTGGAGGATTACCTGAATGCAAAGCTCGAAGAAATCGGTCCGGATGATGAGGGAGACTTACCGAACGAAGAGTTCTGCCTCAATCAAAGAAACCTCACCAACATCGGAACCTTCCGGGCCTACTGCCTCGCATACCTGGGGGCAAACCCTTCGATACACAAGGAAGACATGACTTTTCTCGTCCGCCAACTTGCTCCGACCGAGAAGGGAGTCCCCATAGAAATCTACGTTTTCGTGAAGGATACCCGCTGGGTTCACTACGAGGGAATACAAGGGGACATATTCGACCACTTGCTCGCCTCTCTGCATACCTTCGGCCTGCGGGCCTTCCAACTACCGAGCGACTCGAGCCTGTCAAGGCTTGCTGATTCCTCCAACTAGCAAAACCGCAGGATTTTTTATCCTTGCCCAAACGCAAAACCGATATGGACTCGTTGAGAATTATGAAAATTGGAATGTTATTACTCACGGTGCTTTTGATCTCCGGGTCTTTGGCCGCAAGCCTTCATGCGAATTCATCATCTGTGTGCAAGGATGAAGACGACAATGCAACGAAAGCGGAAAAGAAAAACGGGAAAGAGAAAAAGGAGGAGGCAAAGGAAAAGCCCGATACCGCAGAAGTAAAAAAGAAGTACATTCGCCTTGAGCTTTCCCTCAAAGGATATTTCGAGGACCCGGATGCCATACCGGTCTCAATTTCCACAAAGAACTGGGGAGAGCTCAAAGTTACCGAACCACCCGTTCAGGGCAGAAAGGTAAAAAAGGGTGATCTCTTGCTCCGGTTTGAAGAGGAAAAGATAAAGCAACGCCTGGACTTGCTCAATTCGGACTTGTCCATGATCGATTTGAACAGGCAAATTCTCACTTCCGAAGTCAAACTGGCCGAGACCTTGGCTCCAATGGAAAAAAAGGAACTCGACCGGGTGGAGAACTACGTCCGCCAAGACTTCGAGCGTTTTAAGGAAATAGACCTTCCCTATAAGAAAAAATCCGCGGCCATGTCCCTCAAGTCATACCGTGACAGCCTTGCTTATGCGACCGAAGAGCTTAACCAATTGAAAAAAATGTATGAAGCGGATGACCTGACGGAGGAAACCGAGGAGATCATCCTGCAAAGAACTCAAAATCAAGTCGACCGAGCAAAGTTTCTGCTCGAGGGGGCCATCAAGAAAAACCAGGAGTTCAATGAAGTCGTGGTCCCGCGAGAAGTGGTCGCCGTGCAAGATTCCTATGACCGGAAAAAGTTGTCGATGTCCACGATCCGCAAGGTCCTGCCCGTCGAGTTAAAGAAAAAGAAGCTCGAGCTGCAAAAGTTGGAGGAGGAAAGAGCGAAGCTTATGAGAATCAAGAATGAGCTGGAATTTGACGCGAAGCAAATGAGCCCGCGTTCCCCGGCCAATGGCATTCTTTACTGGGGAACCTTCAAGAGAGGAAAATGGTCTGGTACGACGATCCTCGAGGCAAAGCTTCGCAAGGCAGGAATCATCAAGCCGCATGAAGAATTCCTCACCATCTCTCCGAACAAAAGAACGCAAGTGCGCATTCAACTCCCGGAAAAATACCTGGATGACTTGCATGCCGGAATGAAAGGCAAGATCGAGAGATTGACAAAGACCAAAGAAAAGCTCGAAGCCTGCCTGACTCAGATCGGCGAAATCCCGATCAACCCCGGACTCTACGACCTTACCGTAGAAGTCACGCTCCCGGATGGAGAGAAGAACCCGCTTCCGGGCACCCTTTGCAACCTGAAGATCGTAGTCTATGAAAAGCCTGATGCACTCACTTTGCCTTCATCCGCAGTCTTTAGCGAGGACGCCGATCCCGACTCCAAATTCGTCTACCTCCCCGCCAAAAACGGGAAACCGAAAAAAAAGAAGGTGGAGATCGGTAAAAGATCCGGTGACCGAGTTGAAATTATCAAGGGACTCCGTTTGGGAGCAAAAGTGCTTTCCGAAAAACCGAAATCTTGAAAGACAGGCCACATTGCCCCCTGCTGAAGAGAGTATTCACAGGGATCCTTCTTTTCCTTCTTCCTGGAGCGAACCTTCTTCAGGCGCAAGATAGGAATAGCTCTGCCCCTCCCCTGCCCTCGGAAAAGGAAATCAGGAAATCAATCCAACAGGGATGCGAATTCCTAAAGAAAATCCAGAACAAGGACGGTTCCTGGGGCTCGGCGCGACAAACGAAAGGTCTCAATATTTTCGCACCCGTCCCCGGCTCGCACCGGGCTTTCCGGCTTGCAGTCACCGCGCTTTGCATCTCCGCGCTTATCGAAAACAAGAGCGAGGACGAAGAATACCTGAATACCATTCAACTGGCTCAGGACCACCTCTTGGAAAACTTGCCCGACCTACGGCGGGCTACACCGATGGCGATTTACAACGTTTGGGCGCATTCCTACGGATTACAAGCCCTCTCCCGGATGCATGAATTGACGAAGGAATCGGGAGAAAGAAAAAGAATCGAGGAGGTTATGGCTCACCAAGTCAAAATGCTTCAAAAGTACGAATCCGTGGATGGCGGATGGGGTTACTACGATTTCAACCTGCAGACCAAGCAACCCTCGGGATCCTCCATATCGTTCGTCAATGCAACCGGACTTGTGGCCTTGAAGGAAGCTCAAGAACGGGGAATTGAAATACCAAAGAGACTGACTGACCGGGCCATTGCGGCCATCCACAGACAGAGATTGCCAGACCACAGCTACTTGTACGGGGAATACCTGAAGTACAAGCCACGCAGGGGAATCAACAGACCGGCAGGTAGCCTCGGGCGATCGCATGCCTGCAACATCGCGCTTCAGCTTTGGGGCGAAAAAAGCATTTCCGACGAAGTACACAAGCTCTGCCTGGACCGCCTGATTAAGCGAAACGGTTGGCTCGACATGGGACGCAAGCGTCCCATCCCTCATGAATCATGGGCTGGGGTGGCCGGCTATTTCTTTTACTACGGTCACCTGTACGCCTCTTTTTGCATCAAGACACTGAATGCCAAAGACCAACCGGCTTACCAAAAATCGCTCGCATCGATTCTCGTTCCCCTGCAGGAAAAAGACGGTTCATGGTGGGATTTCCCCTTTTACGATTATCACCAACAGTACGGAACTGCCATGGCACTGCTCAGTTTGAAACGTTGCCTGCCCTCAAGAACCGTCGATTGAGAAGACTGCGTAATGTGGATCGCCGTCCCTTTCGTCTTCAACTTTCGAGACCCAATAGTCCTTTAATTTTTTTTCAACGGCATCAACCATGCCACGAGCCTCACCCAAATCGCCCTCCACCCAAAGCTCAACCGTTCCATCCTCCAGATTCCGCACGAATCCCGTTACTGCAAAACCCACAGACACTTGGTTTACCTGCCAACGAAACCCCACCCCCTGAACCCTTCCCGAATAAACAACCCGAATTCTAGTTTTATGCCTTTTTTGCATCATTATTCATGAATTCCATTCAGCTTTTTGAAAAAAACTATTTGACCTTGATCGAGCTACGAGAGAAAAGTTCTTTGTTCCCTATAACACTTCAATCCCTAACGCACAAGCACAGCAATGAGCCAATACGAATTCGATAGTAATAACGAAGGAGAATGGGAGGATAATGGGGACATTGCTTGGAACGAAGCGGATTGGCAAAAGTTTTTGCGCAAGTCAGACAAGGAAGTCTCCCGTTTCATTTCCGCATACAACAAGACTAAGAACGAGCCCGATAGACTGGACGCAATTGCCAGCATCATGGGTTGGCAGAACGAAGATTGGGCATCCATCGACGATATCGAGCTCGACGAGGAGCAAATGAAGCAACTCAAGCCACTCGACATTGATGAAGTTCGCCAAATGGATCCCTACACGATCCACCGGCATCCAATCTACATTTCCACCACGGCGCTATATGCTTACCTGAGGAATGCATGGGAACACCTCATGCGCCACAACCGGGTACAACCCGAAGCCCACTTGGCCTGGGGTTATTGCGCAAGCCTGTCAGATGGAGAGCGGCATTGTTTTCTCGCTGCAAACAGCTTGGATTTAGGCGACTATCTGCTTGCTGTATGCCACCTCAAGAAAGCCCATGCCGCCTTGAACGAGTCCTTGCGGATCAACCGGCTCTTCTCCCATCAAAACGAGAGTATTTTCAACGAGTATCTTAAGGAAACGAACATGCGCATGCACGACCTACGCGAAATTTGGCTCCGGGTGATGCACGATTGCAGAAAATAATTCCCTTCCATATTCGACTAATTTTTCAAGAGCTCGCGCAAGCGGGCTTTTTTGTTTCTTGCCCAGGCGAATATCCCAGTAGCATTCCGCGGGTAGAAGCGATAACTAAAAATCAGGCATCCGCGCTCGATCCAAACTTGCCAGAAATCAATAATTGCCCAAGCATTGGGAAATGATTTCCCCGAAAGCCCTCATCATCGCGTCAGCCATCGCCTACGCGTCCTGCCTCCATGCCGCAGAGAAGCCTAACGTTCTCTTCATCTTTGCCGACGATCAGTGCTACGAGACCATCGGACAGCTCGGAATAACTGATATCGAAACCCCCAACCTCGACCGGCTGATGAAGTCGGGCACCAGCTTCACGCGGGCCTACAACATGGGTTCCTGGAGCGGCGCGGTTTGCGTGGCGAGCCGTCACATGCTCAACACGGGACGCTTCATCTGGCGGGCCGAGCAGGCATCTAAAAAAGCGGAGGCCGAACGGGCCGACGGACGCTTCTGGTCGGAAAACATGAAGAGCGCCGGTTACAAAACTTACATGACTGGCAAATGGCATGTCCGGGCAAGTGCCGAGAAATGCTTCGACGTTACCCGTAACGTGCGGGGGGGAATGCCAAACCAGACGCCTGCAGGATACAATCGTCCACTACCGGGAAAACCGGATCCGTGGAGTCCTTACGACCCCAAATTCGAAGGCTTCTGGAAAGGTGGCAGGCACTGGAGCGAAATTGTGGCCGAAGATGCGATCTATTTCCTGGACGAAGCAAAGAAGCATGCCGACAAGAATCCTTTCTTCGCCTACGTCGCCTTCAATGCCCCTCATGACCCCCGCCAAGCCCCCAAGGAATTCATCGACAAGTATCCCCTAAGCCGGATCAAAGTTCCATCCAATTTCCTTCCCATGTATCCATACAAGGACAAGATCCGTTGCCCACATAGTCTCAGGGACGAGAAACTCGCTCCAATGCCTCGGACCGAGCATGCCATCAAAGTGAACCGCCAGGAATACTACGCAATCATTACCCACATGGACGTCCAGATCGGGCTAATCCTGGACGCGTTGGAGAAATCGGGAATGGCCGAAAGCACTTATGTCTTCTACTCCGCTGACCACGGATTGGGGGTCGGTCACCACGGCTTGCTCGGAAAGCAAAACCTCTACGAGCACAGCACCCGCGTTCCCTTCATCGTCCAGGGCCCGGGGATTCCCAAAGGGAAACAAGTCGAGGCCCCAATCTACCTGCAGGACGTGATGGCCACTTCACTCGCCCTTGCCGGAGTGGAGAAACCCAAGCACGTCGAATTCAATGACATCCTGCCCCTGGCCCGCGGAGACTCGAAAAAATCCCCCTACAATGAAATATACGGCGCTTACTTGAGCGCCCAGCGTTCGATCACGGTTAAGAACGTAAAATTGATCGCCTACCCGGACGTGCCCATCATCCGTGTTTACGACTTGGACAAGGACCCCGAGGAAAAGAACGACTTGGCCTCCACCCCCGAAGGCAAGAAAACGATAGGCACGTTATTTCCCAAACTCTTGAAGTTACAAAACAAAATGGGCGACAAGCTCAACTTGAGCAAAGCTTTCCCCAAACTAGCGAAAAAGTAAAGGATCTCCTCCGAACCCTTCGGAAGACGAGTACCTGCTTTTCGGGCAAAATACCTAAATCATGAAAAATCTGCTTCTCTTTCCTGCGCTCTTGGTCTGCGCAAATGCCGCCTTGATCGCCAGTTCGTCCAAGGACGAAATTTCGCGCATATTGCAAGAATCTGAAATCAAAGGCGGGTTTGTAGCCCATGTCGGAAGCAAGGACGGCTCAGCCACCAGCGAGCTACGCCCGAACGAAAGCTTTCAAGTGCAAGCGCTCGTAACGGATGCATCCGAATTGGATGCCTTGCGCAAAGAGATTCGAAAGGTAGCCGGAACCTATGGCCCCATTGCGGCAGATTTATGGAAAGGCGGCCAATTGCCCTATATCGACAACTTGGTCAACTTGCTCTTGATCGAGGAAGGCGCCGAAGTGAGTCAAAAGGAAATCAACCGGGTGCTCACTCCCCTGGGCAAAGCCTACCAAAAGAAAGATGGCAAATGGAAAGGAATCGACAAGAAATGGTCCAAAGATATCGACGAATGGACTCATTACTTGCACGGAGCGGATGGTAACGCCGTTGCCAAAGATACTCGAGTCGGTCCACCACGCCGCCTGCAGTGGGTAGGCAGTCCGCGTTGGTCTCGGCACCATGACCGGATGGCCAGCATGAGTGCCATGACGTCGTCCAAAGGACGCTTGTTCTACGTTATGGACGAGGGTTCCCGCGTATCCATCCAGCTCCCCCCTGACTGGAAGCTGATTGCCCGGGATGCCTTTAACGGGGTCGTCCTTTGGAAGCGGGACATCCCGAAATGGCATCACCACCTCTGGCCTCTCAAGAGCGGACCCACCCAACTTGCCCGCAGGCTCGTGTCAAAAGGCAACCGCGTATACTTCACCATGGGAATCACGGCTGCGGTTTCAGCTTTGGATGCAACCTCGGGCAAGACCTTGGTTACGTTCGAGGGTTCCGAGGGTTCCGAAGAAATCCTTGTCGCAGGCGGATCCCTTATGGCTCTCGTCAACAAGGGCGCATCCGAGCTGAAGGATTACGTACCCAAGAATAACGTCGGCGACCAAGGACGTGTCCGGACAGAGTTTGTTTGGGATGAAAAACCCCGCATCCTCATGTGCTACGATGCCGAAACGGGAAAGAAGCGATGGGAGCAGGAAAGTCCGGTGGCTCCGCTCTCCCCCGCCTCCGACGGTGACCGGGTGTACTTTCACGATGGCAAGGCCGTAACCGCGATCGAGATCAAAACCGGAAAAGTCGCATGGAAAGGCTCTCCCAGCGCACGCCGGTCCAGCGTACAATTCAACTTTGGCCCCCGTTTGGTGGTCGTGGATGGCGTAGTCGTCTTTGCAGGAGGAGATCGTTCGATGACCGCCTATGAAGCGACCACCGGAAAAACCCTTTGGACTTCGCCACACGAACGCGGTGGATACCAGTCACCCGAGGACTTGCTGGTAATAGGCGGGCTGGTTTGGTCGGCTCCAATCACCAGTACCAAGGACTCGGGAGTTTGGACGGGACGTGACCTCAAAACGGGCAAGACAAAGAGAAGCTTCCCCCCTAAAGTGAATCCCTACTGGTTTCACCACCGGTGCCATATTGCGAAGGCCACGGAGCGATTCCTCCTCGCTTCGCGAACCGGGATTGAGTTCGTTGACATCGAGAACTCGAACTGGGATCTCAACCATTGGGTAAGGGGAGGTTGTCTCTATGGAGTCATGCCTTGCAATGGATTGGTATACGCCCCACCACACAACTGCGCCTGCTATCCCGAAGCCAAGCTTTTCGGACTCAATGCCCTCGCTCCGGCAGGCTCCCCCCGAAAGAGTTCCGATCCGCAAAAGGATCATAGCCGGCTCGAAAAAGGACCGGCCTATGGAAAGACAAACCCTCCGAAAAAGATCAACCCCTCCGATTGGCCGACTTACCGGGGCAATACCAACCGAAGTGGCAAATCGAATGCGGGAGTCTCTCCCGAACTCGATCCGGCATGGGAAACCGAAATCGGGGACGGAGACCGTTTGAGTTCCGTCATCGTTGCAGACGGCAAGCTCTTCGTCGCTGAAATCGACGCCCACGCCGTTCACTGCTTGGATTCCTCAAATGGCAAAATCCTGTGGACACACGTTGCCGGTGGCCGGGTAGATTCACCTCCATCTTACCACGATGGAGCCGTACTTTTTGGATCCGCCGACGGAACGGTGACTAGTTTGCGCGCTTCCGACGGAGCTCTGTCCTGGCGTTTCCTGGCCTCGCCTGAAGACCTTCGCCACATGGCCTTCGAGCAATTGGAATCCGTCTGGCCCGTCTCCGGCAACATTCTGATCCGGGAAGGCGCCGCCTATTTCGTATCGGGACGTTCCAACTTCCTTGATGGCGGGCTTCGCTTTTACAAGCTCGATGCGAAGACGGGCAAGGTTCTTGTCCAGACCGAAGTCAATGAAACCGACCCTGAAACAGGTAAGAACTTGGCCGAAAGGCATCAAATCCTCAATATGCCCGTCGGGCTTACCGACGTCCTCTCGTGCGACGAGAACTTCGTCTACATGCGTTCCCAAAAGTTCGACCACAATGGCAAACGGGTGGGTCTAGGCCCTCACTCCGGCAACCCGTCCTCGCAAGGTTCGGTCCAAAAAGGGGACGGCGTCCACCTCTTCTCGCCCACCGGCTTTCTGGACGGAGATTGGTTTCATCGAAGCTATTGGGTATACGGGCGCAGCTTCGCAGGTGGTCACGGCGGTTACTACCAAGCGGGCAAGTTCGCTCCGTCGGGACGGATCCTTGTCCACGACAACGACACCGTTTACGGATTCGGCAGGAAGCCTCAATACCTTCGCTGGACGACAACCATCGAGCATCAATTGTTCTCCGCACCCATGGAGCAAGCCTCGGGCAGTGAAAGCGCCGGCCCCGCGACCAACCGGCGGGGACCTTCCGCCCCAACGCAAATGATCACCTTCGGCATCCCGAAAACCCTTAACCCCATGGGCAAAGCCTTGGCGATCGAAGCATGGATCAAAACAGAAAAGAATGACGGCGTAATTGTGGCCAGAGGCGGACCGAAAGACGGCTTTGCGATAACGGTTGAAAAGGGCCGACCCCGCTTTCACGTCCGTGCCTCAGACAAACTGGCCAGCATAGGTTCGCGAGAGAGAATCGTGGGGAAATGGCACCACGTCGCCGGGGTTCTTTCAAAGGACAAGTCCATGAGGCTCTATTTGGACGGACGCTTGACCGCCAAGGGAGAAGCCCCTGCCCTGATTGGCTCCGATCCGATTCAAAGCCTCGATATCGGAGCGGACAGCTTGTCTGCCGTAGGCAACTACGCCAGCCCATTCAACTTCACCGGACTGATCGATGAAGTTCGCCTTCACTTCGGTGAAATGGATCCGGCCTTTTTCTCGAAGGCCGTCGAGAACTCAGGTCAAAAGCGAGCCATCGGAAAGAACTGCGTATTGGCTTGCTCATTCGATGATGGAAAGGCGGCCGATCTTTCCGGAGGCAAGCATCAAGCCACCGTAAACGGAGCAAAGCCTGAGGAAGGGAAATTCGGAAGCGCATTCCGGTTTGTCTCCAAGCCCAAGAAAGGCGGCAATCAGAAGGGCGGAAGCGGCGTTGCGCACAACTGGACCCACGACGTTCCGGTCCTTGCCAGAGGAATGGTATTGGCCGAGGACGTAGTCTTCGTGGCCGGACCGCCCGACGTAATGGATGAGGAAGAGACCTTTAAGCGGATCATGGCACGGGACTCCTCGGTAAACGAAGTCCTTGCCCAGCAACAGGCAGCCCTCGTGGGCACGCAAGGCTCCGTGCTCCTCGCCATTTCGACAAAAACAGGCGAAACGCTAGCCAAGTACAACCTGGGCTACCTCCCGACTTGGGATGGACTCGTCGCCGCCAACGGAAAACTCTTCCTATCTACCGAGAAAGGAACGATAACCTGCCTGAAGGGTCAGAAGTAACGGACTCCCTTCCCCTAACTGCGATCAAAGTCATCGACTTGGCATGGAAGGCAGGAAAAAACTAGCTTCAGGTCGACTGACTGCATGGCTCTGCTTGGCTGTTTCTTGTTTCGCAACAGGATATTCCCATGGAGCCAAGGGTAAGAAGAAGTCTCTTCCCGTCCCCTCCTTGCAACAAACCTTTGCCCCCGGCAAATTGAAGGAAGACGTAAAAGTGCTCAGGCAAGCCCTTGAGGGAGGACACCCCGGCTTGTATCTGTACACCACCGAGAAGGAATTCGACCGCCGTTTCGAAGAGATAGAAAAGGCATTCGACCGGCCGATGAGCTTGCGTGAATTCTATTTGGAGGTAGCCCCGTTGGTAGAGAAGGTCTACTGCGGACACACCTATTTCGACCTACCTCAAAAGCTGCTGGATTCCCTGATCAAAGACGCTCTTCAATTCCCCTTGCCATTAATCTTCCTTGAGAAAAAAGCCTACCTTGATCATGACGCGCTCGAATTGCCGCTAGGTTCGGAAATCACCGCGATCAATGGAGTTCCCATGGAAGAAGTCTTGGCAAAACTTCTTCCTCAGGTCAGGTCGGATGGATACAACGCCACCATGAAATACCATATTTTGGCTGGGGATTTCGCTCTTCGCCATTTCCTCTCTTTTGGTCAAAACGAAACCTTCCGGGTGGATTATCTTCCCTTTGGTTCCGAGAAGATCATTCAAAAACAAATCCCGGCAATTTCAGGAAAGAAACTCGAAGCCCGCATGATTGAGAGACACTCGGAAACCGGAAAACGCAAAAAGTACAAACTAGGCTCATTGGAAAAAGGCATTTCACTGTTCAGCATGAACACCTTTGATTTTGGCCTGAACAAAAAGGGAAGGCAGAAATATAAAGATTTCCTTCGTAATAATTTCAAAGAGATTGAGGAAAACGATGACCTGCGATGCATCATCCTTGACCTGAGGCAAAACGATGGTGGTTACGTTGGCAACGACGCCCGACTTTTCACGTACTTCGCCCAAACACCCTTTCGGGACTTCAGATCGGCTGAAACAATGACCATGAAAATTCCAATCAAGGAACACTTGGCACGCGACCAATTCCCGAAGATGCTAGAGAAGATTTTCGCCAAAGAATTCAAGGCCGCAGAGTCAGGACGATTCACGATGATCGATGAAAAAAACCGCCGATGGAATCCCCGAAAAACTGCGTTTGACGGACAGGTTTACGTCCTGATCAGTGGTTGGACGCACTCGGGCGGAACGGTGATGGGCAGTTACCTGCTCAACAACGACAACGTCACGTTCATCGGTGAGGAAACCGGAGGGGGCTATGCCACCTTTACGGCTGGTAACATGGTGCTGTACAATTTGCCCAACACGCGTTGCCAGCTCGAAGTCCCCCTGATCCAATATGAAAATTATCGGGGCGCAAAAACTTTTCCCAAAGGAAGTGGGATCCGACCCGACCACAAAGTGATCCAAACCCAGGCAGACCTGATTGCAAACGTAGATACGGTTATGAAATTCGCCATGCAACTTGCAAGAAAGGCAGCCAACCCCTAGAAACGTTTCCGTTAAGTACTCCTTAATCCGTCGCTATTACAAAACTCCCTGCAAGCCAAACCATGAAGATTGTTATTCTGGACGGTCAGACCCTCAACCCCGGAGATCTCTCGTGGGACGATCTCGGGGAGTTGGGCGAACTGAAGATATATGAACGCACGCCACCCGATTTGGTTAAGGAAAGATGCGCCGGCGCTGAGGTAATCATTACCAACAAGGCCCTCGTCACCCATGAAACCCTGACTGAGCTTCCCGACCTTCGTTACGTCGGGGTCACTGCGACCGGTTATAACGTAGTCGACGTTCCCTGTTGCCGGGAAAAAGCGATCATCGTGACAAACGTACCTTCGTACAGCACCAACTCCGTAGCGCAAGCGGTCTTTGCCCATATTCTTCGCTTTACCCACCGGGTTCAGGAACATGCGGGTTCCGTTCGTGACGGAAAATGGAACAGCCATCCGGATTTCTCTTATTGCATCGAGGCAATCGAGGAATTGGAGGGCAAGAAACTCGGAATTTTAGGGTATGGTGAAATCGGCCAAGCCGTGGCCCGGTTGGGACGGGCATTCGGCATGTCCATCCTCATTCATTCGAGATCATTCGTCAAAGATGACCCTACCCACGGGAAGTCTCTTCAATTGGACGAATTATTCTCCCAAAGCGACGTGCTCTCCTTGCATTGTCCCTTGACTCCCGAAACCGAGAACTGCGTAAACGCCGAACGTTTGAAAGGGATGAAGAAGACCGCCTTTCTCATCAATACCGCCCGAGGTCCTCTCGTTGATGAGCAGGCCCTCGCCGATGCCCTTGAGTCCGGAGTGATTGCAGGAGCAGGGTTGGACGTACTGAGCTCAGAACCGCCCTCAGCCGAAAACCCGCTGATCAAGGCAAGAAACTGCTTCATCACCCCCCATTACGCGTGGGCCACCCTTGCGGCGAGAAAACGACTTATGAAGGAAACCGTTTCCAACCTTCGCTCCTTCCTCGAAGGAAAACCGCGAAACGTAGTCGAAGCCTGATACTCTATTCGAACTTATCCAAGCGCAGGCAAACGAGCCTGCGTTTATCCCGGGCAAAGAGTCGGGCATTGGACAAGGCAAAGTGAGCTCGCGAACCGGTGCCAAGAATCTGCTGGCGATGAAGAACACGGAACCGATCGGGCGATGCGTCCGCAACAATCAATTCCCCATCCTCGGTAAGAACGATCAACTTGCCCTTTGCCCTGAGCAGGTTCCCCGCCCCCATGGCGGGAGCCTCCCACATAACTTTGCCATCCTTCAGGTTTATGCATCGAAGTACCGGCCCTCGCTCCTGCCTGCCATGAAAGCCGTAGGCAAAGCCATCCCTTTGAACGGGAGTGGAGTAATGGCAATCAAGCGCGTTCTTTTTTTTCCATACGGCATCGAAGCTACCTTTTCCGGCTGAGCTTTCCTTGTACGCCCAAAAGCCCGCGCCGACTTCATAGCAGGAAGACAAAAGCACCCGATTGCCGACAACCAAGGGACTCGCGGCATTCACGGAAGCATTGATCGGGGAACGAAAACGCTCGAAAAAGATCTCTTTGCCCGTCTTGGCATTCAAGGCCAAAAAGCCCTCCCGCATGAAGGACAGGACCACGGGTCCGGAGTTTGTCTCAAATGGAACCGCCGAAGAATAATCGTTTCCATAGGAGGTGGAAGACCATGCCAACTTACCGGTTTTCAACTCGAGAGCGACCATGCCCGCATTTTGACCACCAACGTCAAACATCACCCTTTCCCCGACTATCAGAGGCGACGAGCAACGCCCGAAAAAGCCTTTGGGTGAAGAGAACTTCTCGGCCAAGTCCACTTTCCAACGCAAGGCGCCGTCCTTTGCAGATACTGCATGGACCAAGCCTTGCGGTCCATGAGACACAACGATTCCATCGGAAACGGCGGGGGTGGAGCGAGGGCCATCCTCCATCCCAAAACTGTCCCGATAACCCGAACGATATGCAAACCGCCACAGTTGCTTGCCCGTCAACGGGTCTAGCGCCCGAAGCGATTCGCTTTCACCATCCCGCTCATGAAGGATGAGAATCTTCGAATCACATACTGGCGAAGCCCATCCGCGTCCGACCTTGACCGACCATTCCACCGAGTAATCCTTCCCGTCATTCGGAATAGGGAGTGCAAACGAATCCGATGAACCATCATGACTGGGCCCCAGCCAATTCGGCCAGGAAAGATCATTCCCATGAAGATTCAGACAAAGAAAGAGGCAGGCTGCGATTCTCATAACCCCGGAGATCATGAAACCAAACCGGACGGGCGGGCAAGAAAAGACTTGTCCCCAAATGAACGAGCCTCATGAGTGTTGCTCATGAAATTCGCAATTTGCAACGAGACCTATCAGGGATGGTCACTCGAGGATACCTGCCGTCATGTCGCGCAGACCGGATACGACGGATTGGAGATCGCGCCCTTCACACTCGAGGAAGACCCTCGTGACATATCCGAGTCGGATGCCGAACGGGTGGGCAAAACAGTGCGCGAACATGGGCTTGAAGTCGTGGGCCTTCATTGGCTCTTCGTCAAGCCGGCCTGGTTACACCTGACGACAGACGATCCACTACTTAGAAAAGACACTCTCGCCTTCGGCCAACATCTGGCAAGAATTTGCGCGGCTATGCAAGGCACCGTAATGGTTTGGGGAAGCCCGAAGCAACGAGACCTGCAAGATGATTGGAAATACGAGGATGCTTCGGCACGGGCCGCCGAAATCCTTCGCGGGGTTGCAGAAGTTGCCCATGAGGGTGGCGTAACCATAGCCATGGAGCCCTTGGGGCGAGCAGAAACCAATTTCCTCAATACCGCGGAAGAAACCGTTCGCTTGATCCGTCAGGTGAATCACCCTGCCCTCCGCCTGCATTTGGACGTCAAGGCAATGAGCGACGAAGAGAAAGATATCCCCACCATCATCAGGGAAAGCCAAGCGGATCTCGCTCACTTCCATGCCAACGACCCGAACTTGCGGGGGCCTGGTTTCGGCGAGGTCGAATTCGCCCCCATTGCCGAAACCCTGCATGAAGTAGGATACGAAGGGTTCGTATCGGTTGAAGTTTTTGACTATCGCCCGGACCCCGAGACGATCGCGTCTCAAAGCCTGAAGTACCTGAGGGAGAAATTCACCAAGGTCTAGGGCAGATCAATCAGCTTGGCATTCTTTGCGTCACCCAAGCCAAGCTCCTGCGCATATCGAAAAATCAGGACGTCCTCCGGCTTTCTTGGTTTCAGCCCCCTTTTCGTCCGGGCCTCAGTCAGGGTTTGAAGGGCAAAGAAATCAACTGAAAAAGGGTTTTCACCGAATAGCAAAACGGGTTCACGCCCTACGAACTCGGCATTGAAGGAATGTCCTCCTGCAAATTGAAACTTGCTTAGATCGACAATGGAAAAAGCGCGCTTTTGCCAAATTTCGGGAATGGCCAGAATTTCTGCTGTCGCGGCCGGTCCAAGGGTAGGTTTTTCGAGAAACCTTTGATAATTGTCGATCGAGCCAAGAGACAAGTTTGTCGCCGCCCCGTTAATGCCCATATTCACGCTATCCATCGCGACAGCCAAATTGATCCAGTAAACGTCTCCCAAAAAAAGGAGGGCGGGCAAATAGCTCTTTCTTTCCTCCTCGATCCGCTTTTCCCTATTCAATGGGAAACGGAGAAAAAACCGGGATCTGTCATGCGGACTGGGAGGCATCGAACTGTCATGAAACCAATCGGGATCGAAAAAACCTTTGTCCGTGGAGCAAAACATCCGATATCCGCGATAGGTTTGGGGCTCGCTTCCACCTTTTGCAAAACCGGCCATCTTGAGGTTATGCAGGTCTTGATCGGCAAGAAAAACCTGATCTTCCCGATATCCCCGATCTTTAAGCAAGAGTAACAAGGCATCGACCAAGGCCGGGGAAACTTGCAAGCCTGGAGCGCACGAGGTCTCGATCTTTATCCCGATTCGGCGAATAACCGTTGGGGAAAGTTTGAATCCACCCTTTTTTTCAGAGAAAGGAACAAGTTCGCCCAAGGCCTCCCTGTAAGATGCGACCGAGGGTCCGGCTTTGGTTCTTAAAACCCCCGAAAAACGCTTATCCACGGGGGAAACGACCTTTTTCTGCCCACGATCGGAGGACACGGGAACTTGCGAAAATACACCCGTACACAACCCCATTATTGCAAACGAATGAAGCAAAATGAAGACCATGGCTTGACGTTTGCCCTTCCAATGAAAAAAACAATACATGCGCTTTGGGAAAATATGTTTACGAATAGCGACCCTCGGGTCAACCTTGCTTGCACTTTCGGGATGCCCGGATGACACCCCTCCCTCTACGGCCCCACCACCATCCCCTGCTGACAAAGCCCGTCCGGACTTGAGCGACGCCATAGCAAAGAGGGTGGAAGGAAAACCTCAAGAAGCAATCGAACTCTTGCGCAAGCACAACGAACAATTCCCCAACTCTCCGGCCGTCCTCGTTCAGTTGGGAAGATCACTTTTTGACTCCGAACAATTCGCGTTATCTGCATTCCGTTTCGATCAAGCGCTTTCGGTCGGTGCCAGAGAAGAGCTGCTCAAGGAAGCTGCCCTCGCCTACCAGCAATCGGGGGATGCGAATTCAGCTCGCGAACGTTACTCCTCGTACCTCAAGGCCAACCCGGACGACAATGCCACTTGGCTGGTGCAAGCCAGGTTGTTAGCCCAAGCGGGCAAAAGCACCGAAGCTTTGAATGCATTCGGCAAGGTGACTGAATTGATCACGCATGAAGATTGCTTGATTATGGCGGAGTTGTTTTTCGAAAAGAAACTGCTTCCGCAGTCCGAGCACTGGTACAAGGAATCTGCCCGCAAGGAAGATGGCATAACCCCCCGTCCGCTGTTGGGGCTTCTGAGAATAAGGATGGCGACCAGGGATGAAGAAAATGCCGAGGCATTGATTCTCGCGATTGAGAAATCCAACCCCAAGACAATCGAGGGAAGTGGTTTGAGCGAAGGAGCGGCCGCGCTTCTGCGCAAGCGCAGAACGCCCGAGCTACTCGCCAGGGGTCTTTCCCCTGAGGTAATGACAATCACCCAATTAGCCGAGGCATTGCTCAAGAAACCCGCTGACGATGCAGAGGAACCAGTCATATCGAGAGGTCCCAAGACCAGCCCTCTTGGCACTGCCCAAAGTCCAACACCGGCAAACGAACCGCTAGCCCCGCCCCCGAACCCCGGAACGAGCTTGGCGGATGCCTTCGCCGCCCCCGTCGAGCCCGACAGCCTTGAGAAGGGACGATCCGCCTTCGTAACGGGCAATTATACGAGCGCCCTTCTCTTTGCCAGGGATGCAATTAAGAAAGATCAGGCGAATTCCGAAGCTTGGCGTCTTTCCTCGCAAGCCCATTTCCAATTGGGCGAGATCAAGGAAGCGGAAATGACCATTTTGGAAGCCATTCGGCATAACCCCAGGGATATGCAAATCCATATGGAATATCTTCGCATAGCAAGGGAAACCTTGAGCGGACCGCGATACTTGACCGAATTGGAAAAAGCCCGCGATCGGTTTCCCGAGTCTACGGAAATTCTCTGGCAACTTGCTCGTCGCTACCATCTCGTCGAAAGAATGCCTGTCACGGCAGGAGTTTTGTACCAGAAA
>Ga0315322_10000991_pt1 | contig 21803 bp, 16 predicted proteins | sample M110021515metaG_FD_203461 | JGI IMG/M metagenome (GOLD analysis project Ga0315322, IMG submission 203461) | Ammonia-oxidizing marine archaeal communities from Monterey Bay, California, United States - M1 100m 21515 | ecosystem: Environmental > Aquatic > Marine > Intertidal zone | place: USA...
GGACCAGCGCCATTACCGCACGCAGGACCTCAACATCCTCAGCCAGGACAACCAGGACCAGCGCCATTCCCGCACGCAGGACCTCAACATCCTCAGCCAGGACAACCAGGACCAGCGCCATTCCCGCACGCAGGACCTCAACATCCTCAGCCAGGACAACCAGGACCAGCGCCATTCCCGCACGCAGGACCTCAACATCCTCAGCCAGGACAACCAGGACCAGGTGCATTTCATCCCAGACAACATCAGCCAGGTGGGCCAGATGCCCATCATGAAGATGAAGAGGGTGATGAGCATGTTGGATTCGTAATCGGGATAGACAAAGAGAACGAACTCGTAAGGATTCAAACAAAGACCGGGCCGGTAACCCTCAAGGTAACCGAACATTCCGATCTTTTGTTCCCTGGTTTGCACGAAGGCCCAGCCTTCGATCTCGACCCGGACAAGTTCGAAGGACAAGTCAAAGGCAAGATGGTTCGTATCGCCAGCCGTGAAGGCCAGGTCGATCATATCGAACCAATCAGACCATAATTAGCTTTTAGCTCTTACCCAAAGCCTCTCGCTCCGGCGGGGGGCTTTTTTTGTCTAGACGAAAATCATGCATACATTTCCCACACCTGAACCAAACAATCCGACGAAATCGCAATGGCATGAATGATAAATATTTCGAGACGATTTTTCTCAACTTCGACAAAGCTGATGAGTTACCTGAAACTTTTGCCGTCCTGACGGCTTGCAACCCCATGGACCAACCTCTCGGCAATGAGGAAAACAAAGAAAGAAACCTAGAATTACTTCAAATTCTTGGAGATAGGGGAAAGACATTTGCTCTGATTACAGGGAGTTCACCGGATCACTCCCATCAAGAGCCAAGTTTTCTTGTCCATTGCTCTCGACAGGATGCGGTGAAATTAGGAGCAACGTTCAGCCAACGAGCCATTTTCTGGGTAAATGCCGATCAGCTCGAAATCATAGAATGCTCCACTGGAATTACTCATTCCGCAGGATCATTCAGAAAAAGAACAAGGTAAGCTCCCCCTAATCTACCTGATCAAGAATGCGACTGCACTCGTTACAGCAGGCACATAAAGGTTATCGTTGATTTCCACTCCGAGAATCTTGATCGGAACCAGTTCGAGGAGAGAAACGGCAAAGGACAGGGAAAGTACCTGAAGCAAGGACAACTCTCCTCCCCAATCATCGAGAAAACCCGGAAGGATGGGGAAGACGAAGGCACCTAGGATTACGCACAACAGAAAACAACCGATTGAGCCCTCCAGCGTCTTCCCCGCGATCCTGATTCTCCCAATGGCTTTGCCAACGAGAGCGGCCGCGGCATCTCCCAGAATAAACAAGGTCAACCCGAGGAATGCACAGGAAGCTGCGGCTTCACTATGCAAAGAAATAATGCTACAGATTGCGGCGCCGGCCATCAGGTAAGTACACCCCGTAATCTGTCGTTTTTCCTTCTTTCTCAAGAGCAAGCCGAAACAACGCAAAAACCATTCGCCCAAAGAGGCATGCCTCAATCTCGCAAACTCGACAAAGATTGAGACGCAGGTTAACGCCAACGCAAGCATACAGGCCCAGATACGCTCAACACCACAAACGGGACCATAAAAGATTCCCACGGGCAAGACCACGGCCAAAACATGGAGGAGCTTGCGATTGATTTCCTCTTTTGTCAGACCGCTACTCATTCTGTGTGCAAATCATGCCGTAAAAAGGAGGCAGTGATGCAAGTTAAACGTTCACCCTCAGTTGTCCTTAAAATCAAAGGTCGCCTGCTCCTTCTCGGATAGCGGTTCCGAGTTTGCGGAAGATGACGGTGGCTCGTCCTTCTTTACCGGCTCAACCTTTTTCTCTGCCTTGGCCTTCTCCGTTGGCTTTGCGGAACTCTTTTCCTCAATAACCTTTGCCGGAGGAGGCTTCCCTTCGGGCTCACCTTCTTCGGACTTGGGGGCATTGACCACCCGGTCGACTTTGTGCGCAGTAAGCGTACTTCCTTTGACTGCTCGGCCCTGAAGTTCAAGCCACGAAAAATCGAATTCGATCACCTTTTCCCTGACTCTCTTCAGTTGTGGATCTATGTGAACGAGTATTCTGCTGTTTTTCTTCTCGGAATCGTGCACGGAAAAATAAAATATCCTGGACTTGGAATGTGTCTTAAACAAAGGATATTCCTTGTCTCGGGTAACACCTCCAACCTTGAATTTCTTGGCATACAGGCGACCGCTTTTTCCGTCTCTGTAAACCATATTGTAGACTTTGGGATCATCTCGGTGAAAAACGGCGACACGCAAAGGGCCTTTCCCTACAAACATCTTGTCGGCTATCTTCATGACCTTCATGACTCCGTCTTTTCCAAATACAATGACATCGTCCAAGTCGGAACATTTCTCAATCGCTTCATCCTTTTTAAGACTATAACCGGCGAAACCATCCTTCCTGTTTAGGAAAAGAGTTTCGTTGGCAACTACGACTTTGGCCGCGACAATTCGATCGAAAGGAGTAAGATCGCCATTCCCATCTACGCAAATCTCAGTCTTGCGCTCCCGCCCTTTTCCATAGTTTTTCTTCAGTTCCTTGAAGTACCGAATCGCGTAGCGCGTAAGTTGCTCCAAATGAGCTTCCACCTCGGCAATCTCGTCTTCGTATCCCTTGATTTGTTCATCCGCCCGAAAGGAATCGTATTTTGAGATCCGCTTGATCTTTATTTCAAGCAAGCGGACGATATCTTCTTGGGTTACCGATCTCCTCAATGACTTAACGTAAGGTTTCAGCCCTTTGTCTACCGCTGAAATTACCCCGTCCCAAGTTTCTTCCTTTTCTATGTCTCGATAAATTCTCTTTTCGATAAAAATTTTCTCCAGGGAGGAAAAATGCCATTTTTCCTGAAGTTCACCGAGCTTGATCTCCAATTCCCTGCGTAGGGTCTCGCGGGTCAACTCGGCGGCTGACTTGACCAAATCGTTAACCGAGAGAAATTGGGGGTGATTATCTTTGATTATGCACGCATTTGGAGCGAGGCTCACTTCGCAATCAGTAAAGGCATAAAGGCCAGGCAATGAATCTTCGGCCGATACGGTCGAAGGCAAATGAACGAGAATCTCAACGAATTCCGATGTATTGTCTTCAATCTTGGATACCTTGATCTTGTTTTTGTCGTTAGCCGACAAGATCGAGTCAATTAGACTGGTCGTGGTTGTTCCGTATGGGATTTCCGTAATCTTAAGCAAATGCTTTTTCACTTTCTCGATCCGGGCCCGAACGCGTACGCGCCCTCCTCTTGCTCCACCGTTGTAATCAGTACAATCGGCTATCCCTCCTTGAAGAAAATCAGGCAACAGATCGATTGGGTTTTTCCGCAAAGCATCGATCATGGCGTCCAGTATCTCGATAAAATTATGAGGAAGAATCTTGGTCGACAAACCAACCGCGATTCCATCGGCTCCCTGGGCAAGCAAGAGAGGAAACTTGACCGGGAAAGTAACCGGCTCCTTGTTTCTTCCGTCATAGGAAGCCAACCAAGTTGTAACCTTCGGACTAAAGATCACCTCCAAGGCAAAGGGAGTAAGCCGGGCCTCGATGTAACGTGGAGCGGCTGCGGAATCCCCCGTCAGTATGTTCCCCCAGTTGCCTTGCGTATCTATAAGCAGGTCCTTCTGCCCCAACTGGATCATGGCATCTCCGATCGATGCATCGCCATGGGGATGATACTTCATCGTATTGCCTATGACGTTGGCGACCTTGTTGTAACGCCCATCTTCCAATTCCCTCATTGAATGAAGAATTCGACGCTGAACGGGCTTCAGCCCGTCATCTGCATGCGGAACCGCTCTTTCGAGAATTACATAGGATGCATAATCGAGGAACCAATCTCCATACATGTCGTCGACGTAAATCGCATCGTCATCGTCCCGGTCTTCGCCATTGTCCACGCCCAATCTTTCCGGATCGAAGCGTCGCTTGGGTTGCTCGACCTCCACTGGCGGAGAATCCTCCGAATCAATCTCTTTTTCCTCTTCGTCCCCCGAGCTTTCCTTCTCTTCGGTCATCGAGCAAAAGTAAAGTTACGCAGCCTCACTGTCGTCCAGGGACTCGGTTGCAGCTTCTGCATCAACCTGGTCGTCGGCAGCAGCCCCCTTGTCCTCATCCACGATATCGTGCTCAAACCGTAGGTTTCGAATAATATATTCCTGACGATCCGGAGTATTCTTGCCCATGAAGAACTTGAGCATTTCCTTAATCGACTCGTGAGCGTCAATCTTGACTGGATCCAGACGGATATCATCGCCGATAAAGTGCTTGAATTCATCCGGGGAGATTTCACCCAATCCCTTGAAGCGCGTAATCTCCGGATTTTTACCCAAAGTCTTGATTGCAGCCTCTCTCTCGGCGTCGTCATAGCAATAAAAAGTTTTTTTCTTGTTCCGAATCCGAAAAAGAGGGGTTTGCAGGACAAACAAGTGCCCCTGCCTGATCAACTCGGGGAAGAACTGGAGAAAGAAGGTGATGAGCAGAAGGCGGATATGCATCCCGTCAACATCCGCATCCGTGGCAATTACAACTTGATTGTAGCGCAAGTCCTCTAAGTCTTCCTCAATTCCAAGCGCAGCTTGAATCAAATTGAACTCCTCGTTCTCATAGACGACTTTGCGCGTCAGCCCAAATGAATTGAGAGGTTTGCCCTTGAGGCTAAAGACTCCCTGCAACTGGACGTCCCGGGCCTTGGTGATGGATCCGCTTGCCGAATCCCCCTCGGTAATGAAAAGGGTACTCTTAAAGCGATTCTTATCCTTGGTGTTCAAGTGGACACGACAATCCCGAAGCTTGCGGTTATGAACCTTGCTCTTCTTGGCACGTTCGCGGGCAATCTTCTGAATGCCCTTGAGTTCCTTGCGTTCACGCTCGCTACGCTGAATTTTCTCGAGCAAAGCCTCGGCGCACTGGGGATTCTTATGCAGATAGTTATCCAGTTTTTCCTTAAGAAAATTCCCGACGAACAAGCGGATCGACTCCCCATCGGGGGCAACGGTCAAGGATCCCAACTTGGTCTTCGTTTGGGATTCGAAAACCGGCTCCTGCACCTTGACACTTATTGCAGCGACCAGACCTCCCCTGATATCGGGGGGATCAAAGTTCTTTTTGGTAAACTCACGAATCGTCTTGACCAAAGCTTCACGGAAAGCCGCTTGATGGGTACCGCCCTGAGTGGTGTGCTGACCGTTGACAAAAGAAAAGTAATCTTCGCCATATTGTTCGATATGAGTAAACGCTACCTCGATATCATGCCCTTCGATATGAATAACCGGATAGAGTGGTTCCTCGGAAAGATTTTCCTGGAGAAGATCCCTCAAACCATCTTTGGAACGGAACCGTTTTCCATTGTAAAGGATGCTCAACCCTCGGTTCAGGTATGAATAGTAACGCAACATACGTTCGACGTATTCGTTCCTGTAGCGATACTTTTTGAACATCGTCGCATCGGGAAGGAAAGTGATCAGGGTGCCGTCATCCTCCTCGGTTGATTTGTTCTTCTTGTCAATCGATTTGGGTTCACCGCACGCATACTCGATACGGCGAGTTTCGCCTTCCCTGAATGACTGAATGTCAAATTGCGTGGAGAGGGCATTGACTGCCTTGATTCCTACCCCATTCAGTCCGACGGACTTCTTGAAAGCCTCCGAGTCGTACTTGGCTCCGGTATTGATCTTGGAAGAACAATCAAGCAGTTTTTCCAACGGAATACCCCGACCATGATCGCGTACCTCAACTTTTTGCCCATCGGACTCCACTTCGATCTGCTTGCCAAAGCCCATGACGAATTCATCGATGCAATTGTCCAGCACTTCTTTCATCAAGACATAAATACCATCGTCCTCGGAAGAACCGTCCCCGAGTTTTCCAATGTACATGCCTGGACGGAGACGAATATGCTCCTTCCAAGAAAGCGTCTTTATGGTTTCCGCTGTATATTTATGATCCGCCATCAATCCCTAAAATCCATTCCACACCTAACTTATTAGAAGACCTCGCAAGTTTGTCCACATGAAAAATGCGCGACAAACGAAAAAAACTTGCAAATTTGTCTACAATCAAAAGGTTTCAACATGCAAAATCATGCTAAATTCATACCTCCTCGCCCTAGCCCAGTTAAGAGACCCCCGAATTCTCAAGCCACTGCTTTGGTCTTCCTTGCTCTCCATCGCCTCGCTTGTAGTCTTGCTAATCCTCGGAACGAATGCGGTCGACTGGTTTTTTGATTCTTTGTCGAAAAGCTCAACCGCTTGGATGGGAGACTGGGGGGAATGGATCAAGACAGCTACCAAGGTTTTGGTTTCCTTGTTTTTACTCGCCATTGCGTATTTTTTCTTTGGAGCAGTCCATGCAGCGTACCTTGGTCTTTTCCTTGATGGAATCGTCGATGCGGTTCGCGACAAGCATTACCCTGAGATCGAGTTGAACGCACCACCGCCCATCATGCGGTCCACGGTCGCATCCACGCGGTTCGTCTTAACGAGCCTGTCCGTGAATGTAATCTTATCCCCTTTCTATCTTCTCGGATGGTTCTTTCCACCAACAGGGCTGATCCTGCAAGTATGGATCAACGGTTTGTTGCTCGGAAAAGAATACGGGCACTTGATCGAGGAACGCATTCCTTCCGCCTACAAGGCAAGCAAGAAACCCTATACCCGCTTCGGCATGTTGGCCGAAACCTTATGGATGATACCCATCGTGAATTTTACGGCTCCCGTACTGCTCTGCTCCGCCATCATGCACGACAGAATGAAAAGGCATAAAAAAGAGGCTAATTCGGCGGACTGACCTGTCCATCGCTCTCTGCTCCCTCTTTCGCTCCCTCGCTGCTTAACCGATAGTGGATCCGCGCGACTTGCCACATATAAGTTCCGGTTGCCCTGCCATACGCATTTGCCGCGGCCTTGCTCAAGTACGGCAAAGCCTTTGCGGAACCTTCCGTAAGCTCGAGGTAAATGCCAATGTAAAGATAGGCATGAAAAAGAACCCTCGTCTTGTAACGGTCATCGAACGCTTCCTCCTCGATTTTTGAAAAGACCCGCTCGGGTTGGGTTTTACCCGCAAACACATCATAAAGCCAAGGGTAAGGAGGGCGGTCATCCTTCTCGTACTTGAGCAAACCCTTGCGGGCGGCCGCCAATCCACTCGCTTTGTACTGGGACATAAAACGCCAAATGCCATTCTCCCTGTCCACCTGATCGTAGTTGTGATAAATTTTGAATTGCCGAGCAGCCTTGTCGTAATCCTTCAGGTAGAAATAGGCTATGCCCAATCTCCAATGGGAAACGTCCAGCTTCGGATTCAACTGAATCATTTTTTCGTAATCTTTCCGGGAGCCTTCGAAGTTTCCAAGAAAAAGGCGTGCATCACCCCTGGCCGAATAAGCCGAAATGTCATCGGAATTTCTCTTCAAGCGAGCAGACGCCGCATTCTCCTGAGCAGTATACCGGGCTTGAATCATTTTCAGCTCATCCTTGGGCACGGGTTCTTGGCTTTGCACAACTTGGACAAAGACCATGATGCCAAAACACAGGCCGCCCCCCACAAGGCCGCGTTTCATTTGTTAAACTCCTCCTTGAACAGATTGCCCCGAACTGATCCGTTTTCGTCCCATTCCTCGATTAACCCGTAAGCCTCCCCGTTTCTTATCTTGGTTCTTGATTTCATTCCCCCGTCCTCGCGATAGGAGACGGCAGCCCCGCTAAAGGGTTCGGTCGAGCCCGCTTCATACCACAAGCCATCTTCTCGATACTCAAGATCCTTGTCCTGATCGGCCACGGGCATACCTTCTGCCGAATCGATTTCACGCTCGGGCAAATTCAATCCATCGGTCGAACACGTCCAGGGAAGAAAGATAATGCCCAAGCTCATAAGTACGAAGGCACCGATCCACCAAAACGCAGGGGGTACACGCTCCTTGAGAAGAAGGTCCTTGCCTTTTGGGGGATCGGGAAATGGGTTTTCTTTCATTTTGTGATAATACGCAACTTAGTGAAGCAAGGCATAGAGAAATACGTTCATGCCAAGTCTCGAGTAAAAGGCATGGGCATAGTTGCTGATTTCTTCCCCTGAATAGTACTTAAAAATGCGCCACCTGCCATTTGGCTCCTGTACCCAAAGCGGACGATGCCCTTCTGCCGAATAGATGATGTCCTTCAAGCCATCTTCACGGATTACTTCAAAGGTCCCGCCGTTAAAGGAAGCCAACTTAAGGTTTTGATCGAAATTCTCAGCCGATTCCCGAATGCGAAAAGAAATCGGTGGAATCCAGGTACCGAACTCATCCTTCCCCCACCCCATCGCGCATATGGGAGATGCCACGCAAGCCAACCGCCCCTTCACCTTCATTCCCACGAACGAATAAGTGCCTTGGGGCCATTTCTCTTGCTCGACGAACTTCAGAACCGTATCCGGCAAACGCTTTTGGTTTTGTTCGATCTGCAGGTATTCGTTTTTGGGCAGGCCCTTGAAAAAGGTGCGGAAAAGATCGTGATTCCGAGGAAGTGGAACAAAGGCTTTTTCGGGAAAAACCTGCGTAAACAACTCCTTCACTTCAGGTCTCTCTTCCCAAGCGGCATAACTATGCCCGAGATCGGCCCCAAGGAAGGATGCCTTTATTCCCGCATCAAGATAGACGAATCCGCCTTGCTCCATGTAATGCCTAAGGGCCTCTCTTTCATCCTGAGGAAACTCAAGATTGGGCTGCTCATCGCAATTGATGTAGAGAATCGGGTTCTCGATCAGTCTTTCGTCGGTAAGGGACGAGATGAACAGAGGATCCGTATCGAAACGGGCGAAGGTTTGCTCGTTCATCATTTTAAGCAAACTGGGCAAAGCATCCGGGTAGCGTCTCAGTGTGTTCTCCGTTCTCATCAGTTGCATGATACGAATCCCTCCTCCCGGCACACCCGGTTCGTCTTGTCCCCACAAAAGAGGGCAAACGCAAAAAAACAGGGCAACGGCAAGACAACGTGGACTCATGGCTGTATCCCCATACCTCTCAATTCCGTTTGAGCCAATGAACTTATCCTGTTTTGCGGGTTTTTCGAAATGAATTCCCGTAAGGCAGGAACTCCCCTTGCCCTATCGCCAAGCAAAGCTTCCATGGCTGCTTGCTGAATAACGTAATCATCGTCAAGAAGCGACCTAGTCATAACCTTCACCCAACCGGTTACCTTTCGGGAACCCATGGCCCGGATGGTCGTCGAACGAACGATTGAATTCTCGTCAATGAGCAGATCGAAGGAAAATTGGCCCAGCACGCTCTTGTTGACCGTCAGCAATGACTGTCCTGCGAATATCCTTACGTCCGCGTACTTGCTGTCCACCAAGCTGGCCATGTCATCCGAACTGAGATCAACCGGGCGACCTCTTACCAAGTTCAGTACTGCTTCCCTTACCCCTTTGTCCCGGTCCTTTGTAGCGGGAATCCACAACCGAGGCTTGTTCCACCCCGATGACAGGCTCAGGTATCGCTGCCAGGAAACTTTGCGGATCCGGGAGCTGCTATGTTCGGTCAAGGCGGCGTAGACGCCGATGCCATCGCTTCCCATTGCTGAAATTGCATACAAAATAGTGGTAACCTGAGTGGACATGCCCTCTACGCCCAAAAGATATTGCTTGATCCGCTGAACAGTGGCGGAAGGTATGCGTTCGCCAAACCGAGCCAATTCCACCGCCGCCATGGACAAGACCTGGGGATCTTGATCGTTCGTCATGGCCCTCAAAACCGAGCGGTAGCGAGCATGAAAACGGTTCGCATCACGTGCCACTGAGACAATCTTAAGGCGAATACCACGATCCGGATGTCGGGAAAGTTCCTCTATTCTGTCTACAACCTCGGGGTGCCCTGCATTGGAAGTAATGCGATCAAGAGCGGTCAGGAGAACCCCAAGATCCGAATCACCCAAAAGTTTCACCAAAGTAGCAACAGGCAAAGGCACACCCAAGTAGATATGATACTTCAAAACATTTTGCCGAACGATGGCATCCGGGTCGAGAAAAGCCTTTTGGGTAATTTGCAACAGATCTGCCCGGATACTGGGCGGGACGGATCGAAAGATTCTCCGCCCGTTGATTTCAACCACCTCGACGCCACTTCGTCTCATTCCGCTAACCAGGCGTGGAATCATGGTAGAAACTTCCCGCCTTACCTCGACGTCGGAATCGCCCAGTTTGGAATATACTTTCTCGACCAGAGATTTATCGTAAAGCGGGTAACCATTCGAAGCATGCTCGGCCAAAGAGACCATGACGGACCGGCGAACCAAGGGACTTTTGTCATCGAGGGCATCCACCAAAAGAAAAGCGGACTGAGAGCCAGGGTACTTCCCGAGGAGTTTGGCCGCCCCCACCCTCCGACCGACCTCGACGTGCCCGAGGTCTTTCCCCGCCCGCAAGATCGTTTCGCTTTGGGATGACCTGAGAACTTCCGCCGGTTTGTCCGTGGAACCGTTCGAATCGGAAGACCTTCCGGACTCACCACCCCTTGGGGGGGAGACAAAAGGGGAAGGTGCCTGTGCCCGCACCCGTGCTCCCAAAAGGAAGCATCCAACGAAGGTGAGGAGAAACAAGGGGATCTTATTCATCGCAAGCCTACTTGACGGCGCATCACCCATTCTATCCCTGCCACGAGAAAGAGAACAACAAAGAAAAGCCACGCATCGGACAAACTGTGACGCTTCCGAACGGTAGGCAGAATTTCGGCAAAGGCAGGTTCCCATCCCTCACTCAGCTTTGAAACGGGGAGAAATTTCCCACCCGTCAACTTGGCCAACATCTTCAAGTCTCTCTCCGCATAGGAAACATCGACAGCCTCCTCGCCTGACTCCGAAACCCTCAAGTAACTTTCCCTTTCCAAAGCTTCCCCATCCGGGAAAGTCAATTCATAGCGGACCTCATAAGCTCCGGCCTGAGTAGGTCTGAACGACCCTGCATATCGGCCCGCCACGGAACCTTCCGGGTAAAGTTGAACGGTTTTCTCAAATCCATCGGGGCCCATTACCCTCGCCTTGACCATGGCATCCATGGATGGCTCGAAATCGGAGCCAAGAGCCTCTACCCTAAGGGGGGTTTCGCCTCCCCGCAAAAATGGCTTTTCGTTCTCCTCGATTTTCAGCCTGTCTTCCCCGCCCGTGCCCAACCATTGAACCAAGGCTTGCCAAAACTTCCTGAATTCCCTTGCCCCACCCTCGTCACTCATCGACCTCCTCCAGTCGTGGGGAACCCCCCAGTACCCAACCTTGCCCGCACCGTAGGCTTGGACTACGAGAACCGACCGACCATTGGCGCGTGAAACGACTACGCCACGAGCAGCGGGGTTTTGCTCTTTGACGAAAAAACCTGGCAAGCGCCCAGGTAAAAAAGGCTTCATCTCGTCGACATTGTCTTCGGGCCTGAAAAGTGGTTCCTCCAGGGTCACGAGCGAAAGGTTGTCCTTGACCAGAACCCTCTCGACCTCCTTTGCGGGAACCAATCCACCAAGCAACTCGCGGCCTTTCTCAGTCGGACCGAAGAGCAAAAGTCCGCCACCCTTTTTCTGCACGAAGTCCTTGAGGGAATCAACCAAGGTCGCATTCAAATCCGTCAAGGTCTCCATATCGAGAATGACCGAATCGTAATCCATCCAAAAAGAGGGATCCTCTGGATACCTAGGTTTCATTTCATCTCCGAATGCATGAAAAACTTGATCGCTCAGTCTGACAAGCGAGCGAAACTCGAAGCGCTCCTCATCTGCCAGGACGCGCTTGACGAAAGGATAAAGAGGCTGTACCCGATTGGACATATAGAGGGTCAGGCAGCGATCGGGAGGCTTCACCAAAACAAGCAAGGAATCCATGTCGTTGGAGGGATCGGCATCTCCCGAAGGCGTTACGAGCTCAACGCGGTAACGCTGCGGACCGGCGGACTTCGGCTTGAGAGGTGAAAAAGAGATCGCACGGGTCTCGCCGGTCTTCAACTTCAAGGGAATCTCCTGCAAAACCTTTTTACCCAAGGACAATCGAACCGAGGTTTCGACAGGTTGGGCAAAAAGATTGGTCGCTTCGCACTTAAGAAGAAGCTCCTCCTTGGCCACTGCCTTGGGCTTGCGGTCGGAGAAACGAACGGACAGATCCCCCCTCGCCTTGATCTTCCCGACCCCCACGACGTTTATCGGAACACCACGAATCCTGTAGCCCTTGGCCACCTCAAGCACCGGCTTCCCACTGTTGTTTCGCCCATCCGTGAAAACGACGACTGAGCCGAGCGGGGATTGATCTTCCGAATCCTGCAGAGCACCGTCCAACGCATCTCCCAGCGCGGTTTTCTCACCAAGCTCGGGACGTCCCCATGATTGGGATCTCAATCGACTGGCATCTTGTGCGAAACCCAGTTTCTCGACCTTGCCATACTTTCCCATTTGCCGGCTCACCCAAGAAGCGGAATTACTCCAATCCAGATGAGGACTCACCTGCTCGATGCGCTTGAGTCCACCCCGGTCGTCCCGAACGTCCATACTTCCCGACAAGTCGGCCAAAGCAAGTAGGCGGAATTCATTCGTGGCAGGCTCATCGGTTTCCAGGTAAGGCCTCAAGAGCAGGAGAAGAAATACCCCGCCGGCCAAAGCTCTCAATCCAATCAGTTTCCAAGCAAACCGGGGAACGGTCGCCTCGAGCAGACTCCGTCCATGGAAAAACAGGGCAAACAAAAACGCAAAGGTACCCAAAGCCAACCAAACCGGAGATAAGGGCCAATCGAAACCCATCCTTATTCCCCCTCCGCGATTCTTCGAAAATATTCTTCGACCTGCCTTTTGTAGCGACTGGGAGCAGCAGTTGTTTCTTTGTTTCTTCGTAGACGATTTTCGACCGCTTCCTGCCAAAAGAACTGCTCGACCAACTCCAAGGCCTCTGCAACCGCAGCCGAAGCGAGAGACTTTGCCTGAGACGAATTCTCCATGATGGGCACTTGCTCAAGGGCACGCGTGAGGTTCAAAAGCCTCTCATCCGATTCCGCATTCGGCAATTCGCCCAAAGCCTTGGCCAACTCCTCGGCTTTTTCCTTTAATTCACCCTCGCCCATCCCAGGGATTTCCTGCTGGGTTTCACGCAGTTGTTCGACGAGATCGCGAAGTGCCGAATTCCCTAAATTTCGAAGCTTGTCAGCCACTCCCTTTAATTCTTCCTGAAGTTTCTCCAAATTTCCGGCGACCTTATCCTCCTCGCGCTTGGCTTGGGGAAATGCTTCGTACAGAAGGGAATTCGAGGCCCGTTTTCCAGAGCGTTCGAGACCATCGTCACGGGAATCACGCGCCCCCTTGAGCAAGTCCTCGGTCGCATTCTCGTTAAAATTACCCAATGCCCTACCCGCCTGATCAATTTTTTCAAGCAGTTCCTTGGCTCGCTCGTTCAATTCATCTTGCTCATCCTTAAGGGGTTCCCCCTGACCCGGTTTGGCCTTTTGTGTGTCTTCGGCAAGCTCACGCTGTTGGGATGCAAGTCCACCAGCTTCGGAGCTAAGCTGATCTACCATGCCAGCAGCCAAGCCAGCCATCTTTCCCTCGACCTCGGAAATGGCATTGGCCAAAGCCTCCGCGGCCAAATCCCCATGGGGACGAGCTTCACGGGGCTCATCCCTGCGCAAATCTCCCGCTGCTTCCTTCATCTCGGTCCCAGCCGCATCAAGAGAACCGACTTCACCCAAACTTCCTGACTTTTCATACCACTCGTCCCGCAAGGCTTCCAATTCCCTCCTCAATTCTTCCTGCTCACGGGCAATCTGTTTATTGGGTTCTCCCGTTTTTCCGGAACCGGCAGCTCGTCCAATTTCCGAGTTCAATTCTTTTTGCCTTTCCTCGAACTCCTCGAGTTTTTCCAAGTCCTTGCCTAACTCATTGAGCTCCTCAGTCGGATCTTTCGGTTTGTCCTCGTTTTCTTCCTGGTTCTCGTTCTCGGCAGTTTCCTCGCTCTTTTTCGGCTTCCCTTTTCCTTTAGACTTCTGCTTTTGCATCTTTCGCATCAAGGCATAGAGTTGAACCAGTTTGCGCAGCGTCTTCTCCGATGGTTCGAGCGATTCCTCCAGCATCTGGTCGCCGGCATAGATTTCGGTTTGCTCGATATGATAAGTAGCCTCATTGAGCAATTCGCCCAAATCGATACCGTCTTGTATGGGAAATTGTCCCTCGTTCTCATCATAGACCTTGGTCATGGCATGCTTGAGACCAAGAGCATCCGAACCAATCGCCAACGAACTCTTCTCCTGCTCGAGCTCATCTTCGAGCATGGCATCGTAAGTCATGCGGATGATCTTCTTGGTCTTGTTTATGAAATCCCGGACGGGTATCTCCTTTTGATCTCCATCCCCCGAACCTTCGCCATCGGTCGTGTTTCCTTCCGGCGGAAGAATCTCGATAAAGTAAATTTCCGAACGGGCCAACTGCCCTTCGGGTTCCTTGTTATCCATGGCCAAAGCCATGTAGGTAATCACATCCCCCACAGCCAAAGGGCGTTCGCTCAAGTCCAAGATATAACTCAACTTCTTCTCCTTTTCAACCGGGTCGACGAACAGGGTTTCCTCTTCCTTTTCCCCGGCATGGGAAACATTGATCCTCACATCGGCGACCCCGTGATCATCGGAAGCGAAGACCTCGACTAACAAACTGGCATCGGCTGGGAGCTGAAGATCCTTGGCTGGTTCGGTGATCTCAACAAGCGGTGGTTCGTCAGGGATGGGAGCAAAGACAAATTCATCATACTGGACCGACCCACGTTCCGGAGCATCCAAGTCCGTCAGGCTCAACCGACCCGTCCATTCGCTTTGGAGTTCCATCGAGTAACCGAAGACGGCAGGTGCTTTGACTTCGAGGGTTGCGTTTGACTCCAAGCCAAGGATCGTAACCCCCACGTGCTCGGGGCTTTTTTCGACCTCCAGTTCGAGTTGCAAAACACTCCCCTCGGGAGCTCGCAAATATCCGAACCCAAGATGTTCGAAAGAATCCATATTCAAGTAGGCGGGAGGAGTAACCGTCCATTTGGCTTGAACCAAGGCCGGCGGATCGAAGGGCGAAAGTCTCTCCCATGGGCTTTCCAAAGTCGGGGTCACGACCCGATACTCGAAAGGTTCCTGAAGGGACGATGCGATGAATTCAAAACGGCCAAGAGTGGGAGTCGACACCATCTCAATTTTCTCGATCTTCCCTTCTTCCTTGAATTCGATAAATGCACTCTTTTCGCCCCTGTGACCCCGCGTAACATCGGCAAAGACCGAAACGTCGGCTCCTCGACTGAATTCGTGACTGGCCGGATACTGGGCTTGTTCTGCAGCGGCGGTTTTGGTCGTAAAGAGAGTCAAACCGGGCTCATCGGAAAAGGCGGCGAAGGTTTTTTGGAGCGGGCTCGTTTCCATGCCCCACACGGAAAAAACACCGCCAAGGGCAAAACCCGCGGCCAGTGCCAACCAAAAGAGGGATTTCGGTCGGGTACCGTCTCCCCACGCAATCTCCCTTGCCTTGGCTTCGGTCAAGCGAACGACCCGGTCCTCCATAAAGGTAAGTTCGCCACGGTGAGATTTCCCCTGCAACTCGACTGCACAATTAAGAAGATCTCTCAATTCCGGATTGGCCGATTCAACCTGCTTGGCAACTTCTTCGGCTGAAGGCTTTTTCAAGCAGGACCGAATGAACAAGCCGAGGAATATGATCAGAGACAAAGAACTTGTTGCGACCACCATGCCGAAAGCTTCACTCTCGCGGATTGGAACAATCGAGTCGTAAGTATCCAATGCGTAGAGAAAAACTGGCCAACTGACCACCCCAATAACCACCGCAAGCAAAGTTCCGGCAAAAAGGAAAAAAAGCGATTCACGCCGGAGATACTTGATAAACTCAGGCATGAGTGGAATCACCTTTCGTTATGCCGCCTCGAGTAGGACATGACCAAATCATTTCTATAATCAACAGGCTTGCGGCGAGGATTGCAAACCACAACCACAAAGGTTCCTGCTCTTCCTTTCCACCCCCTTCTGCCTGAGCGGATACCCGACTTGACGAAAACTTCCCTCCCACCGACTGAAGCAACTCATCGGATGCAAGAACCTCGGGAATCGATTCAGCCAACGAAGGCACCACCTCCAACCACTGATCTTCGAAACGGAACACTCCGGGTTCGACCGCCTTAAACACTTGCTCTCCCTCGCCCCAGACTCCTCCCGGTTCGAGTACCGGCCAAGCTCTCGAAGGCATGGTTTTCCGGCCCCCGAAGGAAAGCTCCATGAGCAAGGGGAGAAAGGAATTGCGCAAGGGCAAATCAGTCCACGAGGTATTCATCCTAAAAGGAAGGAAAACGATACGCCCTCCGCCGTCCAAGTTCCGAATCAAGGTCAAAGGCCGACCCTCGCGATCCCGAATAGGGACATCCACGCCCTCACCGACTTGTTGAATAATACCAAACCGATGGATGGCCGAAAGATACAGATCCCGAGCCGCTTTGCCGTCAAAAACCTCGGTAAGGAAAGAACCCTCTTCAAGGGCTTTGATCCGGAAGGGATTCCCTAGACGAACGGCTCCGCCTGCCACCCGGAGAAACTTGAAGGGGAACAAGTCGGCGTCACGAATAACCGAAGCCGTCTTGACGAACGGTTGGCCCGGGGTCAGAATGGCAGTTCCTCCCTCCTCGACAAACCCCTGTAGGGCAGCTCCAAGTTCCTGCTCCTCAAACCAATCCCCCAAACCGATGACAAAAAGAAGTTCGATGCTTGACTGCTCGTCACCCAACCTCAGTCCATCTGCTTGATCCTGAGCCCAATCCCAACGATTCCATCCATTGTCTCCGGCACTGGCGACCGCCGTCTTGAGAAAATCTCGCTCCTCGCGGGTTTCCGCATCTTCGTCCTCCGGCATCCAAAAACCAAACCTCCGGGCAGGAGGCGATTTCAACCAAAGAGTGCGCTTGTCGTCCAAGGCAAAGGAATCTCCTGACTCAAGCTCGACCGAAGCCCCGGAAAAGTCATCGGCCTTCAATACGAACTGTGCCTGTGCCGAACCAAGCCGGGGAAGATCGACCTCCTGCCGTTGACGAATTTCCCCCCCCGCGCTCAAGACCAGAGGAACTGTCTTTGCTTCATCATCCCAATTCCGTATGACGGTCCAGACCCTCACCTTGCCTGGTCCCGCAGGTACGGCACGGGCTTCCACCACGCTCAGGTTATCGGAACGCTTCCTCTGTCCTTCATCGGAACCGACTCTTTGCAAATCCACCTTAACCCCGAGTTCAGGCAAGTCCCGGAAAGCAGTTTGCCAATCCGACTGCTGAAAGTCACTGATAATCACAAGCTTTTTCTCGGTTGCGGAAGGGGAAAACAAGCCCGTTGCCCGGTCAAGCAGGGTCTGAGCATTACCCTTTTTCCAATCATGTCGCAAGCCCTCGACTGCCTGCGTCAACTCTTCCTTGCCAACCCCGGGCTTCCACTCGCCGAGGATATTCTGTCCAAAGGCAACGAGGCCGACCTTGCCCTCTTCTTCGTCAATTAGGCGCAAGGCAAGATTCCGAGCGTCCTCCAATCCATTCCATCCTTGCATACTCGGACTGACGTCGATGGCAAGCAAGGTCTCCTTCCCCACTTCATTCTTCGCATCCGGAGTTGATTCGCGTATCCAATAGGGGTCGGCCAACAAGGCGGAAAGGGTAAGAAACAAGAGTATCCGAAGCAAAAGCAAGAGCAGATCGGAAGGCTTTTTTCTCCCGGTCCTGGGAATCCTTGACGGACGGATGAACCGGAGGGAAGGAAACGGATATTTCCGGGTAACCTGTCGGTATGCCATATGAGCCAAAATCGGCAAACCCACGGCCAAAGCCGTCCACAAGGCTGCCGGTTGGGCGAACTCAATCATCTTGGGCAATAATTTCCATTACGCCTTCCGGTTCCTCAATCCCAAAAAGCGACGCAAAGCGTGCCCCAATTCCTGATCGGAGCGCAGAGAATCGAATTCCGCAGATACGGAAGCCAGTTTTTCCCGCAAGTCTTCAATGAAGGCAGACATGTCGTTTTGGTATTTTTCCCGTATCGCGGGAGGAGCACTGGAAATCTCACGATCCCCTTCCATCTCGGCAAAGCGGATCGCCTCGGCATTGGGCAAATCAACCTCATCCGGATCGAGAATTTGCAGGCAAAGGCATTCGTAACGCGCAGAAAGGGAAAAGCGCAGACGTTCGCTCAAAGTATCCTCCGCTTCCAGGAAATCGGAGAGAAACACGATCATCGACCGACCCGGCAACCCATTTGTAAATCTGTCCCATGCCTGTTCATGATCGTTTTTCCCCTTTGCTTCGAGTGAACCAAGGGAAACAAGAAGCCTATTCAAGTGCCCGCTGCCCGATTGAGGACGGATCCATTGCTGCACTTCATCTGAGTAGGCGAAGAGTCCGAAACGATCACCTTGCCGCCTGGCCAAGTAGGCGAAGCAAGCGGCGAGCATCTTTGCATAACGGAGTTTCGAGCAGGAAGCCCGCTTGCCTTGGTATCCCATGGAAGCGCTTGCATCTATCACCAGATAGAGAGTGAAATTCGTATCTTCCTGGAAAGTCTTGGAAACCAACTCGTCACGCTTGGCAAACACCTTCCAGTCCACGACCTTCATGTCTTCCCCCCGCTCATAAGGCCGGTATTGGAAGAATTCATTCCCGCGTCCTTGCCTCAAACTGCGATGAATGCCTGGCATCGCCCCATCCACAACCACTCGAGCGAGCAGGGAGTAGTCTTCAATCCCTTTCAGATGAGCAGGATCAAGCAGGGAACTCTCGGCAGATTCAACCACAGTCCAAGGGCTTCCGAAAATCAGGAGGGAACGGACTCGAGCAAATGATCAATAATCTCATCCGAACCCAAGCCCTCGGAGTCGGCAAAGAAGCTCGGCAGGATTCGGTGACGCAGGCAGGACTTGGCCATGGACTTGACGTCTTCCCTCGATGCATTGGTCCGCCCGGCTAGCAAGGCCCGTGCCTTGGCCGCAAGAATCAAAGCCTGAGCTCCCCTGGATCCGGCTCCCCACTTTACGCGCTTGGCCGTCCATTCGTTACAATCAGCGCTTACCGGGCGACTGGCCGACACCAATCCGACGGCATAGGACACGACATTAGCCGAGACCGGCACTTGGCGAACCAAGGATTGCAAAGTGAGAATATCCTCCGCCTCAAGGACAGGTTGCGGTTGCTCCCTGTCCACTCCCGTCGTCTCACTGACCATCTTGATCTCGTCTTCGGTAGAAAGGTATTGGATGACGGGGTTAAGAAGGAATCGATCGAGCTGAGCCTCAGGCAAAGGGTAAGTGCCTTCCAACTCGATCGGGTTTTGGGTCGCCAGCACGAGAAAGGGAGGGGGCAACGGACGGGTTTCGCCGGAGACAGTAACCTGCCTTTCCTCCATCGCCTCCAAGAGGGCAGCCTGCGTCTTGGGCGGTGTTCGGTTGATCTCATCTGCCAAAACGACATTGGCAAAAATCGGGCCGGCCGAAAACCGGAAGCTCCTTTTTCCCGTCGCGGGATCCTCGTCCACAACCTCCGTGCCCACGACATCGGCAGGCATCAAGTCCGGCGTGAATTGAATACGCTTGAAGCTCAAGCTCAGGCATTGGGACAAGGTCTTTACCAGCAGGGTCTTCCCCAATCCGGGAATCCCGGTAAGCAGGCAATGTCCCCGGGCAAGCAAAGTAACCAACAATTGCTCGATCACCTCGTCCTGCCCGATGATACCCTTACGGATTTCGACCAGCAGGCGTTCGCGTGTTTCATTCAGACGCGCCAAGGCGTCTTCGGCTTGTTCCGGTTCAGTCATAAAATGGTTATGGTTGGATTCTTAACAAATCGTTTAAGCGTAAACATCATGAGGATTTGTCCAAGGATTTAAAATAGGCAAACATCCCTTGCGCCACAATTCGACAAAACCGACAAATAAAAAATTAAGTTTCCCAAAACTTCAGTCTTGGTCCGTGATCGCCAACAAGCGGTCCCATTCGGCCACGAATTTTTCCAAATGAACTTTGCCGCCAGAAATTTCCTCCTCCAGCAACTCCCTGACCCGAGCTTGTTCACGAGCGTATTGGTCCGAACTCAGCAGGCCAGAAAAATGGGCCAACCGGGCCCAGAGCAGGTGAGTGGTAAAAGCATCGAACTCATTATAGGCCACGATTTCGGAAAGCTTGCCCTGGAGCCACATTTCCGCAACCGACCCTCCGCTGACGTCAATCTTACCCGGAATCCCGCTCAAGGTCGCCGCCTGATGCAAAGACGGTCGATCTTTGTACTGCCCCATGGCATCCGCAAGATCGATGCTATACTCCGAATTGCGGGCATCGAAGTAATCGACTCCCAACCACGGCTTGTCAGGGCGATCGGAAAAACCGAAACCAGGCAGACCATTTACGATCGAACGCTGGACGATAATCGGAACGTCCGCCTGGGCGGAATTGTAGCCTACCAATTGAGGTTTCTTTCGACCGACCGACTTAAGGAAATTCGCAAGCAAGACCTTTTCGTCGCACTTTGACGGATCAGTCGGATCGACGGGAAGGGAAACGAGCTTGAGCGAACAATCACCGCCTGGGACTTTTTCCCGGAGAATACCTGCCAAGGATACGATCCGGCAAAGAATGGTCTTGAGATAAGGCTGAAAGTCTTCCGGTTGACCTTCCTTTCGGGCACTTGCCCAAAGAGCCTCAAAGGCTGCGCGAGCCGCATCTCCAGGTCCGTCTGCGGGCGGGGTTTCCTGTAGAATTTCCGCCGACTTGGGGTCTGGAATCCATTCAACATCGAAGGAAAAGACCGAATCTGCCAGCAACTTCAGCATAAAGATTCCAGATCAGGCGACCTCGGCCAACTTTGACGCAAAGAAATCCTCCGCTTCCCCATAACCCTCCGGAATGGTAAGGATCTCAGGTTTCCCCTCATCGACAAACAAAGTATGCTCGAAGTGGGCGGAAGGGAAACCATCCACCGCCAAGGCGGTCCAACCGTCCTTGGCCATGCGAATTTGAGAGCTTTTCATGTTTACCATGGGCTCAATGCAAATCGCCATTCCCTTCTTGAATTTGGAGCCCGTTCCGGCCTTTCCGAAATTGGGTATTTGGGGATCCTCATGCAACGAACGACCGACCCCATGCCCTACAAAATTGGTAATAACGGCAAAACCCGCTTTTTCGACATGGGACTGCACGGCCTCGGACACGTCGCCTATGCGATTCTTGTGCAAAGCCTGACTGAGCCCAATGTAGAGAGATTCTTCCGTCACTTTGAGCAAACGGCTCACCTCGGGGCTCACCATGCCCACTGGCACGGTCCGACAATTGTCCCCGATCATTCCCTCCTCACGAATACAAACGTCCACCGAGATAATGTCTCCCTCCTTCAGAATCCGTTCCTCCACCCCAATCCCATGAACCACCTCCTCGTTCACCGAAAGACAGGTGTACGAAGGAAAGACACGGTGCCCCGAACGATATCCCTTGCAGGCGCTCTTGACCCCTATTTCATTCATAAGTTCACCGCCAAGCTCATCCAATTCCAAAGTGCTCATTCCAGGCTTCACCAACTTGCAAAGGCGATCGAGCACGGTCGCGGCCGAACGGCCGGCCCGTCTCATCTTCTCCTTGTCCTTGAAACTTTTGCAGATCACGAAGTGTTCATCCTACGTATGGGACTGCGCTTCAATCAAAAAGAAAGAATCTTGTTAACGTAATTTCGTCCACCTGTTCAAGGGCCCGACAAAAAAGGCTCCAAGCAAGAGTTGCCCGAAAT